>OOAA01000009.1_pt1 | contig 143048 bp, 121 predicted proteins | sample 1671671 | NCBI WGS metagenome assembly OOAA01 (sample SAMN06348180, study PRJEB24527) | human gut metagenome | biome: human gut; feature: ankylosing spondylitis patient; material: feces | host: Homo sapiens | place: China | collected 2015-10 | reverse complement strand
AATAATATCTGAGGGCATGGCCTTCACACAAATTCATTAATTTTTAGAACTACCCTTTACCAAATAAATGGATATAAAAAAATTAAGCAAGGCTGTACCACAAGTTAACACTCCGCAAAATTTAACATTTTCATTCAGACGATAATAGTCAAGCCAAAATTGTCCAAAAGTATTAAAAAATGAAACAAAAATAGCAATATTTAAAATGTTCAAACTTAATTGAAGAATCGCAGGAATAAAATTGTGCCCTATAGCCAGCACAATTTCAAAAATCAGCAACATGATTGTACTTATCAAAAGAACCGATGAAAAAGTCTTAGCAACACCATTTTTCCCTTCCCTAAAAAAAATAATACTTGTATAACCAGCAGTTGACATTGCTATAAAATAGCTTAGCACCATTCCTACAGTGGAATACAAATTTAAATAACCATATTCTTTTGGAGTTATATAAGAAGCCAATATTAGTAATAAAACAAATGATATGCCTCTATTTACGAAGGAAAAAATCGAAAAGAGAGCTCCATTAAGCATAGCTTTATTTGAGCATATTTTTCTACATTTTGCAACTATCATAAATTTCATTAAATTAGACATTACTGCGCCTTTATATTGAATTTTCGATAAGAAATTATTTCTTTTGCAACAACTAAATCTAATGCCCCGTCTATATCCACAGAATCCTCTGCTGACATAATATAAGAGAGAGCTTTTGCACCAAAGAAATGCTTTTGCTCTAAATACGAATCAGGCTTAGCAATAAAGATTGCGCCATTAGGAGAATAATCTTTATATCCTTGTCTTCTATAGTTAGAAAAATCTGTATCGAAATACTTCAAACTCTCATCATCGTCAATAGGATTTACAAGAACCTTTGCATGTTCAGCTTCCTTCATTGATACTAAGAAATCAAAATGTTCTATCTTTGATTCAAATTTTTCTATAGCCTCTGTTATATGCTTGGATGTACGAAGTGGAGAAGTTGGCTGTAAGAGAACAAAATAGTCAATAGACTCCTGAAGTCTATTCTTCAATATATCTTCCAACACCATAAAGGTTGTTGCCTTATCATTAGACAACGCTTCCCCTCTCATCATTACTTCTGCACCATAATGTTGAGCAATCTCTGCATAATGTTCAGAATCCGTTGATACTATTACATGATCAAACAAACTAGTCTCTAGTGCAGCTTCTATAGAATAAGCAATAAGAGGTTTGCCACAGAGATCTATAATATTTTTATCTTTTAAACCCTTTGAACCAGAACGTGCCGGTATAATAGCTATTCGTTTCATTCATTTAAACATTTAAAGGTTTGACATCAAAAAACTTTTTATACTTTGGCTTTTCACCATGCAGAATATTCTTTGTTGTTTGATAATACAATTCAGCAGAATGCTCTTTATAATAAGGAGTATCAGTTATTTGTTCATCCTTATGAGAAATAGTAAACCGAATTGCGTGAGTAATAGCTTCTGCAGTGCAACGTACATCTAAAATGCTACTACTTTTAACGCGACCTGTCTGTCTATCACCTATATTTATAGTAAAACTACCTAGAGAAGGAACTTCTATAATTCCACTACTTGAATTTCCAATAAGAGCGACTGACTGCTTTACAATATAATGGTAAGCATCTGGATGAAGATTGCTATAAAAATGGCAATTTTCATGAGTTTCACAGAATTGCTTTACTCTCTTCGTAATTTGATCAGCATGTGTGTCTGCATTTGAACCAATAAATACAAAGGTATAATCTGAGCTAAATGGCTCTACAGCTGTCAACACCTGTTCTACCTGTTCCAACGGAGAAACATCGTTTAAGGTCTCAGGATGGAAAAGTACAACAAATGAATTATTAATATTCAAAAGTTCTCCTGGGACATTATTTCTATCAATATGAAGACAGTTCTCTGCTCCTAAAGCACCAAGATAATATACAGTATCTGGAGCCTCACCTAATTGTATTACTCGCTTACGATATTCCTCTGTACTTGTTATATGCCAATTTGCCATTTTGGTTATAGAATGACGGATAAACTCATCATAGTTTGCCTCTGTCAATTCACCACCATGGAGATGCAAAATTGGCACTCGATGCATAGCTGCAGCTATTGATACTGCATAAATTTCATATCGATCTCCCAATATTATCAGAAGATCAAACTTATGGTCTGAGAAATATTTACTGAAATCATCCAACGTTTGAGCCATAATGTGGCAAGTATCATCAAGAGAGTCCATCTTTTGCGGGATGGCATCCTTATAATCTATTCGAAAACCATCTTGTTCGATGATATTAACAGCACTACCAAACTCAGAAGCCAGCAAGGCTCCTGTTGTTAATACAGAGAAATCTACTTCGTCATCAGCATTAAGCTTTGCGATATAGTTTCTTACGATTCCATAATCGGCACGCGAGCCTGTGGCAAAAGCCACTTTATATTTTTTCATCATTATGCTATTTTTGATTCAATAATTTCTTGTAATTTTTCGTAAGCAAAATCTGAGAAATGAAGACCATCTATGGTATTTCTTTCTTGCAACTCACCATAAATATTATTCAAAAACGATAAGGACAATACAGAAACCTTTTCTCCAAGCATATCATTAAGTATAATATTCAACCTATTAATATCATCGTTTCTTCTGTCCCATCGTCTTCTGACATTAGGCACTAATGAATATATGATTCGAGCCTTAGGATTTTTGTATAATACGAGGTCTATGATAGACTTAATATTATTTACAATTGTATCTATTGGAATCTTATATTTTAAATCATTAGTACCTATTATTATAAAAAATATTTTAAAAGAAGACAAATCAATTTTATCTACTAACTCAAGACATTCTTTACTAGTCAAATCACCAATACCCGCATTGAATATCTTCATATTGCTAATTTCATCTACCATCCAATATTCGACAAGAGAATCTCCTATTAAACAAACTTGGCAATTCGATATTACTCGATGAATGATACTATGGGCTTTTTGTTGCTTTAGCAAATAACTCTTCTCATATTGTTCTATTTGCTCCACCAAATATTTTGCATATAAATATGATTGTAGATTACAAACTGTCAGGTTCATATTTTCATGAAGTAATGCATATTTCTTATCAACAAACTTAAAGGGTTGATATGCATTAACTACAGGTATATCTTCTTGCCATTCGCTGTTACAAAGTACTACCCCTTTATTCTTACAATAATCTATAACTTTTCTATCTGGAGTTTCAAGAATAAAACTAGAATCTTCTTCATAAGATAAGATGTCTTTGATGACATGAAAGAATAAAGGAATTCCTCCTAGTTCCATCATTTCCAATTCAAATACATCATAAGTATCAAGAGAAAAATCTACTTTATATTTTTTTGTCATTGGTCATGTTTAATTTTATAAAACATCTTTCATTGTCTCTAACCAAAGAGACTAATGTATGAAAACACCTTAAAGGTATATAACTTACTATTTTTTTATGATTTGAACTTGAAGACACTTTAATACATAAATCTATATCTTGGATAAAATCACTAATATTATCTTTCTATTAATTCATCTTCACAAAAATCACGAATCGCAGTTGTTCCCAAAACATTATACCAGTCCATAGGACTTATACCATTTCCTGGTCTCTTACAAGTAATATTGTCTTCTGTAAAAATCTCTCCTCTCTTAATTGCGCGACGAGCAACTATAGACTTACGGGCAATATTAATATTACGTCGTTCAGATTCTGTAACTTTCTTGCCTCCCTCTCCAGCAATAACTTCTATACGACGAACATTTTGGCAAAGTTCCTTTAATTCTTCTGGTGTTGCAGAAGCCTTGTGATCTGGACCTGGCAAGTTCTTGTCCAATGTAAAATGCTTCTCAATCAGGACAATGTCCTTCATACAAGCACCAATAGCAGCTACATAGCCTACAGAATGATCAGAGAAGCCAATTTCTATATCCGGGAATTCTTGATGCAACGTATCTATTGCGCTTAGGTTCACATCCTTATCAGGTGTTGGATACTCAGTATTGCAATGAAGAATTATCAAATTCTTTGGATCTTCATACTTACAAATAATATCCACAGCTTGATGAATCTCCTCTATCGTGCACATACCAGTTGAAAGAATAATTTTCTTGTTTGGTATTTTATACTTAGCAATTCTCTCCAAAAATGGAAGATTGGTTACCTCCCCCGATGGAATCTTCCAAATTGCCTGCTTCTGCTGTTCCAGAAAAGCAATAGAATCCATATCAAATGGTGTAGAGAATGTATCAAGTTCTAAACTGACGGCATAGTCACGAAGCTTGATAAACTCATCATATGGCAGTTCCAACTTACGGGTCATCTCCAATTGATTCTCATCATTACCAGTTGTTACCTTTTGGTAATCTGCCTTTGGAGCATATTTCGATATAAGCTCTGCTGCCTTGAAAGTTTGGAACTTGACAGCATCAACACCACAAGCCTTAGCTTCATCTACCATTTTCTTTGCCAGCTTTGGATCTCCACAATGATTACATCCAATCTCTGCAATTATATATATATGTTTCATATTAATTATATTTATGACTTTTCGATTCTATTTCTTTTGCAGGAACCCCAACTACTGTAGTATGAGGTTTAACATCTTTAATTACTACAGCTCCAGAACCAACCAAAGCCCATGTTCCTATCGTCAACTGGCCATTTATAACAGTTCCTGAACCAACAAAGCTTCCATCCTCACAAATAACATCGCCATTCAATGTTGCATTTGTTGAGATATTAACATGATCTTTGATATGGCAGCCATGCTCAACCAAAGCTCTCGTATTGATGACACAATTATCACCAACAGAACTTCCGTGATTTAATATGGCAAGTTTTCCAATAAAACTACCCTCACCAATTGTTGCAGCTTGAGAAACAAGAGCAGATTTATCAATAACATTGATAAGAGATAGCTTTCTCTCTTTAAGTTTATCAAACCATATTTTACGTTTTGCATTGTTGCCTATTGCTACAAAATAAACATAATCCTCAGGATTTACAATACAATCAATTGTATTACCTAAAATAGGAAAGCCCTGATGTTTTTCTCCTTTGGATTTTATATCATCCAAGAATCCCACCATCTGGAAATTCATGTGGTCAACAGAATCCAATACGGATTTGGCGTAACCACCAGCGCCAACAATTATTAACTTTTTCATTTGTTAGAATTGATTTTCTATTTTCCAAACTCTTTAATTTTCAGTTCTTCTTTTAACGAACAAACAAGCAGTTGTCCATTCTTCTCGGCTACGATATAGCCATCCAAGCCTTGAACTACCACTTTGCTTTCATCGGCTGCATGAACCACACAGTTCTTGCATTCATACAAGCGGATATTCTTGCCTACGCTGCAGCGATATAGCCATAGTCTGTTTCTGGACGGTTTGGCTTAATACCGATGGTAACGATGGCGTTCTTATCGGAAGTATAGTTCAATGCTTTGCTGAGCACTCGCTGATACTCTGAGGTATTAATCACCAGGGCATCGGATGGTGTCACCACGATGTTGGCATCAGGATGCTGCTTCTGGATCTTCCAGCAGGCATAAGCAATACATGGAGCGGTATTGCGAGCCTCCGGCTCTGCTAATATGTTATCTACTGGCATGTCAGGGATTTGCTCCTTGACAATGCGAATGTATTTCTCGTTTGTCACTACCCACATGTTCTCGACAGGACAGATTGGCTTCAATCTATCTACAGTCAATTGAATGAGGGAACGGCCGACTCCCATCACATCAATGAACTGCTTTGGGTAATCGGGGGTTGACATAGGCTAGAAGCGGCTGCCTACGCCGCCAGCCATGATTATTATATGGGTATTGTTGTATTGCATAATATCCTTTTTATATTAATTCAACTCAATCCTTGCCTCAATGCATTAAATATGACTCGGCTCGTGTGCAACGACACCACCATCATAAAGAGCATTCGGAAGTAAAGAAGCAGCATATTTTTCGCCATTCGCTTGTTGTTATTTGATGATTGAGATGTCATCATATATTATTTTCATTAATTCTATTCAGAGAAGCATTCCTACTGCTAATTGTATTTACTCTATCAATAATCGCATTTTTTAATGGTTCAAGCCTATCCAAGTCACAATATTGAGCAAAATGATATTTCCAAGATTCATTTGGTATTTGAAATTTATAATTCATTTGTCGGCATATATAGCGCCTTAAATATGGAAGTATGTAATCCTTTCCTGATATTATCTTAAGAAAATTATCATAAGTATAAGGATATAAGTTTCTCAACATCTGCAAATCTGCCAAATATTCTTTTGAACTTATAACATGTGGCACTAATCTATTTTTTATGGTCTCCATCTCAGATTCCACCTTGTCCACATCAAAGATACCACCTTTTTTCACAAAGCGATCATATTCTTTCAATTCATGAATGTTACAGTATTTCCGTTCTAATGACATTACAAAAAACAAATCCATGATGGGTTGTAAAATTGCATCAAAAGCATGTTCAAAATTAATCTTACCCGTAACTTGCACTAAATCTTCCATTGCACCGTTTAAATGGTACGCTGTTTTTGAAACACTATTTGCATCTATAACGAAATTTTCAATACAATAGGAATCTAAAACAAATAAATTTTTACAAGAAAACTTTGGCGCATATATGACGTAGATATCCCCATCTACCACATAAAAGCCACAAGGATCTTGATGGTTCATCCACGCAGTTTCAACATCACCACAGCTACCTATAGGAAATATATCAGAAACTTGAACTCCTGTCCCGTGCAACAATCTCTTAAATAAGATTTCATAAAAAGCCTTGTCTTTGTCACAATCCTCTGTGTATATGTTTAAATCATTTCTGAATTGATGAAAGACAGACAAGAGTTGTCTCTCTTCACCATTATATTCTAGCCCCATCGTAATTCATTGTTAAATCTTCACACCATGTTCTTCTCTCATTTCTTGCTATAATAGAAGGAGAATGTGTTGCCAAAATAAATTGCGTATTGGGACTTGCTGCCAACAAAGCATCAATGAATTTCTCTTGCCAAGTAATATGCAAAGAGACCTCAGGCTCATCTACAATATAAACATGAGAACGCTTAGCCTCTTCCAAGAGAGAAAGGCAAGCAATTAATATTATCAGTTGCTTTTCACCAGAAGAAAGATTAAAAATTGACTCTTGAATTTTTGCACCCTTATTATAATTCAATACTAAAATATCACCACTGCCAGTTATACGCACCTCCTTTTTCCCCTCTTTAAAGAACAGATTAACACTATTGACAAATCGTTCTATAGGTTCATGAAGTTTACGAACTTCTTGCATATTGACTTTAGCATATTCGGCTAAATTCATAATCTTATTATATTGCATTTCGTAAACAACCATTTTTTTAAAAAGCTCTTCACTTATATCAGAAGGACTCAATTTTTTGTTTTTCTTGAAAAAGTCCACATATTCTTGCAAAGTTGACTCATAACCAGCCAAATAAGAATTTACCTTTTGAGTTAACTTCGTTGTTTCATCGTCCAACGACTCTGCATCAAATAAGGCCTTGCGTAAATCACTTATTCTTGTATAATCAGCCGTATTATTTGAGCCAGGTAAATTAAAATCTTTATTTTGAGGAGTTTTAAACATTTCTTCAAACACTTTGTTCTTAAAATTTTCAGCTAATCGGCTTTGTTGACGTGCATTCTGTCGAATATTGAGATAAACCAATTCCTGAACGTCATAAAGAGCTCTTGTAATATCATCTACATGTCCCGTTTTGCGCTCAATATTTGATATACGTCTATTTCTAAACGGACTATATATATCGACAAAATTTGCTATTGAACGATTCAAATTCAATATGACCGGTGTAGATAATCCTTTGATTTTCTTGTAAACCTCACTTTTTGCAAAAGAGTTTTCTAATTCAGAAAAAGATTCTTCCCATTCGTTAAGATATTGTTCTTCATCAATAACATTTGGAAGAGTAAATTTCTCAAATACGGAATTCTGTTCATCATGAAAAGCAACAATAAAATCGTCATCTTGTTTCTTACTTATCAAATGTACAATTTTCTGTGTTCCTGTCAATTTATCATCAACTTGACAAACAAGGGTAATTTCCTTATAATCAATTGTCAGAAGCTTTTTCAAACATGGATTCAACAAACCATACATCAAGTCTAATATTGTTGTTTTTCCAGATCCATTAATTCCTATTAAAAAAGTAACACTATCACGGAAAGAGATTTCTTTTGTCAAAAAACCTCTCACTCCAACTACTTTAAAACTTAATAATTTCATCGTTTAAGAGTTTGATTCATCCTATTGTATTAATAAAAGAGTAAGTCTACCAATTTGTCCTTTACCGTTTTCTTGATCCTGAGGAACACACATAGAGACATAGTACCTGCCTTCTTCGTTTATATTCATTTTGTCCCAAATTTTAAATTCGGGACAAAGTTACATATTTTTATTAACGTACGCAAGATGTCCTAAAGTGGCTGCTTACCTTTATTCTTTGCGATTATTTTGCCTAAGACACCAGCAATTTCGAAGAAGAGCATAGGGTCGTTATAGTCTATTTCTGAAATGGCGTTGTCCATATCATTGACGGTATAGCGTATCCACTCGATAGTGGCATCCAGGTTTCTCATATTGATATGAGAATAGGTTTCCTCGAAACGACGAGTAAAGAAGGAGGCTGCAAGAGGATTCTTTGCCAAGTACTGATGGAAGGCCTTGCATATCTTGGCTTGACCTTTGTAGTCGAGACTACGTATATCGTCGAGCATAGGCATGGCACAGGAATAAGATTGTGCTGGAGCAGCTTTCTTACTCATCTTCTTGCGTACTTCCTTTGCTTCTGGTATCGTATCATCGTAAATGTCTTGATACTCTTCTGGGAGCATCGAGAGCATCCGCTCTAAAAATTCTTTATCAGCCATAAGACCCTATTTGTATAAATCTACATTGATATCGAAAGGTGAATCGAAGTCCTTCAACATCGCATGCTTCGTATCTTTCTCGGAGAGATTGGCATGTTCTGTTGGGATTTTCCAATCGATACCGAGGGTATCATCAAGAATGCTAATGCCACCATCAGCCTCTGGGTGATAGAAGTTATCACACTTGTATTGGAAGACGGCTGTTTCTGAGAGGACTGCGAAACCATGGGCAAAGCCCTTTGGTATGAAGAACTGGCGATGATTGTCTTCTGTCAGCTCTACAGCCACATGCTTGCCATAGGTTGGTGAACCTTTACGAATATCTACAGCGACATCAAGCACTCTACCCTTTACGCAGCGTACCAGCTTACTCTGGGTATATGGAGGACGCTGGAAGTGCAAACCTCGCATGACACCATAGCTGCTCATAGACTCGTTGTCTTGGCAGAAGTGAACACTGTGTCCCAAGATTGAGGCAACTTTTTCTTCAAACTCTCGCTCGCTGAAGCTCTCGAAGAAATATCCTCGAGCATCGCGGAAGAGGCGTGGCTCAATAATGAGTACGCCATCTATATCAGTTTTGATTATATTCATTGTTTTCTAATATTCTAAATTCTTTTTTAGTGTTTGATTTTTCTCTTCAAGTATTGAAAGGAGATACTTGCCATAGTCGTTCTTCAGCATAGGCTGAGCATTCTCTCTCAACTGTTCTGCGGTAATCCATCCCTGGCGGTATGCGATTCCTTCCAAGCAAGCTACCTTCAAGCCCTGGCGCTTCTCCAGGACCTCAATAAATGTGGATGCTTCAGAAAGAGAATCATGGGTTCCGGTATCGAGCCAGGCAAAGCCTCTTGCCATAGTCTGCACCTTCAGTTGCTTATCCTTCAAGAACTCCTGATTAACGGTGGTAATTTCCAACTCACCACGAGCGGATGGCTTGATATGCTTAGCTACATCTACCACCTTGTTAGGATAGAAGTACAAGCCCACCACTGCATAGTTGCTCTTAGGATGCTCAGGCTTCTCCTCAATGCTGAGACAATTACCTTGCTCATCAAACTCAGCAACTCCATATCGTTCCGGATCACTTACACGATAGCCAAAAACGGTAGCCTTGTTATTCTGTTCAGCATCTACTACTGCTTGATGCAGCATCTGATTTAATCCTGCGCCATAGAAGATATTATCGCCTAATACAAGGCAAGCAGAATCATTACCAATGAATTTCTCTCCGATAATGAAGGCTTGGGCTAAGCCATCTGGTGATGGCTGCTCTGCATACTCAAACTTCACACCGAACTGGCTTCCATCGCCTAATAGGCGTTTGAAACCTGGTAAATCAAATGGTGTTGAAATAATGAGTATTTCACGGATACCTGCCAACATCAATACTGATATTGGGTAATATATCATCGGTTTATCAAAAATTGGTATCAGCTGCTTGCTGATACCTTTTGTGATGGGGTACAAGCGTGTACCACTACCACCTGCTAATACTATTCCTTTCATATAATTATTATTTATTGATCAATAACATGTTTTCTAAAATCATCCCGTCCTTCTTTACCATTAAAGAAGGCTCCACCTCTCACCCCTGCCCTCTCTCCTCAGGAGCGAGGGAGGAAACCGCCCTACTCGGTGCTCGGGACCGCTACGCTCTAAGGTTGGCGGACCATCAAAGGTCTGCGCCAGGTTTTGCGGGATGGGACCGCCAGATATATATGAGACTAACACGCATAGTTACAAGTAATCATAACTATCACACTTTACCATAATATCTTTCATAATTTGATGAAGCCTTAAAGGTCCACACATCCAAGGATCCATTACATACAGAAAGATAAATATTTCCATTACTACGAGTTGTCAAAACTTTACCTTTTACACGATTAAAGTTTCCTGTATCAGCACTAATCTTTAGTCTCCGGATCTGGTATTTCTTTCAATCTTGCAATAACACGATGTAATTCATCAAGTCGTTTTATGTTCTCCGAATGGTAAATCATTGTAAACGACTTCAACAAATACATCTTACTTGTTATTGGCATTTCTATTACTTCCGGTTCCTTTATCACTGCAAGAAGCTCGTTCACCCACAAATTACAATTGTCATAGTTTTCCGACTGCGCCGAATTGATTATAGCACCCAACGTCAAATGAATGTAATAAAAGAGCAAAGGTATAGAGGTATTTATGCCCATCAAATAAGAATAAACATCAGAAATATGCTTCTCCAATAGTGAAACATTTGCAATCTGGTTTTTGAAAGTCATCCGTAAATCACTTCCTACAGCTTTGACAGATTGCTTTTGCTCATCGAAATATGTCTTTAGATTTTGCCTTTCCTGTCTGAAATCAAATATAGTATATATGTTCCAGCCCAACAGAACTGTCACAAGAAAGCCAAGACTCCCTGTAATAAATCCAAGATAATCAAACGACATCTCGGTTCTTGGCAATGATGTTGATATTGCTATCACACTCAAAATTATTGCAAAAATGCTAACCAATAAAGTCAATCTGTTTGCTTTCATTATCTGAAATTTTATTGTTGATATTTGATTCTAATCTTCAAAATAATACCATTAATTTTCTTTTCTAAAACTTCGTTCTTTGATTTTTGCGACCTCACAAATGAATGGATTAACATTACTATAATTTCCTTTTTTGTCTTCATTCACATTCATAATCAAACATATAGAACAAAACTGTTTATGTAAACAAGAATTACATTTAGGAAAATCTTTATATTGTAGATTCCTTAATCTCAATACTATAGGATTTTCATCCCATATTTCTTTCAAACTTTGTTTTTCTATATTTCCTAACTTGAGATTTTGCCATCCTTCACAAGGATAAACATCACCATTGTTTGAGACACACAAAGAACTCTTACATACAGGACATATTGGAGTTGAAGAATCTGTTTGCTTGTTTTTTATAGACTCTAATTCTGAATTATTCAAAACCTTTGTTTTTTCTATATTTTCAATCTCTTCAGCAGATAACCTACATGATAAATTACTAGAAGTTAAATCATAACTACCATAAAGTGAGTAATCATAATCAGCCTCGATATTCAATGATTTAGCAAATTCCAATACACCCTTATAATCACTTTTATTCTGCTTCATAACCGGACAATTTATCTGAATAGGTATATTCCTTGCATGAAGCTGTTCGATTGAATGAAGTGTTTGTTTAAAGCTACCTTTCTTACGGGTTATAGAGTCATGAACACTCTCATCCATAGAATATAACGATGTTTGAATGCTTATCAAAGGATTTGATGCTATTAGTTCAATCAATTCTTCTGATAACAATGTTAAATTTGAGAGCAAATTAACAGAGAAGTTATATCTACTGCACTCTAATAAAAAGCGTTTCAAATTCGGGTTTAATAATGGCTCACCACCACTAATCGTTATATTAAGAACATTCATACTACGACATTGAGAGAGAATTCTATCAAATACTTTCTCTGGCATTATAGTACATTTATTCTTTTCTGGTATATAGCAATGAACACATCTTTCATTACAGCGACTCGAAATATCAACATGAACACGAGACAAGCTATATTTTGTTCCAAACGTCTCTTCGTATATTGTTTGACTAGCTTGTAACTGAGGAATATTCAACTCAAAAGCTTGTCTATTATCATATGAAAAATAATGCGATACGAAATCTGCAAAATCATGTTCAGCCCCCATAAAGATAAAACCTTTCGAATACAAATCTTTGTAAAACTCCAAGGCATCTCTACTTATCACAGCAACAGGAACAGCTGAATACAACTTGCTTAAACGAAGAATAACATCATCTAGCTTTTCTGGAATATCCTTAAGGTTAGCATAGAAAACTTTACCAGTATTAGACAATATTAATTCTCCTACTTTCTTGCAACTATGTGAAGCGGTATCATATCCAAAATTACGATTATCTGTAAGATAACCATAAGAAGAATAGGACCGAAACAAAATATATGGCAATTTTTGAACTATCATAGCAATCAAATTGTGAGCGATAGTATAATAACTATCGCTCAATTTTAACACAAAGCAATCAATTAATGCGTGCCGGAAGGTTTTCTTACACAAGAAGGTCTTCCACATGGCTTTCTCTGACAATCAGCCATCATAATTGCACTCTGCGCTAGGAATGAAGGTTTTTCGTATTCCATAAATAATTGATGTTTGTAGCCGCTCTATATCCACTATCCCTCGCTGAGTAGCCGTTGAGTACGAAGAGTGGTATTTTTGTTTTTTAAAATCATAACATTACTCAATAGTAGAACTTGTAATTCTATAACAATAAACAATACATGTATCATCCGTTCCACCACCAGTATCTCCCTGCATACCTAAGTTAAGGAAATATTCCTCAACTTTTTGGGCTACTGACTTACTGTCTGCTGTTCTATAAATCCAATAATCCTTTTGCTCAGAAACATTATGTTCATCAAACAAACGACGATTAATGTCATTAGTTATTCCTACATAATAATTTGAATAACCCGAAAATACTGTAAAGCAAAAATAAGACCTAATGTCTGTAATAATTTCTTCTTTTGTCATTTTTAATCCTTTCTTTAATTATTAATACTGATGCAAAAGTAAAGTTTAACATTGCAGACCTACTTCATTGTTACGAGAATTTATTGATCATCATTGAATTTTATGATGTTTTTAGCTCGCTTTACAAGACTTTCCTTCAAATCTTGCGGTTCAAGTACCTCACAATTATCAACATAAGACATCATTATCGTCTCGAACTCATAATTCGGTATCAAGTCTAAAGAGAAGATTGTATAATCTTCGTATCGTTCTACTGCCCGTTGCGAATGATGAATTGGCTTTGTCTCTATATAAGAAGATGTAGGATGATAGGCCTTGAAGACGATGTGCTGGCATGACTCACCAAACTTTGGAGAAACTCCCACTATATCTTTGAAATAATTCTCAACATCACCTTTTATAGGTGAAAACTTTTCATTTTCCAAAATCTTATAGTCATCAATCCTATCCAAAGGCACTACCACTATTGGCAACACATCGCTTACTGTAGGCTCCTTTCCTACCAAGAACCATCTGTTATTATATTGGCGCAACTGATAGGGATGGATGATTCTGTTATAAGATGGACGACCAAACTGATGATACTCTAAAGATACCACATGTTGGGATGCTATCGCTTCATAAAGAGGAGTGAAGTATTTCAATCCCTTCAAGTCCTCGTTTTGTGAGAAACTTACGTAGGATGCTTTAGCTTGACCTATATTAAATGTAGATTTCATCTGTACCAATGTGGCATTCAGCCATTCTTGATTTGGAAGTCCTTTAAATCGGGAAAGCATCTGAATAGTATCGGACAACATCTCCGCTTCACTCTGGCTCATTGGAAGATTCTGAATGGAAAAATTTCTATCAGAATACATATAATAGGCTCTATGACCATCCATTTTTCTCTCCAAAGGCACACCACCGCCTGCTTGACGCTGCATGAAATGAATGTCTTCACGAATGGTTCGCTCTGATACTGATGAACCATCATAATTGTAAAGTACCTCATTACATGCTTCCACCAAGTCTTCCATATAATAGTGTCTTCTACTATCACGGAAACAGCGGTCTAATACCTTGTAGCGTATATAAGCATTCTTTCCTTGAGCCATAGAGAATCGTTTTATTTATTGCTTGTTTTATCTTTGTTGACCTTTGTGAAGTTGACAGGTGGAAGGATAATGCTTCCCAATCCTGCCTTCAATGCAATGTTAGCAATGTGCTCTCGAACAAATGGGAAGATGATGGCTGCACCATTGACACGTCCAAACTCTTCATTGTCCTTAATCTCAGACTCGCCATTTCTTTTAAAGACTCCAACCATCGTTACCTCAATCTTATATTGAACCTCATCTTGAAGTTTATTGGTAACTGTAGTTGTAAGTTTTACATTCACTACACTGCCTTTTGTTCCGACACCAGTCTCAAAAGAAACTTCCTGCTTTGAGTTAGAAAAGTCTATGTTACCTTTTCTACTGAATTGAGATTCTGTAAGCAAAATGCTCTCTACCTTAAATCCCGACTTTGTATTTTCAATATTTTCCATAAGAATTATGCCGCTTGCAACAAATTGTCATCGAAAGACATAGATGTTGTATTATTATTTAGTACCATAGAATCTTTATATGTATCATCTGTTTGAAAGAAATCAAACATTTCAAGATGTTGCGAATCCATGAACTCGTAATTTATGACATAATCATTTTTAAAATCCAATGGTGCTATAGTTGATGATTTGACCTTCTCATCAGAAGTATTGTTGACAATATATTCGTCCAATGTACTATTAACCTCTACATACTCTGGTCCTTGAATACTCCAATCGACATGTTCAATCCCTACGTATGCATCTTCTGATATGAATCCTACATCCTCACCTGGGATTTCACTGTATGCCTTTACAAAGAAATCGCATTCCCACTTAGCAAACTCATCACTATCGAATACAGACTTTGGCAAGATTTCAACGGTATGAATCTCTGCCAACTCATCGTATTCGTAATTTACCTTTGCATTTTTGAAAGAGCTGACGAAATCCGTCAGTTGCTTTCTCAAATAATCTAAAACTGCCATAATCAATTTCTTTTTAAGATACCTAATATATCATTCGCCAATTGGAAAGCCTTTTGGCTATCATTCCACGAAATACTTTCGTTCTTGTAATCAGCCTTTACACGTAGCTTTTGCAGAACTATAAATTTCTCCGTAAACGCTGTCAAATCCCTATGAGCATTGCGTTTTGTTGATTGCCCCAACACTTTCTTTATATATTTACTCAAACCTACATGCAAACTTGTCTTACTACCATCCTTTTTAATGGGACGTATATCGTTCTCTGTTTTTCCTTTAACCACATAACATATATGCTCCATATAGAGAAGGCAACTATAATAAGTGGTGTGAGGAACGACAGCATAATGACCATCTTGAGATTTCATCAAGGCATCAGCTGCATCCAAATAGAGTTCTGATTTGTTCGTATAATTGCTGATCATCATATAACCTCTTCATTTGGGCTGCAAAATTAACGAATAAGATTGCAGACTTAATTCATTCTTTTAAAAGTTTTTGTCTCTATGAAAAACTGTAAATCACCGTTAGAACGTAACTACTGATTTTCAACAGTTAGCACATCCAACATTTTTCAAAAAAGCATATTATTAATTGGTATTGGCTGAGCTGCCAATTAGGCTGCCTTGACATTCACCTTTTTGTTCGAGTTATAATTACATGAGATTAGGGACATGATAAAATTTTCGAAAACCTTCCCGTCCTTCCTTACCGTTAAGGAAGGCTCCACCTCTCATCTCGGTCTTCTCCCGTCAGGGAAGAAGAGGGAAACCGCCCTACTCGGTGCTCGGGACCGCTACGCTCTAAGGTTGGCGGAACATCAAAGGTCTGCACCAGATTGTGCGGGATGGGACCGCCTTAATCATTACCTTTCATTTTGTTTTTATTAATCTTCCTGATTCTATCATCCCTTTCTTAAATATCTTGGCAATTTCATGTACAGCTTTATCTACACTCTCTTTTACCACATATTTCTCTCGTTCTGTAAGAGATGAAGCCTCAATATTTTGCTTAGCACATTCTAAAGCAGAGTCTCTGGTTTCATCAAAGGTATATTCCTTTATATGCCCAGATCCTAATATCTCTTCTATGAACTTTGCTACGGCAAAGTCAGCACGTTGTAGCGCTAAAACTTGTTCTTTTGTCATAATTCACCAAAGCCCTTGATATTTGACATTTTAAACTGTATAATCATAAATTGCCCTGTTATCTAAATATATGATTATGCTCTAATAGCTCAAACACTACTATTTCTAGTAATTTGCCCAATTCCTCAATTTCCCAATCTTCATCAGTAGGTTTCAATTTAAACGTACTATCGGGAACTTCGCCATGAAACAGTTTACAACGAAGATAATATGTATAAGAAAGCGACAATAACAAAACTATATCTATGTCACATATAGTAGCAGTATTAGCAGCAAAATGATTTACTACATTTGTCCAAAGCCCCGCACTACTCAATGCAGTTTGTACTTTTGGTCCATATACTAAACTCTGAAACAACCTTATTGCACGACTATCAGAATATTCAGTTGCACGCCTACAAATATCTTCAGGTTTTGTATATCTTTTACTGCATTTATATAGTAATTTGTTCCAGCTAAACTTACGGATGTAACCATCTGAGGCAGTATTTGTCATTGCTGTAGATTTCACAAACAATCCTGCATTTCCTCGTATCAAAGCTTTCATTGCTTGAATTCCATCACGTTCTCGTGTTGTATTTCCTTGATGCAACAAAAGACGGTCAAATGCTTTCCAATATCTATCAAACTTAAAATATCTATCTTGTGAATTAACACCTTTAAGCCAGTAACTTAAAGCGGTCCTTACAGCAATACCTTTATCGGTTTCTTCAAGGATTTCATTAACATCCGCTTGTGACAAATGTAAATTTCGTACAATTCCTGGAGTAAGCGGCTGTTGAAACCCTAAAGTCTCAGTATAAACAAAATCTCCAAATCTTCGCTGACGCTTTCTCAGAATAGAAATATTCTTCAACTTAGGAAAATCTGACGCAAGCGCATAATAAACAAGTAAGCCTTTCAATATTTGTCCATTCAATGAGTTTTGACTACTATTCAATATGCTACCATCAGAATAGCTGCAACTTCTCTCTGCCTCAATTGTAAAACCATTATTTCTAAAAGTAAAGGTATCTTGTCGTCCATTACTTCTATAATAGGATGAGTTGCGTATGCCTATTGCGCAATTTGGTCTTCTATTCGCAAATATGACTTCAACATAATACTTTGCCATGTCTAATCTCAATTTTAAGTAAATCACCGTTAGAACGTAACTACTGATTTTCAGCAGTTAGCACATCCAACATTTTTCAAAAAAGCATATTATTAATTGGTATTGCCAAAGCTACCTATTAGGCAGCCTTGACATTCACCTTTTTTGTTCGAGTTATAATTACATGGGATTAGGGACATGATAAAATTTTCGAAAACCTACGTTCAATAGTCTTTGCGACCCTTTCGGTTCCCCTTACAGGGGACAGAAACCTTCCTTACCGTTACGGAAGGTGTTTTTCTACCTCTCCGTCTCTCCTGCAAGGAGAGCTCCACATCCTAATCAAGCCTTCCCTTCTCGAAAAGGGAAGGATGTAACCGCCCTCTGGTGCTCAGAACCGCTACGCTATAAGGTTGGCGGACCATCAAAGCCATCGCCATGTTTTGCGGGATGGGACCGCCTGGGGTGGGCTGTTTACAACTCCCTATTCTTATACAAATCAACATTGATATAGAATGGAGTATTACAGTCTTGTACCACTTCCATCAGTAACACAATTTCTTTCATTGTCTTTTTCCATTCTTAAATGATTCTTTATATTGACTCTTAGTATTAGCCAAACTTTCGACTTCGGTTTCAATATCTCCAGTGATATTCTTACGAAGTACTTCCTTTCCACAAACAGGACAATCCGCTGTTTCTATACTTCTTGCAGGATAAATTCCATACGAAATTTTCACCAACAAGTCTGTATTACAGATTGGACACGTAACATGCAATACATCATAACTAGCCATAATTCTGATTTTTTATTTTCCAAATTCTTTAATTCTCTGTTCTTTTTTCATGAGCAGACAAGAAGCTGACCGTGTTTCTCGGCTACGATATAACCATCCAAGCCTTGAACTACTACCTTGCTTTCATCTGCAGCCAGAATATACTCCTACATTAAATTGTACTTTTTCAGATATACTTCTACCATAAGACTAAATTCTCGGTCTGGGCTAGCCCAGGCTCTTATCTCTTTTTTTTCACTATCAGTAAATGAAACCCGACCTTCAGCCTCGCGAGTTTTGTTCTTAGAAAGAATCAAATCTGCAAGTTTTTGTAGGCATTTGCATCTTTTATATGTCAAAGCCTCATTATCCAGTTTAAATTTTCTGATCGTATCCAAGCCCTTCTTAGAGCCATTATTGGCTTGGATTAACTCATTATCAAAAGTTATATGAGCCTGGATTTCAGCATCACTATCCTTACATGGATCCAAAACATCAGCTATAGGAATATCATTGTTATCAGGACGACCTTGATTACATTCCGGAGATGAGAGATAGAGATTACTCCATTCAAATGCTTTAGTTTTGTCTAATGCTACCTCCATCAAATGATCGACATTCTTTGGCTTGGCTATCAAACGTTCCTCACTATAAAAGCATTTGTTGTAGGACATATTATTCAATGCTGCCAAAATATCTTTATGGCCATATTTACTGGAATCCGGTCTATTTTTACCACTAGCTAAAAAATCAGCTAACCATTGGGCTTTCTTCTTAGTTAGTATTCCTGGCTCTGCCAATCTATCAATATGTCTCATATCTGCTTAAGCTAACATACTAGACAAATCCAAAAAGCCGAAATAAGAGGAGTTTAACTCTAACAGCTTCTTTTCGATCTTATCCTGCTCTTCCTTATTCCCTTCTTCTGCTGCATTCTTTCTCTTTCTTAGCAAGTCTGCTATTTGAGTACTGAATGGTCCTACTTCTCCAAAAACCGCACCACTTAAGACTTCGTCTACAGGAAGGTTAGAATAGCTTTCAGTCACATCAAGTATCTCAGAATGATCAGTTCTTGAAACACAAACAAACACCTTCGAATTATCAACGGCGGTAACCACAAATGGTGAATGAGTAGTTACTATTAACTGAAGATTAGGAAAATACTTTTGGATTAAACCTATGATTTTGCGTTGCCATTTAGGATGCAAATGATTCTCTATTTCATCTATAAGCAAAACTCCATGAAGACGATTCACCTGTTCGATAGGTATATGCAATCTTTGACTGACAATATACATACGATAAAGTGTGCTGACGAAGTGATTGAAGAGTAACAAATTACCCATACTCAACTTATCTAAAGGCAATTCCTTGCCTCTAACCTCAACCATTGGCATCATAGTTCTTCTAGCCACATAGAGAAAACGACCATCGGCTAAGCAGTCAGAAAGCATAGATGCAAGCAAATCATAAAGATATTGTCCCTCTTGTCTTTCTTCTTCTTTATCGCTACCACGAAGATAATCCAGATTGCAGATAAATTGATTCACTTTCGAGTTTGCAAAAGTTTTTAGAAAAGGACTATTCATCTGGGCTTGCGGATTAATAGTTGAGAGATTAGAGATTTTGAAGCTTCCTGTATCTAGATCAGGACTCCAATAATCAACAATCCAGTCAACCTTTTCCGCTGCTTCTTGATCTGTAATGATTTCATTCAAGCGACTATCATTTGTATCAACGCCCAAAGCTTTATATCCTGTAAAAGACTCTGACACAACATTCTTTTCGGTAGATTTTTCAAAATAGTCTAGGCTTATTTTGAAGTCGTCATGATCAGCAACAATATCACGTTCCAGCTTGGCTGTTCCACTCAAGACCGTTCTTATTGCATCCAAGATTACAGATTTACCTGTTCCATTTTCACCTGTGATTATAACAACAGGTAAAGGCAAGGATGGATCTTTCTTCAAAGCTTCAACCTGTTCCTCTGCCAACAGTTCCATTTCACTATTCTGAAAAGGACCTATATTGTGTAGATATAATTTTGTTAATCTCATAATAATATTGTTTTAGCCAACTATATTTCCATACATCCTCTGAACCGCCTTTAGTAAAATGATTAGCCCCACCTGTCCCTCCCCAGCGGGAGGGTCCTTACCCTATACCCAAGCCCTAAATCCCTACCATAGGGATTAGGGATGTAACCGCCCTCCGGTGCTCGGAACCGCTACGCTATAAGCGTTGGCGGACCATCAAAGGTCTCGCCAGGTTGTGCGGGATGGGACAACTTAATATTTATCTTTTACGACCTTTCCCAAAAAGCTCAGAATGAGAACCTAAACGAACTAATTCTATTGCGTTATTGTTCTTATCAAACCAAATCAAAAGCGTATCATTCTCTATATGGCATTCCATATAGTTCTTCCAGTTACCTTTCAAAGGATGAGGATTATATTCTTCCGGTATCTGATTGCCTTCTGCCAAAAGCTTAACTATCCCCATAAGCGTTTCTACAAATTCTTTATCATTCTTAAAACGCTTATAATCTTTCTTGAACTGCGAGGTCTTTCGAATTTCTTTCATAAACTCTATTCCTCCATTGATGCCATGAAACTTTCTAAGCTATCTACTCGAACTACTCCTGCATCATAACCACTCTCTGCCTCTTTCATTGCTGCCAAAGTTTCTGCGTTTGGAACATCTTCCAAAGCTGCACTCCTTGAAACAGGGGAGTCAGAAACTATTTTAACGCCTCTCATAAGAGAGAGGACATTCTTTAATTGCTCCAACAAAAATGGGCTATCTACCTGTAATGTTAACTGTGCCATAACTTCAATATTTAATTCGTAGCAAAGATAAGGGTTTTCTGTGAAACTACCAAATTTTTAGAGGAGTTTTTACTTCTTGCCCTAATCTCACGCAGATTTTATTCACATAGCTATGTGTTAGAACTTGGTAGATGGAGAAGAAGATTGAATCGATGCCTTGACGAATCTTTACATCTAAGCTGTCTTCATTGGTCGGAGGTTAATCCTTCCAAATAAGACGGAATACAACTCGGCATGAAAATATGCCATTATCAAATATCTTTTCTAAATTATCGCAAATTTAAAATTTTCAATCTAGAAAGCCATAAGGAGCAAAATCTGCCGGATTTATATCGTATTCCATGCTCTTTGCAGAACGAATGACCTATAGTTGTACGACCGTAAGTCTGCAGTTGTACAACTATATATGCTATGGTTGTACAACTCTGGAGCTATGGTTGTACAACTATAAGGGTCTTAGTTGTACAACTACAGAATTCTGATTTCTTGACGGAACCAACAAACTTAGATAACATGCTGACTTACTGATATTTATGCATCTTTGCCATATTTCGGATATTCTCCAAAAAAGATTTCCTGGTCGGAAATCCGTAAGTTTTGAAGAGATTAAATCTTGAATTTGTAAGAAATTTCCACAATCAGGAGATTCTGACTGACTTCCTTATATCACCAATACAGCTTCCCCACTATATTATAAGTAGTTCACCTTTCTGTTTTTGGGAAAAAGTTATATTTTGCTCCCCATTGCAGTATCGCTCTGCACTTGTCGTCGTTCGAATTCCTCCGTCTCCCTTTAGCCAAAGGGAGCTCCACATCCTAACCAAGCCTTCCCTTCTCAGAAAGGAAGGATGTAACCGCCCTCCGGTGCTCAGAACCGCTACGCTATAAGGTTGGCGGGGCATCAAAGCCCTGCGCCATGTTGTGCGGGATGGGACCGCTTTGCTATAACTTACAATAACATTTTACTCAGATAACTCATGCTAGTGGGCTACCAGCCAAAAATGTCACTATGTGTACCTGTATCGGTTAAAGCAAGACTCTTCATTAATTCATCCAAATCATTAGTAGCAAAGAGTTTTTCATTCTTTGCTGCTTCTAATGCCTTGTCTAATCTACAAGCCTTAGGGGCTTTTTGCTTTTTGGCAACCCACCCGAATTTCTTAATCAATGATTTGAAAAGAGAAATATCGGTTGCAGGGACATCTAATGTATATGTAGCTGTATTCATAATTGTATCTCCTTTTTTGTCTGCAAATATAAGGGTTGTCTTTGAAACTACCAAATTTTAGGGGTGTTTTTTCGATTAGAACAGGTATTCATATTGCGAAAGGAGTCTTTGATAATCACTCTCATATCTCGGCTTGTTGTTTGGAGTGATATGAGGACTTGAGATGATCTGTTCCATTTCCTGGAGTACCTTGCTCCCTTCACGCATGATGGGGTTGAGATGTTCCTTGAACTGTTCTACGAATGGGGAATAATAGTAACCTATCTCCTCTATGATGAAAGAATAGATGTTCCATGCGTCATTGTGGGTGATTCGGGTGTTTGACAACTCATCCAAAGCGTACTTTCTCAGATAGTCGATGTTTTCTGCCTGTAACGCCACTTCCTTGTCGTCTTTCACTGGATGGAAATAGCGGTCTATCAGCACTTGCCGTTCCTGCAGGTTGCGCTGGTAGAAGATTTCCTCGTTGGCTAGTCGTGTCTTGTCTTGCTCCACTTCCTCAAAATGCTCGGCATGAACACCGCTGATGGCTACACTCAGTCCACCGACGTCCATCACCAGGCGGCGGTCTCGGTCGATACGGATGATGTAACCTTCCAGTCCTGCCAACTCACCTGTGGTGATACGGAGGAGGATGCGGTTGCGAGCATAATAATGGTAAGGATGGAGCAGGAAACGGATGCGATCAGGTGATGTCTCTGCGACACGCATGAAGGGTTGCATCTGCGCATCGGGGATCTCTGCCACCTTGCCAGTGCTACAATTTTTGCATAGGCGAACGTTTGGGATGTACTGGTCGAGATAGGCTTGTATCTCTTTGGGATACCCCTGGAAGAAGACCAGACCGCTGACGGTCGGCACTTCCTGATGCCGTACCTTATGTTTGCCTTGTTTTCTGAAATAGCGGACTGTCTTATGCACGAAATAGGTTCTTCCGTCCTCCTCCAACAGCATTTCCAACTTCTTCACTTTACTGTTGTGAACGAAGATGTAAGACCAAGTTGTTCCATCCGAGTGACGATACTTCTTTATCGCAGAACCAGTCTTTACGTCTGGCTCTGTAACGTGGTTGCCCTCTGGAGAAACAAGTTTCTCGTCGGCTGTAGAAAAAGAACTCGTACCATCCGGTTTCATAAATCCTATTCTACTTTATGTCCTCAGCAACAACCATACATGATGGTTGTGTAAGCCAAGTCGATAGGTTCTTGTTGTGCATAATCTTAATCGTATAGAGATAACTTTTTGCAAAAGTACGAAAAATAGTTGGATTACGTATCAGATTTTATCATTTTCTGTATGCCACTCCCCAAATTTAACACATATTGTTTAGCAAAAGAGTTATCGGATATGTTTTATACCTATATTCCTATCATCTGGCATCTGCCAGCTCATTATATCCCCAAACCATGATGAGAACGAAAATGCCGGCGAGCATCATCAGGAAATTCTGCGTCTGCATGATTGTATCAAGCACATGGGTAAGGGCACGGGAACCGGTCAGCAGGAAATCTATCTTCATGGAGAAGAGCCAGCCCTGTATCTGCTCCCATCCCTGGCAAACCACAGCAGCCACTACGCCGACAGCCACACAGGCTGCCGTCCACAGATGTTCCAATCGAAGACGCTTAGCCAAAGCCTGCTTCTGATCAAGAGCCAGCACGGTCTTTTCCGGATCAAGACCCGGCAATGCCTGCATCACCCTATCAGAGAATCCATCATCCGGAATCTTCTCCATCCTGTTATCGGCAAAGAAAGCCTGAAGGAGCTGATCGTCTGTGGCGCTCAGCGGCTCAAGCTTCCTACCATTTCTATTATCTATCATTTTATCGGTCATAACCATTATGCTTTAAGTAACTTGCAAGTTTCTGTTTTCCACGAGAGAGATGCGACTTGATGGTGCCTTGCGCCATTCCCGTCACTTCTGCTATCTTATCTATAGAGAGACCATCCATCAGCTGCAGCGTGATGCATGTCCGTTCGTTCTCACTCAATATCCGCAGGGCATTGAGCAAATCCATCTTCAGTCCGGTATTCACTCCCTGCGCATTCTGCCGGGCAACCGCCGGCGTATCAATATCCTGTGTTTCCTTATGACTGCGTGTATAATCATACCACACATTATAGGCGATACGATAAAGCCAAGTGGAGAAGCTGGCTGTACCCTTGAAACTTGCCAGATGGGTATAAGCCTTCACAAAGGTATCCTGCGCCAAGTCGTCACTCAGCTGCGCATCCCCCAGCGTCTGCCGTAGGAAGAACCCACGAATAGGTGATTGATACTTCTTGACCAGCAAGTCGAACGACTTGCGGTCGTGAAGCATCACCACCTTCGTGACGAGAGAAATATCGGATAACTTTTCCACTATATATATTAACTAATAACTGTTGTTTGATTTTTACACCGGAGTTCCATTATAACCTGTGCCCTGATCGCCATGGCGGTTTCTCCACCAATCCTTGATGGCTGGAAGTGAACCTATCAGGGTCTGTCCCAATCCATAGAAGAAGACCAGGGCTCCGATACCAGCCAGGAAGTCAGCCTCCCACCAAGCGAACATGGCGCACAAGCCAGCTCCCAGGAAGGCATTTCTCAATCCTCGCTTCACCAGATATTCATCGCTCTGTTTGTCAATCGGACGGTCGCTTTCCGGAACATTGATGCCCTTCTCCATCGCCATCTCCGCCAACTTCATCCGGTCGTTGTGGCGGCGAATCAGATATCTGATAACCAGGAACACGATGATCAGCGGAGCAAAGACAAACAGCAGACCGAAGATGATACAGAAGATGACGACAACTGACAACGCCCCGCCACCAAATACAGAACCGATGAAATCGAAAGGATCATCATAGTTGCCCAGACTATACTTGGAATGATAAGTATGGTTGTCATTGTCATCTACATCAGCATAGTCGGAAGTATCCGTTGCGGTTGTATCAGAATAGGCAGCAATCGCCTCCTCATCCTGAGCTGCGGATGCCTGTCCGGCAGCAGCCTGCTTATCCACCTGTTGGGTAGTTGGATGATAACGATGTTTTGGAGCCGAAGATGCCAGAGACACCTGGGTAGCTCCGATGCTCATGATGAGCGCCAATGTTAATATCGCTTTCTTCATATCTAACAATATTTTTATAGTTTTACCTTGTTATTTATTAATTTTTCTATGTCTTAGACGCATCTCTTGGGAAATTAGTTGCAAAGAAACGAAATTTTTCTTATTTTTGCAAACAAAATCAAGAATAAAGGCATAATATGAAGACATTACCAGAAGATTTCATCCAATATACCCAAGAGTTGATGGGCGATGAACTGTTCCAGCAACTGAAACAGGGCATCACCGAGGGAGAAGCACCTACCAGTATCCGCCTCAATCCTTTCAAATGCAAGGAGGGAGAAGATGCTGCGGGCGAACCGATTCCATGGTGCCCTTCCACCGGTCGCTATCTCTCCACCCGTCCTAACTTCACCTTCGACCCATGGCTCCATGCAGGAAAGTATTACGTGCAGGAGGCTTCTTCCATGTTCGTGGACCTGGTGATTCGACAACTCGTTCACGAACCCGTGATGATGCTCGATCTCTGTGCGGCTCCAGGTGGTAAATCTACCGCCGTACGTGCTGCCCTGCCGGAAGGTAGCCTTCTTTTCAGCAACGAACCGATGCGCACCCGATCGCAGATTCTTGCAGAGAATATCCAGAAGTTCGGTCATCCCGATATGATCGTCACCAACAACTATCCACGCGACTACAAGAAGTCGAAGCTTCAGTTTGATGTCATCCTCACTGATGTTCCCTGCTCCGGCGAAGGTATGTTCCGCAAGGATGATGGTGCCATCAGCGAATGGAGCCTGCAGAATGTGGACAACTGCTGGCACCTGCAGCGCGAAATCGTAAGCGATATCTGGAACTGCCTGAAACCAGGCGGTCTCCTCATCTACTCTACCTGCACCTTCAATGCCCACGAAGACGAAGAGAATATCGCCTGGATTTGTGAGGAGCTGGGGGCTGATCCTATCGCACTCAACGATATCGATGAAGCTTGGAATATCACGGGCAATCTCATAGGCACAGACATCCCTGTCTATCGTTTTCTCCCAGGCAAGACCCGCGGAGAAGGCATTTTCCTTGCGGTACTCAGAAAAGAGGGAGAACCGGAAATGGAGAAGGAAGATAAAAAGAAGAAGAAGAAAGACAAGAATAAGGATAAAGGAAAGAACAGAGGGAACAAGGGAAAGAGTCAGCAGGTTCCAACAGACTGGCTGAAGTCTTCCGACTACGAAACGATAGCCGAAGACGACAACTTCTATGCCATCCCAAACCGATGGAAAGCCATCTATGAGGATGCTGCCAGAAACCTGAAGGTGATACATGCCGGCATCAAACTGGGAACAAGCAAGGGCAAAGACATCATTCCCGACCAGAGTCTGGCACTCTCCACCGAACTCAACACAGAGGTTTTCCCACAGGTAGAACTCTCCTACGAGGATGCCATCCGCTACCTGCGCAAAGAGGCTGTGAATCTTCCTGCAGACACCCCCAAAGGCTACGTGCTCGTTACCTATCAGCAGATGCCTCTGGGCTGGGAGAAGAACATCGGCAACCGTGCCAACAACCTCTATCCACAAGAGTGGAAAATCAAGAGCAGCCACGTGCCGGAAGAGTCCTGTGTTATCAGCAAGAAATAAGTATCAAGAAACAAGATAAGAATTCATCAAGAAGAACCAGACATCAGGAATGAATATGATCAGCATCATCGCTTGCATCTCTAAAGACAAGAGAGCCATCGGCTACCAAAACCGACTGCTCTATCATTTACCATCAGATATGGTCCGCTTCCGTGAACTTACCACGGGGCATACCATCATCATGGGCAGAAAGACATTTGATTCTCTCCCTAACGGTACTCTTCCACATCGCCGCAACATCGTTGTCTCTAAAAGTCTGAAAGAGATAGATGGGGGCGAAGTATATCCTACCCTGGAAGAAGCACTCAGGGCTGCACAAGGCGACTCCTTGTCTGCCCCCAAGGAAGATGCAGGAATAGCCAGTCCGGAAGAAATCTTCATCATTGGCGGAGAAAGCATCTATCGCCAGGCTCTTCCTGCTGCCCGGAAACTCTATCTCACCATCGTAGATAAGGAGCCGGAACAGGCAGATACCTTCTTCCCTACCATCGACAGTTCTGCCTGGGAAGTGACGGAAAAAGAAATGAGGAATGAAAACGGATTGTCGTTCTCATTCCTCACCTATATCAGAAAATAAATTCGACCAGTACGGTTGAATAAATTCCTATTCTTCTGTTGTCTCATCATCCTCATCAGCAACCTGCTGAATATCCTTCAGAGAAAGCTGACGGTCGATGGCTGCATTGAAGGAGATGATGGTCTCGCTTCTAGAAAGCCCCAATGGCTGCAACTTATCGTGGATAATCTCCAGGAGATGGTGGTTGTTGACTGCATAAATCTTGATGAACATATCAAAACCGCCCGTAGTATAATGACACTCTACTACCTCAGGAATCTTCTTGAGTTCTTCTACCACCTGATCAAACTTCTCAGGTTCCTTGAGGAACAGTCCCATATATGCACAGGTTTCGTAACCAATCTTCTCTGGATCGATAACAAATTGAGAGCCTTTAATAATGCCAAGGTTAGTGAGTTTAGCTACACGCTGATGAATGGCAGCACCGCTTACATTACAAGCACGTGCTACTTCCAGAAATGGAATTCGGGCATCCTGAGAAATCAGCTTCAGAATATGCCTATCTAATGAATCTAATACTTGTTTTGCCATAATTAATTATTATTTGCCTGCAAAGGTAGCACTTTTCTTTAAAAAAAGCAACTTTTCTAATAAAAAAAATAATAAATTAATATTATTTTTCCTTTTAGAGCATATTATTTCCTTTTTTCAACAGCAGAATAGCTTATTTTCAATGCTTTTGCCTGGCGCAGCGCCTGCTTCACATCGGTAATCACTCCCATCCTGGTGTCCTGGTCTGCCTTGATAGAAACGGTCATCAGTTTCTGGTCTTCAGGCGACATCCGCTTCTTCTCAGCAGAGATATAATCCTGCACATCAGAAGCACTGGCAAACTTGTCATTCATCTGTATCTGGGTACCTGAGCCGTATTTGCCCTGCAGATCCTTGGTTGGCTTTCCTATATAAATATGACTTACAGCCGACTTCTTGGTCAGGCGTGTGAGATTCTTTCCTTCAGGCATACGGCATTCCACCTTTAAGGTAACCTGTCGCATGTGGGTAACGATCATAAAGAAAAAGAGTACCGAGAAAATCAGATCCGGCAAAGATGACGTATTCAACTCCGGAACCGAATGCGATTTTTTACGAAAATTCATCATTTGGCGCCTCCTTTCTCCTGGGTTGACTGGGTTTTCTGTTTCTCTTCGGCATCAGCATCTACACTCTTGTCTTCATGAGTCATCGCATTGGCATACGACTCCGTAATGCGCTGAGGACAGAGCTTACGCACCTGCTCCTTCTGATCATTGTTCAAAAGCGCAAAGTCTCTATGATATTTCTTCTGGGCTGCCTCATTGCGAAGTTGCGCATAGGCTTCCATCAACGCATTCTGCATCTGGAAATAGAGATTATAGTTGGCATCACGGTCGCTCTCAATGGAAATCAGATGCTTCTTACCCAGGCGATGTACCAAGCGGACGGTTTCCTGCTTCAGATTTTCCAGCTTCATCGGCTGGTTGTTCACCAGCAGCGTATCTCCAGCCGTAAGATGAATCGCCATCAGACTGTTCTTATCCACCACCGATTCCTGCTGTTCCTTCTTCTGAGGTTCAGGCGAAGGCAGCTGGCGCAACAATCCCTTATCCACATCCATGGATGTGGTTACAAGGAAGAATATCAGCAGCATAAACGAGATGTCGGCTGTTGAGGTGGTATTCAATCCCGGGGTTTCGTTACGATTCCTTCTTATCAGCATTGCTTTATGATATGATACTAACTATTTTTTTTGATTGATAATTACAGGCTGTTACTGCTTCTTTCGGATATATCGGGTGGCACCGAAGCAAACGGCTCCAATGCCTGCCAGCAACATCAGCAGCGAGGTGATGACAAACATATCAGAAAGTTTCAGCCACAACCAGTCGGCGTAGTTCTCGCCATTGATGAGCATCGGATCGGAACCTCCCAAGAGGAAAGTCAAGACCAGAACTGCCAGCAAGGTAAGCCAGGTGATGCGGAAGATACGACGCACCGGCACACCATTCACCACAGCTTCCGACTTGCTGCTCCGGTAATCCTTCACCATCGAATAGACCGCCAAGCCTATTCCTCCTATCAGGAAAAGCCACATCAGGAAGATGAGCACATCGGTAAAAAGAGGGGCATTGAAGTCGGGATTCTCATCGAAAGGCAAATCATAGCCTATCAGATAGAACAGACCGAAAACCAGCACAGCCAAACCTATCATCATACGGAAAACCTTCTGAGATATCTGTTCGGCAGACTTGTTACTTTGAACTTTGAACTTTGAACTTTGAACTTTCAACATGGAACTATCAACTTTGAACTTTGAACTTTGAACTTTATGATTAGTAAAGGCGATGATATTTTCACTCTTCGTTCTTCACTCTTCACTTATTCTTGGCGATAATATCCATCAAAGTTACAGCCGATTCTTCCATCTGACTGGTCAGATGTTCTACCTTGGAAAGGATATAGTTATAGAACACCATCAGAATCAAGGCAACAATGATACCGAAGATGGTAGTAATCAGCGCCACCTTCATACCCGAAGCCACGATGGTAGGACTGATATCTCCCGCCTGCTGAATCTGGTCGAAAGCCATCACCATACCAATCACCGTACCCAGGAATCCGAGGGAAGGAGCCATGGCGATGAAGAGCTTGATCCAGGAGCATCCCTTCTCCAGGTTGGCAGCCTGCACGGTGCCATATCCACTTACAGAGCGCTCGATATCATCGAGATGCTCATCTATATGCATCAATCCCTGATAGCAGATAGAAGCTACAGGTCCACGGGTATTACGGCAAAGTTCCTTGGCACCTTCCACATCGCCTGCTTCTACCTTCTGGTCGATATCCTGCATCAGCTTCTTGGCATTGATTTCAGAAAGGCTGAGATAGATGATGCGCTCAATACAGAAAGCCAGACCCACAATGAGAGCGATGGCAACGAGCGACATAAAGCCGGCATTACCCTCTATGAACTTCGTCTTAAGAGCTTGATGAAATCCGATATTCTCGTCTTGCGCCATGACAGGCAGAGAACACATTACTGTGAAAATGAATATTGCGAAACGCGCAATAGCTGTATTTTTCTTCATAATCATATATACCTTATTATATATATAAAAAAGCGGAAAGAGGGGGATTCGAACCCCCGATTCCCTTTAGGGGAATACACGCTTTCCAGGCGTGCCTCTTCAGCCACTCGAGCACCTTTCCAGTTTCGGAGTACAAAATTATCACTTTTTATTCGAAAAGCCACATATTCGTTTGCTTTTTACATTTCTTTAACTAGAGAACATATAAAACAAGCGCCCTGAAAGGACAAAAGCATCTATTTTAAAGCTTTTGCCCTGTCAGGGCGTATGAATAAATTTCCAATCTTATTTCTCAGGAATAATCTCGAAGATTTCTGCTGAGCCTTCAATCTGAACCTTGGCAGCCTTCTTCACCAATTCTATCTTGCAGAATGACTGGTCGATGTTGGTTGTTGCCAATACCTTGCCCTTGGCATTCAGCTGGCGACAAACCAATGATTTGCCTGGAGCCAACTTCAACAGCAGGGTGTAACCCTTTACATTCTTTTCTACACCCATAGTAAGGGTGCCCTCGTTAGTGAATGAGGTGCAAGGGTTCTCATCGAAACCATACATCGCTGCCTGCAGATTGCCTGCCTCAACAGGGAAGCTCAAACGATCTGGGGTAGTTGGGTTCACCTCGAAGGTACGGACTGCAGCCCAGTTGCGCTTGTCAGACTTCAACTTCTTGATGCGGATATAACGAGCCTCAACAGGAGAATCGGTCTTCCAGTTGATGACATACTGCTTCTTCAACTCACCGGTAAGAGCCTTCCACTCCTTCTTGTCAAGAGAATACTCCAAAACTGTATTGTCGAAGTAATCCACATCATCCACAGAGTTACGGCCCTGGAGAATTCTGACCTCAGAAACAGAACGAACACAACCTAAGTCAGCACCAATCCAGTCGCCAGTGTTCTGACTATTTCCTGATGTATAATAGGTAGTAGAATCGTTGTCAAACATCGCCTTGCTCTGGGTAGTTCTCAAGGTTGCGTAAGTACCGATACCCTTATAGAAAGCAGGCACCTTGCCAGTCAACTTCTTGAAGAAGCCAGAAGCCATATCATCCATAGACTGCTCATAGAATGGCTGCAATACCATGGTTCCAGACTTATGCTTCTCGTAAGCAGCCACATCTTCCTTGCTCATACGGTTGTTTACATAGCCATCCCAGAAAGCCTGGTCATTACCAGCCTTGTACTCCTTGATGAGCTGCATGGTCTTCAGACCACGGTCGCCCAATTTGCCAAACTCAGTCAACCAAGGACGGAGTTCCTTCATCAACAAGGCATTCTTGCAGTTTGCCTCCATCTGAGCAGGTGCATTCTTCACCTTTTCAAATTCCTTCTGCAAAGCTTTGAACTCAGCATCTGTAAAGTTGTCGATGCGGAAGCTCTTGGTTTCCCATGATTCGATACGGCGATAACCGGTTTCTGTATCACATGAGTGCATGGCGAAGGTACGATAAGCTTCGTGTGCCTCTGGAGTCAGATCTACCAGACCACGCTCCCAGTTGTCGAGCGGATTATAGTTGGCGATATTCCATGCATAGTCAGCTACACCGTAGAGAGCCAGCTTGGAAGCCTCACCATGCTCCATTGGGTTGCTCACGAAACCGCAGAGATCCTTGTTGGTCAGGTCGGTCTGCAAACCGTAGGTAGGACCCTGCATGATGATATGGCGTGCATAATCGGTTACAGGGAAGTTCCACCAGTAGTAAGCAGGACGCTTGATACGGGAGTTCACCCAGTCGAGCGTCTCGCGGGTCAAGTCACTACATACCACATCACCTGTCCAGAATACATTGATAGATGGATCGAGGGTATTACCGAAGATAGCCAGGGAACCGGTTGGTTTTGGATTCGCCCAGAGACGGGTATAATCGGTAGGACACATCACGAGCGGTGTAACATCGCCCTTAGCCTTCACAAACTCCTTAGCCAGGCGGTTCAAGAGTTCAGACTGCTTCACAGGATTGGCACCCTCGCCGGAAATATCATCAAAGAAGATAGCGAAAGAACGTACACCGAGGTCGTACATCAAGTCAAGCTTGTGAACCAGGTTCTGATAGTCTTCCTCGTTCCACTTGATATCCTGTCCCGGATGGATAGCCCATACGAAATCTACACGGTTGCGGCGGCAAGCCTGTACGAGTTCGCTGATGTTCTTAGCCTCTTTCTCAGGATAAGGCAAGCGCCAGTTAGGGCAGCTGTGATAAGGATCATCCTTTGGACCATAGAGATAGGTGTTCATCTTGTTCTTTCCATAATAATCGATGAGGGAAAGACGCACCTGATGAGACCAAGGCTCACCATAGAAGCCTTCTACCACACCACGGTTTGGAAGATCAGGGTAGTCGTTGCAAGTGGTATAAGGCATCTGACCCTTAGCCATCTCGCTGTTTACAATCTGGCGCAAGGTCTGCAAGCCATAGAAAGCACCACGCTCATCGTATCCCACAATCTGGATACCTTTGGCATCAGCCTTCAGGCTGTAAGCACCCGATACAGGCTTTACACCAGCCTTAGCTGCAAGCTTTTCACCGAAATCGATGGTCAGGCGAATGCCCTTGGCGTTAGCGGTCAGGAATTTCACATCATCCGCAAACTTACCTTTCTTGTCAATCACCTTGACACCCTTCTGCAGGTCGAGTCGGTTAGCAGCATCCACATTCAGAAGATGTGGTGTAGGACTCACGATGAGTCCGTGATGATCCAGTTTCTTACCAGGAATCATGTGCACGTCCTGCTTTTCAGAACGCTGGCCGCTCAGGTCTTGTGCCTGAGTGCCCTGTGCAAATGCTGCCATCAACATAGCAGCCAAAATCACTTTTCTAGTCATAATGAATCGTTTGGTTTTAATATTAAGCTTATAATTTTTATTATTTCATAGGGGAAAGACGCTTTCCTGATTTAATTCAGCTGAAAGACGCTTTCTACATTCTTATTCGTCTGTTCTGCGAATTCCTCCTCACTCACTCCGTAGGCTTTTGCCAGAGTCTTGAGCACTTCTATCACGAAAGCGCTTTCATTGCGCTTGCCACGATATGGAACGGGAGCCATATAAGGACTGTCGGTCTCCAGGATGATGCGATTCATCGGAACCGCAGCCGGAAGGTCTTCTCTGAGATGACTGCTCTTGAAAGTAGAAACACCGCCGATACCCAGCACGAAGTTATCGAAAGAGAGAAGCTCTTCAGCCTCCTTCTGATTGCCGGTGAAGCAGTGGAACACGCCACCAGGCAGGTCTTTCTGATACTGACGGAGTAAGTGCACCATCTCGTTCTGTGCCTTGCGGCAATGAATCATCAGGGGGAGTCGGGTTTCTACCGACCATTTCACCTGTTCCTCGAATGCCTCCAACTGCTCCTGCTCGAACTCACGGCTCCAGTAATAATCCAGTCCGATTTCGCCAATGGCTATGAAATCGGAAATCTGCATCTTCCTGAGTTCAGCTAGCTGCTCCTTCCAGTCAGCCTTCACCTCTTCAGGATGCAAACCGATCATCGGATAGGCATAACCTGGATATTCCCGACTCAATGCCAGTACAGCGTGCGTGGTCTTCACGTCGATGGCAGGCAAGAAAACCTTGCCTACCCCCGCTTCCCTGGCACGAGCGAAAGCTTCCGCCCTATCCTCATCAAACTCTTCTGCATCGAGATGAGTATGCGTATCTATTACTTTGAACATTGAACTTCTTTACTTTGAACTTTGAGCTTTGAACTTTGAACTTTATGATTAGTACTGGCGCTTCATCATTTTCTGTGCATATTTTGCCAACTCCTCCTTGCGCTCAGCAGGCACATTCACAGCATCAAGATACTTCTTGCTCTGCTCGAAGTAATAGGCAATCTTATCCTGTGCCATCTTGTCGATACCGATCTCGTTATAGAGACGGGTAACAGCAGCCACCTTCTCATTGCGGTCGAATTCCTTGGCATCCACCCATTTCTGGAGTTCAGCACGCTGGGCATCGTTGGCATGGTTGAAGGCATTGATGAGCATGAAAGTCTTCTTGTTGGAAGTGATATCACCACCAATAGCCTTACCGAACACCTTGGAATCACCATATACATCGAGGAAATCATCCTGCAGCTGGAAAGCCAGACCAATCTGCTCGCCAAACTTATAGAGATTGTCTGCATCCTCAGCAGAAGCATCAGCCAGGATGGCACCAATCTTCAGGGCACAAGCCAGAAGTACACTGGTCTTGAGGCGAATCATCTCGATATATTCCTCTTCCTTCACATCATTGCGGTTCTCAAACTCCATATCATACTGCTGTCCCTCTCCAATCTCAAGGGCAGTAGTAGTAAAGAGCTTCATCACCTTGGCAAGATGTTGATCGTCGCACTGTGCCATTCTCTCGTAAGCCAACACCAGCATACTGTCACCGGAGAGGATAGCAGTATTGGCATCCCACTTCTTGTGTACAGTCTCATGACCACGACGGAGGTCTGCATTATCCATCAGGTCGTCGTGCAAGAGCGTATAGTTGTGATAAGTCTCAAGAGCTATCGCATTCATCAGAATCTTCTCAGGATCATTCTTGAAGAGATTGTATCCCAAGAGCATTAAAACAGGGCGAATACGCTTTCCACCTAAAGAGAGTACGTACTTCACCGGTTCGTAAAGCGACAATGGTTTACGATTGTATGGGAGATTTGCCAGGAAATCATTCACCATTACCAATAATTCTTCTGATGTCTTCATATCTATCATATTTCTAATTTATAATATCTGATTTATAACTTGTCTTTTATAACTTGAATACCACCGGAACGGCAATCATGGTACGGCACACCTTGTTCTTGTCCATACCCGGTTTCCATTTGGGCATCATTTTCATCACGCGGAGCGCTTCAGCATCAAGGGCAGCATCCACCGAGGTACTTACCTTGGTATTGGCGATGCTTCCATCCTTGTTCACGATGAAGGTTACCACCACCGTGCCCTGCACCTTGTTGTTCTGTGCCACCTGCGGATACTTCAGGTTCTTGGTGAGCCACTGCATAAATGCCGACCAGCCTCCCGGAAACTCCGGAATCTTCTGCACCACGGTAAACTTGATAGGAGCCTCAGCCTGTGTATCTGCCGGATCGACCGCCGTCTCAGGAGCCGCCTCCTTCACGTCAGCCCCTTCTACCACGCCTGAACCATCACCGATTACCAGTTCACTGGTAGTAGTGCTGATCTTTTCCGGTGTCTTCCTGACCATTTGCTGCTCGGTAGGTTTCACCTCTTGGGTGATAGCCTGCGAGGCAGGTGCCTTCGCCATAGCCTCCGCACTCACCATATCTTTCTGATCGGGCGGAGTTGACATTTCCATATCTTGCGAAAGATCTTCAAAGTTCTCAGCCCAGTCGTCATCTCCCTGCGGATTTCTGGAATATTGCAATCCTACAAAAAGAAGCGTAAAGGCAATAAGGAGTCCCAGCAGGAAAAAGGTTACCCGCTTGTCCTCCAACTGTGCACGATCTGATTTCTTTATTTCCACAATATCTATTATCTACTATTTGCAGACTTGTTCACCCGTTTTTGGGGTCCAAACTGCAATATTTTACATTCTCTTCCGTTATTTTCTACGAAAACATTGCAAATTTACGTCTTATTTCTCAAAAAAGCCGTATCTTTGCCAAAGAATTAGATATTTTAAATGAAAAAAGTTGTTTTTTCCATTATATTGACGCTTTTCGCGACAAAAATGGGGGCTCAAGAGAGTCAGACGGGGTATAACTTCCTCCGACTCCCCGTTAGTGCCCATGCAGCTGCCTTGGGAGGCGATAACATCACCTTGATAGAAGATGATGCGGCACTTGCTTTCCATAACCCAGCCCTGCTGGCGTCGGTGAACGACCGTACCCTCAACTTCAACTACATGAACTATATGAAGGGGGTGAATATGGCATCAGCTTCATTTAACCGCATCGCCGGAGAGAAGGCTTCGTGGGCGGTATCGGCCCAGTATGTGGATTATGGCAAGATGAAGCAGACCGATGAGAACAACATCCAGATGGGTGAGTTCTCGGCTAAGGATATCTGTCTGGCGGGTACTTTCTCCTACCTGCTCAGCAAACGCATCGTGGGTGGTATCACTGCCAAATTCATCACCTCGTATATCGGTGACTACAACTCCATCGCCATGGGGGTGGATCTGGGACTCAACTACTACGATTCGGAAGAAGAGTGGTCGGTTTCAGCAGTAGCCAAAAACCTGGGTGGACAGCTCAAGGCTTATGATGAAGAATACGAGAAGATGCCGATTGACCTGCAGGTGGGTGTCAGCAAGCACTTCATCAATACACCCTTCCGCGTTTCAGCCACCTTGGTGAATCTGAATCATTGGGATAAGGGACTCAGAAACCATGCAGTATTAGGTGTCGATCTGCTTTTGAGCGAAAGCCTCTGGGTGGGAGCCGGCTACAATTTCCGGCGCCACGATGAGATGAAAATCGTAAACGGAGAAGATGAAACCAGCAGTCATGGAGCCGGATGGTCGTTGGGTGGCGGTATCAATCTGGAGCGCTTCCATCTCAATATCGCCTACGGCAAATACCATGTCAGCAGTAACAGTCTGCTGCTGAATATCGACTACAGATTATAGAATACTGATTATAGAATACAAATTTATAGAACAGATAAACTTTTCAGATTTAAAGACATGAAGAAGATTACAATAGCAATTGACGGTTACTCTTCTTGTGGAAAGAGTACCATGGCAAAGGATCTTGCCAAGGAAATCGGATATGTGTATGTAGATACAGGTGCCATGTATCGCTCAGTTACGCTCTACGCCCTGCGCCACCAGCTCTTCGATGAGGATGGCAAGGTAAAGGTAGTAGAGTTAGAGGCTGAGATGCCAAACATCCACATCTCTTTCAAGTTCAATGCCGAAACCGGTCGCCCAGACTGTTATCTCAACGGTGAGTTGGTAGAGAAGGAAATCCGCTCGCTGGAAGTTTCCAATCACGTAAGTCCTGTGGCAGCCATCCCATTCGTAAGAGAGGCATTGGTAGCCCAGCAGCAGAAGATGGGCGAAGACAAGGGCATCGTAATGGATGGCCGTGACATCGGTACCACCGTTTTCCCTAACGCAGAACTGAAGATCTTCGTTACGGCAAGCTCTCAGGTAAGAGCACAGCGCCGTTTCGATGAGCTCAAGGAGAAAGGAATGCCTGCCGACTTCGAGGCTATTCTGAAAAACGTAGAGGAGCGTGACTATATTGACACCCATCGTGAGACTTCTCCTTTGCGCAAGGCTGATGATGCCATCACGCTCGACAACAGTGAGATGACAATTCCGGAACAGAAGGAATGGTTGATGAAACAGTATCAAAAAGCCGCAGAAAAGTAACAAAAAGCTACTTTGTCGTAGAAAGCCTGCAGAAGATTGCAAAAATATATTAAAATTTCAGTTTTATATAAAAATACTGCCATTTTAAAGAATTAGCTTTGCAAAAAAACGTTGTTTTATTTATCTTTGCAGACATAATGACAAGGTAGTAATGATATAGATTATAAATTTTGAGTTAATTACTGTTTTTTGAAGGTGATAAGTCCTCGTGAGAAGATTTATCACCTGTTTTTATTTGATGAGATGAATCATCAGATTACCTGTTTCTCTTTATGATAAGGTATCCTTGATGATTTTCTCCTTGCATTCTTCCATCAGCCATTTAGGAGTACTGGTAGCACCACAGATGCCTACGGTATTCACCCCCTTCAGCCAATCCATATTGATTTCCTCGGCACTCTCTATCTGATAGCTGTTAGGATTCACACTCTTGCACTCCTTGAAGAGCACCTTTCCATTGCTGCTCTTTCTGCCACTGACAAAGAGAATGACATCATGCTTGCTGGCGAAGGAGGCGATGTTTGGCATTCTGTTAGCCACCTGGCGGCAGATGGTATCAAAGCTCTTGAAGGTTGCGCCCTCTACGATATGCTCCTGGCAATACTCGATGATGCGATGGAACTCATCCAGACTCTTGGTGGTCTGGGAATAGAGATAGATATCACGGTTGAAATCCAACTTACCTACTTCCTTCAGATGCTCTACATCCTCCAACTTCTCTACCACGAGGGCATGACTCTCGGTCTGTCCTACCAGACCCAACACCTCGGCATGACCTTTCTTGCCGAAGATGACAATCTGCGCCTCAGGATTGCTCACATACTGCTTCTTGATGCGGCGCTGCAACTGGAGTACTACCGGACAGGTAGCATCAATAATCTCAATATTGTTCTTCTCTGCCAGCGCATAAGTCTCAGGCGGTTCACCATGGGCACGAAGCAGCACCTTCACACCGTGAAGCTCCTTCATCTCCTCATGGTCGATGGTGATGAGTCCCGCCTCATGCAGGCGCTCCACCTCCATACCATTATGCACAATATCACCCAGGCAGTAGAGTGTACTGCCCTTTTCCAACTCCTCTTCAGCTTTCTTGATGGCAGTGGTTACGCCGAAGCAGAAACCACTACCATGATCTATTTCTATCTGCATTACTTTACATTTATTCTAATTACAACTTTGGCATTCTCCGGATCATTGGTAATCATGAGAATACGAGGATGCTTGGCGCGCGATTTCTTCAGATCGGCAGCCACGGCTGTTACCTTCATCTTCACGGTCTCTCCCGGCTGAATCTTGCTCTTCTTCAACTGTACCTGCAAGCCCATGGTAAACATCTGCATGCTTCGGATATCCAAAACCGACTTACCCTTGTTGGTAACCAGGATTTCACCCTTGCGCTTCTTCTTGCCGTTGAAGCTTCCCAGATTCAGATCGGTGGTAGAGAGTTCCACCTTCGGCGCCTGTTCCTTCTGCTCGGCAGTCAACTTGTCGAAACTTGGCAGGAGAACGGCAGAAACCACGATTTCCTTCTCTGGAGCAATCTTGTCGCCAGGACGCTCACCCAGATAAACAGAAGTCTGATTCAAGCCGAAATCACGCAGCTTCTTCGAATCCAGCACGAAGGTAATCTCTGCGGAACGGTGAGGTGCCACCTTGGATGGCGAAACCGTCGCCTGGAGATAGTTAGGAAGATGCATGACCACAGGTTCCATCATCTCCTCTGTAGGATTGAAGATATGGATGCGCTGTACCGGACGGTCGCCTCGGTTCACGTCATCAAACTCCACCTCCTGGACATCCGACTTGAGTTCGCCAAGCAGTTCATTATACGGACCTGCGAAATCTACCACATTGCTCACTACCCTACCACGCATAGAGAGGATAAAAGGTTCCTCCGATGCATTGCTATAGAGGCATATCTGCTTGTGGAAGGTGCCCATCTGCTTCGCATCATACACCGCCTTGACCAAGAAGCTGTCGCCAGGAGCCACACTGTTCTTCGGATACACCACTTCTGTACATCCGCAACTCTTATACACCTGATGGATGATCAGCGGTTTGCTGCCCTCATTCTTCATCAGGAACTCAGCGGTCACCGGCTTGCGGAATACTACCTGTCCACAATCCACGATCTCGCTCTGAGTACTTATTTTCTGTGCCGACGCAGACACCGCCAACAGCGATGAAAGCATCAATATATTCATTCGTTTCATACTATTCTATTCGTAATTATCAATCCTTATATTAATTATTAACTGTCATCTTATATGCCTCCGTACGACCACCAAACTCCGGACTGTAGGTACACTCTGCCGTGCAGGAGCCCGACTGGTAATCGCCCTTACGGTCGACATAATATTCCATTTCTACGAAATGCTTACCTTTAGATAAACGATCAAAATAGAAATTTGTTGTATTATCCTTTGGAGAAACATAACATTCCATACCCCACTGGTAACCGCTCAGCTGATTGACAGGCTCCAGACAGGCTGCCCGCTTGTCCACAATCTTCACGAAATCGTAGTCACGGTCGGCTGTGATGATGAGTGTTACCTTCACCTTCTCTCCCACCTTCGCCTGCGCCTTGCCCCTGCCCTGCGATTCAGCAGGAACGATGACACGGCGCACCTTGATGCCCGATTCGGCAGAGGCTATTTCGCTAAGCGGCTGCTTGAACTCCGCATACACGGCGCCCCAACTGGTGTAGTCGCTCTTCTTGTTGATGCTCAGGGTAGATGCCTTACCCGCCTTTTCAGTCTTGACATAACCCAGCGTAGTAGAATCCTGCGGCATCGGGAGCAGCTTGCCATCCAGTTTCAGAACGGCATTCTCAGCCCGTTTGTTCCAGTTGCTTTCATTGCCCTTCATAAAGGCATAGACGGCATCCACGGTGTTCACCGGCGTATCCCAAGACTGGGTACGCTTCGACATCAGAAGCCAGCGCTGCAGTTCCTCGATGGTCTGCTTGTCGTTCGGCTTCAGCATCTGCATCGCCTCTATCACGGATACCTGGGTTGGTATCTTATAGTTTCTCCAGCTGTACAATGCCTTGCGGGTATCGTAATAGCGGCCCATCTCCTCGCGATAAACAGCATATTCGTTCACGCTCTGCAGATATTCGCCTGCCTTTTCGCGGTAATCGGCATTCTGCTGGCAGTTCTTGGAGAGCACCACGGCAGCACGCGCCTTGCCATAGATGGTGAAATCGCCGGTCATCTTCGACATCTTTTCCAGGAGATAAGTCTTGTCAGCTTCCAGATTCTGCTTCATCTTTCTGCCATCCATCGAAAGGATGTAGAGATAATGCAGCGCCTGCTCGCTAGGATTCACCTTCTGCTTTTTCTCCTCCTGTTTCTTCATTTCTCTTACTTCCTGTGCTGTCTGCCAGGAGAGATAATCAATGGCGGAAGTCAGCATCTTGGCGGTGGATTTCTGAACACCGGCAACGGCATTCAGACGAACCATCATTTCGGCTACCGACGTTGTCATGTATCTGCTGCCCTTCATTCCCTTCCACCAGGAGAAGGAACCGTTAGGGTTCTGCAACTTCTTCAGTTTCTCCACCTGATTCTGCAGACGAATGGTCTCCTGAGAGAGATTCTTCTGAGAATGATTATCCAAAGAGAGAGTCTTCTGGATATGGGTGGTGATGGTATTGGCATAGATGGCAGACATCAGCGAGATGGCATCCTCCTCATCCGGATTACTGATAGCTGGCAGCGCCTTCACCATCAGCCAACTTGGGTTATTGGTGTACTCGATGGTTACCTTTGCCTCTTCAGCGCCCTTCGCCTGCTTGCCCTCCTTGTTCAGGAAGAGTTTGCTCAGGTCGAAGTTCTGCTCACCCTTCTGATGCAGGGTGATAGGCAGGGTGTTCACCACGAGTTCACGGCTGCTCAAAACCGGCAGGTAATGCTGTTCACCATCGCTGTAGCCATTACCGGCAGCCACCACCTTATTAATATATACACCCTCTTTCAGACCTTGAACATCGAAGGAGACGGTAGCAGAACCCTCGGCATCGATGCGATAGCCCTGGGTCTTCTGCCAAACCACCTTCTGGGTTTCGGCATCCAGAATCTGCATGCGGGCATTGCCGCTCACCTTCTTATCAGAAGTATTGGAGAGCTTAGCCACGATGGTAGCCTTGTCGCCTTCACGCAGGAAGCGAGGCATGTTAGGCTGCACCATCACAGTCTTCTGAGCCACGGCCTCATCCACCAGCAAACCGTTGCGCATCTCCTTGTCATGAGCCAATCCCATGAACTTCCAGGTAGTCACGCTCTCCGGCAGGGTAAATCTGATGGCTACGTTGCCATTGTTGTCGCTCTCCAAGGCAGGATAGAAGAAGGCAGTCTCGTTCAGGTTTTCACGAATCTGAACCTTGTCGAGGAACTGTCCTGCGTCTGAGCCAGAACCGCCAGCAAACTGCGGCATCTCCTCTACTGCATCAAAAACCTTGTTGACAGATGGAGCAGAAGCACCGACACGAGCCATCTTAGAACCACGAATTCTCATGACTTTCGCTTCTTCTCGTACCAGCTCGTCTTTCTGTATACGAACAGACTCAACGGTTCCGCCAGAAGAACGTTCCAACTTGCTCAGTTCCACAGCTTGCATATAACCATAATAGCTAAAGTATTTGCCATCAAACTGATCCACATCCAACTCCTTTTCATCATAATATTTGGTAGGATAAGTACCAGCCAATCCCATCTCATAATACTTCAGATTGCTCTTCCAATAGCAGTCTGGCAACCACTGGCTGAATCCCAGCGACATCTTCCAGGTGTGGTCAGCCAACTGGTCGAGCGACTTGTCATAAAGCACACTCATCAGCTGTGCCTTGGCTGGCTTGCCGTCGGGAGTCGTAATCTGCAAGGTCCACTTCTCCTTCTGTCCCGGAGTGAGACGGTCGCGGAAAGTCTTCCAGGTGATGTTCAACTTCTTCTCCGGCAAAGGACGGGCGATGCTGATTTTTCTGGTATAGCATTCGCCGTTCTTCACGAAACTATAGTTGATGACCACGCCCGAAGCATATTCCGGCTTGTAGGTGAATGGCAGGGTAACGATGCTGTCGCCCAACTCCCAGGCACCCTTCTCCAGCAGTTTGTTGCCAGCGATGATGGAATAAACGATGTGCGCTCCGTTTTCAGAAGAACCCACCTGCACATATACCGGTTTTCCATCACGCGGGAAGGTCTTCGCCGTCTGATAATACCATTCAGTGGTTGGCTCCATCGGATGGGTATCCTTGATGCTGAAGAGGGTGAACTTCTGCTGCAGGGTATCTTGTCCGCAAATTGCCTCCATCTCATGCACACCTGATGGCAATACAGCCATAGAAATCGGCGCATTCGCCTCGGCATCCTTCCATTCGCCCTTGTCGATGCGGTACTTCAGGTTGCTGGATATCTCCATACCGCTGGCATTGCGGTAAGCAAAGGTCACCGTCTTCAGACTGTCTGTCTCGATACGCTTAGGAAGATCCACCGTGAGGATGGTTGGCTTGGTGCCCAGAGGCAGACTCATTACGCCCTCGTGGCTCTCACCACTGATGTCGGTAACGATGGCTGAGACCTCGAAGTTGAAGAAACGGGCGATGCGCATGAAATTGCTCATATCAGCCTCGTCTTTTCCTGACAAGGAAGCCTCCAGCGGAATTTCTACGTCGAAGGTTCCGTCCTCACGAGTCACGCAACTGTCAGTCTTCACCAACTGTCCGGCAGAGCCTGCGCCCCACCACCAGAGCTGGTTTCTGCGGGTCACCTGATACTCCACTTTGGCGCCCTGCACTGGTACACCGGCGTAGGTCTTTGCCGAAGCCTTCACCACTACGGTGTCGCCCCAGTTATATTTCTCGTTCACCTTCGGGAAGGTAATCTCGAAGGTTGGACGCTTGTATTCCTCCACACGGAAGGAACTGTTAGCTCGGTTATTCACGGATACATGATACATGCCTGTCTGTCCACCTTGAGGCAATTCGAAATCCACAGATGCCGTACCATATTCGTCGGTTGTAGCCTTCTGCTCAGCCACCTGCTTCCAGTTGGCATCCCTCAGGATAAACTTCAGTTCCATGCTCTTTCCCGGCACACTGGCATCCAGGCCTTTCTTCACGATATAGGAAACGGCTGTGGCATGCACCTTCTGTCCCGGACGATAGATGGCACGGTCGGTAAACAGCTGATATTTCGTTTCATCATCCTTCTTCTCGTAATAGCGGGCACGTGAGAGGTAGATATCCTTAGCAGGCGCAAACTTATCTGTAGATGTGTAGATCAATACCTTTCCATCCACATTCTTGAAGTAAGCCTCGCCCTGGGCATCTGTCGTCATTCGGGCATGAATGAGTCTCTTGAACTTGCCCGTCTTGTCGTCATAGTTTCTGTCATAGAGCACTATCTTCGCACCAGGAACAGGCTGACCATCGGTAGCATTCACCACCACATAGCGATGCTTATCATCCGGCAACTGCTGGATCATCACCGCCAGATTGCTGACATAGAAGAGTTCTCGCTGCGGAGCAATGCCTGTATTATCCGAAGTCACCTCCATCAGATAGACGCCTAATGGCAGATTGCCTCCTATTTCGATGGAATCCTTCACCTCTTCGTAATCCGGACGACCATAGTAGTTGCGGCTGAAATCCTTCTGATGCAGCTTCGTAGTCTTCTTCAGGAGCATCTTATAGGTAGCCTCATTCTGGACATCATATTCATTATCCGCTGTGATATTGAGACGGGAAAGCCGAATGTTCAGATTCTGGAGATTGCGCACGTTCAGATGAACCCACTTCTTTTCCGAAGGGCGAAGCACCAATGGCATATCCTGCACCTGGAACATCGGTTCGGTGAGTCGCTTCTGCGCATTCCTCAGCACATTCATTCTCGACCATCCGCCCCATCTATTCAGTGCATAGTTGATATAGTTGAGCTTATCCTGCGGTTTGGCATCGGTAGCACCTTCCATGAAGCGGAAGTGCTCCACGGCAAGTTCGCCTGCCTCCGGAATATCCTGATAGACGTGGATGAGCGAGTCGATGGTATTCAGATACTTCGACTTTCTGACCTCTCTTACGTCATCCTGGCGGTATTTCTCGATAAGCTTGTAGGCACAGAGACAGGCTGCACCCCGATTTTCCACCTTATTATAATAGGTGTACATCAGCAGATACGCCTCCTTGCTGTCAGCTTCGAAACCGATGAGATGCAGCAGATCATTCTTGAACGAACTGCCATCCACACCCTTCAGCGTCAGCGGCACATACCCGGTAGAAGCATTTCTGGCAAGAAGTTCAGGCTGCTCCAGGGCTTTCTTGAAGAACTCCTCGCTCTTCTTCCCATTCACCTCCCTATACACCTTGCCGAGCACGGCATATCTCACAGCCTTCAGCACGGGGTCTTTCGCTTTCAGTGCTTCCGTTTCCATCCGCTTCACATTGGGCGTCAGCGAGTCGGGCGAAATCTCTCTCCAGAGTATAGCTTGCCTTATCTCAGCCGCCAGCAGCTGCCCGTAGTCTTTCGCCGCCGTAGCCTTGGAGATGATTTTCTTCATCACCCCTATCTCGCTCTTGGGCTGATCCTTCTGAGCGATGATATCAGCTTGCTTCCACAAGTTGTCGTAGGTTTGAGCCGTTGCTTGCAGCATGGCAAACACGGTTATGAGGAGTGTTATAATGTTTCTTTTCATAAGCCAATTGTATGTTATGTTAATCGCAAATTGTTAAACATCTAACTTTTCAATGCAAAAATACAAAAAATATCTGTTTTCTAACCTATAAACTGAAACTTTTTATTATCTTTGCACCAAATTCATGCAAAAATTCTAAAAATAAACATTAAAAAAACAATGGTAGAGAAAAAGTATGGTCATTTTGATGACGCCAATCGCGAGTACGTGATTACTGACCCAAAGACCCCATGGCCTTGGATCAACTATTTGGGTAACGAGGATTTCTTCTCGCTTATCTCCAACACAGCAGGTGGGTATTCTTTCTATAAGGATGCCAAGTTCCGTCGTCTCACCCGCTATCGCTACAACGGGGTACCTATGGATAATGGTGGTCGCTACTTCTACATCAAGGATGGCGATACCGTCTGGAATCCAGGCTGGAAACCATGCAAGACGCCACTCGACAGCTATGAGTGCCGCCACGGCATGAACTATACCCGCATCACGGGCAGCAAGAACGGCGTAGAGGCAAGCGTTCTCTTCTTCGTTCCGCTCCATACCTGGGCAGAGGTTCAGAAGATGACGCTCAAGAACCTGTCGCATGAAGCAAAGACCCTCAAGGTGTTCTCCTTTGCAGAATGGTGCCTCTGGAATGCCGCTACCGATATGGAGAACTTCCAGCGCAATTTCTCTACAGGCGAAGTGGAGATAGAAGGCTCTACCCTCTATCACAAGACGGAATACCGTGAGCGCCGCAACCACTACGCTTTCTATACTGTAAATACAGAGATTCAGGGCTACGATACCGACCGTGAGAGCTTCATCGGACTCTACAACGAGTTTGCCGAACCGGAAGCTGTACTCGAAGGCAAGCCACGCAATAGTTTTGCACATGGCTGGAGCCCTATCGCATCACACTATATAGAGGTAACCCTGAAGCCGGGCGAAAGCCGCGACCTCATCTTCCTCCTGGGATACGTAGAAAACGAACAGGACAAGAAGTTCTCTGCCAAGAAGGTGATCAACAAGGAGAAGGCACATCAGCTTATCAACAAGTTCGATACCACTGAAAAGGTGGATGCAGCCTTCGCCGAACTCAACCAGTACTGGGATAACTTGCTGAACATATTCACCGTGAAGAGCGGAAACGACAAGTTAGACCGCATGGTGAACATCTGGAACCAGTATCAGTGTATGATTACCTTCTGCATGTCGCGTTCTGCAAGCTTCTTCGAGAGCGGCATCGGCAGAGGCATGGGCTTCCGTGATTCCAACCAGGATCTTGTGGGCTTCGTTCATCAGATACCTACCCGTGCCCGCCAGCGCATCATCGACATCGCCAGTACCCAGTTCCCTGACGGCGGCTGCTATCACCAGTATCAGCCGCTCACCAAACGAGGCAACAATGATATCGGTGGCGGTTTCAACGATGACCCTTGCTGGCTCATCTTTGGCACCGTGGCCTATATCAAGGAAACGGGCGACTTCTCCATCCTCTCCGAGCAGGTACCATTCGATAACCAGCCAGGCAGCGAGGTGAGTCTCTTTGAACATCTGAAGATTTCGATGAACCATGTAATCAACAACCTGGGTCCGCATAAGCTTCCACTCATCGGCAGAGCCGACTGGAACGACTGTCTGAACCTGAACTGCTTCTCCTGGGATCCGAACGAGAGTTTCCAGACCACCGAGAACAAGGGCGAAGGCAGCAAGGCAGAGAGCCTGATGATTGCCGGACTCTTCGTTGTAACCGGAAAGGACTACGTGGCGCTGTGCAAGCAGCTTGCCAAGGAAGCCGCGAACAGCCATGAAGGCACTATCGCCGGACTTGCCGAGGAAGATTACCTGGTAGAAGCCGAGCGCATGCAGCAGGCGGTAGATGAGATGAACGAGGCTGTGAAGCAGCATGGATGGGACGGTGAATGGTTCTTGCGTGCCTACGATTTCTTCGGCAACAAGATAGGCAGCAACGAGAACGAGGAAGGCAAGATCTTCATCGAGAGTCAGGGCTGGTGTACCATGGCTGGCATCGGACTGGAAGAAGGCCTCTGCGCCAAGGCACTGGATAGCGCCAAGGAGCGCCTGGAGTGCGAGCACGGAATGGTGCTGAACAACCCAGCCTACACCACCTATCATGTAGAGATGGGCGAGATTTCATCCTATCCTGAAGGTTACAAGGAGAATGCCGGCATCTTCTGCCACAACAATCCTTGGGTCATCATCGGCGAAACCGTTGCCGGACGTGGCAATGATGCCTGGAACCATTATACCAAGATTCTGCCAAGCTATGTAGAGGAGAAATACCAGACCCTGCACAAGGTGGAACCATACGTCAACTGCCAGATGGTAGCCGGCAAGGATGCCGCCAAGCCTGGCGAGGGCAAGAACTCCTGGTTAACCGGTACAGCCGCCTGGATGTGGTACACCGTATCAGAATTCATCCTCGGCATCAAACCGGATTACGAGGGATTGAACATCGACCCATGTCTGCCAAGCACCGCCCATGAATACGAGGTTACCCGCAAGTTCCGTGGTGGCGAATACCACATCATCGTAAAGAATCCTGAAGGCAGGGAGAAAGGCGTGAAGCAGATTACCGTAGATGGAAAGGTCATCGATGGCACCATCGTTCCTTGCCTGGAAGGCAAGCACGAGGTGATTGTACAAATGTAATCGATTAATTCAAAATAATAATGAAGAAAATTTTATGCTTTGTGGCAGCTCTGGCTGCCACATCCTTTATCACGACAATGGGTACAAGCTGCAAGTTTGCACCCGATCAGCACGACGGCGACACAGTAGCTGCCAACGAATTCTATCCGGAAGATACCGCTGCCATCCATGCCAAGAAGATGGCGAAGATGGCTGCTATCAAGGCAGGCAAGGATAGTGTAGGCATCTACTACATAGGCAGTGGTTCCACCAAGGACATCATCCAGCTCGTCTCCTATCCATCCCGCCGCGATACAATGATATACAGCAAGACCCGCCATATCAAGGTAAAAGGTAATGCCGATATCAACCACGTGGTTAGAGTGGATTACTACCTGCTCAACGGCAAGGATTCATTAGTGAAATATGTGGAGGAAGTGGAGCTCAAAACAAATCATTGAGCACCACTTCATTCTGGGCAATGCCCGAATACATATTCCGCTGAAGACCATAACTGCTGATAAATGTCAGCTGTATCGACTTTCGGGTCTTCGTTTCCTCCATAAAACGGACGATTTTGTTTCTCAGAATCTTCTCGTAATCCTTATTGATGGCAAACTCACTTTCCGAAAACTTCATTTCGCAAAGATTGATGGTATTGTCACCACGCTCTATCACCATGTCTATCTGGGCTGCCCGCTCCGCCGATCCGGCATCACTCTTGCTTCGCCAGGAATACAACTGGGTAGCCACACCAGAAATTCCCAACCGCTGCTTCACCCGGTCGATATGATTCATCGCCAATATCTCGAAAGAGACTCCAGCCCAGGCATAAAAACGGGGCGTGCGCTGCAACTTACTCCAATACAGAAGATTACGGAATGAACTATCGCGCAGGAAACGGAAATAGAACAAGGTGAAGAAATCTACCAACTGATAGAGAGATTTTCGGGTGGAGCAGCCATAGTTGACATACTTTCTGATGAAACCGCAGGATTCCAGATTGTCGAGAATCGTGGTCAACGATTTGCCCGACTTCATCCCGGTGGCATCGGCTATTTCCGAGCGCATCATACCATAGCCACGCTCGTTCAGGCATTCTACCACCTTGACGTATGCCTCAGAATCCTTAAACAGAGAGCGAAAGAGAATCGTAAACTCATTGTACAACTGACCATTGGGATTGAACAGCAAACGGTCTATATTCTGAGCCAAACTTAATCGCTCATCAAAAAGGTTCAGATAATATGGGATTCCTCCCAATATCATATAAAGTTCTGCCAGTTCATATCTGGACAACATCATCCCCTTAGTCTTCAGGAAAGCTTCCGACTCCCCAAGAGAAAAAGGCTGCAGGAAAAGGCGATGGGTAAGGCGACCATAAAGTCCACCATGGTTATTGATGAGTTTATCCATCATCCAGGAAGTGGCAGAGCCACAGACAATGAGAACGATGTCGCGACGTGCCGAAGCCCATCCATTCCAGAAATGCTCCAAGGCTGAAATAAAATTAGAACCCGCAGTATCCATCCAAGGCAGTTCGTCGAGAAAAACCACCTTGCGTTCTATCCCGTTTAAAGAATCAAGATAAGTGATAAGCATTTCGAAAGCATCGAGCCAGTCGTGGGGAACAGAGGTTACATTCCTGTCGTAACGTCGAAGCGTATAAAAGAAATTTTTCAACTGCTCCAGTGTGGTTCCTCCCGCCAATCCTGATGTCTGAAACACCATTTCCTGCTCAAAATATTCGCGCACAAGAAACGTTTTCCCCACTCTGCGGCGTCCGCATACAGCCACAAATTCCGATTGCCTTGACTCGTAAATACGCGCCAAGGTATCTTGTTCACTCTTTCTACCTATGATATTATTCTTCATCTTCTTATTCTCCTGCTTTAATTTCTAACCATCTGCAAAAATAGCAAGAAAAAAGCAATTATTGGCTAATTCTTATATAACTTTTAGCCAATAGCACCTATTTTTAAGTATTATTGGCTATAATGAGCGGCACATTTAGCCAATAACGAAAAAACTCTGCACAAAAAAGGCTAGCATGCAAAAACGCACGCTAGTCTTTTTCGTATTTTATCTAACCTGAATTTCAAATCACTAAATAGCCTAAGCCTATAACTATAAACTAAGCCTAAAATTATAAACTAATCATAAAATCCCGGCTGCTTGTATTCTATGCCCAGCTCATCATCCACTGTAGCGATGACGCCCTGAATCTGGCCCATGGCAAACATGCGGCCCAGGAGGGTGTAACCGGCATTGTGGCCGTGGTTGCTCTCATCAAACACACCACCTGGCTCATCGGTGAAGGTCATGCCATGATCTACTCGCATAGGCAATCGGCGACCCGAATTGCACTTGCCTTCCTGCTCCGCCTTCTCGAAGATGCGGCAAAGCTCAATCAGATGGCCACGTCCACCCAGGTGAGAAGCTTCGGTGAAGTTACCGTCAGGGAAGATGTAGCAGGAACGCAGGTGAACGAAGTGAGTGCGGTCGGCAAACTGCTTCGCCATGGCTACACAGTCGTTGTGCTCACCGGCAGAGAAGGAACCTGCACAGAATGTCAGACCGTTGTGCTTGTTAGGCACGGCATCCAGCATCCACTGGATATCCTCGGCACGGCCGATAATTCTTGGCAAGCCGAATACAGGATAAGGAGGATCGTCAGGATGCACGCACATGTTGATGTCATACTCGTCGCAGATAGGCATGATTGCCTCCAGCCAGTATTTCATATTCTCCTGCAGCTTCTTCTTGTCGATGCCATCGTAAAGCTTCAGCAGGTCGCGGAACTTCTGTACCGGAGCCGAGTCACCCTCGCTGAAGTTACCAGAAACAAAGCCCTGGGTTTTGATGATGATGTTCTCTACCAAGGCATGATCCTGCTCTGGTGTTGAAGTCTTCTTGATTTCATCAGCCTCAGCCACGAGGTCTCTGCCCCACTTGTGCTCCTTAGAGAACTCAGCCCAGTCCTCACGGGCACCTTCACGCTGGAGGATATAGATGTCGAAGTAGGCAAACTCGCCCCAATTCATATAGAGGTTGTTGGCTCCGTTAGGATTCTCGTGTGCCAAATCGGTACGTGCCCAGTCCAGTACCGGCATGAAGTTGTAGCAGATGCACTTGATGCCTTCCTCGCCCAGGTTTCTCAGACTCTCCTTATACACCTCAATCTGATGGTCACGGTCAGGACCGCCGTACTTCAGGGTCTCCACCACCGGCAGCGACTCCACTACGCTCCATTTCATACCATAAGACTCAATGTACTCCTTCAGTTCGTGAATCTTCTCACGAGTCCAAACCTCACCCAGAGGCACATCGTGCAATGCGGTAACAATGCCCTCAACACCAATCTGCTTCAGCTGGGCAAGCGTAATCTTATCCTTCTTGCCAAACCAGCGCCATGTTCTTTCCATATATCTTTATATATAATGTATTGGTTAAATCAAAAAAATGAATTATCTTGCAGCAACGTACTTGTGCAATGTCTGTCTTACGGCACCCTTGCCGGCGAAGAGTTCCTTCACCATGCCTTCTATCTGCTCGCCGAAGCCAGCCTCGTAGAGATCGAGTCCGAATACATCCTTGCGAGAATAGAGATTCTTCAGGCAAGAGTAGTCCTGATCCGCCTTGCCTACCTCCAGCGGAGCCACGATGGTCTGGAGTTCAGCCAGCAATGGGTCGGAAGATGGCTCAAATGGCTTCAGGTTATCATCCAATGCCTTGAGATAGCGGGCGTAACCTGCCAGCACCAGCGGAATCAATATCAAATTATTCTTGTCGAGACCACGGTCGATATACTTCTTGATGGTCTCACCGAAACGGATAGAGAGTTTCTGACTGGTATCGGTAGCGATGCGCTGAGGAGCATCTGGCATGAAAGGATTAGGCAGACGCTTGTTGATAACGGTGCCGATAAACTCATATGGGTTCAATACGCCTGGGTCTGTAACCACTGGCATTGCCTCGATATAACCGATCTTCTGGATAAAGGCACGCAGGTCCTCATCTGCCATCTCGGCAGAAATCAGGGTATAGTCGAGCATGCAGCCATAGATAGACATCGCTGTATGCAATGGGTTCAGACAGGTGGTCACCTTCATGGTCTCCACCTCATCCACGGTCTTGCGGGTAGTATAGAGTGCACCACCCAACTCCAATGGCGGACGGCCGTTGGTATAGGTATCCTCGCAAACGAGATACTGCACCTCCTCTGCATTCACGAAAGGAGCGGTAAAGGTATGCTTCTCAGTGATGATAGTATCATTATCCTCAAAACCATCCTCAGCCAGCATCGCCTGCACCTTCTCATGAGGACGAGGCGTAATCTTGTCGATCATAGACCAAGGATAAGTCACCTTCTTGTCATCGTTGATATAATCCAGGAAATCAGCCTCCACGATGCCATCCTTCACCCAGCACTCGGCATACGCCTTCACGCCCGCCTTCACGTGGTCACCGTTGTGAGAACAGTTATCAGTTGACTGAAGGGTAACCGGCAGCTTGCCTGCCTTGAATCTCTCGTAGAGGAGTGCGGTAAGCTTACCCATGGCGAAGACTGCATCGAGACCACGAGCCAAATCGGCATCATTGAAGGAATAACCCTTCTCAGTAATGGTAAAGGTAACCATCTGCAGACTCGGTGCCTGGAAAATCTGAACCAAGCGAGCCCAATCCTCACCAAACTGCTTGTCAGCCTTCAGACTCTCCGTGATAGAAGCGATCACCTTCTTCTCGATGGTGCCGTTAGACTGGAGGCTCACCAGGAGGGAGAGGTTATGGTAAGGGCGATAAGCCTTGTCGATGATTTCGTAGTCGAAGCTTTCGGCCACGATGACGCCACGGTCGTACTTACCGGTGTTGAGAGCATCGTTGAGGATAGCGGCAGGAAACGCACGGAAGATGTTTCCTGCGCCAAAGTGAACCCAAGTAGGCTCATCGTGAGTCTTCTTGGCAACTGCTGCAATATCATAATGAGGAAGCTGATAACCTTTAGCTTCCCATTCTGCAGCCTGAAAATTTTCAGAAAGAATGTCGTTCAGTTTCATACTTTTATATTTTGATGTTGTTTTATGTATTCGCCTACAAAAATACGAATAAACATCGAATCTCCCTCACATTTTCGCAAGAAAAAACAAAAACTGAACGAATAGAAATCTATTTTGAACAAAAAAGCATCCCCCACCCTTACATCAAAGTAAGAATGGGGGATGTTCATTCAAGATACTATTTTCCATTCCAGGCAGTTCACCTCGTCCTTCACCGAGAAGTTCAAGCCTATCTTCACCACCTTCTTGCCGCTCATCTTGAAAGCATCGGCATAGTGTTTTGCCTCTATCTGGGCGAGAGCCTCCTCGGCACTCTTGTTGAACTTCAGCTCCATCACGTAGATGGTATCAGCAGTCTCCATCGTGATATCGATTCTGCCCTTCGCCGTATGCTGCTCCACGAGGATATCATAGTTGGTGAGCAGGGCAAACATGATGTAGAGCGTCTGCTGCCAATGTCCCTCGTAGTGGGTATTGTCGCAGTAAGGCACCGTCTCCAGAAAGTCGTTCAGCAGGCAGAAGGCAGCATCCATATCCCCCTTCTTTACCAATACCGACATCTTGGCAATGGTCGTGTTAGCCTTCGCCGACTTATCCGTCAGATAATGAGGCAAGAGGCTTCCATACAGCCCCACCCTTATCTCCTGGTTAGGCAATGCCAACAGGTACAATTTTGTAGGCTTGTCATATCCCTTGATGGTGACATACCCGCTCTGATAAAGCAAAGGTACGATGGTGGTCATCGTTTCGGTGGGGGCATCAAAGTCCTTCTTGCCCACCTCTATGGCCTCGCCAAGGTCTGCAGGCAGGAATTCATACTTTCTCATCATATTGATGAGATAGGTAGGTGTGCCCGATCCGAACCAGTAATCATCCATTTCCTGCTTGGCGAAGCAATTCAGCAAGCTGTAAGGATTGAAGACATCAGGCGATGGCCAAGTGAAGTGATAACCATCATAATGGTCTTTCAGCTCCTGGATGGTCTCCTCCCTGCTCAGTTCCAGATGCTCGGCAAGAGCATCGATATCATCGCTCATCTGGGTCAACAGTTCCTCCTTGGTGATGCCGCAGATGCCGGCGTATGGCTCGTCCATACTGACATTCGTGATGTTATTGAGCTCGCTGAAGATGCTGAGCTGCGAGAACTTCGTGATACCCGTCAGGAACACAAAACGGAGCAATGGCTCGCAATCTTTCAAGGGACTGTAGAAATTGCGCATCGTATTGCGCAAAACATCGAGTTTTTCCTTCTCATGCGCCACATCCAGCAGCGGAGCGTCATATTCATCGATGAGCACCACAGCCTGCTTGCCAGTCTTTGCAGTAACTGTTTTTATCAAGTTGAGCAAGCGGACGTTCGGGTCTGGAGAATCACAATCCACTCCAAACCTATCCTCATTTTCCTTCAATATATATAAGAGGTATCGATCCAGCTGTTCCTTCTCCATATGTTTGCCTCCAGCCAGGCTGAAGTGCAGCACGGGATAAGCCGTCCACTCCTTCTCCAGCTTCTCGATGGCAAGCCCCTCGAAGAGTTCCTTCTTGCCTTCGAAATAACTCTGAAAAGTAGAAACCAGCAGCGACTTACCGAAACGGCGAGGTCGGCTCAGGAAGAAATACTTTCCATCTGTATGTGTCATACGATAGATATATTCCGTCTTGTCGATATAGAGGTTGTCCAACTTGCGGATTTCCTCAAATGTCTGAATTCCTATAGGATATAATTTTCTTGCCATAATCAAACGCTATCTAATGAATTGCAAATATACATCAATTCTCCCAAACAACCAAGCATTTCTACGATTTTAACAAAAAAAACAATCCCGGCCCAGAGATTCCATAGAATCTCCGAGCCGGGAACCAGCACCAGACCACCCATGGCAATCAGCATCACGGGAAAAACGACAGTCCACCCAGCCTTGGTATCGGCGCATGATGCACCTTTCTCTCGTCAGGCATGTCAAATTCACATTACCATGAACTGGGAGGCGAATTAGAAAAATCTGCGTTAATTTGGGAACACCTTATTATAATATGATTATTCACGGGAAAAAATATGGGAAAAAGTTTGGTGAATTCAGTTTTTATTGCTATCTTTGCGAACGATTCTACCAAGAATCTATATTCTAAGAATAAAAACAGATAAAAAAATAACTTACATACAACAACTTATGAAGAAAAATATATACAAAGGTAATGAACTGATTAGAAGGCTGGTGATCATCGCTGACTTCATCATCCTCAATTGCTTGCTATTGGGCCTTATTAACATCGAGTTCCTTCATATACCCGAGTATCTAGACCTGAAAACAAAGATTACATTCTTTATAGCAAACGTTGCTCTCGCCATCGGCGAATACAACTATAGCACTATCATCCAAATAAGACGAATCGGTTTCCAGCAAGTACTTAAGCGTACGCTCTTCCTGGTGCTTTGTACCGCCGTCTGCTTCATGATCTTCCTGAAATTCTTCAGTCATGGTGGAGCAATATTTACATTCGGTATCTACTTCGGCATCACATTCTATATTGCTTTGGTCATCAGTAGAATCATCGAGCTCAAGTTTCTGAAATATCACCGTGCGAGAGGTAGAAACATTCGTACCGTGGTCTTCGTGGGTAGCGATCCTGCCGTAAGAGAAATGTACATTACCATGACCGAAGACCCTTCTGCGGGTTATATCGTGAAAGGCTATTATGCCAATGATGACATTGCTGGAGCACCTCAGGAACTGAAAAAACTGGGTACCATGGAGGATCTTAACAGAATTTTAGAGTCCAAGCTGAATGATACCATCAACGGTTCATCCTATGATCTGGATGAGATTTTCTGCAGCTTATCGCATCAGGAATCGGACCAGATTGTGAAGATCATGCGTTTCTGTGACAAGAACGTGGTGCATTTCTATTATCTGCCTCGTCTGTTCGGCGAATATAAGCTGCATCTGGATTCTCATAACTTTATGGGTAAGACGGTTTACACGAACCATCTTGAGCCGCTGTCTTCTGTCTCGAACCGTATTCTCAAGCGTGCCTTCGATATTGCCGTGAGTGGTGTGATCTGCCTCTGTTTCTTGCCTTTCATTCCAATCATCGCACTGATTATCAAGATTCAGAGTCCGGGTCCTATCTTCTTCCGTCAGGCTAGAACGGGTCTGAACGGTAATACCTTCATGTGCCTGAAGTTCCGCTCAATGCACGTGAACAAGGATTCAGACAAGGCTCAGGCTACGAAGAATGACCCAAGAAAGTTTGCATTCGGCAACTTCATGAGAAAGACGAATATTGATGAGTTCCCTCAATTTATCAATGTATTGAAGGGCGATATGAGTATCGTAGGTCCTAGACCTCACATGTTGTATCATACTGAGGTTTATGGTAGTTTGATTGATAAGTATATGGTTCGCCACTTCTCGAAGCCTGGTATTACCGGTTGGGCTCAAGTAACGGGTTACCGTGGTGAGACGAAGGAGCTCTGGCAGATGGAGGAGCGCATCAAGCGTGATATCTGGTATATCGAGAACTGGTCGTTCTGGCTTGACATCCGTATTATCTTCCTGACAGCGAAGAGTATTATCTGCCCGGATAAAAACGCTTATTAAAATTACTCCTCTAATGCCTTGATCTGCTTTTTGGGAGTTACACCCAGATTCTTCAGGCTCTCTACCCTTCTCATTACATTGCCGGTACCATCATAAAGCTGCTTTTTCGCTTTATCATAGGTACCGGAGAGGCGAGTGAGGAGATCACCTATGCTCGTGAAGGTGTCTTCGAAAGTCGCTACCTTATCATATAGATCGGCTGCCGTCTTCACGATTTTCTCTACATTCTTGTTCTGACGGTCATACTGCCAGAGATTATACGCCAGCTGCAACGCCATCAGGAGATTGCTAGGAGATATGATGATGATCTTCTTCTGATAGGCATAGCGACTCAAATCAGGCTGCTGCTTCATCGCTGCGATATAACTCGTTTCGTTAGGGATAAACATCAGGACGAAGCCGATGGCATCTTCTACTAACTTCGAATAATCCTTCTCCGCTAACTCATCGATGTGCTTGCGCACACTCAGGGCATGCGACTTCATCAGCCTCTCTCGCTCCTCATCGGTCTCTGCCGCCAAGGCATCGGTATAGGCGGTGAGAGATACCTTGCTATCTATCACCACGCTCCTGCCTTCCGGGAAGCGGACGATGACATCGGGACGGAAGTTCTTGCCGTTCTCATCCTTGGTGTTCTCCTGGATAAAGAACTCCTCGTCCTTTCGCAAACCGCTGTTTTCCAGGATGGTTTCCAATACCATCTCGCCCCAGTCGCCCTGCATCTTACTGTCACCCTTCAATGCCTTGGTAAGATTGGCGGCATCGGAACCGATCTTAGAGGTCTGCTCCTTCAGACTTGTTACAGCCTGCTGCTGTTCCTGCTGGAAGAGTTTCATCGTTGCCTCGAAGGTACTCTGCAGTTCCTTCTTATTCACCTCGTTCTGGGTCTTGCTCTCTTCTACCGATTTCTTGAAATCGGCAAACTGCTCCTTGATAGGTTTCAGGAGTTCATCCATCTGGAGTCGGTTGTTTTCCTGGAGGGCCGACTGCTTGGCAGCGAGCTGTTCGGCAGCAGCCTTCTGCTGTTCGATGGTCATGCGATGCATCTCCTGCTTCAGGCTTTCGAGTTTCTGCGCCCACTGCTGGTCGCTTTCAGCACGGAGCTTTTCGGCAAACAGCCGTTCGTTCTCCATCTGGGCTTTCAAAGATTGATTTTCTGAGGCATGGGATTCCTTTAAGCCCTGGATTTCTGAAGCATAAGACTGTTTCAAGGATTGAACCTCAGCAGTATGATGCAGATTACTCTGTTCGATGTTAGCCTGCAGCACCTGAGCCTTCGCAATGAGCTGAGTTTTCTCCTCTCCCGCCTTTTTTCCTTCCATCAGCTTGCCCACGAAGAATCCGATGGCAAGACCTATAACGATTCCTATTACTATTTCCATTTATCTTTGTTTTAAATGATTCTGTATATCTGCCAAAATTATGATGTGCAAAATTAATGCTTTCAAAACATAACACCAAACATCATGGGGGATTCTTGTAGATATTTAACTATTATGGAAAAAACAAGTAGAAATATGAGATTAAATGAAAATTTTGCATTATCTTTGCAGAAATAATTGAAACAAAATAAAGATATAGACTATGATCAAAAGATTATTATCCTTTTTAGACGCTTCGCCAGTGAACTTCCTGGCTGTGAAGAATATCTCTGAGGAATTGGAGAAAAATGGGTTCAGACGATTGAACCCTCAGGAGCCACTGGACAAGGTTGTGGCTGGTGACAAGTTCTTCGTTACCAAGAACGACTCTTCTATCTATGCCTTCCAAATCGGAAAGAAGGCGCTGGCGGATGCCGGCTTCCACATGATCTGCGCGCACTGCGACTCTCCTACCTTCCGCATCAAGCCTAACGCTGAGATGACTTGCGAAGGCGGTATCGTGAAACTGAATACCGAGGTTTATGGCGGTCCGATTATGTCAACCTGGTTCGACCGTCCACTCACTCTGGCGGGTAGAGTGATCGTAAAGGGCGAGGATGCGATGCATCCGAAGACGCTCCTGCTCCATATCCAGCGACCTCTGCTGCAGATCAGTAATCTCGCTATCCACTTCAACCGACAGGTGAACGATGGCGTGAAGCTGAGCAGGCAGAAGGATGTACTCCCTATCCTCGGCATCATCCATGATGAACTGGAGAAGGGTAATCTGCTGATGAACGTGATTACCGGCGAACTGAATATCCAGAAGGAGGATATCCTCGACTTCGACCTCTATCTGGCTGATGCTACTCCTGCCTGCACCTTCGGTGTACACGATGAGTTTATCTCTTCGGGAAGACTCGACGACCTGTCGATGTGCTGGGCGGGCGTAGAGGCTCTGACGGCGGCTGATGCCCAGGATACTACCCAGGTGCTGGCGATTTTCGACAATGAGGAGACGGGGTCGCAGACCAAACAGGGAGCCGGAAGCCCATTCCTTTCTTATATGCTGCAGCGCATCGCCCTGGCACAGAGCGGAACGGAGGAGGCGTATTATCAGGCAGTGGAGCGTGCCTTCATGATTTCTGCGGACAATGCGCATGCCTGGCATCCTAACTACAGCGAGAAGTTTGACCCAACGAATCATCCGATGCTGGGTGGCGGTCCGGTCATCAAGTTCAATGCGGCACAGAAGTATGCGAGTGATGCGGTATCTGCTGCCATCTTTGCGAATATCTGTGAGGCAGCCGGTGTTCCTTGTCAGCGTTTCGTGAACCACAGTGATGTGGCTGGCGGAAGCACTTTGGGCAATATCCTCGCCTCTTCCATTCCATTGAAGGGCGTGGACATGGGTAATGCCATTCTCGCCATGCACAGTTGCCGCGAAACCGGTAGCGTCATCGACCACGAATATTGCGTGAAGGCTTTCACCAAGTTCTATCAGCTGTAATTTGAAAGCTTTTGCCCTTACAGGGCGGCAGGCTTGCATCCATAATTACCCAGGGCGGATGCCCTGGGCTAGGAGCTTCTGCCCTTTACCTTTCCCTTCGGCCGGTGACCGTTGGTTCAGGGCGTATGGAGACAAGAAACTTGGATCGGAAAGGGTGTATGGAGTTTACTTATGCTCTTTATGATTTCTTCTCATACCCCTTATTCTGCTCCAGTTTCTTATTCAAATCAATGCATTTCTGCGGTATCGGGAAGACGGTGGTATAGCCAGATTCCTCGCCCTGAAGTGGGGTGCGGAGATCATAAGCTGCGGTAAACTTGCCGAAACGGATGAGGTCCTGGCGGCGCCAACCTTCCCATACCAGTTCCAGCAATCGCTCTTCCAGGATGTTGGCAAGCGTTGCCTTGCGATTCGGCATGCCTACACGAGCACGGATCCTGTTCAGTTCCACATCACCATTCTCTCCCAGGCGAACCTTGGCTTCCGCCTTCATCAGCAGCACATCGGCATAACGGAAAAGCACGATGTCGTTGCTCTGCAACTTGCCATCCATATACGAAGTTCTATCTACCTCGTATTTCGCCATTCTCGCTCCAGCCGTCTTGATATACTTGCTGCCAGTCAGGTTCTGAGCCACCTCAAAAGGCTGATACTCCAGAGGCTTGCCATTATCCATCAGCAGTTCCTTGCCATCCACCTTCACTACACCTGCCACAAAGTTCATCTTGCAACGGGTGTCCTCGTCTGCTTCGCCATAACGGTTGGCCTTCATCGTAGCAATCGTAGCACAGGTACCATTCTCACTACCCCATCCCAAGGCACCACCATGCGTATAATGGTAAGAGCGGAAAAGATAATGAAACTGATTGGTATAGATGTTCTTATCCATTGGAATGGTAAAGATGTTCTCCTTCGATGTCTCATTGTGCGTAGAGAAATTGAAGGCATCATCTGCCTCCAGGTCATACCCCTCTCCGGCAAGTTTATCGCAATAGTAAATGCAGGTTTCCCAGGCATTCAACTTCTTGCTGCGGTTCGCACTCGCCTTGCCGCCATTGAGCAGAGAAGCTCCATCGGCAGTCTGCACCATGAAATAGATATCCTTACCCTTAGGTCGCTTTGCATACCCCTTGGTCCAATCATCAAACATGTAGATCTCGGCATTCAGCGCCAATTTTGCCAGCAGAAAGTTAACCACAGGCTGCGTGATGCGGCCATAGTAATTGCCCTCCTTGTTGCTATGCTCATCGGGAAGATAAGGCAGCACCTGCTGCAACTCGCTGAAAACGAAGCGGAACACCTCGCTCCGCTCGCTTTGAGAAGGAAGAGCTACTCCAGTGACAGAAGGAAGAGTGGCATCAGCTCCCCCAGCATTCGCATAAAGGGCTGCTTCTCCCGAAGACAGAATCACCGGAATCCTGCCAAACATATCCATCGCCTCGTAATACATCAATGCCCTTAAGGCACGGACCTCTGCCTGAAACTGGTCTTTCTGGTTCGCTGTGAGCAGAGACGACTTGGCCTCAATGATGTCGAGCGACTTGTTTGCCAGAACTATCACCTTATAGAGATACTTCCAGGTATCATAAAGCGGCTCATCATCAGCCGTCCAGTCATGCCGGTACATGGCATTCCACAACCCACCGTCATACCAGTCGCCTCCACGAATCGGAATCATCGCCTCGTCGGTAGTCAGCGTGTTGTAGTCGTAGATGCCACGGCAGGTGCCCTGAATGCCCTCACTCTCGTTGGTGCCGCCGATATAATTATAGAGTGAAGCCACGGCGTTGGTATAAATATCCAAGGCAGAGCCATAAATGGCTTCCTCCTCGAGCTGGTCCTTCGGATGCTCATCCAGACAGGATGTCATCGTCAGCGATGTCATTGTCAAGGCTGCTATCAGGAAAAAGTATATTCTATATCGTTTCATATATTTCTGCATTTAAAATTCTGAATTTAATGTCCTGCATTTAGAATTCTGCATTTAAAGTTCCGCATTTAAAGTTCTGCATTTAGAATTGAACACTCAAACCCAGCGAGAAGGTGCGGTAAAGCGGATAGGTCCGCTTGTCGTCGATACCCATCGTACTGTTCACCACATAACTGTTGATCATCGGCGTCAGTCCGCTATAACTGCTGATAGTGAAAAGATTGTTCACGCTTGCCGACACCCTGAGCGACTGCACCACCCCCTTGCGGATTGGAATATCATAACCCAGGGTGAGATACTCGAAGTTAAGATAATCACCTTTCTCCAGCCAATAATCGGATACATTCTGGTCAACGATGTTCTTCTCCGGGGCACCCTTCAGCACGTTGTAATCCGGGAAACTCGACATGTTGGTATATGCCAGCCCCGTTCCGTTGAAAATCTTATGCCCAAAAGCACCATTCATCTGCAAGGAGAGATACCAGTCGCGATAACGGAAACTGATGTTTGAGCCAAGCGTCACCTTTGGCGTTGCCTGTCCGGCGATATATCTGTCACCACCATCGCTCAAATCCACGGTTCCGTTCTTATCTAAATCTTCGATATCATAGCGATAATGCCCGTTGCCATCTTCTACAAGTCCCTTGCAATGAGGTAGATAGAAGACACCCAGCGGCTGTCCCACTATCTGATAGACCACATTGTTATAGCCGCCATGCTGACCGGCACCCGATAAGGCACCCATCGCCGTGATATCCGCCGCCGACATCTGCATGCCATCATATTCGCCACTGAGCGAGAGGAGCTTGTTCTTCTGCCAAGCCAGATTCATATTGATGTTCAACTCCATATCCTTCTTCTGTATAGGCGTGATGGAGAAGCCCACCTCCAATCCCTGATTGCTCATCGAACCGATGTTTGCCAAGAGCTTATCGTAGGCGAAAGGTGGCACCGGCACATCGTAGGCATAGAGCATATCGGTGGTCTTGGAATAGTAATACTCCGCCGTCAGCACGAGACGGTTGTTCCACAAACCCAGGTCGGCACCCAAGTTCCAGGTGGCACGCGTCTCCCACTTCAGGTCGGGATTGTTGTTGCGGATCATGCCCATCGTTACCACAGGCGAACTGTTCACCGAAACGATGCCGTTCTGTCTCACAGTGTTCATGGTGGTATAGGCAGAGATGCCGCCCAGATTACCCGAACGTCCATAACCCGTACGCAACTTGAGCATCGTAATCGCCTTGAGCTGGCGAAGCCATTCTTCCTGCTTCATATCCCAGGATAAGGAAACGGATGGGAAGAAACCCCAGGTATGGTCGTCGCCCACCAAAGAAGAACCGTCGCCACGCATGGAAACCGAAAGACTGTACTTATTATATAAGGTATAGTCGATGTTGCCCATCACGGAAGCCAGCGCCTGGTCTTCATAGTTGCTGTCTGTACCGCCGAAAGGTCGGGAAGCGGCAGCACCGATATTGTGGTAATACATACTATTGTTTGAGAATCCCTTGGCAGAAGTCCAGAATCCCGTACGGATATCCTTCTGATACTCAGCACCTGCCATCGCCTTAAGGCTGTGAATGCCCCACACCCGCTGATAGTTCAAGGAAACATTGGCAAGCCATTCCTCGCTCTTGAACTCCCCACGATAGAGATTGCCCTGCGCCCACACCCAGGTAGGACAGAACTGGTTATTCTCGTTGGAAGTATAACTGTATGCCCCGAAGGCAGAAATGCTCAGGTTGCTCAAAATATCATAGTTCAGTTTCAGATGGGCATTGAAGTTCATGTTCTTCGTATCCCTGCGCTCTTCGAGCAGGGCACCGGGAGGATTCACCTGCGAAGCAGCTCCATTCTTCACCCAACTGCCATTCAGCCTATCAAAAGGATAGGTAGGATTCATGGCATCGGCAGAATAGAAAAGCATCTGACTGTCGAAGATATCATTGTTTTTATAGGATGAACCGAATACGCCGAAATCACCCGTCAGTCTATCACCAAACGCCTTCTGGGTAACATCAATCTTAGCCACCAGGTTGCGATAGCCCTTGCTCCGGATGATGGTGTTATGGTCGATATAGCCGAAGGAAGCCCGATAGTTGCTCTGCGGAGTACCACCGCTGAAGGCGAGATAATGGTTCTGCACATTTCCGGTTCGGGTAATGGCTTTGGAGAAATTGGTATCAAATCCCTTATTATTATATTCCAGCCCAAACTTCTGTGCAGCAGCTATGTATTCAGCGGCATTCAGCATCTCCATACTCTTGAACATCGCCTCGATGCCATAGTTGCCCTCGTAAGAAATCTGGAATCCCTTACCCGTTCCCTTCTTGGTCTTCACCTGGATAACGCCCGAAGCACCACGAGAACCATAAAGAGCGGTCTCACTGGCATTCTTCAACACGGTAAAGCTTTCGATATCAGCAGGATAGATCGTAGCAAGCGTTGCTACATCCGAGGTTACACCATCGATGATGACCAATGGGTCGTTGCCGCCCATGATGGAAGTGGTACCACGAACCCGCACAGAGTTGAGCATGGCAATACGGTCGAGACCATTGGTAGTAACGTTTACACCAGCCGTCTGTCCATTCAAGGCATCAAGGGCATTATTGAGTACGCCCTTCTTCAGCAGTTCAGGCTCCACCACGCTCACCGAACCGTATAAGCGCAATAAATCCAGACCTTTGATATTTTCTGACTGGGCATAGAGGGTATGAGGTGCAAGAATCATCGCACCTACGGCATATAATATAACTTTTAAGTTCTGTTCCATAACTATATCTGCGTTTAGTTTAGGCTCAAATCTATTTCGACTGCAAATATAATAAAAAAGAATGATACAAAATCGCTTTTTCCCAAAAATCTTTCGAAAAAAGGCTCAAAATACTTTATGTACAAGGTAATCATAAAGTTCGAAGGAAAGAAAAACGGAAAAAGGAAGCCAAGACAAATACAAACTTATCCGACTTCCTTTTGTTTCATTTATATAAACGAGAACCACTATACCAAGGTTCCGTGCTTATCTATGATAATTATCTCTTCACTCTCAATCCATTCTCGATGCTGGAGAGTTCATCGAAGAACTCGGCATCAATCTTCAGTCGCTCCTCTACCTTGGCGCAACTGTGGATAACCGTGCTATGATCGCGATTACCAATGAGTTTGCCCACTCTGGAAGCAGGCATCTTGATGAGTTTCTGAGCCATGAACATCGCCACCTGACGCGCCTCCACGTACTCACGCTTGCGGCTCTTGCTGTTGACTGCAGCCACCGTTACCTTGTAATGATTGCAGACCGCCTCCACGATTTCATCGAGGGTGAGCACCTTGTTGCTCTCCTCAACCTTGACGGCACGCTTGATGACACGCTCAGCCAGTCGGATATCGATGCTGCTGTTATATACGATACTGTAAGCCAGCAAACCATTGATGGCACCCTGGAGATCACGCACACTGCCATTGCAGGTCTGTGCGATAAAGGAAACCACATCCTTCGGAATCTTCAGTCCATCCTTGCGCACCTTGTTGCTCACGATATCGACGCAGAGTTCCACATTCGGCTTCTCCAACTCCGCCACCAGTCCACAAGAGAAACGGGTGATGAGTCGGTCTGGCATATCCTTGAGTTCTACCGGAGGTCGATCGCTCGCCAGAATGATACGCTTTCCGTTGCGGAAGAGGTGATTGAAGATGTGGAAGAAGGTATTCAAGGTCTTCGCCTTGCCTGCCCAATCCTGCACATCATCCACGATGAGCACATCGATAGACTGGTAGAAATTGATGAAATCATTGCTCGCATTATGCAGCACCGCATCGGTATATTGTGTCTGGAAGAGGCGGGCACTGACATAGAGCACACGCTTCTGCGGATACATCTGCTTGGTCTTCAGACCGATGGCATTCACCAGGTGAGTTTTTCCGCTACCAGAAGGACCATAGATGAACATCGGGTTGAACTGCGTGGTATTCGGATGCTCAGCGATAGACAATCCCACCGAACGTGGCAGCTTGTTGCTGTCACCCTCCATATAATTATTGAAGGTGAGTTTCGGATCAAGTTGGGTGTCAATGTCTTCAGGCTGCTGTGGTTCTGCCGGGCTAGCCGGTGTCTGTGGCTGCTGTGCCAATCTCTTGCGCTCAGCCTCATCAATATCAGCCGGATCAGCTTCCACATCCTGGGTCAACCTGTGCTCCTTATCCGTTACCACCCGATAAGTGAGACGGATGCCATCGCCGAAATTGCGATGAAGGACCTTACTCAACAAGCCAACATAGTTCTGTTCCAAGTATTCATATACGAATGGACTTGGAACTTGAACCAACAAAGTCTTGGTCGAAGGCTTGTACGACTCAAAGACTATTGGTCGAAACCATGTATTATATTGCTGCTCTGACACATTATCTTTTATAAGCAAAAGACTATTGTCCCAAAGCGCTTTTGGACTTGCTAACATTGACACTATTTACTACTTATTTTAATTGATTTTTTACCTTAACACTACATCAGATTGCACCATCTGATGCAAATCGACTGCAAAATTACAAAAAAAAGCCCAAAGTAGCAAATCGGGCTATTTATAATATTTTAAGACTACCTAGATAACTACCTCATAATCAAGCAACTAAGAAAGTTATCCACAATTGCGTTTTAGGGGCAGTGAAACAATTTTGAAACACCCCGAAATAGCTAAAAAACAACAAGTTCTGTAGCTATTCCGGGGCGTGAAACATTGCCTTTGTTATTTAGACAAAATTTATTTTGGCTTTTTTCTCAAAGAAGCCTTTAAAACGGCATATCCGAGTCTCTACTTGTCTTTCTTTCCAAAAATTGAGAAGTGAACATAGCGCTTTGGATGCGCCTTGAGATCGATGACCAGAGAGTCGGCATGCGACATGGTTGAGTTCAGATTCTCATAGAGGCGGGTATCGTTCATGAGGAGACCGAGGCTACCCTTTCCGCTGTTCAACTGCTCGGTGAACTTCTGCGCACCATCGAGGGTGGCATTCACACGGTCGAGTGTGCCCTGCACATCGAGGCTCGCCAGATTAGAGGTGAGTCGGTTGGTATTGTCGAGAACGCCATTTGCCTTCTTCATCATACCCGGAACCTGCTTGTTCAATCCAGCCATCAGGGTATTCAACTCACGGGTGGAAACGGTGAGGTTGCTGGTGATGGTCTCCACATTGTGGAGGGAAGCAGCCAGGGCAGGATCAGCCAGGAGTGCATTCACACTGGTGAGGATGGAATCCAGCTTAGGCAGCATCTTCTCGACTACCGGAATCATTTCGGCAGCCTTGCCCATCATACCGGAATTCACCGTACCAGGAATGATGCCGCCTGGTTCGACACGCTCACGAGGATTGTTGGCAAGCAGGAGACTAACCTGGAGATTGCCCATGATATCCTTAGAAATCTCTGCGGTACTACCCGCAGGGATTCTCAGATCCTTATTGATATCCACCTTGACCTTAATGGGACCCTTTCCTGAATAGTCGAAATCCAGCTGATCCACGGTACCCACCTTGTAGCCATCGGCATAGATAGGGGTAGAAGTACCCATACCCTGGATGTCATCAAACGTCATATAGTAGGTGTTATTGGTAGAGAACAAGTTGATGCCTTTCAGAAAGTTGATTCCGAAATACATCACCAAGATACCTACAATAGCGACCAACGCTATCCTAATTTCCTTTGTCAATTTCATATTTATCTATTTTTGTTCTTTTTATTATACCTATTTATATAGAGCGAATCACAGCTTATATAGAGCGAATCGCAGGCTGCCCGAAAAGGGAGCTACCGGTTGCCCGGGAAGGGAGCTACCGGTTGCCCGGGAAGTGGAGGAGCTACCGGTTGCGGTTCTGCTTGAACTCCCGGATAGCCTGGTTCACGTCATATTTCTGTCCGTTCTTGAAGGCGATGATGAAAGCCTCCGGGAACTTCTCCAGCTTTTCCTTGCGCAGGCGATAGATTTCGTTGTAATTGGTGGATGCACCCAGGGTGTATTTCACCAGATTGCCTTCCTGGAAACTATCGTAATCGGTTTCGCCCTTGAAATGGGCATCGCCCTTGCGAAGGTTTCTACTACCTACGAAAATCTGAAGCTTGAAGACCGGCGCATCAGCTACCTCAGCCTTCTTCACTTCCTTCTTCGGCTCCTGCTTCTTCACATCCTTCTTCGGCTCCTGCTTCTTCACCTCCCGCTTTGGCTGTTCAGGCGTTGCCTCTTCACGCTTCGGCTGCTTTCCCCTCGTTACGACACGAGTCTTAGGCGCAGGTTCCTGATCCGGAACAATCTTCGGGATATTCACTTCCTCGGAATCCTTGGCACGATAAGGAACGGAAACCGATCTGTCGTACTTATTCTTGTATTTAGCGAAAGCCTCGTAGATGCCACGGGCGATATCATCCACTCTGCTGTCATTGTTGAGTAGGCGCTCTTCATCAGGAGTGGTGATGAATCCCAACTCAATGAGGCAGCCCGGCATGGAAGTCTCTCTCAATACCAGGAATCCCGCCTGATGCACGCCCTTGTCGGGACGGTTGGCACCATCGCAGACACCTCGCTGAATCATTCGTGCCAGCTCTACGCTGCGCTCCATGTTCTTGCCCTGGATGAACTCGAAGATGATATAGCTCTCAGAAGAGCGGGGATCGAAGCCCTGATATCTCTGCTGATAGTCCTTCTCCATCGAGATGACGGAGTTTTCTCGCATCGCCACATCGAGATTATCCTTGGCACGGTGCATACCGAGGGTATAGGTCTCGAAGCCACGAGCCACCTTTCCTGCCGGCAAGGCATTGGTATGCACGGAGATAAAGAGATCGGCATTGGCACGGTTGGCGATATTCGCACGCTCACTGAGCGGGATGAAGACATCCGTCTTGCGGGTATAGATGACTCTTACCTCCGGGAGATTCTGCTCCACATATTTACCGAAGCGCAAGGCAACGGCAAGATTGATATTCTTTTCCTTGGATATGGCTCCGAGTGCTCCGGCATCATGACCACCATGACCGGGGTCGATAACCAGCGTAAATCGCTTATTGGCGGCGAACGCCGTCATGACCAACATACACATCAAAGCCCATATCAGTGTTACTTTCTTACACATACTTTCTGATGATTTTGCAAAATTACTACTTTATTATCAGAAAACCTAATTCTAACTATAAGTTTTATCATTTGTTAATACAACCTCTACTCCTGCGCCGTCGCTATCGGCACCCATCGGTGGATTCACCTTGGTGATAGAGAGTTGGAGTTTCTGGATTTCCGGGAAATCGGAAAAGAGCCTATGGGCGATTCTGCCTGCCACATGCTCCAGGAGCTTGCTGGGCACCGCCATTTCCTCTCTTACCTTCTGATAGACTTCGGCATAATTGAGGGTTCCCTGAAGTTCATCAGTCTGCATGGCAGAAGAGAAGTCATAATCCAGCACCAGGTTGACAAGATAATCGTTGCCAACGATTCCCTCCTGCGGCAATACGCCATGGAAAGCGTGGAAACGCACATTCCTGAGGTATATCTTACTGCTCATCAATTTCATCTTCAGTCTCCTTATAATCTATTCCGTTTTCCAAGTTATCTATTCCATTTTCTTCATAGAGGTACTTCTTCAAGGCTCTTTCCACGCCCACCCGCCAGGTGTTGAGGGTTTCGGAGGTGAGCTGAAGCTGATTGACCAGCTTGATGACGTGGGCAACCGGCATACGATAGCGCAGAACGCCGGATATGAGCTTGGCATAGTTCCAATACTCGGGATTGAACTTCTCGCTCAATCCTTCGACGGTAATCTTGTAGCCACGCTTGTTGACAAACTGGAAATCATATCGCTTCTGTCCTTCCGGGAGCACCGTCTTGATGATCTTGCCCTTGGTGACAGACTTGGGGAGCATGATGCCTTCATCCTCATCCTGCAAGCCGGTGAATATCTCGTAGGGATGCCCATTGAGCAATCCGACCAAAGCCACCCATTTCTCCTTATTGTTCTGGTATCTTACCACATCGCACTCCAATTCCTTAGGTCGAACCTCTACCACTTCCGGACTAACGAGCGATTTCTGTGTTTCTTCTGAAACGAGTTTCGCCAATGGCAGATGGAGCTTATTCCAATCGACATTCTGCGCATCGAAATGCTCATGCAGGTCAGCCAATCGGGTCTTCAAATCTTTCATCAAGGCATGGCTCGCCTCTTCGAAGGTCATATTTTCAGTATATTCCATATTAAACGTTTAATAATTAGCTGCAAAATTAAAACAATATTTCTAAAATATGAAACGTTTGAGCAGATATTTCATCAAAAAACGCACGAAAAGCTCATTATGAAGCAAAAAATGTAAAAGAACCGTGTTCTTTTTGGGAAACTTTCATTATCTTTGCATAAGATATTAGAAAAAGAAACAAGATATGGAATCAATCAAGAAAAGAACCTCGATTCGCAAATATGCAGACAGAGAGGTAACAGATGAACTTTTGAACCAGTTGCTGGAAGAGGCGATGCGCACTCCTACTATGGGAAACCTGCAGCTCTACAGCGTAGTGGTAACCCGCAGCGAAGAGGGAAAGAAGGCTCTGGCTCCTGCCCACTTCAACCAGCCGATGGTGACAGGCGCTCCTGTGGTACTCACCATCTGTGCCGACTACCGCCGTACCACCCTCTGGGCAGAAAACCGCAAGGGAACCCCGGGATACGACAACATCCTCTCGTTCATGAATGCGGCTACCGATGCCCTGCTCTTCACGCAGACTTTTACCAATCTGGCAGAAGAGGCGGGTCTGGGAACCTGCTTTCTGGGAACCACGGTGTATATGCCGAAAATGATCATCGACACCCTGAAGTTGCCGAAGCTGGTAATGCCAGTGGCTACCCTTACCATCGGATGGCCGGATGAGCAGCCTGCCCTGAGCGACCGTCTGCCATTGCGCAGCATCATCCACAACGAGCATTTCGAGGATTATACCCCAGACAAGATTGATGACTTCTATGCCGAGAAGGAAGCACTGGAAGAGAACCAGGAGTTTGTACGCATCAACAACGTAGAAACCTTAGCCCAGGTTTTCACCGATATCCGATATACCAAGAAGGATTGCGAAGCCATGAGCATCGGATTCCTCGATGCCCTCAAGCAGCAGGGATTCCTCAAGTAAATAAAAAAGCGCATCAGCAAGTTAATCTCGCTGATGCGCTTTTTTATTTTACTTTCAGTTTTACTTATTGAAACCTGTAATCTCTACGTATGGAGCCTGACCTCTGCCATCCTCATCACGATAAGATACCTTGATAGTCTTGCACTCGTTCGGCATCAGACTGAAATAGTTATCGCTGTAGATAACAGGGAGGATCTGCTCACCATCACCACCCTTCAGGTTCAGGCGAACCAAGAGGGCAGGTACATTGCCGGTATTGCGGATCTCTACCTCGCCAATCCACTCTTCACCCTGCTGAACGAAACGCTTGCCGCTGACAGCAACATCTGCCTTTGGCAACTTAGAGAGTGCCTGGAGATTGTCCTCTTCCTTACCCATCACATAGAAGTTGTCAGAAACCACCTGGTTGTTCTGCTCCAGAGTCAACTTGATGTAGTAAACCTCCTCATCCGGCTCGCTTACGCTAACAGCATTGAGGGTCTGGTCTTCCGCCACATTTACTTCCTTACTCTCCTCCTTGATTAACTTTCCGTACATATCAAAGACCTGAGCCTTGGCAACCAAGCCATTCTTGGCACCACCAGCGAAGTTAACCACCTCGGCAACCTTCTTCACAGGGTTGTACTGGATATGCAATGGTTCGCAAGCCTTCTTCACACCAAAGTATGCGGCAGTTGGCTCGAAGTAATAATCGTAGGTACACCATACCATGCTTGGCCAGCAGGCATGACTCATCCAGATGAGCAAACCAAGACGGTCCTGCTGAGAAGACTCGTACATCGCACGGTAGCCATCATAGTTGAGCCACTGTGCCCACTTGGTAAACTGCTCAGCACTCTGAGGCTTGCCATATCGCTTCTCCATGATGTTGTTGAAAGATTCACCACCCTGGGCGCCCTTCAATGTATAATCATGCTGCCCCCAGGCATCGCTCTGTGGCCACAGATGCTCCGGTTCCATCATTCTGCTCAGAGACTCGAAGGTAGGCACATTCGGCATACCACGCTCTGAATGCAGCTTATGGCTCTGGTTAGCAAAGTAGAAAGATGGTGACTTCATCTGGTAAGGACCATGACCGCTGACACCGAGGTCGGCTGAGCTAGGAATATACCCCAACTGTGGATGGATATCCTTGACCTGCTCTCTCAGCACCTTGTCGATGGATGCAGGAGGGAAGCCCTCGTTTCTACCGCAATAGATACCGATACAAGCATGGCTGCGGATGCGGGAGATGTAATCGGCAGAGTTCTCGAGGAACATCTTGTCGTCATCAGGATCCGGTCCGTCCCATGGATTAGCCAACCAGAAGTCCTGCCAGATCATGATACCATACTTATCGCATGCCTCATACAGTTCCTCATCGCCAATCTGACCTACCCAGTCGCGAATCATATTGTAGTTCATCTCCTTATGGTAGCGAACGGCAGTATCGTATTCACGTCCACGGTAGTTGAGGTTGGTCTCGGAGAATCCCCAGTTACCACCCAATGGATTCAATCGCTTGCCATTGATGTAGATCTTGGTCTGGGTACCCAGGTCGGCATAGCTCATCTGGCGGATACCCGCCTTATAGTTGACCTCAGAGATTACCTCGCCTGAAGCCTTGTCTGAAACCTTGAAACCGGCATCATATAAATAAGGTGAACCATAGCCGTTAGGCCACCAGAGATTCATGCGTTGGTTCTTGAGCTGAGGATAATCAGCTGGAGCGAAAGCCACCTCACGCTTCTCGTTTGGCTGCAGGCTAACTTCCTGCTCGAACTGAATTTTGCCGATAAAACCGGAAAGCTTCACGGTCTTAGCCACGGCATCTGCATTCTTCAGGAAGACAGATGGAGTCATGGTTGCCAATGTATCCGGCAGATTCAAAGTAGATGTTACCAGTGGATCGGAAACGCTCACACCGTTATCGTGGGTGAGATAGACATCATTCCAGATACCGATTTCACGACCTGGGGTATTGGTAATCCAGTCCCAGCCGATAGATGCGTGGAAGGTTGGGTTATCAGCACCCAACTCACCACCATTGAGGTCGGTATTCTGGAGATTTTTCTGCTTCACCACGCCGAAGTGGGCATTCTTGATGACATGCACCTCGAGCTTGTTGGCACCCGTCTTCAACTTCTTGGTCACGTCGATGCGAGAGCGGATAAAGGCACCATCGATTCTGCCAATCTTCTCACCATTCAGGAGGATATCCGCCTTCCAGTTGATACCATCGAAGTTAAGATAGGTATGCTGGTTCTTGTTGGCAGATGGCTGATGGTTGATGGTAGTACGATACCAGAAATCAGAGTTGAAGAACGACTCGGAAATCTGTCGCATATTATCATCGTAGCGGTTATCAGGCACCGCACCAATATTCATATAGCTGGTAAGCACGGTACCAGGAACGGTAGCCTGAATCCAGGCATCACTTCCCTCACGGCGCAGCTGCCACTGGTTGAGCATCTGCTTGCCATCCTTAGAAGCCAAAGTGTTGGCTGCCTCGGCACGCAAGCCACCCTTACCCATCACCTGCATCTCAGACAAGGCATAGCGACCAGAAGCATCCGGCTGGGTAAGCAGCAATCTCACATATCTGCCATGCCCCTTGCAAGCCACCTTCTCGGTCAAACCCTTCTGCTTCTGCTGACCCAGGGTAGCAATATCACTCCAGTTTCTGGCATCACAGGAAACCTGAATCTTGCCCTGGCGAGCCTTGTTGACCCAGAAGAGATTCACCTGATCGAAATCAGCCACAGTACCCAGATCTACATAGAGCCACTGGGCATTCTTTGCCAATTCTGACTTCCATACACTGGAGAAGTGCATGGATGGACGCCATGAAGTAGTATTTTCGATAAGTTTGACGCGCCACCACGCAGCACCCGGCATCGTAAATTCGATGCGAACATGCTCGTAGTTGCCCGTTTTCTTCAAAGGAATGGAAACTTTCAGCTTGCGGAGCGGCAGGCGCACCACATCCTGGAACTTGTTTGGGTCGGAACTTACCTGCTGCTTGGTAGCCTCACCAGGAAGTCCGGTGCCCTTCTCTTCACCCAGCACCTCCCATTTCTGACCATTGTGTGACCCCATCACACGAATCACATACCCCTGAGTAGCCTTGTCCTGATAGTAAGCCAATTCACCAGTAAACTTCAGGTTCCTGAGGTTTACCTTCATGGCTTCCCAATTGAACTCAGCAAAAGCCTTCTCGCCCTTGATATACTGACTGGTGACCGTGTTGCCATCAATCATCTTCTCCTTGTCACGGTTGGACAACTCGCCTTCATTCGTTCTTACACTCAGGAAGGAAGGAGCCTTGCTGGTGATGATACCATCTGTTACCAGATGACCTGTAAGATTGAAATCGGCATTCGAGGAAGTATATACCATACGGTTCAAGGCGATGTTCCTATAGGTATCATCCTTCACCATTTGAGGAGCCGTAAACTGAGACGGGCGTCCCGGATACTGTCCGATACCCCTTGTCCCGGTCTGATCGTCGGCATAAGTCAAGCCCAGAGCCTGGCTGAGTAAAGCTATAACCACAACTGCTTTCTTCATTATTTTTTAAGTTTAAGTAATATACTAAGTTTTGTGCAAAGTTACAAAAAAAAATTATACGCACAAATATTTTAAACCAATTTATTTATTCTTGCGTATTTTAGGGGCAAAAAATACCCAATGCCCTATAAAAACAAAGAAAAAGCGCAACAGGCAAATAGTCTGTTGCGCTTCTATCATTAAATTTCAATTGAACTAGTACTCATTTCTTCTTAACGGTTCACGACCAACCGTCAATCACCAACTACTCAACGACGATTGGCTTGTACTTAGGCACCAATGCCTTCATGATACACCAGCCTACGAGGTAAGCCACACTACAGATGCAGAATACAATCATATAAGCACCTGGCTTGCCATCGAAGCCCATGAAGGTGAAGGCAGAACCCTGACCCTCTGCGTAGGTGAAGAGCATACCGGAACCCTTGTTGATGAGGAAAGAACCGATACCACCCGCCATGGCACCAATACCAGTGATGGTAGCCACAGTTGACTTAGGGAACATATCACCGATGGTAGAATATAGGTTGGCAGACCAAGCCTGATGACCCGCACCGAGCAAACCGATGATGATAGCTGGCCACCATGCACTATACTCACCCATAGGCTGAGCAATCAGACCGAGCAATGGGAAGCAGGCGAAAATCAACATCGCACGCATTCTACCGATATATGGATTCATACCCTTCTTATCTACAAAATAGGTTGGCAAATAACCGCCACCAATACTCAATACCGTAACAATCGCATAAAGAGTGAAGATGAGGGCAATACCCATACCAGAGTCTGAAGAGTAACCATACTGATCAGAGAAGTAAGCAGGAGCCCAGAAGAGGAAGAACCACCATACACCATCGGTCATCAACTTACCCACGATGAACGACCAGGTCTGGCGATAGCTGAAGCACTTGAGGAAGCCGATTGTCTTCTCCTCAGAAGCCTCTGCAGTCTCAGCTTTCTCAGCCTCAGCCTCAACCTTCTCCATATCTTCATCCTGCTCAATGTAAGTAAGCTCAGCCTTGTTTACATGCTTGCTCTGAGAAGGCTTCTCATAAAGCCACACCCAGAGACCCATCCATACATAACCGAGCACACCGATGATGATGAAAGCCCACTCCCAGCCCATGCTGCGAGCCAACAATGGAATGGTAGCAGGTGCTGCCAAGGCACCTACAGATGCACCACTATTGAAGATGGCTGTAGAGAAAGCACGGTCTTTCTTTGGGAAATACTCAGCGGTTACCTTGATGGCTGCAGGGAAGTTACCAGCCTCACCCACAGCAAGAATCAAGCGGCAAGAGAGGAACAACCATACACTGATGGTGGCGATAGCTACAGCTGCATCACTGCCAGCCTGTACCATGCGGAGTGCCTCGATAGAATCGTAACCCTCGATCTCCATAGCTACCCAACCGCAACCTGCGTGCATCACAGCACCGGTTGACCATACGAAGATGGCGATGAGATAACCCTTCTTGGTACCCATCCAATCCACGAACTTACCTGCAAAGAGGTTGGCGATGGCATAGAAGATAGAGAAAAGACCGGTAATCGTACCGTAGTCATCATCAGTCCAGTGGAATTCTGGAGCGATGAAGTCTTTCCATGTTAATGACAGAACCTGGCGGTCCATATAATTGACTGTGGTAGCAATGAAAAGCAACGCACAGATTACCCAACGGAAGTTGGACATTTTACTTGTTGAAATAGGACTCATTTGTCTCAGTTTTTAAGCGTTTTGTTTTGTTATTCTAATGTAGGGATCTTTACCACCTGCATATCATTGTAGATGAGGTTCTCACCCGCCATACCCCAGATAAAGGTATAGTTGCTGGTACCTGCAGCGCAGTGGATAGACCATTCAGGAGCAATGACAGCCTGCTCATTGTTCAACCAGATAGGACGTGTCTCCTGTGGTTCACCCATTACATGGAGAATCTTCTGACCCTCTGGGACATTATAATAAAGGTAAGTCTCCATACGGCGGAGGTGAGTATGAGCTGGCATGGTGTTCCAAACAGAACCCTCCTTCAACTCGGTAACACCCATCTGCAGCTGGCAGGTACGGACACCAGCCACGCCATCGATGATCAACTGGTGGATTACACGGTCGTTGCTCTCCTTCAGACTACCCGCCTTGATGTTATTGGCATCCTTCAGGGTAACCTTCTTGGTAGGATAGGTCTGATGAGCGCAGGCACTGTTCATATAGAACTTAGCAGGCTTGGCTGCATCCTTGCTGCTTACCTCGATGCTCTTGGCACCACGACCTACATAGAGAGCCTCCTGGAAAGCAAGTGTATATTTCTTGCCATCTACGGTAACGGTTCCCTCGCCACCGATATTGATGATACCCAACTCACGGTTGTCGAGCAGATTCTTCTGATCGTTTGGCTTATCGGTATAAAGCGGAGCGATAGAAGTGAGCTTCAAAGGAGCGGTTGTTGGCTCTGCACCACCGATGAGGAAACGGTCGAACATAGTGTAGGTCCAGTTTACCTCACCTGGAGCGAACACCTTCTCGATAGCGAACTCGCTGCGGAGGCGCTCGGTTGTATAATGCTTGGCATCCATAGGATTGCTCGCATAACGAACGTTATAATTAGTGTAGGCATTTTCTGCCTTTACTTCGTATCCACACTTACCACACTGGCCAAAAGCCTGACTTGCTGTTAATACCATTGCTGCTAATATTAATGTTAATTTCTTCATAATCGTTTACTTTGAACTTTGAATTTTGAACTTTGAACTTTATGATTACTTGAATTCTTCGTTCTTCACTTTCTTGTTTTATTTCTTGGCTGCTGCCTTTTCTTCTTTCACGATGCGCTGGCGGTTGAGAACCAGCAGGGCGATGGTGATGATGGTGAGCACACCCATACCGATGTAAGAGAGCTTGACGCCACGATAGATGACCCATCCGAAGAGAGAGGAAGCGAAATCGAGCGCACCACCTGCGAATCCGTCAGGAATATGAGCGGCATTATCGCCTGTGGCAGCATATACCTGGTTGGCTGCCATCGTAAAGTCGGGAGCCATATCGGTTACGAAATAGAGACCGATAATCAGGGCTACCAAACCGATGATAAGGGTCTTCACTACATTACCCTTGGTAAATGGCAGAATCAATGGGAAGAGGTAGAACATTCCTGCCAATGATGCCAATGGCAAGAACTGGTTGCCAGGCAGGAAGACTGCGATTGCCAGGATAACCGGAATCAAGATAACTGATACCACCAAGGTAGTAGGATGACCGATAACCAAGGCAGGACTCATACCGATATGTACCTTCTTGCCGTTGAACTTGGTCTTGACCAACTCCTGTGTCTTCTCAGAGATAGGCTTCAAACCATCGATAAAGAGAGAGGTGATACGAGGAATCAGCTCCATCACAGCTCCCATGGTTACACCCAGAAAGAGAATCTTCTTGATATCCAACTGAGCAGCCCAACCAATCAGGGCACCTACGATGACACCGAGAACCAATGGTTCGCCAAGCACGCCAAACTTCTTCTTCAATCCCTCTGCATCTACATCGAGCTTAGAGAAACCAGGAATCATATCCAGAAGCTTGTTGAAGACGATGGCAAATGGCATGAAACTCTGGCAGAATGGCTGCGGAATAGAGATTCCATCCAAGTCGTAGTACTTCTGAAACTTATCGGCGGTCAGGTCTGCACATACCAATGTAATCATATAGCAGACGATGGCTGCGAAATATCCCCAAAGCAAGCTCTCGCCCATCACGAAGTAAGCTACGGCACCGATGAATGCGAAATGCCAGTAGTTCCAGAGGTCGATGTTTACCGTACGGGTGGTCTTGGTAATCAACATCAGGAAGTTGACACCCAAGCAGATTGGGATAATCAAGGCACCCACCGCAGTATTATAAGCTACGGCAGCAGCTGCAGGCCATCCCATATCAAACACATTCAACTGCAGGTGATAGATGTCGGAGATAGCCTTCAACGGGTCATTGAAGTTGGTAGTCAGCAAAGCTGTCACCACACCCAGTCCCACGAAACCCACACCTACGAAGAGTCCCGACTTCAAAGCCTTTCCAAATTTCATGCCAATACACAGTCCGATGACCGTGAAGATGATAGGCATCATCACGCTCGCACCCAGACTAATGATATAGCTAAATACTTGTTCCATTATTACTTTTGAATTGTTAAATAGTTAAAGAAATACACATAAAAGTGCACCCTTGCTTGTTTTTAGATGATTTGTTGGTTGCAAAGATACACTTTTTTATTCATATTCAATACGTTTTAATGGAAAAATTTACGTAAAAAAGAATCCCATCCGAGCTTTTCGGATGGGATTTATCGTTTTTTATACGTTTTTGCACGATTTATTGTCGCCAGCAACGCTTCTTTTCACGCTTAATCCTGGTAATAAACTCTCTTCACTCGGTTGCTGATGGTGGTCAGCACTTCGTAAGGAATTGTCTCCAGAATATCACTCAACACCTGAACAGGAAGATGCTCGCCGAAGATTTCCACGCTATCACCTTCCTTGCAGTTGATGCCGGTGACATCGATCATCGCCACATCCATACAGATGTTGCCTACATAATCTGCCTTCTGACCATTGACCAGACAGTAGGCGTGGCGATTGCCGAGACGGCGGTTCAAGCCATCAGCATATCCGATAGGAATGGCAGCGATGACACTGTCCTTATCAAGGATGGTCTTGCGACTGTAGCCTACACTATCGCCCGCCTTCACGTTGTGCATCTGGAGAATGGTAGTCTTCAGGGTGCTCACGCAGTTGATGGTCTTGTTGTTGCGGGAGTTGATGCCATAGAGTCCGAGACCCAGGCGGCACATATCCAACTGGCGCTCCGGGAAGTGCTCGATACCTGCCGAATTGCAGATATGGCGCAGGATTTTATGGTCGAAGGCAGCCTGCAGCTGTCGGCTTCCCTTATCGAAGAGTTCAAACTGATGAGCTGAGAAATCATCGAAACTATCGTCATCGCTTCCCACGAAGTGAGAGAAGACAGAACGAGGGATGATGGCATTCTGATGCTTCAGCTTACCGATAAGCTCCTCCATATCGTTTTCAGGATCGAAGCCCATGCGATGCATACCGGTATCGAGCTTGATGTGAACAGGAAATCCGGTGACACCCTCCTTCTCTGCAGCCTTGATGAGCGCATCGAGCAATCGGAAAGAATACACCTCAGGCTCCAGGTCGTAATCGAACATGGTCTTGAAGGCTGTCATTTCCGGGTTCATAATCATGATGTTGCTGGTGATACCGTTCTTGCGAAGGGTGACACCCTCATCGGCAACAGCCACAGCCAGATAATCTACACGATGATCCTGCAGGGTCTTGGCAATCTCTACTGCTCCGGCACCATAGCCATCCGCCTTGATCATGCAGACCAGTTTGGTTTCCGGCTTCATGAAGGCACGGTAGTAGTTGAGGTTGGCAACCACCGCATTCAGGTTGACCTCGAGGGTGGTTTCATGCACCTTCTGCACCAGCAGTTCGGTAAGCTGATCGAAACCAAACTGGCGGGCACCCTTCAGGAGGATGACCTCATCGCGGAGGGAGGCAAAGACCTCGCTACTGATAAACTCCTCCACATTCGGGAAGAAGAACTTTTCTGAAATCTGAATCGTATCATGCTGTTTGCAGAGTTCCGGACCGATACCGATGAACTTCACTACGCCACGCTTGCGGGCAAGATCGCTCACCTCTTTATACAGAGCCTCAGGAGTCTGACCGCTCTGATAGATATCGCTCAAGATCAAAGTATGGCGACGGCCACGATGATCAGGACGGCGGTTCATGAAGTCGAGAGCGATGTCGAGTGAATTGATATCGCTGTTGTAACTGTCGTTGATGAGAGTACAGCCGTGCTGCCCCACCTTTACCTCCAGTCGCATCGCAACCGGTTCGAGCAGTGCCATACGCTTGTCGATATCCTCGGCAGAGAGTCCGAGCTTGGAAGCGACAGCAGCACAGATGATGGAGTTCTGGATGGAAGCATCATCGATGAAAGGAATGGAGAAACTATCCTCTACACCTTTATATATATAGGTGATGACGCTCACGCTCTGCTGCTTCTCTATCTTCTTGACATAGAAAGGAGCCTCAGGGTTCTTGAGCGACCAGAAGAGTTTTTCACCTTTATAATCAGGATATTCAGCCACCACCTTGGTAATCACCTCATCATCGCCATCATAAACCACGGTTTCAGCATCATGGAAGAGGATGAGCTTCTCACGGCACTTCTCCTCCAGGGAAGAGAAGTTCTCCTGATGGGCTGAACCCACATTGGTAAGAACGGCGATGGTAGGCTGGATGATGTCACGGAGGGCAAGCATCTCGCCAGGCTGACTGATACCCGCCTCGAAGACACCTACCTGGGTCTGCTCGTTCATCAGCCAGACAGACAATGGCACACCTATCTGGGAATTGTAACTGCGAGGGCTGCGGGTAACGAACATGCTTGGCGAGAGCAGCTGATAGAGCCACTCCTTGACCATCGTCTTGCCGTTGGAACCCGTAATACCCACGATAGGGATATTGAATTCATCACGATGGCGTTCAGCCAGACGCTGAAGAGCCTCCAGCGTATTGACCACCTTCAGGAAGTTAGCCTCCGGATAATCAGAAGCATAGCCCTTAGGGACATCAGTTACCACAAAGTTTTTCACACCTCTGCGATACAGTTCAGGGATGTAATTATGACCATCATTGCGCTCAGACTTGAGTGCAAAAAACAGAGTTTCCTCTGGGAAACAAAGAGAACGACTATCGGTCAGGATAAAACCGATGTTGGTATCATTGTCTCCATAGCGACGCGCACCTATCAGTGTGGTTACCTTTTCAATAGTATATGTCATTGTCTTAATACTTTAAATGTTCTACATTATGCTTTTGGGCTTTCAGCCCGCCACTAACCCATATTTTTTCTCGAACCATCTTTTCCTTTCTTCCGTTCTGGCGATGAACTTCTGATGTTCCTCGCTATCGGGGTTGAAGGGCTTGTGGCCGAGGGCTTCCCGGATGGGACGCCAGTCTTCCAGGAACTGCTCGGCAGCCTTGCCGAAATAGGTTTCCCGGAATTTCTCCCAGATATATTCTACTGCCTGATCGCTCGGGTGCAGCATATCTTCCTTGTAGAAACGGTAATCACGAAGTTCATCGTTCATGATTTCGTAAGCCGGAAAATAGCTCACCACACCAGGGTTCGCCTTCACCAAACGATCTGCAGCCAACTGAAGCGTAGCCTTCGAAAGCTGACTTCCGTGATAGCCGTATTTGGCATAACGGATGGGGCTTACGGTGATGATTACCTTTTCAGCTTTCAGCAAATCAATCGCCTTTTGCAGATACGCAGCACATTCCTCTACACTCAGTTTCCTTTCCTCGAAAAGGCGCTGGGGGCGCTTCTGGCAGTTATCCACAATCTCGCCCGTTTCCTTCAGAATATACACGTGGTTCGTACCCAACGTAAAGACTGCCACACGAGGATGCACCTCGGCGCATTTCTCTACCGTATGGAGAATGCTTGCCGGATTATACATTACACCGAAAGGATTCACCGTGGCACGGAAGCGATTCTCCACGAATCGGCGACCCAGATTGTCGGCAAAGCAACTACCCACGAAGAGTATCTGCTCTGCCGGCTGTATCTCGAAGTCGGCCTTCGGAATATCAATTTCTGTTCGAAACAGCATCTGTCTTCTTGCGCTTTTTGATTTCCACTCCTATACCTATTATAATAAGGAGTACCAGAACACCATAGCCGATATAAGCTACCATCTCTGTATTCTTGAGCGACTGAGGATGGAAATCGAGTACCACTTTGTGGTTGCCCGGTTTCACGTTGATGGCACGGAGGATATAATCCACACGTCCCAGTTCTACAGGCTGACCATCTACGGTAGCAGTCCATCCAGGATAGTAAATCTCAGAGAAGACGATGACGCCACCCTTGCTCGACTTCACCTCGTAGGTGAGGTTGTTTGGTTTATACTGGATCATCTTCACCACCGAAGTATCATCCTGCTTCACGCTCTGAGCCAGCTGCTCCTTGAACTTGGCATCAGCCACCGCCACATGGCGGAGGTTGACCTTACCCACGCCATCAATCTCCTCGTTGGCATTGTTGACATACTGCACCTCATCCACAAACCAGGCATTGCCGTAGGCGTATGGATTCTGTACAGGAACCGTCTGACCGCCCTGCAAAGGCAGGATGAAGTATTTGGTATTGAGCATGTTCAATACAGGGAAGATACTGTCGCCATTCACCTTGGTCATATCACCACCAGCCTCAGCCACAGCCTTCATCGTCTTCTGCATCTCAGGAGCGATATGTGCATCAATCATCTCCTGATAGCGACGGAGCTTGGCAGGATGATAACCACCGATGCTCTTGTGGTAATAAGAGGTCTCGTTCTCATTGAAGGTATTGGAAGCGAGATTGAGCACACGGTAATCGAGCGCCTTGTCGCGGCAGATAATCTTATCGGTCTCCGTCATCTGCTGAGGAGTATCGCGCACGTTCTTATCTACGAACATATCATCGTAGAGATAACGCTTGTTCACCATCCACATATCTACGAGACAGAGCACTGCGATGCCGGCAATCATATACTCAGCACCCAACTTCTTCATCTTGTAAAGCAGCAGGAAGGCTGAGCCGATGACGATGATCCAGAACGAGCGCCAGCAATCAGAAGTAAAGATGCTCTTGCGAATCTCGATGAGATTGCTCATGAGCGGCCCCTGGTATTCTGCCGGCAACTGCTGCAACGCCTGAGTTTCCTGAACGGAAATGAAATCAGGGAAGAAAACACCCGGCATCAGGGCAAAGAGCAGACAGAAGCCTGCCGTCAGACCAAAGCTGGCATATACCAGTTTGATCTTACTGGTGAGTATCTCCGGCTCATCAATGATTTTCTTCAAAGCCATCATGGCAAGCAACGGAATGGTGAACTCGGCTATCACGAGGATAGAAGCCACCGTTCGGAACTTGGCATACATCGGAATGTAATCAAGGAAGAAATCGGTGAACGGCATGAAGTTTCTACCCCAGGAGAGCAGGATGCTCAGGATGGTGGCAGCCAGCAATGCCCACTTCATCGGACCCTTGACAATAAACAAACCGAGAATGAAGAGCATACATACGAATGCTCCTACATATACAGGACCGCTCGTACCAGGCTGGTTGCCCCAGTACTGTCCGAGCTGCTGATAAATCTGCACGAAGTTAGGATCCGCCTTCTCCATCGCCTGCGTATTCTGGGCGAGAGGTACGGAAGCACCACCCTTGGCATCAGGAATCAGAAGCGTCCAGGTTTCATCAATACCATAGCTCCACTGGGTGATATAGTCTCTATCCAAACCACTGCTGGTCTGGTTGGCAGTATTCTTCTTCACCAGTTCGCTCTTTCCACGCATGGTTTCCTGACCATACTGCCAGGTATGATACAGGTTGGAGAGGTTGAGCGAGATACCGATGAGGGCACCCACGACACATACCGCAGTCGCCTTGCCGAAGCGGGCGAGTTCCCCCTTCTTGATGGCATCTACCAGGAAGGCAATCACCATGAAGAGGATGATGAAGAGATAATAATAGGTCATCTGCACGTGGTTGGCATTCACCTCGAAAGCCGAGAAGATGGCAGTGAGGAGCAGACCTTTCAGATACTTACCCCGATAAGCCAGCACCACACCCGCAATCATAGGAGGCAGATAGGCCAAAGCCCATACCTTCCAGATATGACCTGCTGCAATGATAATAAAGAAGTAGGATGAGAATGCCCAGATGATGGAACCCAGCGCCGCCAGCGATTGTCGGAAATCGAAGGCACGGAGCATGATATAAAAGCCCAGGAGATAGACAAACACATACCATACATAATCAGGCAACCACAGATGATAAGCCTTCGTTACCTGGCTGAGCACCTGGGTACTGCCGTACGAAGGCGACATCTGATAGGTTGGCATACCACCAAACACAGAGTTGGTCCAACGGGTTGTCTCGCCAGTCTGCTGTTGGAAAAGCTCTTTCTCATGTCCCAATCCCTTGCTCGCCGCCGAGTCGTGTCGGAACAGAATTCGTCCGTCCATGTCGGCAGGCATGAAGTACACGAAAGAGATCACTGCAAAAACAATCACTACCAGAATATCCAGTAGATACTTCTTCAATAATTTCATCTTTTTCTATAAACGTTTATAATTTGGTGCAAAGATAATGAGAAATGAAGACACTACAAAATAATAGAAGAAACTTTTTACTTTTTTTATCGAAGAAAAGACGCAATAGGGTTTTCCCCCTATCATTATAGGGATTCTCACGCTGCAAGATGACCGAAAATCAAAGGTGGCAAAATCAAGAGCATATTATAAAATATAGGTGGGGAAATGTTTTTTTATGGGATTTATTTTGTAACTTTGCACCCAGAATAGAAATAAATCGATATGAAAATAGGAATTATCGTTGCGATGGACAAGGAGTTCACGCAACTCAAGACATTATTGACAGAATCGCAGACTGAGCGAAAGAATCATAAGGACTTCGTCATCGGAAAAATCGGCGAGAATGAAGTAGTGATGCAGCAGTGCGGCATCGGAAAGGTGAACAGCGCCATCGGAGCTGTGGAAATGATTGATAATTACCACCCAGACCTCGTCATCTCTTCGGGTGTGGCTGGAGGTGCTGACATCAACCTCAATGTTACAGAAGTGGTGGTAGCTACCGACTGTGTATATCACGATGCTTACTGCGGTGACGAATGCGAGTATGGACAGATTCTCGGTATGCCTGCCCTCTTCAAGACCCCAAAGGAGTATGTAGAAAAGGCGCTTGCCATCAATGCACAGCCAGACAACCAGCATCCCAAGATTCATGCCGGACAGATTGTAAGCGGAGAATGGTTCGTAGATAGCAAGGAGAAGATGCGATCTATCCTGGAGCACTTCCCTCACGCTATGGCTGTGGATATGGAAAGCTGCTCCATCGCACAGACCTGCCACATCTACAAGACTCCTTTCATCTCCTTCCGCATCATCAGCGATGTACCTCTGAAGGATACCAAGGCACAGCAGTACTTCGACTTCTGGGCAAAAATGGCAGAAGGATCATTCAATGTCACCAAGGCTTTCCTCGAAAGTCTGTAACATTGAGCTTTGAACTTTGAACTTTGAACTTTATGATATGCAATACGGATTATTATAAAGTTCAATATTCAAAGTTCAAAGTAAAAAGTAATCATAAAGTTCAAAGTTCAACATTCAAAGTTCAAAGTAATATGAATAAGATTCCAAGTTTTACTATCAATCATAACAAGTTGCTCCGCGGCATCTACGTAAGCCGCAAGGACGAAGTAGGCGGAGAAGTCATCACAACCTTCGATATCCGCATGAAGGTGCCTAACCAGGAGCCTTGCCTCCACAACGGTGCCATCCATACCATCGAGCACCTGGCAGCCACCTACCTGCGCAACGACGAGGAGTGGAAAGACCGCATCATCTACTGGGGACCAATGGGATGCCTCACCGGCAACTACCTCCTCATCAAGGGCGACCTGGAGAGCAAGGACATCGTAGAACTGATGAAGCGCACCTTCCAGTTCATCGCCGACTTCGAAGGAGAAATTCCAGGACAGGCAGCCAAGGATTGCGGTAACTATCTGCTCCACGACCTGCCTATGGCAAAGTATGAATCGAAAAAATATTTGGAAGAGGTGCTCAACTGCATCACCGAAGAAAATTTGATTTATCCTACACAGGACTAACCCTATACAAACGCCCGCAAAGCAAATTTGCGGGCGTTTATATTTAATTAACCAGAAAAGTTTTGTTACTATTTATAAAACTCCTATCTTTGCAGATGAATCATTAGTAACAATCACCAATAGCATCAATAACTATTATATACATCTATTATTATGGTAAGATTAAAGTGTATCGATTTAAATACAACAACCATGAACATCAAAAAAGTTTTTATAGGGGTGTCCTTCGTCATGACTGCCATGGCTGGCCACTCCCAGAGTGTTTTCCAAGTAAAGCAGCAGTCGTTGCCTAATCCAGACAACGAGCCAACAGCTGTGTTCCCGGTTCCAAGTGATCGCCAGATGAAATGGCAGGAGACTGAATTCTATGCCTTCTTCCATTATGGCATGAATACCTATACCAACAGAGAATGGGGACTCGGAAGTGAAGACGTAACCCTTTTTGCACCAACCAAGAAGCCAAACCCGGCTCAATGGCTCAAGGCTGTAAAGGCTGCTGGCATGAAGGGCGGTATCGCCGTAGTCAAGCATCATGACGGTTTCTGCCTCTGGCCTACATCTACTACTGACCATTCCATCGTCAATGCCGGCAATGAGAATGGCAAGACTACCAACATTCCCCGCGACTTTGCCAAGGCTGCACGAAGCTTGGGAATGAAGTACGGCTTCTATGTTTCTCCATGGGATAGAAACAGCCAATACTACGGTACTGAGAAATATGTAAACGATGTTTTCCTGCGCCAGTGCGCGGAGTTGGCACAATATGGCAAAGACCAGTTTGAAATGTGGTTTGATGGTGCCAACGGTGGTGACGGATACTACGGCGGACGCAATACGACCGTGAACGTAGATCGTTCTACATATTATGATATTCCTAACCTCAGAGACTCTATCCACAAGGTTTGTCCAGACATCATCCTCTGGGGTGTGGGTGCTGAGGCAAGATGGATAGGCAACGAGGCAGGATGGGCTGGCGAAACCAACTGGCTCACCGACGAAAGAGGCTATGCACCAGAAAGCAACGGTATGTATGGTACCGAGGATGGCTGGCAGTGGGATCCAGGAGAGAGCGATGCCAAGTTCACCGACAAGGGATGGTTCTGGCACGAGGGCGAGAAGCCACTCTCTGTTGAGCGCCTCTTCCAGATGTATCTGGAGACTGTAGGTAGAAATGCTACCCTGATCTTGAACTGCCCTCCGGACAAGAGTGGTCTGTTGCCGGAGATCGACGTTCGCGTGCTCAAGGATATGGGCAATATGATTCGCACCCGTCTAGGCAAGGACCTGGCACAGAAGGCAAAGGTTACTGTAAGCAACACCCGAAAAGCTGGTGCCAACCGCAACTATGCAGCCAAGAACCTGACCGATAACAACAAGAATACCTATTGGGCTACTGATGACGGCGTGAAGCAGGCTACCATCACCTTCAACTGGGACAAGCCACAGACCGTTCGCTATGTGGATATGATGGAGTACATCCGCAAGGGTCAGCGAGTAAGAAAGTTCCATATCGAAATCTCTGAAGACGGAAAGACATGGAAACCAATCGCTGAGAAGTGCACCACCACAACCATCGGATACAAGCGCATCATCCCGTTGAACGGCAGCACATCCGACAGTTACGGCAAGGGTTATCAGGTGAAAGGTCTGAAGGTTGTCATCGACGACAGCAAGGCTTGCCCATTGTTACATTCCATTAAAGTATTTTAAACTTTGACTCTACACTACGAACATGAAGAAATTACTCATAGCATTGTGTTTGTTACCATTGGCTGCAATGGGACAAGAAATTAAGTTCGACACCCAGGATTACAAATCCGTGGGAGTTTACGACAGATGGGAGCATTCCCCATTCCGCACAGGAGAACTGGCAGGCAACTGCGAGGTTGTGGATAATCCTGACCTCACCAACAATCCAAACAAGAAGGTGCTGGGCTTCCAGCGTTCACGCCTGGCTTCCAACATCTTCGGTGCAAGAATTGATCTGAAGAAGCCGATTGCACTCGGTCCATCCGGAAAAGTAGTTCACGTACTGATCAACCGTCCGATGGAAGGCAGAGTGATGCTGGTAGGTCTCGGAAAGAGAAGAGACAGAGCCGGACAGTCGCAGGAAGTAGAGCAGTTCTGGATCAAGTCAACCACTCCTGTTCCTGCAGGACAGTGGGCTGATGCTGTTTTCCCAATCAAGAGTGCAGAAGGTGTAGATATCTATAGCCTGGTAGTAGTTCCTCACGCAGAGTCTCCTCATGAGATGAAGGAGGATGCCCTGGTCTATATCGATGACATCAATATCCACCTGACCAACGCTCCTCGCATCACCTTGCTGAAGACCGAAGGTGCTGCAAAGAAGAAGGCTCACAGCGAGTTTGTTTCTGTAACCGAAGCCAACCGCAACGGTATGGTAACCGCGGCTGATGGAACTACCCTCAACAACCACAAGGTGGCATACGGCAAGGACTTCAAGGTGAAGATGGTTCCTGCTCCAGGATTTACCTATGGCGACTTTACCATTACCCATGGTGATCAGACAGAATCGCTCAAGAAGACAGATATCGCCAAGGATGGTACCTTCACCATTCCAGCCAAATGGATGGATGGCAACGTAACCATTGAGTGCATATTTATCTCGACAAGCAAATAAAGATCAGATACATTCATATAAAAAAAGCAGCTTGGAATCTCCTATGAAATTCCAAGCTGCTTTTTTATATTTCCATTATTTCTGTTTTCTCTTACATCTACCATTTCAGTCTTCCGTATTTCTCCTTATACCATAGCTGCCAGCCATTCACCAGGTTCTGCCAAACCACATAGGCACCCGGTGCCACGGCGGCAAGCGGATTGAGGAAAGTAAGGGTGAGCCAGATGCCCACAATGGTATTCTTCTGTCCCAAAGCCTGACCGGCACTGATACTCGCATCATAATGTCTGCCCACCGCCTTACCGATGGCAAACTGGATGAGACAGACAAAGAGCGGAACGATGAGCAGCAAGGCAAGAATCCATCCCGAAACCTCGGCATGGAGGATATTGCGAACCGTCTCGCCCATCAGGATAGTAAGGTTGAAGCACCACATATAGAAGCCCAGATCCTTCACGCTCTTCACCTTATCCACCCACTTAGGCAGGAACTTTCGGCTCAGCAAAGCCAGAAGCAAAGGAACCACCAGTACCGTGGTTACATTTCTGAACACCATCGCACTCATGAAAAGAAAGGAAACATCTGCCCCCTTCTCCACCATCGGGAAAAGACTAGGAATGATAACCATCGTAAAGACATTGGCTATCACCGTATAAGTTGTCAACGAGCCGATGCTTCCACCTAACTTCTCCGTCACCACAGCCACGGCAGCCGCCGTAGGACAGATAAAACAGATGAAAGCACCTTCGAGCACCAGCTTGGTTTCATAATTATCTCCGAATTCGAAGATAAGCACCACCATCATCAGTGCCAGACTGGTTCGGATGAGCTGCAGGATGAAATGCCAAGTCTTCGGTTTCATCTCCTTGATTTCAATCTTACAGAAGGTAACATAGAGCAAGGCAAAGAGCACCCACGGCATCATATCCACCAGCTTCGGTCCCACCGCATCGCCCAAAGGTTCCAGGAAAGGAACATTGGCGAAAATCAGATAGCCAACGGCTCCCAATACCAGGGAACAGGGCAAAGAAAACTTTCTAAAGAATTTCCACAACCACATACGCATACATTAAAAAAAGAATCCCCTGCAAGCAGACTGCCCAGGGCAATCGGCAAGAGGGGAATTCTCACGGATCCATTTATATATAAGCTATAGCTTAATCCTTATTACTACGCTTGCGCTCCAAGTGATCGAGAATCACCTTGCGCATACGCATACTCTTAGGAGTTACCTCTACGTACTCATCCTCGCGGATATACTCCAGACACTCCTCAAGGCTCATCACGGTCTTTGGAATCACACGGGCCTTATCATCAGAACCGGAAGCACGCACATTAGTCAGCTGCTTTGCCTTGGTTACATTAACCACCAGGTCGTTGTCGTGAACATGCTCACCAACAACCTCGCCGCCGTAAACCTCCTCACCTGGGTCGATGAAGAACTTACCACGATCCTGCAGCTTATCGATAGCGTAAGCATAGGCTGTACCAGTCTCCAGCGCAATCATGCTACCGTTAGAACGGCGGGTGATTTCGCCCTTGTATGGCTGATACTCCTTGAAGCGGTGAGCCATGATAGCCTCACCCTGAGAAGCAGTGAGCACATTGGTACGCAAACCGATGATACCACGTGAAGGAATATCGAACTCGATATCAACACGCTCGCCCATGTTCAGCATAGAGGTCATATCACCCTTACGACGGGTAACCATATCAATCATCTTAGAAGCAAACTCCTCCGGAACGTTGATGGTCAACTCCTCGATAGGCTCGCACTTCACACCGTCAATCTCCTTATAGATTACCTGTGGCTGACCTACCTGAAGCTCATAGCCCTCACGACGCATGGTCTCGATGAGCACAGAGAGATGGAGCACACCACGACCAGAAACAATCCACTTATCGGTGGTGTCCTCGTAAGGCTGAACACGAAGAGCCAGGTTCTTCTCCAACTCCTTGTTCAGGCGGTCCTGAATGTGGCGTGATGTACAGAACTTACCCTCCTTACCGAAGAAAGGAGAATCGTTGATGGTGAAGAGCATACTCATGGTAGGCTCATCTACAGCGATTGGAGGAAGTGGCTCCGGGTTCTCGTAGTCGCAGATGGTATCACCAATCTCGAACTTCTCCAAACCGACAACGGCACAGATGTCGCCAGAATCCACATGGTCTGTCTTCTTATGACCCATACCCTCGAAGGTATGGAGTTCCTTGATCTTGGTCTTCTCCTGAGTTCCGTCACGATGGCAGATAGTTACGTTCATACCATCCTTCAAAGTACCACGGTGTACACGACCTACGGCGATACGACCGGTGTAAGAGCTATAGTCAAGAGATGTGATCAAGAGCTGAGGAGTACCCTCCAACTGCTTAGGAGCAGGGATAATCTCCACAATCTTGTCGAGCAAATAGTCAATGTTGTCTGTTGGCTTGTTGTAGTCATCGCTCATCCAGCCGTTTTTTGCCGAACCGTAAACTACAGTGAAGTCAAGCTGTTCCTCAGTAGCATCGAGGTCGCACATCAGGTCGAACACCATTTCGTACACCTCTTCAGGGCGACAGTTAGGCTTATCTACCTTATTAACGACAACGATAGGCTTCAGTCCGAGCTGCAAAGCCTTCTGCAGCACGAAACGAGTCTGAGGCATCGGACCCTCGAAAGCATCGACGAGGAGGAGGCATCCGTCTGCCATGTTGAGCACGCGCTCAACCTCACCACCGAAGTCAGAGTGTCCTGGAGTATCGAGAATATTAATCTTAGTACCTTTCCAATTGATAGACACATTCTTTGAGAGAATGGTTATACCACGCTCGCGCTCCAAGTCGTTGGAATCGAGCACCTCGCCGCTGTTATCCTGGCCGTCACGGAACAGCTTACCAGCGAGCATCATCTTGTCAACCAAGGTAGTTTTACCATGGTCAACGTGTGCAATAACTGCAATGTTTCTAATGTCTTGCATTTCCTTTACCTTAAATACTTAATGAATTTGGGTGCAAAATTACAAAAAAATCCCGAAAAATTTGCATAATTCACTGAAAAGTTGTACCTTTGCACCGCATTTTAACGGAAACCACCGTGAGGAAGGTCCTATTGTGCATAACATTCATTCATAATAATTAAATTTTAAGTATCACAGCTATGTATTTAGACAAAGCAAAAAAAGAAGAGATCTTTAGCAAGTACGGAAAGTCTAACTCTGATACTGGTTCAGCTGAGAGCCAGATAGCATTGTTCTCATACCGTATTGCTCATTTGACGGAGCACGTTAAGAAGAACCGTAAAGATTATACTACAACACGTGCGTTGACACAGCTTGTAGGAAAGCGTCGTGCATTGCTCGATTACTTGTATGATCGCGACATCAATCGCTATCGTGCTATCATCAAGGCCCTCGGTCTTCGTAAGTAATCAGCGAAAGCAGACACATTGCTTAACAGAATTAAAAATCCCATCGCTCGCAAGAACGATGGGATTTTTCTTTTTATATCAACTTATTAAGATTGCTACTTACTGCGCTGAGATAGGCAGATTGCGGAACTCTATATACTGATAGGTCTCGCCATTAGAATTGTACTTGAATGGAATCTTGACAACGCTAAACTCGGTGGCACTGGTGCTGACATTCTTGATGACAAACGTAGCCTTCATCGGGATACCTGCGAGCAAGGTATAGAAATTATAGCCTAACCAGCGATTCTTGCCCAAGAGGGTTGTTTCCGGATCACACTCGTAAGCATCGCCACCATCATCATATATAGTAGGAGTATTGCCATAAGCAGAAATCTCATATTCCTTGCTACCGATATTCTTGAATGTTGCAGTGATCACAACATTCCTGCCCTGACGAACACACTTCAAGAAGTTGAACTGCAACTCAGGCAATGAGCAGGTTACCAAATCGGAATTGGTATTCTTGACATCTGCCACTACCTGGGTAGGCAACTTAATCGCAAACTCCACATCATTAGCCTTACCCTTGACAAAAGTAGAATTAATCTGCTTGATGGTGCGATCTACATCCTCTATCACCATAATACCCTTGACAGGTACATTAGAAGGAAGCATCTTATCAGAATAGTTACCTAACTTTTCGCCACCCAAATAGAAGTGCATCTGATGTTTGACATTCTTGCTATCAAAAGCACAAGAGCCGTCATCAAAAGCATTGAAGTGCATTTTGAGTTCACTGGAAGTGGTGTTGGTAATCACAAAGTTGATGTGTACATCGTTGCCATTAGCTACGCAACTGGTATATTTTACTGTACACCCAGGGATAGAGCCAGACGCCTTATTAGTCTTCTGGTCATTAGTAAGCACGGTTTCTGCCACCTTGCCCAATTTCTTGAGCCACTTCTGTGCATGGATTTGCTGTACGCTCAAGAGAGAGAGCAGCAATACGAAAATGATGGATTTCTTCATAATTGTATCGGTTTATGTTATTAATTAAATAATTGTCAGTTCGTTCCTAGAAAGAGCCTTTATCCTTAGAAAAAGAGAAAGACGCCTTTACTAATTCTTGCTTGCAAAGATAGGGAATTAAGCAATAACTTCCAAGCTTTTTGCCAGGAAAAGTAAAGGTACCAATGCGTAAATAGGCAATTTTATATCATTTGACGCTGATTTTTACGGAATGACACACACCACCATCTGTCTTTATCCTTAAGAAGTAGCAACCGAACGATGGAATTTTTCATTTTCTACTCTTATTTCGGCTTTCATTTTATTTTTCTCCGCTTTTATATCGCCATTTCATTTTTTATTGCTAACTTTGCAACATATATATAATAAGGTGTAATTATGACTAGAGGAAAGTTACCATTAGGAATACAGAATTTCGAAGAACTGCGCAAGGGTGGTTACCTTTACGCAGACAAGACAGATATGGTTTGGCAAATCGCCAATGGTGACAAGTATAACTTTCTAAGTCGCCCACGACGCTTCGGTAAATCGCTTCTGGTATCGACACTCCAATGTTACTTCGAAGGCAAGAAAGAACTTTTCGAAGGACTTAAGATTATGGAATTGGAGAAAGATTGGATCAAGCGCCCTGTCATCCATTTCAGCATGAACCTTGGAGGTTCAGATGCAGAATCATTATACCATTATCTGGATGATACATTAACCAAATATGAAGAAATTTACGGCAAACGCGCCACAGAAGCTACGCTCAGCAACCGCTTTACCGGTATCATAGAAAGAGCTTACCAACAATCGGGAGAGCAAGTTGCCGTATTGGTAGATGAATATGATGCACCCTTACAGCACTCCTATCTGACAGATAGACACGAAAAATGCCGCAATCTCTATCGTGACTTCTTCACAGGTCTAAAAGACTACGGCTATTGCATCAAGTGTGTCTTCCTTACAGGAATCACCAAGTTTACGCAAATAAGTCTGTTCAGCGTTCTCAACACATTAAGCAATATCAGCTTTTACAACTGCTATGCTACCATCTGCGGATTAACGAAAGAAGAAATCTTGGAAAATCTGAAAGATGAAATCCAGGCATTGGCTGCCCAAAAGAAGTGGGATGTCGCCCAGACCATGCATGAACTGAAAGATATGTACGACGGTTATCATTTCTCAGAAAGCCTGCAGGGGGTTTACAATCCATTAAGTGTCATCTGCGCATTAAAAGAACGTCGTCTGAGACCCTATTGGATTGCCAGCGGTGCTACAGAAATGCTGCCCAAAATACTCACCAACTTTGAGAAAGATGTAGAAACACTGGACGGCAGCCTCATCGACATGGATTACCTCGAAACGGCTGATATCAGCAAAGACAATCCAAAGCTGGTTCTCTATCAGTTAGGCTTCCTGACTATCAAGGACGTAATTGGAGAAGCCTACAGACTGGGATTTCCAAACAGAGAAGTAAACGGATTCCCGCCACTACGCTGATGCTTATACTGCCAGCAAGAAGAAGCTCATCAGCCTGGCTTTGGTATTCGACAAAGAAAATAGAGGATTAATAGATTGGCAAGAAGCAGATAAGTAAATAGCTTTGAATTGCTGATTGACTGGTCACATAGCTAAAACAAACACAAAATCCCATCGCTCGCAAAAACGATGGGATTTTTCTTTTTCCCCAATAGTTATATCTTATATCCGGTATAAAAACCTTTTTATGTGGAATCATCTATAAAATCTCCTTCAGAGGAGTCATCACGAAATCGCGCTCTTCCATCAGAGGATGAGGAATCTTGAAATCGGGCTCGTCGATGACCAGATCATCTATCATCAGAATGTCGATGTCGATGATGCGGTCGTGATATTCTCCATTTACAGACTTCAGGGTTCTGCCCATCTCCTGCTCTATCCGCTGGGTAGCCTCCAATACCTGGCGAGGGGCCATGGCGGTGAGTACCATCACACAGGAATTGATGAAGTCATTGGGAGATGAATAGCCCCAAGGCTTGGTTTCGTAAAGAGCAGACTGGCGCTCTACCACGCCAATCTGCTCTCCTATCTTATCTATTGCCTCACGAATATTACGCTTCCGGTTGCCCAGATTCGTTCCAAGGCTTAAATATACTTTATACATACTTATTCACACTTTTATAAAAACTGTGGATAACTCAGCTTATCTACTGAATATCAATCATTTCTATATGTACAAAAACTGTTTATTCCACCATTTAGTCTGGAAGTATCAACAGTGAGTCACCGTAGCAACCAAACATATAGCCATTCTTCACAGCCTTCTTGTATGCCTCATACACCAGGTCGTAACCACCAAAGGCAGCAGTACACATCATCAAGGTTGACTCTGGATGATAGAAGTTGGCAACAGCACAGTCTGCCAATCCGAAATCGTATGGAGGGAAGATGAACTTATTGGTCCATCCATCAAACTCCTTCATCATTCCGTCTGTACCTACAGCAGTTTCTGTAGCCTTCATCACGCTGGTACCGATGGCGCATACGCGATGACCTTCCAGCTTGGTCTTATTCACCAGTTCGCAAGCTTCCTTAGAGATAATCATCTGCTCAGAATCCATCTTGTGCTTGGTAAGGTCCTCTACCTCAATCTCGTGGAAGTTGCCCAATCCGCAATGCAGGGTGATGTAAGCCTCGTTGATGCCGTTGATTTCCAATCGCTTCATCAACTCACGAGAGAAATGAAGACCTGTAGCAGGAGCAGTAACGGCACCCTCCTTATCAGCGAATACACACTGGAAGTCGTCCATATCATCCTCTGTAGCGTGATGATCCTCACGGGCATCGATGATATAGCGAGGAAGCGGAGCCTCACCCAAAGCAAAGAGCGAACGCTTGAAGACATCGTGGTTGCCATCCTCATCATAGAGGAAACGGAGGGTACGACCACGGCTGGTGGTATTATCGATTACCTCGGCCACCATCTCGTTGACATCATCAAAGAACAGCTTGTTGCCGATACGAATCTTGCGTGCAGGCTCTACCAGCACATCCCAAAGACGCATCTCGGCATTCAGCTCACGGAGCAGGAACACCTCAATCTTGGCATCAGTCTTCTCCTTGGTACCATAAAGGCGCGCTGGGAATACCTTGGTATCATTGAAGATAAAGGTATCACCCTCTTCGAAGTAGTTGACGATATCCTTGAACTGCAGGAATACTGGATTGCCATCAGCATCCACCATATCCTTGCCATTCTCGTCCTTCTTATACATTTCGATGGTTTCAGACTTCTTGTGGAGCACCATGAGTCGAGACTCGTCACGACGAGTAATCTCGAAAGTACGTTCACCACTAGCAGTATTGACCACACGCTTAGCCTTATGTGGATAAAGTGCCACCTGAGCAGCTGGCAACTTAAAGTTGAATTGTGATAGTTTCATGTGATATTATATCTCCTTTCTTAAGATGATTTACTATTAATGTCATTTTTCGAAATTCGAGCCTAGTTATTGGCAAGGCTGTCTTCTATCTCCTGTGCATCGAGCCATTCCTGGAAATGGTCAAAGTCGATGCAGTTCTCTACCGAGAAGCTTCCTGCCTTGGTACGGCGGAGGGCTGTGAGGAAGGCACCGCTATCCAGGGCACGACCGATGTCGCGTGCCAGGGAACGGATGTAAGTACCCTTACCGCAAACCACTCGGATGCTTGCCGTCTTCTCCTCATCATTGTAATCGGTGAGTTCTATCTCATCCACACGCACGGTCTTAGGTTTCAGCTGCACCTCCTCGCCTGCTCTGCGCAGGGCATACGAGCGGTCGCCGTTCACCTTCACGGCACTATAGGTAGGTGGAACCTGCTGAATCTCGCCAACAAACTTCTTCAGCACCTCCTCTACCAGCTCACGGGTGATGTGCTTGGTAGGGAAAGTATGGTTTACACTGTGCTCCTTATCGTAGCTTGCCGTGGTAGCACCCAACTGAAGCGTTGCCGTATATTCCTTGGTATGTGTCTGTAATTGCTCTATCTGCTTGGTACATTTACCCGTGCAGAGCACCAACACACCCGTAGCAAGGGGATCGAGCGTACCGGCATGTCCTATCTTCACCTTGAAGCCGAGTTTCTTGCTGAGCAGATAGCGAACGTGCGCCAATGCTCCAAAGCTCGACATGCGATAAGGCTTGTCGATAGCTATAATTTCTCCTTTTCTGAAATCCATATATTAAATGATTGAACAGATGATGGTAACAGCACCTGCAATAGCACAATAGATACCGAAATATACCAACTTACCCTTCTTCACGATATTGATCATCCACTTACAAGCCAGGCAGCCAGACACAAATGCAGCCACGAAGCCCACAATCATAGGGAATGCATCGATGCCGCCAAGAGCCTCTTCTCCCTTCAGACCCTTCAAGAGGTCGAGCAATGCCTCACCCAAGATAGGCGGAATCACCATAAGGAATGAGAACTGAGCCATCTTCTCCTTCTTGTCACCCAGCAAAAGACCGGTAGCAATGGTAGTACCAGAGCGTGAAAGACCTGGCAATACAGCAAGTGCCTGACCGAGACCGATGATGAATGCATGTAGAGGAGAGATATTCTCCTTCTGGCGTGGCTTGGCGAAGTAAGAGAAGGTAAGAAGACATGCAGTTACGAGAAGCATGATGCCCACGATGAGCAAGCCAGAACCGAACACTTCCTCTACCTGGTCCTTGAAAAACAGACCTACTACTCCCACAGGAATCATAGAGATAACGATATTGAGGGCATACTTGGTTTCCTCATTCATCTGGAACTTGAAGAGACCCTTCAGAATCCAGTCGATTTCCTTCCAAAGAATTACCAATGTACTCAGCACGGTAGCTACATGTACCATGATGGTAAAAGTCAAGTTATCCTCACCATTGATGCCGAAAAGATGGGCACCGATAGCCAAGTGACCACTACTACTTACAGGCAAATACTCTGTGAGACCCTGGATGAGTCCCAACACTAAAGCTTCAAACCAATTCATTGATTACTGATTATTTTTTATACCTTTTATATATAGGGAATTGAAAAGCCTACTCCCTTGTTTATTTACTTGATTGTCTTACCCTATTCATCCTTAGGCTTACGTATAACCGCATAGATGATCGAGAGGAAACCAATCAGGGTAACGGTTGGTGCCACTACAATACGGCGAGTACTGAAAATATCAGCATCGAAAGAGTGCTCGTTAGAGCCAGCGCCGCTCATCAGGAGGAAACCGATGATGACAATTGCCATACCAATTGCCAACAAGATGAAGTTCATCTTGTCAAATGCTAAATTCTTCTTATCCATTATATATAATGTTTAATGTGTAATGTTAATGTTTATTTTACAGAAGTTTACTCCTGATCAAATCTTGTACAGGTCTCCCGCCTTCATCTTGAGGAACTTGTTCACCGAGATATTGGCACAGAGAGCCGTAATGATGATACCGAAGAGGAATACCGAACCGCCTGTGATGGCAAGTTCCTGCCAGCCGAGCACATTGACCAGTTCCGGCTCGTGAAGCGACCAGGCATAGAGGCATCCACCGAGGAAACCATCGGCAAGCAAAGCCGCAACTACACCCACCGATACAGCCCTCTTGATGAAAGGCTTGCGGATGAAGCCCCAGGATGCACCCACCAGCTTCATGGTATGGATGGAGAATCGGCGGGCATAGATGCCCAGTCTCACCGTATTGTTGATAAGCGAGAACGAGATAAAGGTAAGCAGGGCGGCTACGATAAGAAGGCCGATGCTTATCTTGGTGAGCGAATTGTTCACCTGTTCTATCAGGTCGTGCTGATAACTTACTTCCGTCACGCGCGAGTAGCTTTTCAGCTCCTTGGCTATCCACTTCAGGGAATCATTGTTGGCATAATCCGCCTGTGTCGTGATTTCGATAGATGGCTGGAAAGGGTTCACACCGGCAAATTCGCTAGGATTGGTACCCAGATCGCGGGTAGCCTCCTTCAAAGCCTGTTCCTTGGTGATATAGGTCAGACCTTTCACGTAAGGACGAGCCTTCAAGCGCTTACACATCTGCAAGCCCTCAGGATTGGTAACATCCTGCTCGAGCATCACCTGTACCACCAGGTTCTCCTTGACATAGGAAGAGAGGTTTCTTCCCATCAATACGGAAAAGATGACCAATCCCAACAAAACAAGCACCATGGCGGTGCTGATGCATAAAGTAACAACCTGCAATCCACGATGATTGCGAGGCTTATATTGTTTCTTTCTCATTTCTAAATCTATTTATTTTCAGACCGGAAGGGCGTAATTACCCAAATTGTTTGCAAAGATACACATAAACGAAGAGATAACAAAATAAAATTGCATTTATTTGCATTTATTCAATTAATTATTAAGGGAAGAGAATATCGCTGCATAAGGTACTTGACTCTATCATGGTATGTGATGGATGATGGAATAGATTGATATTACGACTATCCTTAATAGAATTTGTGGATATCATAAGAGGAATTTATTGCTACCATTAACTGAAATTGTTGCTAAGCCTAATGAAAATCTTCGTTCAGCGACGTTGAATGTACGTTCAGCGACGTTGAATGTGTATTCAGCATCGTTGAATGTGCGTTCAAAACTTATGAACGGAGATTTCTATTAAGGATAGAAGCTTTTTCCATTAGGGACAGAAGCTTTTTCTATTAGGGATAGTTGTATCACCCATGCTATCAAACATTAAAAAGGGCCGACCTCACGGCCAGCCCTTTCAAGATACTGAGTAAAATTCAAATAGGTATGACTTGAATTTTAACTAAACATAATAGTGAATTGAAGGTTATAAATCCTTCTAAGCAAATTTTACATCTTAGTGATGACACCCTTCTGGGAACTCTCCAGGAACTGGATGATGTTCTGAATCTCCGGGCCATCTGGCACCTGATCCTTGATCTGGTTGATGGCATCGAAGAGGGATGTCTGACCATGGAATACCAGTCGGTAGGCATTCGCAATGTGCTTGCGAACCTTCTCGGTAACCTCGGCTGCTTCCATGATGATGGTATTAGGACCTGCATACTTCACAGGCTTACCACCGGCAATGATATAAGGAGGAACATCCTTAGAGAAGGTAGTACCTGCCTGAATCATCGCCAGGTCGCCTACTCGGGTCTTGGCGTTCTCTACTACAGATGTTGAGTAGATGACACCGTTACCAATCACGCAGTCGCCTGCAATCTTGGTACCATAACCGAATACGCAACCGTTGCCGATTACTGTATCGTGAGAGATATGGGAACCTTCCATCAAGAAGTTGTTGTTGCCCAGAACGGTCTTGCCACCAGCATGAGTACCACGGTTGATAACCACGCTCTCACGGATGGTATTGTTGTCGCCAATCACTACCTCACTCTCCTCACCGGTAAAGTTGAAATCCTGTGGGAGGGCAGCGATAACGGCTGACTGGAACACCTTATTGTTATTACCCATGCGAGTACCGTTCATGATGCTCGCGAAGGGATAGATGATACAGTTGTCACCGATGACCACATCGTCCTCGATATAGGCGAATGGGTAGATCTTGCAGTTGTCTCCAATCTTAGCCTTTGGAGAAACCTCTGCCTTTGGACTTATTATACTAGCCATAATAATTTAACATTTAACATTTAACACTAAACATTACTTAGCTCCTCCACCCAATGCATAGTAGAGATTAACTACTGCCTGCATCTTGTAGAAGTCATCAGCTACCTTAGAAAGCTGTACGTTGAGCAGTGAAGACTGCGCCTGGATAACCTCCAGATAAGAACCGCCAGCCTCTGACATCAACTTACGTGTATCCGCTACGTTCTGCTCGAGTACGGCGATGCGCTTAGCCTCCACCTTTCCTTTCTCGTCAGAATAGTTGTAGAGTACGAGGGCATTGCTTACCTCGCTACCTGCCTTCAGTACGGCGTTCTGCCAGGTGTTGTAAGCCTGCTCGTACTGCATCTTAGCCACCTTCAGGCCAGCAATGATTCTACCATTCTGGAAGATTGGCTGAACCAAAGAACCAACAGCAGAAAGCAACCACTTACCCGGATTCACGATGCCCATACCACCAGAGTTGGTGAATGCACCTGTACCAGAGATAGTGATAGATGGATAGAACTTGCTGCGGGCTGTCTCTACGCCATAGAAGCACTGAGCCAGATTCATCTCGGCTGCATGAACATCAGCACGGTTGTTGAGCAACTGGATGCCTACACCTGTAGAGAATGTTGCAGGAAGACTCTGATTCTCCAGCTTGCCACGGGCAATGCTATGTGCCTGGTCGCCGATGAGAAGACTCAGGGAGTTCTCTGTCTCGCGAATCTGACGCATCAGGTCGGTCTTCTGAGTCAACACGGCATAGTAGTTGCTCTCGGCAGCCTGAACAGAGGTTCCGCGATAACCAAGCTTGGTATCCTTCAATACCTTCATCATCTCCCAGGTATCCTTGGTCAAGCCTTCCATATTGTTAACCAGCTCCACCTGCTTGTCGAGCATCAACAAAGTATAATACATGTTGGCGATATTGGCGATGAGGTTGGTCTGTACAGACACCTGATAGTCCTTCAACTGGAGCAGCGCCATCTGGGCACTGCGCTTCTGAGAGAGCAGGTTGCCGAAGAGGTCAACCATCCAACTGGCAGTGACAGGCATGCTGTAAGTCTTGTTGGCAGCCTGACCATCCCAGGAAGAGATAGTTCCCTGAGGAGTGAAAGACAAAGAAGGCACAAATGCCAACTTGGCACACTTCAACTGCTCTTCTGCCATCTTCACGTTCAAAGCCGCATTGAGCAGGTTGACATTGTTGTTCAATCCCTTCTCGATGAGCGACTGGAGCTGAGGGTCGGTGAAGACACTGCGCCAAGGGATGTTGGCGAAGGTAGTAGTATCCTTTACAGCCAAAGTATCTGTATCAGAAGCTACATCGCGAACGATACCGCTGGTCTTCACATCCGGACGCTCATACTTTCCGTAGAGAGTCTTGCAGCTGCTCAGAGAGAGCGCTGCGAGACCCAATATGATGATATTTAAATTCTTTTTCATTATTTCCTTTGAAGTTACATTGCGTTATTACTTCTTCTCGATACCCTTCTTGTGGTGAGCAGCGTTGGCATACTGCACCAACTCGGCAGCAGCCTCCTCGTTCAACTCATCCTCGAACTTCAATGGAGTCAACTTCTCCTGCAACCACTGGAAGAGTGCGAAGAGAGCAGGAACCACGAAGATCTGACAGACAGTACCAATCAACATACCACCTACTGCGGCAGCACCCAGGGTCTGGTTACCATTCTTACCTACACCTGATGCGAACATCAGAGGCAACAGACCGATAACCATCGCCAAAGAGGTCATCAGGATAGGACGGAGACGGGCACCGGCACCCAGGATAGCTGAGTACTTGATAGCCATACCCGTACGACGACGTTCGAGGGCGAACTGTACGATCAGGATGGCATTCTTAGCCAACAGACCGATCAACATAATCAACGAAATCTGCATGTAGATATCGTTAGAGTGACCGAAGAGGTTGGTGAAGATAAATGCACCTGCCAAACCGAATGGGATAGACAATACTACAGACAATGGCAAGATGTAACTCTCGTACTGGGCACTCAAGATGAGGTAAACGAATACGATACAGAGTGCGAAGATCAAACCTGTAGAGTTGCTGGACTCAGCCTCAGAGCGGGTCAAACCAGAGTACTCATAGCCGTAACCCTCTGGCAATGTCTCCTTGGCAACCTCAGCAATCGCCTTCATACCGTCACCGGTAGAGTAACCGCTGTTAGGAGTTACAGATACATCCATAGAGGTAAACAGGTTGAATCGGGTGATGTTAGACGGACCATAAACCTTCTTCAAGTTCACGAACTCGCTTACAGGAGACATGGTGCCATCTGCACAACGTACATAAATCTTGCTCAGATCGTCTGGACGCATACGACTCTCAGGTCCAGCCTGAATCATCACACGGTAGAGCTTACCGTAGGCATTGAAGTTAGATGCGTAGAGACCACCGAGATAACCCTGCATTACAGACAATACTGTTGATGGAGAGATACCAGCCTGCTTGGTCTTGGCAACATCTACATCTACCATATACTGAGGATAGTTAGGGTTATACTGAGTCTGAGCGGTCTGAATCTCAGGACGCTTGTTCAACTCAGCCAGGAACTTCTTCACATTATCAAAGAACTTATTCAAATCGCCACCGGTCTTATCCTGCATAGTCATGGTAATACCATTCTGCATAGAGAAACCGGAAATCATAGGTGGAGCGAAGGCAAGAACCTGTGCATCCTTGATGGCAGCAGTCTGCTTGTAGATCATACCCAACACAGAAGTGTATTCCATTGGGTTGACAAACAGCGCCTCAATACCGCCACCTGTACAAGCCTCCTTGATACGGTGGAAGAATCCACCCGGACGCTCCTCGAATGGCTTCAGCTTCACGATGATGGTACCCTGGTTAGAACCGTCACCACCGATAAAGCTATAACCCATGATGGCGTTACGGGTTGCGATGGCTGGGTTGCTAGCCAGCATCTTATCTACCTGCTTTACCACCTCTGCAGTACGTTCCTGAGATGTACCAGGAGCTGTAGAGATACAAGCGAAGATAGTACCGGTATCCTCATCAGGCACCAGACCCGTCTTGGTAGTACCCATCAGAGCAACCAGACCTACGATACTGACAGCCACCAGGCTACCAGCGATGATGCCATGGTTGATAACCCACTTGACACCACCCTTATACTTATTGGTAATCTTATCAAACTGATAGTTGAATCCTGCGTGGAAACGGTCGATGAAAGACATCTTCTTCTCGTGACCCTCCTCGTGTGGCTTCAGCAACACGGCACAGAGTGCAGGAGACAAAGTCAACGCATTGATAGCCGAAATAACGATAGATACTGCCATGGTTACACCGAACTCACGGTAGAAGTAACCGGAAGTACCACCGATGAATGATACAGGAACGAACACGGCAGACATCACCAATGTAATAGAGATGATGGCGCTGGAGATTTCGTTCATCGCATCGATAGATGCAGTAAGGGCACTCTTGTAACCCTGGTCAAGCTTGGCGTGAACCGCCTCGACCACCACGATGGCATCATCGACCACAATCGCAATCGCCAGCAAGAGGGCGGACAGCGTAAGCAGGTTGATGGAGAATCCGAAGATCCAGAGGAAGAGGAAGGTACCAATCAAAGCCACAGGTACGGCAATCATAGGAATCAGCGTAGAACGGAAGTCCTGCAAGAAGATATACACTACGATGAACACCAGTACCAGAGTGATGATCAAGGTAAAGATAACCTCCTCGATAGATGCGAACAAGAACTCGGTAACATCCATCAGGATGACATTCTTCAACCCTGGAGGATAACTCTTCTCCAGTTCATCAAGCGTTTTCTTTACGTCGCTTGCAATCTGGGTAGCATTGGAACCGGCAATCTGCTGAACCATACCCATCACGGCAGGCTGACCATCATTGAGCAGGTTTACGTTATACTGCAAACCACCCAACTCAACCTTGGCAATTTCGCCCAGACGGAGAGTCTGACCGGAAGTATTGCTCTTGATGAGGATGTTCTCATACTCCAATGGAGTCTTCAAACGACCCTTGTAACGCAAAGTATATTCATACTGCATATCAGAGCTCTCACCAAAGCTACCAGGGGCAGCCTCGATATTCTGCTCTGCCAAAGCCTGAGAAACATCAGAAGGAACCAGTCCGAACTCCTTCATCTTCTCTGGCTTCAACCAGATACGCATAGAGTAGTTACGGGTAGAAGGGCTCTGCACATCACCCACACCACTGATACGCTTCAACTGAGGAATGACGTTGATCAGGGCGTAGTTGGTAACAAACTGGTCGTCGTAACGTCCATCGTCTGTAGTCAGAGCGAACATGATGACGTTGGAACTCTGTCGCTTGGTTACGGTGACACCCACCCTGGTAACCTCGGCAGGCAGCAGAGACTGCGCCTGAGACACACGGTTCTGTACGTTGACCGCAGCCATATCAGGGTCAGAACCCTGCTTGAAGTAAACGGTGATCTGAGCAAAACCAGAGTTAGACGCGGAAGAGGTCATATAAGTCATGTTCTCCACACCGTTGATACTCTCCTCCAGCGGAGCAACGACTGAGTTCAACACCGTCTGGGCATCTGCACCCGTATAGGTAGCAGTTACCGTGATGGTAGGCGGCGCGATATTCGGATACTGCTCGATAGGCAGCGATACCAAGCCGATAATACCCAGCAAGACGAAGAAGATGGAAACCACCGTCGAAAGTACCGGGCGCTTTATAAAGTTTGTAAATGACATAATTTACTATTTTTCTTTATACCTTATTATATATTACTTCTTTCCGCCCATAGCAGTAGCGAAGGCATGAGCGTTATCCTGAGACTCAGCCAACTTGGCAGCCTCAGCAATCTTCTGATTGTAACGCTCCAGAGTGATAGGCTTGATCTGCTGACCATCGGTCAACTTGGTGATACCCTTCAATACGATGCGGTCGCCTACATGGAGACCAGAAGTTACGATATAGTTCTTGCCATCATCCTGTGGATTTACCTTGATCTCAGAATACTTCACCTTGTTATCCTTGGTTACGATGTAAACGAAAATCTTATCCTGAACCTGAGAACAAGCCTCCTGAGGGATGACGATAGCGCTGTTATGATCGTTAGGAACCACGATAGAACCTGCACCACCACTCTTCAGCAACTTCTCTGGGTTAGCGAAGTGAGCGATGAGAGAGATAGAACCAGAAGTAGCATCGATGACACCACTCATCTTGACTACCTTACCTGGATGATTATAGATAGAACCGTCTGCCAACTGCAACTTAACAGCTGGGAACGCAGCGATAGCAGCCTGAACGCTACCATTGGTCTTAGACATGCTCAAGATCTGAGACTCAGAGAGTGAGAAGAACACCTCCATGGTGCTGATGTTGGAAACTGTAGTCAAAGCCTGACCAGAAGCGCTGACCAAAGCACCAACCTTAAAAGGAAGGCTACCTACAACACCGGCAGAAGGACTGGTAACAGTACACCAAGCCAACTGCTCACGGGCTGAAGCCAGAGCAGCCTCTGCCTGAGCTACCTGTGCCTTAGCGGTTGCATAGCTGTTAGCTGCTGTAGAAAGTTCATATTCACCGATAATCTTGCTATCATACAACTTCTTGTTGTTCTGGTAAGTCAACTTTGCTGTGTTAGCCTGAGCCTTGGCAGTATTGACAGCGGCAGCAGCTGAACGGACAGCAGCCTGATAAGTCTCGCTATCGATAGAGAACAAAGCCTGACCTGCTGAAACAGTCTGACCCTCATGTACAAAAACCTTTGTAATGAAGCCAGAAACCTTAGGACGAACCTCTACATCCTGAATACCCTTGATGGTAGCAGGATAGGTAGTCTGCAATGCGGCGCTGGAAGTGCCGATAGTAGCCACGGCAAACTCATCATCGCCGAAGTTAGGCAGACCGCCCTTCTTACTTCCACCACATGATGTCAAAGCAGCAAGAACACAAACTGCTGCAACAAACAAAACGTTTTTAATTTTCATACCTATTTTATATTATAATTTATTATTTTATGTCATACCTTATTATATATACCGCCCTCTGGCGGAAACTGAAACAATGCTTTTAGTTTTAAAAAGCGGTGCAAAATTACGAATAATAAACGAATAACGGCTCGCAGGGAGCCGTTATTTAACAAAAATTATTCTCTGTTTAAGTTTTCTGCCATATTCAGCCCCATATCCTGGGCTTTCTTCATCAGAAGTTCCATCAGCGGCTCGCGCTCGTTAGCCACCTTGTTGTCCAGCACGGCATCCTTGAGATACTGCTTCAGTACGCCTACTTCGCGGCATGGCTTGAGCTGGAACATCTCCATGATTTCATTGCCGTCGATACATGGCTGGAGCAGTCGCTTGTAGTCACGTTCCTGAAGATCAACCAGTTTTTCGCGCACCATCTTGAAGTTATCCAGGAATCGCTGCTTGCGCACCTGATTCTTGCTGGTGATATCAGCCTCGCAAAGCGTCATCAGGTCGTTGATGTCATCACCGGCATCATTCAGCAGTCGGCGCACGGCGCTATCAGTCACCTCTTCATCCGCTATCACAATCGGACGCATGTGGAGCTCCACCAGCTTCTGCACATACTTCATCTTGGCATCCATCGGCAGTTTCATGCGGCGGAAGATGTTAGGAATCATCTTGGCACCGATAATGTTATGGCTGTAGAAAGTCCATCCGATGTTGTTGTCCCATCGCTTGCTCCTCGGCTTGCCTATATCATGGAAGAGTGCCGCCCAGCGGAGCCAGAGGTTATCAGAATGCTTGCACACATTCTCCAAAACCTCCATCGTATGGTCGTAATTGTTCTTGTGGGCTTTTCCGTTACGGGTCTCCACCTTATCCATCGCCACCAGTTCCGGCAGGATGAGATCGAGCAGTCCGGTATCCTTCAGATAATAGAAGCCGCTGCTGGGATGCTTGGAGAGCATGATCTTGTTCATCTCGTCGCAGATACGCTCGCCACTGATAATCTTCAGTCGTTCGGCATTGCGCGAGAGAGCGGCATAAGTCTCATCTTCTATCTGGAAATTGAGCTGGGTAGCAAAACGTACACATCTCATCATACGGAGCGGATCATCAGAAAAGGTGATATCCGGATCGAGCGGAGTGGCGATGATGCCATCTTCCAGGTCATAGACACCATCAAACGGATCGACAAGTTCGCCAAAACGGTCCTTGTTCAGGCAGACCGCCATGGCATTGATGGTAAAGTCGCGGCGGTTCTGGTCATCCTCCAGGGTTCCATCCTCCACTATCGGCTTGCGCGAATCACGGTTGTAACTCTCCTTTCGTGCTCCCACGAACTCCACTTCTGTATCCTTATACTTAACCTGTGCGGTTCCGAAATTTCGGAACACCGAGAGATGTGCCTTCTTGCCCAGCTTCTTCTTGAGGGCAGAAGCCACCTCAATTCCGCTACCCACCACCACGACATCGATGTCATTGGAAGGGCGCTCCAGGAAGAGGTCGCGCACATATCCACCTACTACATAGCATTCCACAGACAGCGCATCCGCCGCCTCTGAAATCTCGTGAAAAATATCCTTATCTAGTATTTGCGCCAGTTCGGCATTGGTCAAATTTCTCATACTCATTTTATTTCGGGGTGCAAAGTTACTGCAAATCGAAGACAATACAAAATAAAAAAGCACTTTTTTTATTTTTATTGTTGAGATGCAGCGTAACTTGTCTAAAGTTACTGCAAATAATGTAAAATACAAAATAAATATTTGGCTATTTCACAATAAATGCGTAAATTTGCACCGAATTTCGAAATTATTATGGCAGATTTATTGAAAACAGAACAGCAGTTTAAAGTTGTTATGGGAGAATGTAGAACGTTATTTGAGAAGAAGCTTCACGATTATGGAGCCTCTTGGAGAATTCTGCGCCCATCTTCCTTAACCGACCAACTCTATATCAAGGCGAAGCGCATCCGCTCGCTTGAAATCAAGAAAGAATCTCTCGTAGGCGAAGGCATCCGTCCGGAGTTTATCGCGCTTATTAATTATGGTATCGTAGGACTCATCCAGCTGGAAAAACCATTCGTGGATGAAGTAGATATGACACCGGAAGAGGCGATGAAGCTCTACGACAAGCATGCCCAGGAAGCCCTGCAACTGATGCTCAAGAAGAATCACGACTACGACGAGGCCTGGCGATCGATGCGAGTGAGCAGCTATACCGACTTTATTCTCACCAAGATACAGCGAGTAAAGGAAATCGAGGATATCGCTGGAGCCACACTCGTATCAGAAGGCATTGATGCCAACTATATGGACATCATCAACTACGCTGTTTTCGGTGCCATCAAAATGGGAGAAAAGTAAGAAGGCTCATTCTATAATAAGAAGGTTCATTCTATCAGGTAAAAGAGGAAAATGATATGACGGCAAAGCAGATTATAACAAAAACAGCGGTGAATCTCGGGCGACTGCTCGTGGCTGTAACCTTCATCTTCTCAGGATTCGTGAAGGGAATGGATCCACTGGGCACACAATACAAGATAACCGACTATCTGGAAGCGCTGCATATCGACTGGATGTTTCCCGACTGGAGCACCCTAGTGATGTCGGTATTGCTTGCCACTGCTGAGTTTGCCATCGGTATCTTCCTTCTCTTCGCCATCCGACGGAGACTGACGAGCAAGATTACCCTTGCCGTGATGATTGTGATGACGCTGATTACACTCTGGATCGTCATCGCAGACCCAGTAAAGGATTGCGGATGCTTCGGTGATGCCGTAGTGCTCACCAATATGGAGACATTCATCAAGAACATCATCCTCCTGATATTCGCCATCCTGATCTGGAGAAAGCCGCTGGAGATGCCGAGACTCATTTCGAGACAGACACAGTGGGTGGTGATCAACTACACCTTCCTCTTCTCCATCGTGATGAGCACCTGGAGCCTGTGGTATCTGCCGCAGTTCGACTTCCGCCCTTATCACATCGGCGCCAACATCGCCAAGGGTATGGAGATTCCGAAGGGAGCCAAGCAGCCGAAGTTTGACACCACCTTCATCCTGGAGAAGAACGGAGAACGGAAGGAGTTTACGATAGACAACTATCCCGACTCTACCTGGACCTTCATCGACAGCAAGACGGTGCAGACCGAAGAAGGCTACGTGCCTCCTATCCACGACTTCAGCATAGAAGATATGAAGACGGGCGAAGATATCACCCAAGAAGTGATTCACCGCAAGGGCTACACCTTCCTGCTCATCTCGCCGCATCTCGACTTTGCCGATGACAGCAACTTCGGAAGCATCGACGAGATATACGAATATGCCACCGACCATGGATATTCCTTCCTCTGCCTTACGGCAAGTACGGAGAAAGCCATCAGGCACTGGCAAGACATCACGGGAGCAGAATATCCCTTCTACATCACAGACGAGACGACGCTGAAGACCGTGATACGCAGCAACCCGGGACTGCTGCTGCTGAAAGACGGAACCATCATCCGGAAATGGAGCCACAACGACCTGCCTAAGATGGCAGACCTGGCAGGCAAGCCGCTGGAGAAGACCGAAATCGGCAAGATGCCGGAAGTAAGTGCCGCCAAGAAGATAGCAGGCATCATCTCCTGGTTTGTCATCCCGCTGGTACTCCTTACCATCGCCGACCGGCTTTGGGCATGGGGCGCCTGGATCAGAAAGAAAGAGAATTCAAACAGAATATTATCAACTTTTAAAAAGAAAAGAAAAATGAGAAAGAAAATTGTAGCAGGTAACTGGAAAATGAACATGAACCTGCAGGACGGTGTTGCTCTCGCTAAGGAGATCAACGAGGCATTGGTAGCAGACAAGCCAAACTGTGACGTAGTAATCTGTACTCCATTCATCCACTTGGCTTCTGTAGCTCAGGTTTTGGATTCAGAGATTGTAGGTCTCGGTGCTGAGAACTGCGCTGACAAGGCTAAGGGTGCTTTCACAGGTGAGGTTTCAGCTGAGATGGTAAAGAGCACAGGTGCTCAGTATGTTATCCTCGGTCACTCAGAGCGTCGTCAGTACTATGGCGAGACTGCAGAGATCTTGAAGGAGAAGGTAGAGTTGGCTTTGGCTAACGGTTTGAAGGTTATCTTCTGCTGCGGTGAGACTCTCGAGGAGCGTGAGGCTGAGAAGCAGAACGAGGTAGTTAAGGCTGAGTTGGAAGGTTCAGTATTCCACTTGAGCGCAGAGGCTTGGAAGAACATCATCCTCGCTTACGAGCCAATCTGGGCTATCGGTACAGGTAAGACCGCTACATCTGATCAGGCAGAGGAGATGTTGGCATACATCCGCTCTATCGTAGCAGAGAAGTATGGCAACGAGGCTGCTGAGGAGACATCTATCCTCTATGGTGGTAGCTGCAAGGCTAGCAACGCTCCTGAGCTCTTCGCTAAGCCAAACATCGACGGTGGTTTGATCGGTGGTGCTTCTTTGAAGGCTGCTGATTTCAAGGGTATCATCGACGCTTGGAAGAAGTAATCTCACAAGGATATTTACCAAAGGGGATGCCTTCTTTCCTGGGGGCATCCCTTTCCCTATCTTTATAGGATAACAGAAACAGATTGCTGACACATTATATATTAATAAAAGGTATATATATTAAATAAGGTATAGTCATGAAACAATTCGTCACATTATTGATTTTCATCCTCTGCTCATCTATCCAGATGAATGCGCAGACTTACTTGGATCATCTCAAGCAGAAGAATCCAGGACAGGGTGTCGTGACCGTACACCAAAGCAAGGCTATCGACGAATTGGTGAACGGAAAACAGGTTCCAACCCATACGAATCAGGTGAATCCACAGGACGATAAGACTAAGACTACCCCACAACCACAGAAGAAACCAACAGATACTCAGCAAAAAGAAGTAACTCCAGCTACCCAGCACAAGCAGACTCCGGACTCTCACAAGCAGACTCCAGACTCGCTCAAGAAGGCCGAGCCACAGCACGAAACTGCCAAGGAGAAACAGCATGGAAACAATGCACAGAAGGCTGAGACACATCAGGAAGAAACCGAGATGCCTGTAGTGGATATGCGCAAGAAGGTAATGCGCAGAAGCTATAAGGTTACAGGATATAGAGTACAGATCTTTGCCGGAGGAAACTCACGCAACGACCGACTGAAGGCAGAACAGACGGGCAACAACATCAAGATGAAGTTCCCAGACCAGCCTGTATATGTGCACTTCTACTCGCCAAGATGGATTTGCCGCATGGGCAACTTCCGCGAACTGGGCGAGGCTAAGAAGGTGCTTGCCAAGGTGAAAGCCCTGGGATACAGACAGGCATGCCTGGTAAAGGGACAGATTACCGTGCAATATTAAAGTAAGTGAAGAGTGAAGAGTGAAGAACTCAACAGTCTTACTATTCATAAAGTTCAAAGTTCAAAATTCAAAGTTCAAAGTTAAACAAGATGAATCCAGAAACAGAATTTCGCGAGGGATTGGATGAACTCGCAGGACACTATAAGGAAGTATTGAAGCTCCTGGGTGAAGACACAGAGCGCGAAGGACTTGTCAAGACTCCTATGCGCGTAGCCAAGGCGATGCAGGTATTGACCCGCGGCTACTATCAGGATGCCCACAAGGTGTTGACCGATGCCCTCTTTGAGGAGAAATACGACCAGATGGTCATTGTGAAGGACATTGATTTCTTCTCTCTCTGCGAGCATCACATGCTGCCTTTCTATGGCAAGGTACACGTGGCTTACATCCCTAACGGCAAGATTACCGGACTGAGCAAGATTGCCCGCGTGGTAGATATCTTCAGCCACCGCCTTCAGGTGCAGGAGCGCCTTACCCAGCAGATCAAGGACTGCATCCAGGAGACCTTGAATCCTCAGGGCGTAATGGTTGTGATAGAAGCTAAGCACATGTGTATGCAGATGCGTGGTGTGGAGAAGCAGAACTCCATCACTACTACCAGCGATTACAGCGGCGTATTCAATTCACTGAACACCCGTCAGGAGTTCATGAGCCTGCTCAGAGGTGAGAGCAAGAGAATCTAAAGAGTTCAAAATTCAAAGTTCAAAATTCAAAGTTCAAAGTTCAAAGTTCAAAGTAATATGAAGTTTATATCCTGGAACGTGAATGGCCTGCGTGCTTGCGTGGGCAAGGACTTCGAGAGCCAATTCAAGGCGCTCAATGCCGACTTCTTCTGCCTGCAGGAGACCAAGATGCAGGAAGGTCAGCTCGACCTGAAGTTCGAGGGCTACGAAAGCTACTGGAACTATGCCGAGAAGAAGGGATATTCGGGCACAGCCATCTATACCCGCCACCAGCCACTGAGCGTGAGCTACGGTATGGGCGTGGAGGAGCACGACCACGAAGGAAGAGTCATCACCCTGGAGTATGACAACTTCTATCTCGTAACCTGCTACACCCCGAACTCCCAGACCGAGTTGAAGCGACTGGATTACCGTATGACCTGGGAAGATGATTTCCGCAAGTTCCTGAAGGCCTTGGATGCCAAGAAGGCTGTGGTGGTCTGCGGCGACCTGAACGTGGCACATCAGGAGATAGATATCAAGAATCCGAAGACCAACCGTCGCAATGCCGGTTTTACCGACGAGGAGCGCGATAAGATGACCGAGCTTCTGAACGACGGCTTTACAGATACCTTCCGCTATCTGCATCCCGAAGAGGTTACCTATTCGTGGTGGTCATACCGATTCAAGGCACGCGAGAAGAATGCCGGCTGGCGCATCGACTACTTCCTGGTATCCGACCGCTTGAGAGAACAGATTACAGAAGCCAAGATTCATACCGACATCATGGGCAGCGACCACTGCCCGGTAGAGGTTGACCTGGCACTCTAAATATTGTAAAAAGGTCTGGCGAATATCATCGCCAGACCTTTTTTCAGTTATGCATATATCAGAAAAATAAAGGGGATGTACCTTCCTCCCGGAAGCCATCCCCATATTGGTCATATCAACATAAAATTTTAATTTATATAAGAGAGATTTTTCTATTTAATTTAAGAGAGATTTTCTATTTAATTTAAGAGAGATTTTCTATTCTAGAGATCTTCTACATCAAAGACTGAATCTCAGAGAGATTTCTCTTCTCAGTGGTACCATCCTTGTATGTTACCATGAAGTAATTGTGAATAGACTTACCATTCTTGAACTGAACGATAGCCACGCCACCTTCACGAAGCTGGAGAGTGAAGTATCCCTCACGCTTGCCGTTAACATACTTTCCGTGCCACTTCTCCTTACCATTCTTGTAGTAAGTAGTAACCTCACCATTGAAGATAGTATTGCGGTCGTTACCGAGATCGATGAAGCTGTAGCCACCCTCGGCACGAAGATTACCGTTCATATAGAAGTCCTGGAACACATCCTTCTTATTGATGCCAGCGCCGGTAGTCATCAGCAATCTGTAATAACTAGCCTGATCTGCACTAGCTACATTACTCATATTTTCTGCATAGAAAATAGTGTCTGCTACTACTGTTGCATTCTCTACGTGCTTGCGACCGAAAGTAGCTACGGTCATGAGAGCCATCAATGAGAATAATATAATTCGTTTCATATTCTTTATTTTTAGATTGTTACTTATTGTCTGTTGTTTCTTTTTTCTGATGCAAAGGTACTACAAATTCCGGTAAGTTGTATCATTCCTTAACGCTATTTTATGTTATTTTTGGGGTCAGTTTTACTTTTTGAAAGAAAACGCACACAAAATTACAATTTGACATTTTAGGGGGTTGTTTTTTACACTTTGAAACAGCCATATCTCAATATATCCCAATAATACCCCTATCTCGTTTACATATTGATAGCAAGAGATGAAAACAGAGCACGGCAGCCCATGCTTTTTTTTGAGATATTTCGAAAACTTTTCGCCAGAAAACTAGCGTATATACTTTTTATTTTGTACTTTTGCACTAAAATATATATAATATAAGGTACGCATATGATAAAATATACCATCAAGGCACCAAGCCAACTGAACGCAAGTATCAACTTGCCAGCATCCAAGAGTATCAGCAACCGAGCTCTCGTAATCAGTGCGATGGCAGGAAGCCATATCCATCCCGACAACTTGAGCGACTGCGATGATACGGAAGTAATCGTTGCCGCCCTTCAGAATATGCCCGAGGTCATCAACATCAAGGCGGCTGGCACAGCCATGCGTTTCATGACCGCCTATCTCTCTGCCACCACAGGCGAACATACCATCACCGGCACCGAGCGCATGCAGAACCGCCCTATCGGCATCCTCGTAGATGCCCTGCGCTATCTGGGTGCCGACATCACCTACGAGAAGAAGGAAGGTTATCCCCCACTCCATATCCGGGGCAAGGCGCTGGAAGGCGGCCACCTGGAGGTAGTGGGCAATATCAGTTCGCAATACATCTCGGCGCTTCTGATGATCGGTCCGATTCTGAAGAACGGACTGGAACTGAAGTTGACAGGAGAGATCGCATCCCGCCCTTACATCGACCTTACACTCTGGACGATGAAGGAATACGGTGCCGATGCCGACTGGACGGATATGGACACCATCACCGTGAAGCCACAGCCTTACAAGGAGACATCTTATATGATAGAGAACGACTGGAGTGCTTCTTCCTACTGGTATGAGATGATGGCTCTGAATGGCAACATCGACTCCAGAATCCAGCTCGAAGGCTTGATGGACTGCTCGAAGCAGGGAGATTCCGTGGTGAAATACATCTTCAGTCTGCTGGGAGTGAAAAGTGAATTTGAGAACCATGACCATCTTTCGAATGTTATGCTGAAGGCGAACCGCTGTCTTCTTCCGAAATTCGATTACGATTTCTCCGGTTCTCCTGATCTGGCTCAGACCATCGTGGTAGCCTGCTGCGCCTTGGGTGTGAAGTTCAAGTTCACGGGTCTTGCCAGCTTGAAGATCAAGGAGACCGACCGCATCGAGGCACTGAAGACAGAGTTGAAGAAGGTGGGCTATGTCATCCACGATGAAAACGACAACACTCTGTATTGGAATGGCGAAACCTGCAATCCTTCATTTGCTCCAATCGATACCTACGAGGATCATCGTATGGCGATGGCATTCGCCCCTCTCGCCTTCAAGTTCCCTCAGATCGAGATCAACAATCCGGAGGTAGTGAGCAAATCCTATCCTCATTATTGGGAAGACCTGAAGAAAGTAGGGTTTGAGATAGTTGAAAGTTAATAGTTGATAGTTAATTGTTTATGCTATATTTAGTTTTAGCCCTGGTGGCATTAGGTCTGATAAGCGCCATATTCGGAATCGTATCTCACCGCAGGGGGGAAGACGAGGAGCCTCTGCAGGAAGGCGTATCGTGCAACACCTGCAACGGTGAGAACTCGAAGTGCGAGCAGGAGTGCATGATGGAAGCCGCCACCAAAGAAATAGAATATTACGATGATGAGGATCTCGACCGCTTTGCCGGTCGGGATGCCGACGCCTATACCGATGAGGAGGTTGAGGAATTTTCGGAAGTGCTCTATACCATGCAGCCGGAAGAAGTGGCTGGATGGAACAGAAGCCTGATACTGAGAGGCATCAACCTGCCCAACCAGCTGAAGGATGAAGTCATCGGCTTTTTAAGCTAGAAATTTGCAGTTCTAAGTTAAGCAGCTTTGCTAATCATAAAGTTCAAAGTTCAAAGTTCAAAGTAAACGCATGGATATACTACAATATACATTTTTCCAAAACGCACTGATAGGCGCCTTTCTGGCAAGCATTCTGTGCGGCTTTATCGGAACCTACATCGTTACCCGCCGATTGGTATTCATCAGCGGCGGCATCACCCATGCCTCTTTCGGAGGCATCGGCATCGGCGTGTTTACAGGAATCAATCCGATACTCTCCGCCATGGTTTTCGCCATACTCAGCGCCTTCGGAGTGCAATGGATATCACGCAAGAAAGATGTGCGGAAGGATTCCGCCATCGCCATGTTCTGGACCCTGGGAATGAGCGTGGGCATCATCTGCTGTTTCCTGACTCCAGGATTCATGCCCGACCTGCCCTCCTTCCTCTTCGGAAGCATCCTTGCCATCGACAGCGCAGACCTGTGGCTGCTGGGCGGGCTCACCCTCATCGTAGCCCTCCTCTTCACCTTTCTCCTGCGCCCTATCCAGAACATCGCATTCGACAGTACCTTCGCCCGTTCGCAGCATCTGCCGGTTACAGCCATCGAATACCTGATGATGACGCTCATCGCCATGACCATCGTGGCTACACTGAAAATGGTGGGCATCGTGCTCGCCATCAGTCTGCTCACCATTCCGCAGATGACCGCCAACCTCTTCACCTACAATTACAGGCAGATGATATGGGCAAGCATCATCCTGGGATGGATAGACTGCATCGCCGGTCTCTACATCAGTTATCTGCTCAACGTGCCATCGGGTGCCACCATCATCTTCATCAGCATCGTGGTATTCGCACTCGCCAAAATCGTCCTGGGCATCAGGAGAAAGATGCCAGATAAACAATAGAAAACATGAAAGGCAAAAGCCCCATCCAGCTCCTTTTTCTGATAGGACTCGCTGTGATTGCAGCGAGCCTTACGGGATGCTCTACGCAGAAGAATACGGCGCAGAGCAGGTGGTGGCATGCCTTTAATGCCCGATACAATACCTATTATAATGGTACCGTGGCTTATATCGACGGGGCGCTGGAGAAGGAAGAAGGCAACCGGGACAACTTTACGGAGCAGATTCCGCTCTATACCGTAGGCAACAAGAACAGCCGCGATCTGGGCAAAGCCAACTTCGACCGTGCCATCGAGAAATGCGAGAAAGCCATCCACCAGCACAGTATCAAGCGCCGCCCCGTATGGGAACCCGGCAAGAGAAAGACGGCGAAAGATATCGAATGGCTCAGTCGCAGGGAATACAATCCGTTTTTATGGAAAGCGTGGATGCTGATGGGCCGTTCTCAATTCCAGAAGGGGGATTTCGAGGGGGCCGCTGCCACCTTCGCCTACATGAGCCGCCTTTACTCCACCCAGCCTGCCATCTACGGTAAGGCGCGCGCCTGGCTTGCCAAATGCTACATCGAGCAGGGATGGACCTACGATGCAGAAGATGTGATCCGAAACATCCAGCGCGATTCCATCCACTGGCGTGCCCAGAAGGAATGGGATTATGCCTTCGCCGATTACTATATCCACACGGGGGATGCCCGGAAGGCGATTCCCTATCTCAGGAAGGTGATAAGCCATGAGATGCGACACAAGCAGAAAGCCCGCCAGTGGTATCTGATGGGACAGTTGCAGGCTTCCATCGGCAACCGGCAGGAGGCTTATCAGGCTTTCCGCCACGTCATCCGGCTCAATCCGCCCTACGAACTGGAGTTTAATGCCCGCATCGCCATCACCGAGGTCTTGGCTTCGGGTAACAGCAGGAAGATGATCAGCCGACTCAAGCGCATGGCGGCATCGGATAAGAACAAGGAATATCAGGACCAGGTATATTATGCCATCGGCAATATCCACCTGGCCCAGAAAGATACCCTGCGTGCCATCTATGCCTATGAAAAAGGCAACCGGAAGGCTACCCGAAACGGCATCGAGAAGGGTGTACTCCTGCTGCGTCTGGGCAATCTGTATTGGGAAACCGGGCGATATGCTGATGCCAAGCGCTGCTATGGCGAAGCAATCGGCTTGCTCGATCAGGACAGAAAGGATTATCCGCAACTGGCTCATCGCTCCAAGGTGCTGGACGAACTGGTGCCTTATACCGATGCCATCGCCCTCCAGGATTCCCTCCTGTCTCTTGCCAAAATGGACGAGAGAGACAGAAATGCAGCCATCGACCGTGTGATAGCTGCCCTGAAAAGAAAGGAGAAAGAGGAAGAAAGAAGGAGATGGGACGACGGAGCAGAGATGAATTCGGAATATGAAGGAGGAGTTGACGGGAATGGTTCCGGGAATGATTCCGGAAACGGATTCGGGAATGCATCAGGAAACGGATTCGGGAACACCAATACCTGGTATTTCTATTCCCCTGCAGCCGTAAGCCAGGGTAAGGCGCTCTTCGAGAAACTCTGGGGCAAGCGAAAGAACCTCGACAACTGGCAGCGAATCAACAAAACAGTTGTAGCTTCGGCACAAGAAACGGATATCGCTCAAGGAACAGATTCCGAGCAAGGAACAGATTCAGCACAGAGAACAGATTCCGAGCAAGGAACGAATTCTTATCAAGATTCAAATCTTCACCCTGATGCATTACAAGATGCTCTATCCCATTCTTTATCCCAGGAAGAATCCGGCAAGCCATCTGCCGATAGCGCCAGCCTCGACCCTCATCAGCGGGCTTTTTATCTGGCTCAGATTCCGTTCTCCCCAGAGCAGATGTCAGCGAGCAACCAGCTCCTGGCGGATGGCTTATACCATGCCGGCATCATCTTCAAAGACCGGCTCGACAACCTGGCACTGAGCGAGAAGATGCTGCTCCGGCTGGTGGACAACTACCCGGATTTCAAGCATCTCGACGAAGCCTATTACCATCTGTATCTGCTTTATTCCCGAAAGAAGCAAACTCAGATGGCAAACAGTTATGTCGATAAATTAAAGAAGGATTACCCAGAAAGCCAGTTCACAGCCCTCCTCTCCGACCCTTACTATCTGGAGAATGCGAGGATGGGTGTACACATCGAAGATTCCATCTACACCCTCACCTATCAGGCATTCAAAGAGGGCAAGTACGAGGTGGTGATGCACAACTCGGAAATATCAGACAAGCGGTTCCCTACTGGCGCCAACCGCGACAAGTTCCTCTTCATCAGCGGTATGACCCAGCTCAACGAGGGCAAGGTTTCCGAATGTCTGGAAAAGATGAACCAGGTGATAGCGCAATATCCCAACAGCCGGTTGAGCGAGATGGCGGGAATGATCGTAAACGGCGTGAATGCCGGAAGACGACTCTACGGCGGAAAGTTCGACCTGAGCAATGTCTGGGCGAAACGTAGCGATGTGCTCAGTTCCCAGGACTCCACCCAGCAGAAAGGATTCTCAGCCGACCGCAACGACCGGTTTGTCTTCCTGCTCGCCTATAGTCCAGATTCCGTCAACGAAAACCAGCTGCTCTTCGAGGTAGCCAAATATAACTTCACCACCTATATGGCGCGCAATTTCGACATCAGCATCGAAGACCTCCAGGGGTTGCATCGCCTGCAGGTAAGCGGTTTCCAGAACTACGACGAGGCGCGCCAGTATGCCAACGAGCTGCATCAGCAAGCCGGCATCCTCCGCCTGATTTCGCATGCGAGAAGCTACGTGATCAGCGAGCCGAACCTCGAGCTTCTGGGCAGAAATCTCTCGTATGATGATTACGACAAGTTCTATACCCGCCACTTTGCACCGCTGAAGATCAGCAAGATGCGCCTGCTGATGGAACCAACGGAAATCGTAGTGGACAAGGATTCCCAGAAGGAGGAAGATGCTCTGGAGGAAGAAAATGATTCTCAGAAAAAGAATCCTGAAGATAATGGAATCGATATCGAGGGTCAGCCCGCAGAAGATACCGATACCGGCATCTACTTCGACGACTCGAATGCCCCAGATTCAGAAGCCGATGATGAATACATCGAGCTGGATGGATTCTGATAAAGCAAGAAAGCTCTAGCGGCAAGGAAGCCGTTAGAGCGAACAGAAGAAGGTAACCAGAAACGGTACGGAGAAATCTACGCAGAAGCCGTGGAAGATGGAAACGATGATGAAGCTCTCGCCCGAATAGCGGGTGATGATAGGCAACGTGGTATCCATCGTGGTGGCTCCACCTACGCTGATAGGTGCCAGCTTGCCGAAATACTTCGCCAGCAGAGGCGCACCAAGCAGGGTGAGAATCTCACGGAAGATGTTGGCAAGCAGGGCGATGGTTCCCAGCTCGGCACCCCGATACTGCGTGATGAAGATGCTCGACAATGAGTAGTATCCGAAGCCCGAACCGATGGCGAGACAGTCGGAAATCTGACGGTGTCCCAGTATCAGGGAGGCAGCCGCGCATCCGGCAAGGGTTCCCAGGATGGTCATCACCGGCAGCATCATCAGCCGGGGATTCACCTTTCTGAAACTCTTCAGGATAGAGGTATCGCAACCGATGCTGATACCCACGCAGAACATCAGGCAGCAGAGGGCATAATAGCTCACGTCGCTCGCCAGGAAACTGGCAGGAATCACATCCCACACTCCCACGATGATGCCCAGCACGAAGAAGCCTACGATAATCAGACTACCTTTCATTTCCAGCCTCCTTTCTGCAGACATATCTCCACAATACCCACGCAAAGATTGCACTACCCAGACTTCCGGCTATCGTAAGCACGATGGCTTCGAGTCCCAGGGTCTGAAGACCATTGATAATACGAGGGTTCGCTCCCACCTCAATGCCGAGCAGGAAGAGGAGTACCCAGATAAGCGCCGTGATGACACGGCCAATAAAACTCATTTTCTTGTTGCGGAGCAGGTACCCCGTACCAATTCCGCATAGCATGATCATGACAATCTTGAGCATTGTTTCTTCTTTTCTTTCTTTTTTTTATTATTTTTGATTGATTACTTTTATCTTCGATAATAATAACGGATTCCCGGTCTTAATATTATAAAAAAGGCCGAGAATCCTGATGATTCAGGCGATGCAGCCAGATACGAGAATCGCCGTAGTGCCCTTCATCTTCTGCGCCTTCTTACCCGAAACCCTACCCAGGCGCACGTTCACCTCCTCGGGCTGGAGTTCCACGCCCTGGGTTTCAGGGCGACTTTACTTTTTGTCAACATTACCCAGGGCGATGCCCTGGGCTAGGAGCTTTTGGGCTTTCAGCCCGACTTCGGCTGCCATAATCTAAACTTATGACACACCTTTTTTTTTCAATTAAGTTTCTTTAACCACAACTCTCTTCCGTCATTCAATTATTCTTTGTACTTTAGCACCTCGAAAATAAAAACATATCCTAAAAGGATACAGCAAAAAGATACTCTAAAAGGATAATGCAATATGAGCAACGGATTATTACTATGGATCGATGATGAAATTGAGCTCCTCAAGGCACATATCATCTTCCTGGAGAAAAAAGGTTACGAGGTTGCCACGGTGAGCAATGGATCGGATGCCATCGAGCTATGCCGACAGCAATCCTTCGACCTCATCCTCCTCGATGAAATGATGCCTGGACTGAGCGGTCTGGAGACCCTGCAGCAAATCAAGGACATCCAGCCCGCTACTCCCGTTGTGATGTGTACCAAGAGCGAAGAGGAAAACATCATGGACCAGGCTATCGGGTCGAAAATCGCCGACTATCTCATCAAGCCCGTCAACCCGAGCCAGATCCTGCTCTCGCTGAAAAAGAACATCCACCAAAAGGATATCGTGACCGAGATGACGCAGAGCGGATACCAGCAGGACTACCAGCAGATTGCCCTGAAGATGATGGACTGCCGTACCTGCAGCGACTGGATGGAGATATACAGAAGACTCGTGAAATGGGAACTGGAACTGAGCGATACAGACAGCCAGATGACCGAAATGCTCGCCATGCAGAAGGAGGAGGCTAACATCGGATTCGCCAAATTCATCGCCAGGAACTATCTGGAATGGATAGACCTGATGAGGAATGGGAATGCCGGAAAGAATGGGAATACCGGGAAGAATGGGAATGCATCTTCTTCCGACGACCGCCCGATGATGAGCCCGGATGTCTTCAGAAACAGGATCTTCCCGATTCTGGACAAGGGGGAGAAGGTGTTCCTCATCGTGATAGACAACTTCAGATACGACCAGTGGAAGATGCTGGCGGCTGACATCGGCGAACTGTTCGACATAGACGAAGATATGTATATGAGCATCCTGCCTACCGCCACGCAATACGCCCGGAACGCCATCTTCAGCGGTCTGATGCCCAACAGGATTGCCGAGATGTTTCCGGAGCTCTGGGTGGATGAAGACGAGGAGGAGGGCAAGAACCTGAACGAGGAGCCGCTGATACAGACAATGCTCGACAGATACCGCAAGCGATACAGCTTCAGCTATCACAAGGTGAACGATTCGCAGGGCGCCGACCGGTTTATGGAGCACTACAACGAATGCAGGGAGAAGGACCTGAACGTGCTGGTAATCAACTTCATCGACATGCTCTCGCATGCCCGGACGGAATCGAAGATGGTACGCGAGCTCGCCAATACGGAGAGTGCCTACCGCAGCATCACGCAGAGCTGGCTGCGCCACTCGGTGCTCTCGGAACTGTTCAGAAGACTGTCGCAGGATGACTGCAAGGTGGTGATCACCACCGACCACGGAAGCATCCGCGCCTCGAAGCCCATCAAGATCATCGGCGACCGCAACACGAATACCAACCTGCGCTACAAGCTGGGCAAGAACCTGGCCTGCAATGCCAAGGAGGTTTTCACCATCAGGGACCCGAAAAGGGCACAGTTGCCTGCTCCCAACCTGAGTACATCGTATGTCTTTGCCTACGGAGACGCCTTCTTCGCCTATCCGAACAACTACAATTACTACGTTTCGTACTACAAGGATACCTTCCAGCACGGTGGCATCTCGATGGAGGAAATGCTCATTCCGATCATCACCCTGACACCGAGAAAGAGAAATTAAAGGAAAAAACAGCAACCAGTTTGCTAATCATAAAGTTCAAAGTTCAAAATTCAAAGTTCAAAGTAAAATATATGAAGATTAAGATTGATTCATTAGACAACATCCATGCTGCAGCCAAGGAATTCCTGCAGAACATGGGCGACGGCAAGGTCTTTGCCTTCTATGGCAAGATGGGTGCCGGAAAGACAACTTTCGTAAAAGCTATCTGCGAGGAACTGGGCGTGGAGGATGTAATCACCTCGCCTACCTTCGCTCTCGTCAACGAATACACTGCCGGAAACGGCGATCCTATCTACCATTTCGACTTCTACCGCATCAAGAAGATTGATGAGGTGTATGATATGGGATACGAGGATTACTTCTACAGCGGAAACCTCTGCTTCCTGGAGTGGCCGGAACTCATCGAGGACCTGCTGCCGGAGGATTGTACCAAGGTGACCATCACCGTGGAGGAAGATGGTAGCAGAAGCGTAGAATTCTAGAGGCTATTTCGCAAATTCGGATTCTAACAAAAAAGCATACGTCCCGATGCAGCTGATGCCGCACCGGGACGTATTTTTTTTAGTCGTCTGCCCTCTCTTACAGCAGAGCCTCAAACTTCTCCTTGAGGGTTGACTTGTTGGCTGCACCAACAAACTTGTCAACGAGCTGGCCACCCTTGAAGAAAAGGATGGTAGGGATATTGCGAACGCCAAACTCCATTGCGATGTCGTCGTTCTCCTCTACATCACACTTACCAACTACCAACTTACCGTCAAACTCCCCTGCCAATTCTGACACGATAGGAGCAATCTGACGGCAAGGGCCACACCATGTAGCCCACAAATCTACTACCAATGGCAACTCGCCATTCTTGTAACTCTCGAAATTCTCGGTTGTAATTGTTACTTCCATTTTTTCTTCCTTTTTTATATAGTTAATAATATTCTCATGAATTATTTTTAATTGATCTGATACGACATCTTCGGATGGTCGTTGACAAACTGTATCAGATCCCTGCTCACTCCCACCGTGCGGTCCTGCGCACGCAGCAGCACATTGGTCTTGGTCTCGGCATCGTGAATCTGAAGGAAGAGCTGTGCCTTGCCCTCATCATTCTCCACCAGCGTCTTGATATCATTCACCAGCGTTTCGTCTATCACCGTACTGTCCACGATGATGGTAAACTTCTCCAGACGGTTCTCCCTCACGGTCTGGAGATACTCCACGGTGCTGATCTTGAAGTCAAGATAGTTGCTGTTGCCGTAACGGGACACACACTTCGCCGTAACGAAGATGGTGCTGCCCTCTACCATGATGCCGCGCCAGTTGCCCCAGTCCTCACCGAAGAGCGCCAGCTCGCCCGATCCTTCGAAATCCTCGATGGTGACGAAGCCGCACGGCTTTCCGGTCTTGGTGAACTTGGATTTCACCCCGGTGATGATGCCGCCGAACACCACATCCTCCTTCTTGGCAAGCTCCACCTTGTCGCCCAGTTCAGAGCAGTGGGTATTGCAGAGGTTGCGGAGGATGATTTCGTAATCGTCGAGCGGATGAGCCGAGAGATAGATGCCCACGAGCTCACGCTCCCTGTTGAGCCTCTCGATGGTGCTCCAGGATTCAGCTTCCGGTATAGGAGGGGTGGCTATCTCCACCGCCTCTACGCCTCCGAAGAGCGAGGTGGCTGCCTCGCGCTGCTCCTGCTGGTAGAGCTGGCCGTATCTTACGAGCGTATCCAGGAAGGTATCGCCCTTGCTGTTCTTGCCGAAGTACTGCTCGCGGCGGATGCCGAAGCTGTCGAAACCGCCACTCAGAGCCAGACTTTCGAATGCCTTGCGGTTGACATTGGAGAAATCCACGCGCTCGGCAAAATCGAAGATGTTCTTATAAGGGCCGTTCTTCAGGCGCTCTGCCACGATGGCATCGGCGGCAGGAGTTCCCATTCCCTTGATGGCGGAGAGTCCGAAACGTATCTCGCCATGCTCGTTCACACCGAAGGCACGGTAGCTCTCGTTTACATCCGGTCCCAGGGTCTTGATGTCCATCGACTGGCACTCCTCCATCAGCTTGGTAATCTCGGTGATCTGCGCAAAGCGGCGGGTCATCAGCGCAGCCATGTATTCGGCTGGATAGTGTGCCTTGAGATAGGCAGTCTGATAGGCTACCCAGGAATAGCAGGTGGCGTGCGACTTGTTGAAGGCATAGGATGCAAACTTCTCCCAGTCGCCCCAGATTTTCTCGAGCACAGCCGGATCGTGGCCGTTCTCCTGTCCCTGCTTGATGAACTTCGGCTTCATCGCATCTACGATAGCCTTCTTCTTCTTACCCATCGCCTTACGGAGGGCATCCGACTCGCCTCGGGTGAAGCTTGCCAGCTGGCGGGAAAGGAGCATCACCTGCTCCTGATACACCGTGATGCCGTAGGTATCCTTGAGGTATTTCTCCATGCAGGGGATATCGTAGGTGATGGCCTGCTGGCCGTTCTTGCGGGCGATGAAGTCGGGGATGTAATCCATAGGTCCCGGACGGTAGAGGGCGTTCATGGCGATGAGGTCCTCGAAAACCGTAGGCTTCAGCTCGCGGAGATACTTCTGCATACCCGGCGACTCGAACTGGAAGGTTCCGATGGTCTGGCCGCGCTGGTAGAGCTGATAGGTAAGCTCATCATCGATAGGGATGGTATCGAGATCTACGACATCGCCCGTGGTCTGCTTGATTACCTTGCATGCCTCCTTCATCTCGGAGAGGGTCTTCAGACCCAGGAAGTCCATCTTGATGAGTCCGGTGGTCTCGATCACGTGACCGTCGTACTGGGTTACAGCCGTCTTCAGTCCCGGGAAATCAGGGTCATCGGCGGTAGATACAGGCACCCAGTTGCTGATAGGGTCGCGGCAGATGATGAATCCGCAGGCATGGATACCCGTGCCGCGGATGGTGCCCTCGAGCATGCGGGCATACTTGATGGTATTGCTCTCGCGGGGGTCGCTGGAGTATTCTGCCTCCTTCAGCTCCGGGGTATATTTGATGGCGTTGGCAAGGTTCATCTTCGCTCCGTCGGGCAGACGGTCGGGAATCGCCTTGCAGAGTGCATTCGCCTTGTCCAAAGGCAGCTTCTCTACGCGCGCCACATCCTTGATGGAGTTCTTGGTGGCCATCGAACCGTATGTAATAATGTGGGCACAGTTCTCGTGACCGTACTTATCCATTACCCAGCGCAACACCTTGCCTCGGCCATCGTCATCGAAGTCGGTATCAATATCAGGCAGGTTCACACGGTCTGGGTTCAGGAAACGCTCAAACAGCAGGTCGTACTTCAGAGGGTCGATCTTGGTGATTCCCAGGCAATATGCCACTACGGAACCTGCCGCTGATCCACGGCCCGGACCCACCATTACGCCCAGCTCTTCGCGTGCCGCCCTGATGAAGTCGGACACAATGAGGAAGTAGCCCGGGAAACCCATGGTCTTCATCACGTGGAGCTCGAAGTTCACGTGCTCATCCACATTCTCGGGCAGCGGATCGCCATAAAGCTTCCTGGCTCCCTCGTAGGCGAGGTGGCGCAGGTATTCTGCCTCAAACTTGATGCGGTATATCTTGTCGTAGCCGCCCAGACGGTCGATTACCTTCTGACCTTCCTCGGGCGACAGCTGGTTCTCTCCATTCTCATCAGTGGTAAACTCCCTGTAGAGGTCTTCTTCCGACACCTTCTGGCGCAGCTGCTCCTCGGTACCGAAACTCTCCGGAATGGGGAAGAACGGCATGATAGGACCGTGATCGATGCTGTAGATTTCCACCTTATCCAATACTTCGAGGGTATTCGAGAGCGCCTCGGGGATATCAGAGAACACTTCGTTCATTTCCTCGCGGGTCTTGAACCACTCCTGCTTGGAGTAGCGCATGCGGTTAGGATCGTCCAGGTCCTTGCCGGTGGCGATGCAGAGCAGATGGTCGTGCGCCTCGGCAGTCTCCTTGTCCTCGAAGTGGCAGTCGTTGGTACACACGAGCTTGATGCCGTATTCCCTGGCAAACTCGATGAGCACCTTGTTCGCCTTCTGCTGCAGTTCGTAAGCCTCGCGGTTGGCGAGCAGGCTCGGATCATCGGGCACCTTGTGGCGCTGCAGCTCCAGGTAATAGTCATCGCCGAAGAGATTGTGATACCACTCGCATGCCTCACGGGCTCCGGCGATATCGCCCTTCAGGATCTTGGCTGGCACCTCGCCGGCGATACATGCCGAGCAGACGATGAGGTCTTCGTGATACTTCTCCAGGTCGGCACGGTCGGTTCGAGGGCGCATGTAGTATCCATCCACCCACGAATTGCTCACCAGCTTGATGAGGTTCTTGTATCCGTTATAGTTCTTGGCGAGCACGATGAGGTGGTAACCACTCATATCGCCCTTGTCCTTCTCGCGGTCGCCCTTGGTGCGTCGTGCCACATACATCTCGCAACCGATGATGGGCTTGAAGGGTTCGAGTCCCTCCTTCTTGCGGTCTTTGTTGACCTTTCCGCAATAGTCAACCAGCTCCTTGATGCCGAACATCACACCATGATCGGTTACTGCCATACCCTTCATGCCATCCTTGATGGCCTTGTCCACCAGACGTGGAATCTTGGACTGGCCATCGAGGATGGAATACTGAGTATGGACGTGTAAATGAACAAAATCTTCCATTTTTTGCGTTAAAATTCGTAATTTGAGAACAAAGTTACTGCTAAAAGTTGATATTGCCAAAAGAAATGGGAGAAAAATTTGCAAAAACGATAAAAATGACGTATCTTTGCACCGAAAATAAAAACGTAAACCTTTCTCATGGGACAAAAAATAAAGAAACTAAAAAAGATAAGAATTCACCGTGAAGGCACCGACCAGCTGGTGTTCGGCGGTATAGCACTGGTGGCTATCGCAGCAGCACTGTGGATGGCCTTTGACAACAAGATACCTTTCTGGGCATTCCTTGTGGTCTTCGGTGTGGTATATGGTATCGTGCTCAACTTCTACCGATGCCCGATCAGATTCCTGAACGTGGAAGATACCGAGAAACTCGTGGTAGCTCCTGCCGACGGCAAGATCGTGGTGATAGAGGAAGTGGAGAATGCACCTTACTTTAACGATAAGCGACTGATGATTTCCATCTTCATGAGTCTCTGGAACGTACATGCCAACTGGTTTCCGGTGGATGGCAAGGTGAAGTTCGTGAAGCACGAGGACGGAAAGTTCCTGAAGGCATGGCTGCCTAAGGCGAGCGAGGAGAACGAGCACGCCGACACGATGATCACTACCCCTGAGGGTGTGGATGTATTGTGCCGACAGATTGCCGGTGCCGTAGCCCGCCGCATCGTAACCTATGCCAAGGAGGGAGAAGAGTGCTACATCGATGAGCATCTCGGATTCATCAAACTGGGTTCACGAGTGGATGTGTATCTGCCTCTCGGCACGGAAGTATGCGTGAAGATGGGACAGTCAACCACAGGTGATCAGACAATCATAGCAAAACTGAAATAAGAAAAAATGAGTATTAAGAAGCATATTCCAAACACGATTACCTGCTGCAACCTCATCTCAGGCTGCATCGCTACATCGTTTGCCTTCGGGGGAAATCCCGAAATGGCACTGTTGTGGATTATCATTGGAGCTGTTTTTGACTTTTTCGATGGTATGAGCGCCCGCTTGCTGCACGTTTCATCGCCTATCGGCAAGGAGCTGGACTCGCTTGCCGACGATGTGACCTTTGGCGTAGCACCCGCCACCATCGTATTCTCACAACTCTTTGTAATGGAGTATCCGGAGTTTCTGGAGCCTTTGCGCCCTTGGTTACCATACGTAGCCTTCATCATCGCAGCTTTCTCTGCCCTGAGACTGGCGAAGTTCAACCTGGATGAGCGCCAGACAACCTCTTTCATCGGCGTACCTACGCCAGCCAATGCGCTGTTCTGGGGTTCGCTGGTAGTAAGCAGCCCCAGCTGGATTACCAACCAGAGCTGGTCGATATATCTCGTGCTGGCGCTGATTTTCATCACCAGCTTCCTGCTGGTATGCGAGTTGCCGCTGTTCGCCCTGAAGTTCAAGCAGTGGTCGTTCAAGGGCAACGAGGTGAAGTATTGCTTTGCCGGTTTCGCCATCGCCGTTCTTGCGGTATCTGTGGCTGCCGAAGGAGCAAGAGGATTCCTGGAGGGATGGTGGCCTATCATCCTGATGTACGTACTTCTCTCCTGGATCATGTTTTTGAAGAAAAAATAAAAATATAGGTTTTGTCATTTCCTTTTCAAGGAAAGGCGTTAATTGTTAGTATAGGCATCAGCTTTCTAACAAAGATAAAAAGATTAAGGAATAACAAAGGCTTACTTCCGGCGGGAAGTAAGCCTTATTTTTTTATATGATCTCTGATGATTAGTTGTGTACGAGTGTACCAATCTCTTCACCTTCCATCACCTTCTTCAGGTTGCCTACTACATCCATATTGAATACGTAGATAGGAAGGTCGTTCTCCTTGCACATGGTAGTAGCCGTGAGGTCCATCACCTTCAAGCCCTTGGTGTAGATTTCATCATAGGTGATGTCCTTGAACTTGGTAGCGGTAGGATCCTTCTCTGGGTCGGCGGTATAGATGCCGTCCACACGGGTACCCTTGAGCATCACGTCTGCCTCAATCTCGATACCACGGAGAGAAGAACCGGTATCGGTAGTGAAATATGGGCTGCCTGTACCTGCAGAGAAGATGCAGATGTAGCCGTCTTCCATTGCCTCGATTGCCTTCCACTTGGTGTAGAACTCACCGATAGGCTCCATGCGGATAGCTGTAAGCACCTTGTTCTTCACGCCCAGTGCACCGAGGGCACTGCTCAGGGCGAGAGAGTTGATGACGGTGGCACACATGCCCATCTGGTCGCCCTTCACACGGTCGAATCCCTTCTGGCTTCCGCTCAATCCACGGAAAATGTTACCACCACCGATCACGATACCAATCTGCACGCCCATCTCGTGAACTTCCTTAATCTGCTTAGCATAATCACTCAAGCGCTCAGGGTCGATGCCGAAGCTCTGCTTGCCCATCAGGCTCTCACCGCTCAACTTCAAAAGAATTCTTTTAAACTTTGCCATAAATATCTTGTTTAATGTTTATTGTTTCATATTTGCTGAAGGAATCAGGAACCTGATTTCGCCGAAGGCATACGACCGGATCATTCCCTTCCTGTCGTGAAGGATGAGATGGCCGTCATCTTCCACCTCCACGAAGGCACCCTCGAACTTGCCGTCGGCATCCTCGTACCAGTGGAATCCCTTGCGGCGGTAGAGCGAGAGATGATAGATGCCCGAAACATCCATATAGTCGGCACGGCGGAGCAGCTCATAATACTTCTTGAATGCCTCGATGATCTTCTGCAGCACCTCTTCCCTATCCACCTCGTGACCCAGAATCTGAGCCAGGGATACCGGATTGGGCGCATCGCTGTGGAACTCGGTCTGATTGATGTTCACCCCGGTACCGAAGATGCATCGCTTGATGCCCTTGGAATCGATAGAGGTCTCTATCAGCGTGCCGCTGATCTTCCTGTCGTTCCAATAGACATCGTTCGGCCATTTCAGCGTAATGCCGTCGGTATAGGTATCCAGGGCATCCTTGACGGCTAGGGCTCCTGCCTCTGAGAGCAGGAACTGCTGGCGTACGGGCACCCAGGTAGGAGTCATCAGCAAACTGAACAGGAGGTTCTTGCCCGGTTCGCTCTCCCAGGTATGCGTGCCCTGTCCCCTGCCTGCCGTCTGATTATCAGCTACAGCCACGATGAGCGTATCATCCTCGCAGGCTTTCATTCCCTTCAGGAAGGTATTCGTAGAATCCACTTCCTGCATTCTTATGATCTTTGTTTCCATTTTCACCTTATTATATATATGTAAGCATCTGCCTCAAAGGATGAGCATCGGATTGAAGGCATCCTTGAGATGCTGCAGACTCTTCACCTGATGTTCGCTTCCCACGATGGAGATGACATCGAAGCGCAACTCTTTGTCCACCTGGCATTCCTTGACATAGGCATTGGCAGCTATGGCAAGATTCCTCATCTTGCCGGGGGTAACAGCCTCTTCGGGCTGCTGGTATTCCTCGCCGGTGCGGGTCTTCACCTCTACCACCACCAGGGTGTTGCCATCGGGCGTATAGGCAAGGATATCCAGGTCGCGGCGGCCTAGCCTCCAGTCACGATCTATGATGGTATAGCCCTCATCTTCTAGATAGAGCGCCGCCTCATCTTCTCCCCATTTGCCCAAATCATTATGTTCAGCCATAGATTATTCTCTTTAGTTTACCCCTGGCGGCGTCATTTTCCGCCCAAAAGGCACTATTACTATGCAAAAATAATACTTTTCTTTCATCCATCAAAGTTTTTTATGTATTTTTGCACAAAAATAGAAATCATAAAGAATGGAAATATGGAAGACAATCTGAAAAAAGACGAAGAATATATGCGCCGTGCGCTGATGGAGGCGCAGGCGGCATTCGACGAAGACGAGATTCCGGTAGGTGCCGTCATCGTTTGCAGGGACCGCATCATCTCGAGAGCCCACAATCTTACGGAGATGCTTACCGATGTTACCGCCCATGCCGAGATGCAGGCGATTACATCCGGAGCGAATATGCTGGGCGGAAAATACCTGAAAGACTGTACCCTCTACGTCACCGTAGAGCCGTGCGTGATGTGCGCCGGAGCCTTGGGATGGTCGCAGATCAGCCGTGTGGTGTATGGTGCCAGAGATGAAAAAAGGGGCTATACAAAATATGCGCCCGATGCACTGCATCCTAAGACAACAGTTACATCGGGCGTATTGGAAGATGAGTGCCGGGCACTCATGCAGCAGTTCTTTGCCAGAAAAAGATAAGGCTGTTTCAAACTACACAAAAAAAAGATGATGCACCGTTTCAGTGCATCATCTTTTTTATATTTTCATCCTTGATGCACTGTTTCAGTGCATCAACATTCGTTTCTAACCCAAAACTCCGTTACTTCACGAGAACAACCAGATACTTGCTGGTGCTCCAGAAAATCTGAGAGTTGGTGATGCGGAGCGTATATTGCTTGTTGGCATCACGAACCAGAGTATAAGAGCTTGAAGGATGAGTAGTGAGCAACTTGGCTGACTTAGAATAAAGCTTGATCTCAGAAACCTCACGGATATCTACCTTTGTAAAGTAGCTCTTGTTGAAGTTACCGGTCATAACCTTGCCATTCTCCATGATGTGCTGGTTTTTCAGCTCCTTCTTGGTACCGAATACATACCATGCTGTGTTGAGCTGCTTATCCTGAGCATTGATCACCTCAGTCTTCTTACTGCTTTCCTTGGTAAGGTTGCTGGTCTTGGTGTTCAAGTTGTTGATAGTCTCATCAAGAGCAGCAATGTGGATATCCTTGCTATCCAACTCCTCACGGAGTGCCTGGAGCTGCTTCTCCTTCTCAACCAGCTGCTTCTGCAGGTTCTCTATGGTCTTCTTGAGCTGGTCGCCCTGAATAGAGCTGTTAGCCAACTGCTTCTGCAACTTGGCGAGGAGCTCCTTGTTCTGCTTCATGCGAGTAGCGATGAACTGCACATCCTCCTTGAGTTTCTGTCTCTTGGTGGCACCCTCGCCATTCTTCAAGAGCACCACGCGGTTCTCAGCCTCATTGATCTGGTTGAGACCATCCTCAATCTCATTCAGAGTACCCAGCATATCATTCAGTTCGCTATCCTTCTGCGCAATGATGCTGTTGAGCGAATCTGATTGAGCCGCATTGTTAGCGGCATTGTTCTTGCCGTCGTTACATCCTGTTAAAACAAAGGCTGCGAGGCATGCCATCATTAATAGCTTTTTCATAATCCTTCTCCTTTTTGTTAATTTTATGATTAATACTTTTTATTTATTATTCTTACGCTCTTCGCGTCGCTTTTCCTTCAATTCCTCCTTCAGCTGCTTGGGATCCTTGCCCGCCAGTACGATGACGAACTCGCCGCGCGGTTCCGTCTCCTGGAAGTGAGCGATTACCTCGGCAAGGCTTCCACGCACACTTTCCTCGTGCAGCTTCGAGATTTCACGGCAGCAGCTCACCTGTCTGTCTTCTCCAAAAACCTCGGCAAACTGCTGTAAGGTCTTCACCACTCTATAGGGTGACTCGTAGAAGATCATGGTGCGCACCTCATCCTTGAGCGATTCCAGGTAGGTTTGTCTGCCCTTCTTCTGCGGGATGAATCCCTCGAAGCAGAATCTGTCGCAAGGTAATCCGGACGACACGATGGCTGGGATGCAAGCCGTAGGTCCCGGAAGGGTCTGCACGGTGATGCCTGCTTTCGCAGCCTCACGAGCCAGATAGAAACCAGGGTCGCTGATGCCTGGAGTTCCTGCATCACTGATCAAGGCGATGGTCTCACCAGCCTTCAATCGCTCTACGATACCAGCCGATGTGCCATGCTCATTAAACTTATGATGCGCCACTAATCGATTTTTAATATCGAAATGCTTAAGCAGGACGCTCGATGTCCGAGTGTCCTCAGCGAGCACCATATCCGCCTCTTTCAAGACCCGGATGGCTCGCATTGTCATGTCCTCCATATTGCCTACTGGAGTCGGTACGATATATAATATGCCCATAAGTGGGTACAAATGTAGTTAATTAATCTTTCATAGCAAAAAAAAACTGCGTATCTTTGCATTTTTTAAAACCTTATTAGTAATTTTGTCCCCGAAATGACTGAAATACTGAATGGGGAGGCACACCGTCCCGGAAGAATTGAAGTGGTGTGCGGATCGATGTTCTCCGGAAAAACCGAGGAACTGATCCGAAGAATGAAGCGTGCCAGCTTCGCCAGACAGAAGGTGGAAATCTTCAAGCCGGCGATAGATACGCGCTACTCCGAAGACAATGTAGTGAGCCATGACCAGAATTCTATCCGATCTACTCCTATTGAATCTTCCGGATCGATATTGCTATTGGCTTCGGATATCGACGTGGTCGGTATCGACGAGGCTCAGTTCCTGGACAATGGATTGGTGGAGGTCTGCAACGAACTCGCCAACCGCGGCGTACGCGTCATCGTGGCGGGGCTGGATATGGATTTCAAGGGAGTTCCCTTCGGTCCGATTCCGGCGCTCTGTGCTATCGCCGACGAGGTGACCAAGGTGCACGCCATCTGCGTGAAGTGCGGTGCACTGGCATACGTCAGCCATCGACTGGTGGCTAACGACAAGCGCGTGCTCCTGGGTGAGCAGGATGAATACGAGCCGCTCTGCAGAGACTGCTACCAGAAAGCCATCAGCCAGGAGAAATAGAAGAACGAAGGGTGAAGAGCAAAGATACAACAGCTTTGCTAATCATAAAGTTCAAAGTTCAAAATTCAAAGTTCAAAGTTCAAAGTAAATGAGTAAGGAGATTACATTCGACAAGTTCATCAGATGGGCTGGTATCGTTACCCTCGTCATTGCAGTACTCTACATCACCAACTATCTGAGTGAGGTACTGCTTCCTTTCTTTATAGCATGGTTTTTCGCATACCTGCTCTATCCCGTCGTGAAGTTCATCGAGAATAAACTCCATGTCAAGGTTCGTGCCATCTCCATTCTTCTGGCAATGGGAGCTGCGATTGCCATCGTGGGGGGTGTCATCTGGCTCATCATCCCACCGATGATCGACCAGTTTGACAAACTGGGAGAAGTGTTGACCCGATGGGTTCATCAAACCACCCATACCAACAATCTCACGATGCTGATCAAGGAGTGGCTGCAGGACAACCAGACCACCATAGAACGATTCTTGAAGAGCAAGGACTTCAGCGATGCCCTGAAGACTACGATGCCGAAGGTTTTCTCGGTAGTGAGCCAGACGGCAACCGTGCTGATGAGTATCGTGGCATCCATGATTACCTTATTATATATGTTCTTCATCCTGCTCGATTACGAAACCCTGACAGCCAACTGGGTGCGCATCTTCCCGAAGAAGAACCGTCCGTTTTGGTCGGCACTGATGAAGGATGTAGAGCGCGAGCTCAACAACTATATCCGAGGCCAGGGAATGGTGGCGCTCTGTATGGGCATCATGTTCTGCATCGGCTTCACCATCATCGGTTTCCCGATGGCGATAGGCCTGGGCATTCTGATAGGCATCATGGACCTGGTACCGTATCTTCATACCTTTGCCCTCATTCCTACGGCATTCCTGGCAATGCTCAAGGCTGCAGATACGGGACAGAACTTCTGGGTAGTCTTCGGACTGGCGGTATTGGTATTCTGCGTGGTGCAGGTGATTACGGATATGGTGGTTACACCGAAGATTATGGGCAAGGCGATGGGCTTGAACCCAGCCATCCTGCTCCTGAGTCTTTCGATATGGGGTGCTCTGCTGGGCTTCCTGGGGCTGATTGTTGCCCTTCCGCTCACCACCCTTCTCATAGCTTATTGGCAGCGGTATGTAACGAGAGAAAAGCCGCAATATGAAGAGAAATTAGGGCCGGATCTACCGGAAACTGCCACTGAAACGGGTAAAATAGAAGAAAAACAATAAAAAAACGACTAAATATTTGGTGATTTCAAAAAATAGTCGTACCTTTGCACTCGCTTTTGAACATAAAGTTAGAGATTGACTCGCTAGCTCAGCTGGTAGAGCACAACACTTTTAATGTTGGGGTCATGGGTTCGAGCCCCATGCGGATCACATAGCACAAGAGAGGATATTGCTGATGCGATATCCTCTCTTTTTGTATATATACGTGCCTATGCGTACATCGCCAGTATACGTTCCAAGCTTAAATTCAGCTTTTTTTTCAGAACACTTGTCTTGCTTATATATTATTCGATTTTTGTTTACGTTTCTTACATATTAACATAAAAACGTCATTCATTTAGTTGTTTTCGTAACAAAATATCAGCTATTGAAGCAAAAAGCTGTCGTAATATTTGCGTGTTTTAATACATTATCTTACTTTTGTAACTGAAAACACAAATAAGCTTGTATATTGCTGTTGATTGTTGCAATATACGAACAAAGTGTAAGCAAGGACTGGGAAAACCGTTGTTGGATTGTAAATAAGATAAAATCCTTCGGGTAAGAAGTTGTTTTAAGGTATCAACCAAACATTATATTATGGACGCAAAACAAGGATTGTATACCTCTGCCTACGAGCACGATGCGTGCGGCGTGGGAATGGTGGTGAACGTACATGGAGGCAAGAGTCATGAGTTGGTGGATAACGCCCTGCGAGTGTTGGAGAACATGCAGCACCGTGGTGCCGAAACTCGTGACAAGACAGGTGACGGTGCTGGCATAATGGTTCAGATTCCGCACGAGTTTATTCTGCTGCAAGGCATTCCCGTGCCCGAAAAGGGACGTTACGGAACCGGCTTGGTGTTTCTTCCGCGAGAAGAGAAGCTGCAGAATAAGATTCTGAATATCATGATAGAGGAAATCGAACGTGAAGGTCTGGAACTGATGCATCTGCGTAACGTGCCCGTCAACGAGGACGTACCGGGTGTGGCAGCACGCGAGGTGATGCCCGACATACGCCAGATGTTCGTGGCACCGATGCCCTCTCTCTATACATCTTCTGAAGGGGAAGATGCTGTTTCGCTTGAGACCAAGCTTTATAAGGTGAGAAAGCGCATCGAACGCAGAATCCTGCCGCTTGGCATCGATTCGTTCTATATCTGCTCATTGTCTTCCAAGAACATTGTTTATAAAGGTATGCTCACCAGCGGACAGCTGCGCCGCTTCTATCAGGACCTTACCAATCCTTACTTCACTTCGGGACTGGCGCTGGTGCATAGCCGATTCTCCACCAATACATTCCCTAAATGGAAACTCGCCCAACCCTTCCGCTTGCTATGTCATAACGGCGAAATAAACACCGTGCGAGGCAACCGTGCGTGGATGAAAGCACGAGAGAGCGTGCTCAGTTCGGGCGCATTGGGCGACATCAAGGACATCCTGCCCATCGTGGAGGACGACATGAGCGACTCGGCTTCGCTGGACAACGTGTTCGAGTTTCTGATAATGAGCGGCATGAGTCTGCCTCAAGCCATGGCCATTCTTGTGCCCGAATCGTTCAACGACAAGAATCCTATATCCGAAGACCTCAAGGCTTTTTATGAGTATTATTCCATCCTTATGGAGCCGTGGGACGGTCCTGCTGCGCTTATGTTCTCGGACGGACGTTATGCCGGCGGCATGCTCGACCGCAACGGTCTGCGTCCGTCACGCTATACTATCACAAAGAGCGGCATGATGGTGGTGGCAAGCGAGGTCGGAGTCATGGACTTCGAGCCGTCTGACGTTGTCAGCAAGGGACGTCTTGAGCCGGGAAAGATTCTGCTTATCGACACCGAAGAAGGCAAGATATATTATGACGGCGAGATAAAGGACCGTTTGGCTCATGAACATCCTTACCGCCAGTGGCTCTCCACAGGACGCATTCAGCTGGAGAATCTCAGAAGTGGTCGTAAGGTAGCCAACTCCGTTACTGACTACGACACGAAGCTGCGTGCCTTCGGCTTCGGCGAAGAAGACATTGACCGCACCATCATACCTATGTGTACAAAGGGACAGGAGCCGGTGGCTGCTATGGGTAACGACACGCCACTCGCCGTACTGAGCGAGCGTCCGCAGCTGTTGTTTAATTATTTCCGTCAGCAGTTTGCGCAGGTCACCAACCCTGCCATCGACCCTATTCGTGAGGAACTGGTTATGTCGCTAACGGAATACATCGGACGTGTGGGTAGCGGCATTCTTACTCCTGATGAAAGCAACTGCAAGATGGTGCGTCTGCCACAACCCGTACTCACCAATACCGAACTGGACTTGCTCTGCAACATCCGCTATAAGGGATTCAACACCGTGAAGCTGCCTATGCTCTTCGATGTGGAGAAAGGCGAAAGCAGTCTGCGCAGCGCCTTGGACAATCTGTGCAAGAAGGCAGAGGAGAGCGTAGACGAGGGCGTCAACTATATCATTCTTACCGACCGTGACATTGACGGCAAGCATGCTGCCATACCGTCGCTTCTCGCCGTAAGCGCCGTCCACCATTATCTTATCTCCGTGGGCAAGCGTGTTCAGACTGCCATAATCGTGGAGAGCGGCGAGATAAGGGAGGTGATGCACGCCGCCTTGCTGCTCGGCTACGGAGCCAGCGCCATCTGCCCGTATATGACCTTCGCCATCATAGACCACCTTGTCTCTACGCATAAGATTCAGGAAGAATATCATACAGCCGAACAGAACTACATCAAGGCTGTGGACAAGGGTCTGAAGAAGATAATGTCGAAGATGGGCATCTCCACCATCCGTTCTTATCGTGGAGCCAAGATATTCGAGAGTATCGGTATATCAGAGGCATTGCTCAGAAAGCATTTCGGCACGGAGATAAGCACCATCGGCGGTATCGGTCTGAAGGATATCGCGAGAGAATACACCGAACTCAATCAGTCTGCTTTCTTCCCGTCTCCGGTGGAGAAAGCGGAGGAGAAGTATTTCCTTCCTAACAACGGCCTTTTCAGTTACAGGAAGGACGGCATCGAGCACGCATGGAACCCCGAAACCATAACAAAACTGCAGCTTGCCACACGCTTGGGCAGCTATAAGCAGTTTAAGGAATGGGCTGCAATCGTTGACACTCACTCCGCTACGGGAGACACCGAGAAGGGTCAGCGCCCAATCTTCCTTCGCAATCTGCTCACATTCAAGAAAGCTGCCACGCCAACACCGCTTGACGAGGTGGAGCCGGTGGAGAGCATCGTACGCCACTTCGTCACTGGAGCCATGTCGTTCGGTGCGCTCAGCATCGAGGCGCATGAGGCTCTTGCCTTGGCAATGAACCGTCTTGGAGCACGAAGCAATACGGGTGAGGGCGGCGAAGACAATGTCCGTTACCACACTGAGGTGGACGGCGTGTCGCTCAGTAGCAAGACCAAGCAGATTGCTTCTGGACGTTTCGGCGTTACGGCTGAATATCTGGTCAATGCAGAGGAGCTGCAAATCAAGGTGGCGCAGGGTGCAAAACCTGGTGAAGGCGGACAGTTGCCCGGCTTCAAGGTGAACAAGATCATTGCCAAGACGCGTAATGCCATCCCCGGAATCACGCTTATTTCGCCACCGCCACATCACGACATCTATTCCATCGAAGACCTTGCCCAGCTTATCTTCGACCTCAAGAACATCAATCCTACCGCCGCTGTCAGCGTCAAGCTTGTGGCTGAGAGCGGTGTGGGCACCATTGCTGCCGGCGTAGCAAAGGCAAAGGCTGACCTCATCGTCATTTCCGGTGCCGAGGGCGGCACTGGAGCAAGCCCCGTATCGTCAATGCGATTTGCCGGTATATCGCCCGAGATAGGTCTGGCTGAGGCTCAGCAGACGCTGGTGCTCAACGGTCTGCGCGATCAGGTTCGCCTTCAGACTGACGGACAGCTCAAGACGGCACGCGACGTCATCATCATGGCAATGCTCGGTGCAGACGAGTTCTCTTTCGGCACGCTGCCTCTCATCGTGCTCGGCTGTCTGATGATGCGTAAGTGCAACACCAATACGTGTCCCGTAGGTGTGGCAACGCAGGACGAAACCCTTCGTGCCAAATTCCGCGGACGTGCCGAATACGTGGTCAACTTCTTCACGTTCCTTGCCCAGCAGACGCGCGAATATCTGTCTGAGCTTGGCGTAAGACATCTTAAGGACATCATCGGTCGCACGGATATGATAGAGGTTATCCCGCAGGACAAGTCGTCCAAGCTCGGAACCATCGACTTCAGCCGACTGCTCCATCGTCCTGACACGGAGAAGGCTCTCTATTGGGACCGTAGCGAATTTACGAAGGTGAGCGGCGTGAAGGACGAAGACATCATCTCTGCCTGCGCTAAAGCCATCGAGAACCAGGAGGAGGTGAATCTGGACTACGCCATCAAGAATACGGACCGTGCCGTCACCACCATGCTCTCTGGCGTCATTGCCAAGCGTTACGGCGAGGAGGGACTGCCCGATTCCACCATTAACATAAAGTTCAAGGGTTCGGCAGGTCAGAGTTTCGGAGCCTTCGCTGTCCGCGGCGTCAACGTCAGACTGGAAGGCGAGGCTAACGACTACTTCGCCAAGGGACTCTCCGGCGGACGTATCAGCATTCTGCCTCCGTCACGTACGAGTGCTGACTTCGTGGCTGAGGACAATATCATAGCCGGCAACACAGGACTGTACGGCGCCACCGGTGGCGAACTGTATGTCAACGGTCGTGTGGGCGAGCGCTTCGGCGTCCGCAACTCAGGAGCCACAGCCGTAGTGGAAGGCGCCGGCGACCATTGCTGCGAGTATATGACCGGCGGTCGTGTAGTGGTACTTGGACAGATAGGCCGCAATTTCGCCGCCGGTATGAGTGGAGGTCTGGCTTACGTCTGGGACCGTGAACACACATTCGATTATTTCTGCAATATGGATCAGGTGGAGATTTCGCTCGTCGAGGAAAGCTCGGCACGCAAGGAACTCCACGAACTCATCCGCCAGCACTACCTATATACGGGTTCTGCCTTGGCACGCCGCATGCTTGACGACTGGAACCACTATGTGGAGGACTTCATCCTTGTCACTCCTATCGAATACAAGCGTGTGCTCCAGGAGGAGAAGATGCGTCAGCTGGAAGAGAAGATCGCCAATATGCAACTAATAAATAACTAAGGAAGAGATGGGAAAACTAAAAGCTTTCATGGAAGTGCCCAGGCTGGAAGCTGGGTATCGTCCTTTACACGAAAGAATACATGACTTTGGCGAGGTGGAGCAGACTCTCAACTCGCGTGACCGTATGGCTCAGGCAAGCCGCTGCATGGACTGCGGCGTGCCCTTCTGCCATTGGGCTTGCCCGCTGGGCAATAAGGATTCGGAATGGAACGACGCTCTCTGCAAGGGCGACTGGGAACTGGCTTATCGTCTGCTCAATGCCACGAACGACTTTCCGGAATTCACCGGTCGCATCTGTCCTGCGCTCTGCGAAAAGGCTTGCGTCCTGAATCTTACTGACCATGCCCCGGTCACCAACCGTGAGAACGAGGCTGCCATCACAGAGACAGCATGGCATGAGGACTATATCAAGCCCATGATATTCCCGCGCAACGGCAAGAGTGTTGCGGTCATAGGTGCCGGTCCTGCCGGACTTGTGGCAGCCAACCGTCTTAACCGTATGGGTTATGCTGTCACCGTCTTTGACAAGAACGAGGCTGCCGGCGGTCTGCTGCGTTACGGCATCCCCAACTTCAAGCTCTCAAAGAACATCATCGACCGTAGGCTTGACATCCTCATTCAGGAAGGCATACGGTTCGTATACAATACAGTCATCGAACCCACTTCCTTACCCGAAGGATTTGATGCCTACGTCCTTGCGACAGGAACGCCCGAGGCTCGTGATCTGAAGAACGTCCCCGGTCGTGAACTTAAAGGTGTGCACCTCGCCTTGGAATTGCTCTCGCAACAGAACCGCGTCCTCTCTGGTGTAGAGTATTCCAAGGACGAGCGTGTCACCTGCAAGGGCAAGGACGTTCTGGTCATCGGCGGTGGCGACACAGGTTCGGACTGCATCGGAACGGCGCATCGTCAGGGATGTAAGAGTGTCACGCAGATTGAGATTATGCCGCGCCCCGTGGAGGGTCCGGACGATCCGAAGAATCCGTGGCCCAACTATCCGCGCGTGCTCAAGACCACGTCCAGCCACGAAGAGGGATGTACGCGCCGCTGGAACATCAATACGCTGGAGTTTATAGGCAAGAACGGTCAGCTGCGTGGCGTCCGCGTGCAGCCCATCGATTGGCAGCCGAATCCCGAGGGAGGCCGTCCCGTCATGGTTGAGGCTGGCGACCCGGAGGTGATAAAGTGCGAGGCATGCTTCCTTGCAATGGGATTCCTCAAACCTCAGCATCCTGACTATCCCGAGAACATCTTTGTCTGCGGCGATGCCAAGAACGGAGCCTCTCTCGTGGTAAGGGCAATGGCAAGCGGACGCGACGCGGCGCATAAGGTGGACGCTTACCTGAAGTCGCATTGAATGAATAAAATATTATAATTAGCAAGAGAGAGAGTTATGTGCGGAATTGTAGCAATTTTCAACGTTAAGGCTCCGTATCTGGCGTACATGAAAGCGCTCTGCAGGCGTGATTAATGGCAGTAGACAGGAATTTATCGGCGAGGTTTTTGTTAATGCCCTGCCTAACACAGCAATCTGCCGTCCGACACAATATTTGCATTTCTAACGCTCAATACTCCTCGTTCAGCGCACAACAAAATCTTTG
>OOAA01000002.1_pt1 | contig 175770 bp, 215 predicted proteins | sample 1671671 | NCBI WGS metagenome assembly OOAA01 (sample SAMN06348180, study PRJEB24527) | human gut metagenome | biome: human gut; feature: ankylosing spondylitis patient; material: feces | host: Homo sapiens | place: China | collected 2015-10 | reverse complement strand
AGGCAAACGCCCAACTTCTTGATTTTCAATCAAAGCCCAATTTAGAGTGAGTTAGGTTTTTTAAGAGATGATGTATAGCAAAAAACGGGAATGCATTCCGGGTAGGAGGGATGAAGAATTGAATAGAATTGGTAATTTGATGCAGTTATACAAATTTAACGGAAGAGATGTAATGGCTTTGGATAATAATGTGTACTTTTGTACTAGATAATGATGAAATAAAAACATATTGTAAGAATGAAGACGTTTTTTTGCTCTTTTGGACTGCTGATGGCTGCTGTACCCGTGTTCGCTCAGAACACTGGGAAGGACTCTATTGTCTCTACTAAAGCTTTGGATGATGTGGTGGTATCAGCCTCCAATATCAGTCGTGTGGGTGATCATCTCGTCATCTATCCCAATAGCCAGCAACGAAAACATGCGGTCAATGGATTCGGGGTGTTGGAAAACCTGAATATCCCAGGACTCATCATCGATGCAAAGTCGAATCAGGTGGATGTGATGGGACTGCAAGCCACCTTGTATCTGAATGGGCAGGAATGCGACATCCGGGAAATACAGATGCTCCGTCCTCGTGACATCGAGAAGATAGAATATCATGATGCTCCATCGGGAAAATACGCCAAGGATAAGCTTGTCGTTAACTTTATTACCAAGCAATACCGGTATGGAGGATATGTGCAGGCTGACGGACTGCAGACGATAGGATATGACCATGGCGACTATAACGTTGCCACCAATTATGTAAAAGGTAACAATTCCTATACTGTGTTTGCTGGTGCAAACTATAGTCATGTGGATGGTACTGAGACCTGGAACAATGAGAACTATCAGTTTACGCAATCCCTATTTGATAGGGAGAGCTATAGTAAGAATTCTTACCGGAATCATCAGGAATATATGCAGTTCCGCTATCAGAACCAGAAGGAAAAGAGATATTGGGTGGGCAAGTTTACGCTCCTCAACCTCTCTACTCCAAGAAATGTATCTTCTGGTTTTGCGAAGGAAAGCACAGAGACGGACATCTTCTCAAATATCCGGAAGAAGAGTCTGTCTTCTAAGATTGACCTGAACGCCAACTTGCCATTAAGCAAGAATCAGACGCTTGCTTTGGGAGTACATGGCAAGTATTCTACCAACTCCTATCATCGTCTTTACCAGGAACAGCCTTTCGAGACAATGACCGATGAAGACGAGAAAGCGCTGTCGTTCCAGCTGTCTGCCATCTATAATTATTTCTCTCAAAAGCATTCCTTATCCGTGGAATTGTTTCATTATCACGATGTCTGGAATGCCGATTATTCCGGCAATTGCGAACTTTGGCAGCATCTGTGGAAAGGGGAGTCGTTGGCTTTCTTCTCCTATAATTTCCAGGCTAGCAGGCGCTTGAGCCTGAAAACCCGCATCGGATTTGATTGGCTTCAATATCATCTGCATGGAGACAACAGCTTTAGCCAGCTGTCTCCTCGCATCAATACGAATGTGCAATACCAGCTGAATAAGGGAATGCTCTTGTGGTCATTCAACTTTGTGAACTCCAATCATGGTATGGATGTCATCAACCGGGCTGTGATTCAGGTCAATTCCCACATGATGGAAAAGGGAATGCCCGAACTGAAGAAATCGCATGACATCAACACCTATTTATATTATATGGGGTGTTTCAACAGGTTGAGTGTTTCTGCCATCGGACAATTCCGTTACAATCATCATCCTGTAACTGATGATTATTACCTGGATGAGGCAAACAGGAAAATAGTGAAGACTTACTCGAACGGTGGAAATGCTCAATATTATTCTGCTATCCTCGCCTTGCAGTACAAACTGTGTAAGTTTGCCAATCTGTTGGGAGATATCAGATATAGCCATGCGGAGGTGAAGACTACCTGGTCGAAGCATAACAACAATTTGACGGGTAATCTTGGGTTGAATATGTTCATGGGTGATTTTGCCTTGAAGCCTTACCTGCATTTTGGCAAGAAGTCTTTAGATGAAGCTGCTTTGGTGATAAGCAAGACTCCTATCGACTATGGAATGTCGTGTTCTTACAGCAGGGGCAACCTCTATGTAGAGCTTCAGGCAGTATCGCCTTTCAAAAAGCAGGAGAAGCGATATTGGTTGGATTTACCTATCTACAGTTACAGTAAGAGCATCAAAGACCAGACGGCTTCGCAATATGCCAGCATCAAGGTTGCTTACTCCTTCGACTTTGGCAGGAAGACCCAAAAAGTAGAGAAGGATGTTAATAAGAATATAAACAGCTCTTTGTTAAGAGTGGAATAGAGTTTTATAAAACAAAAGATATAGGAACGGATGAAAATGTTAGATTTTAAGGTAAAAAGATTTGTTGGTATTATATTTCATTTGATTTTAGCTCAAATCTGTTTGGCACAGACTGGTATCGCTAACCAAAATTTTGGAAAGGATACTCTGCAATTAAGGGAGGTTGTTGTTAGAGCAACCCGCCCTTTGGCAAAGTTGAACAGCGAAGGCTTTGTGACAGAAGTCAAAGGTACCGTTTTGGAAAAACTTGGTTTTGCAAAAGACGTTATGGGTATGTTGCCTGGTGTACTGAATAATAATGGTTCCATTGAAGTTTTTGGCAAGGGAAAACCAGTCTTCTATATCAATGGACATATTGTCCGCAATAATATAGAAGTTGAGCAATTGAAGGCTAACCAAATAGATAAGATAACAGTTATAACGAATCCAGGTTCACGTTATGCTTCAACCGTAGGTTCCATCATAAAGATAACAACCATTAAAAAGGTTGGGGATGGTTTCTCCTTTGATAACATCGCTACTATTGGTTATCGTAATTATCTGTATGGCAAAGACAATTTGGACTTGAACTATAGAATTGACAATTTGGATGTTTTTGGAACGTTGGGATTTGAGAAAGGCAAGGATACGAACTCTAGCAAAAATGTTCAGAATTCATGGCTCTCGTCACATCATCAGCAGAATACGACTATGAAATCGACACAGCACTCAAAGTTGATTGATGGTAAATGGGGATTTGATTTTTCCTCGTCTCCAAAACTCTCATTTGGCGCATTTTACCAAGTGTCTTATGCTCCAATAAAGACCAATTCTAGCATTATGTCATCATTATATTCTGATGATGTAATTGAAAGTGAGACTTCTGCATACAAGGATATCAAATTAAGAGATTTGGAACATTTGTTAGATGGATATTGCCATGGGGTTTGGGGAAAATGGAATTTGGAAATGACTTTTGATTTAATGTGGAAAAAAACACGTGAAAATCAAAATGTTATAGAGCAAACTGGCATCAATCAGGATTTCGGAATAAAAGATGTTGGGCATGCTAGGTTAATGGCAACGGAATTATATGCGTCACACCCATTTCTTAAAGGAAATTTTAGCTTTGGAGTAGATTTCACCAATAGTAGCCGTGAGGAAAATACAGAAAGTGAAAATAGCATTATGGCAGGCGAGAACAATAAAATACAGGAGCTGAATATGGCATATTACGTTGAAACTATGCAGCATCTAGGCAATGTAACATTCCGTATCGGTGGCAGGTATGAGCATGTGAACAGTGAATATTTTATAGGTGGCAGAAAAAATCACGAACAGTCACATGTTTATGATAAGTTTTTCCCGACAGCTTCATTGTCTCTGCCCATTGGAAAAACTATGGTGCAGCTGAGCTATTCTAAGCAATGCTATCGTCCATTGTACTCTCAGTTGAGCAACACGGTTCACTATGTTAACAAATATCTCTATCAAAGTGGAAATCCGTATTTGCAACCATCCTATAGCGACAACATCTCTTTGAATTTGAGGTATCGCTGGCTGGCATTAACTGCTAATTATAAAAAGGTGCAAAACCAAATAATAACATCATATACATATTATGATGATGCGAAGACTATTGCTTTGCTCAAAAAGGAAAATTCTAGAAACAGTCTGTCTAACTTACAGATAATGGCTTCTTTTATGCCCGGATTCCTTTGGAAATGCTATTATCCCGTATTGGCATGTGGTGTTGTCTCGCAATTTTACAAGATTGATTATAGAGGGAATATAAAGCACGTGGACAATCCTTTGGTTGTAGTTAAGTTCAATAATATTTTCAAATTCCATAACAACTATATGGCGACAGTAAATTACAGTTGGCGTAGTGAGGGAAATAGTGAGAATATTAAGATGGGGAGTATTGGACAGATAAATCTTTCTTTGGCTAAGGACTTATCTAAAAAATGGAATATCAAGTTGTCTGCAAATGACATCTTTAATACTGCCCACAAAAATACTTTTACCATTTTCTGCGGAATGAATGATGTCTATATTGAAAAGGCTGCGTCTGTAAGGGCAGTGGAATGTATCGTAAGATATAAGTTTAATACAGTTAAAACAAAATATAAAGGTAAAGGGGCAGGGAAAAAGGAAATGGATAGATTGTAACGCTGTATCAAGTGGTGGGTTTGTATATTCCATACGCATATAAACAAAAAGTTCCGCCCTGGTACGCTGTTCTATGGGAAGCGTGGCGGATTCTAGTGCAGCAAAGGTACACTTTTAATTTGGATAATCCAAATATTATCAGAGAAATTTGCTTAAAAGATAGGGATTTTAACACAAAACGTTCTAATTGCCATAAAACTCTCATTGCCGCTTTAAACTTCTATTTTAACAGGATTTTTCCTCCGTTTCTTTGCTAATTCCATCTTTTTCCTTAATTTTGCAGCGGAAACTCTATAATAGATATTTTTAATAGCAAAAAGAATGAAGATGAAACAGAAAACGATGAGAAAGATAGGCATCGCTTCGGCTTTGGGCTTGGTGGTGCTCGTGATGCTGGGACTGTATGGTGCCAGCAACTATATGCTCAATTATTCGCTCGACTATCCGAAGGAGGAGAGAATGACGGCTGAGCATTGGAAGAACAGAATGAAGAACGAGTGCCCCTGGATGATTGGCTGGATGGACTCCGTGTATCAGCACCATTGTGTGAAGGATACCTTTGTCACGATGCCGTCGGGCTACAAGGCTCATGCCATCTATCTCTATGCACCGAAGACTACGGAAAAGACTGCCGTGGTGGTGCATGGCTATCAGGTGCGCTCCGAGGGAATGCTGCACATCGCCTATCTCTATAATCACGATATGGGGTATAATGTGCTCCTGCCTGATCTGTATGGACATGGAGAGAGCGAGGGCGACCATATCCAGATGGGATGGAAGGATAGATGGGATGTCATCAGATGGTCGGAAATCGCCAATGAGATTTTTAGAGTGAAGGGTGAAGAACGAAGAGCGAAGAATACCCGTCAGGTGATTCACGGTATTTCGATGGGTGCGGCAACCACGATGGCAGTATCGGGAGAGAAGACTCCCGATTACGTGAAGTGCTTTGTGGAGGACTGCGGCTATACCAGCGTGTGGGATGAGTTTTCCGCTCAGCTCAAAGACCAGTTTGGCTTGCCTTCCTTCCCGCTGATGAATACCACTTCTGCTCTTTGCCAGCATCGCTACAGCTGGTCGTTTGACGAGGCGCAGCAGATAGAGCAGGTTCGCAAGAGCACCAAACCGATGCTCTTTATCCATGGCGATAAGGATGCCTTCGTGCCCTACGCCATGCTTCATCCGCTTTATGAGGCAAAGACGAAGGGCAGAAAAGCCATCTTCATCGCTAAAGGCTCCGTTCATGCCATGGCATATCGCGACCATCACGAGGAATACACCCGCATCGTGAAAGATTTTGTTTCTAAAGAAGAATAGGCTATTCTCCTATGTGTTGTCCCACCACATATCCCGTGGTCCAGGCAGCCTGCAGATTGAAGCCGCCGGTGATGGCATCGATGTCGAGCACTTCGCCGGCAAAGAAGAGGTGAGGGCATACCTTGCTCTCCAGGGTATGCAGGTCGATATTGCTGAGGCTGATGCCGCCGCAGGTAACAAACTCCTCCTTGAAGGCTCCCTTTCCGTTTACCTGATAGAGGTCGTTGGTGAGGGTTTCAATCAGCAGGTTGCAACCCTTCTTTCCCATTTCGCTCCATTTCTTCTCGGGCGCATATCCCATCTTCTGAATCAGGAAGAGCCAGAGGCGGGATGGGAGAGTGTAAGGGCGGATGCTAGCCAACTGCTTCTGCGGGTTGGCGATGATGATGCCCTGGATGTTCTCTTCCACCAGCGAACGGTTGCTCTCGTGTACCCAGTTTACGGAAATCTTAATCTGATAATTGTTTTCGTGCAGATAGCGGGCAGCATGGGATGAGAGCTTCAGCACGGCAGGACCGCTCATGCCCCAATGGGTGATGAGGAGCGGACCCTCTGCCTTCAGTTTAGTGCCCGGAATGCTGGTATATACAGGTTCTACCACCGTGCCCATCAAGTTCTTGAAAGCCTTGTTGGCAATGTTGAAGGTGAAGAGCGATGGGATAGGCAGCTCTATCGCATGTCCCAGGTCTGAGAGATGCTTGAAGCTCTCCATCTTCGGATGACCGCCCGTGGTAATGGCTACCCGGTGGAAGGCTATCTGCCTGATTTCGGAAACGGGATGAGAGGCAGAAGATGCACCCGATAGATTTCCCTTTTCTTTTGAAACCTTGAAATCCAGGAGCAGGCGCTCATCCTCCAGTTCGGTGATGGCGGTGAGCTGGTGGTTGCATTGTATCTTCACGCCCAGTCGCTTGGCGGTATTCACCAGACAGTCGATGATGCTGTGCGAATCCTGCGATTGCGGAAACACGCACTGGTCTTCTTGCGTAACCAGTGGCACGCCGTTCTCCTCAAACCAGTCGAAGGCATGCTGGTAGTCGAATCTCTTGAAGAGTCGCTTCATCAGTTTATGTCCGCGAGGGTACGCCTGTTTCAGGTCGGAAATCTCCTCAAAGGAATTGGTAAGATTGCATCTTCCTCCTCCCGTGATTTCCACCTTGGCGAGAACCTTCGAATTCTTTTCGAAAATCGTGATGTCGGCATGAGGGAAGTTGCGCTTGGCCTCTATCGCCGCAAAGAATCCTGCGGCACCCCCACCAATAATTGCAATATGTAGTGATTGTGGCATATCGTATTTTTTGGATGATTAGGGTGCAAAGGTACTGCTTTTCTTTGATAAAAGAAGAAAAGTTCTCCTTTTTCTTTTGCAGATACGACAGATTTTTGTAACTTTGCGCAAAAATCATAGTATATCAAGAAACCAAATAGATTTATGGCAAAAAGAGAATATGTTGAGGCCAACAAGCGTTGGCTGGAGGAAAAGGCAAAGGAGGAGGGCGTTATGGCGCTGCCTCGTGGTATATATTATAAGGTGTTGAAGCAGGGTGACCCGAAGGGAGCACAGCCTAGCCGACGCAGCATCGTGACGGCCCATTACACCGGTTGGACCATCAACGGCAAGAAGTTTGATTCCAGCCGTGGCGGTACGCCGTTCGCTATGCGGTTGAGCGACCTGATTGATGGCTGGATTGTTGCCATGCAGCAGATGCACGTGGGCGACCAGTGGGAACTTTACATCCCAGCCGAGATGGGCTACGGCAAGTTCTCGCAGCCGGGCATCCCAGGCGGTTCTACCCTGATATTCGAAGTAGAACTGCTGGGTGTGGGATAACCCGGATTCTTGAAATTATAAAGATCATTAAGATAAGAGAGTCTTGTCCGGCTATAGTCGGTTCAATTCATCTTCCGCACTGTTCATGCCGTTGTATCTTCCCTTGCGCTTGTTGAATTTCCAGGTTACGGTCAACTTGTAGCTCCATAACTTGTAATCCTCAGTCTGGGAGAAGTCAACGGCATGCTCGTGGGTTCGCTCCTTGAAGAGCTGCTGATGGAAGAGGTCGTTGGCACTGAAGGCAACCTGTAATCTGCCGTCCATCCACGATTTGTTGGCACCAAGACTCCAGTTCTGAGTGGGGCTGAACTTCGTTTTACCCACTTGTCCTCCGTTGTCAAAACTGTAGGAGAGCGACAGCTGATAGTCGTTTGGTAGCGTGAAGTAATTGTCAAACGATGCATTCCAAGTTGCTCCGTTATAGCTGATTAGCTCTCCATAATCATTTACGGAGAAGCGCTGGTAAGTGATGCTTGCATTGACATTCGGACGCCAGCAGCCGAAGGCGTGACCCCAGTTGAGATAGGCCATGTATTTCTGCATCTTGTTGAAGTTCATGAATGTACTCACGTATCTTACGGGCTTGTCCTCCGGCACTTCATGAATGTACATGATGGAGTGGTCGGTACGGGTGTATCTCAGCATTCCCATGAAGTCTTTCCACTGTACCGAGTAGGTCAGACGATAGGTGTTGACAGGCTGCAGCTTCGGATTACTGATCTGATATTGAAAGCGCGAGATATAGTAGATGTTCCCACTGAGCTGACTGAAAGAAGGTCGGGCGGTGGTAGTTCGGAAGCTGAGCGAGTGATGCCACGATGGTTCGTTGAGAGTGATACCGAACGATGGAAACCACTGGTCGTAATGGCGCTCCATATTGTCGGGAGATTCCTCCGACAGATTGGTGTATCGGGATGTGAGATGCTCGTATCGGATGCCTGCCCACCAGCTCCATCTGCCAGCTTCACCCTGATATTGCAGGTAAGCAGCCGTCTTGGTATCGTGGTTTTTGTATTCCGTAGTTCCAAGCATATCGGCAGAACTTTCGGTTCTACCCATGCCTTCCATCAGGCTCCATTCGCCACCATAGTTGATGGAATGTTTATCAGAGATGAGTTGCTTGACTTCGATTCTTCCACTATAGATATCGTAGTTGGAATTGGAACGGTTGAGGGTTTCCTGCATCTCGCTACCTTCTTTCTCCGTGATAGGCTGTCTGTCAGAATCCTTGTTCCTTGCATAGTCCAGATAAATCTGTGATGAGAGATGTTTCGACCATTTAGCCAGATGGAAGAGATTGAAGTGGTGGCTGCGCTGGTGTCCCCATTGCTGGCTCTCCGCATCAAAATACTTCATTTCGCCATCCGCATCAGAAAGCTTCATTTCGCTATTTGTATCTTCTCCTGCTGGGTTAGGATAGCGATAGTACTGCTGCTGTTTCTCGCTTCTACCGCCATTCAGCCAAAGCCCTTCCCATTGTATTCCCACTTCGTGCTGCTTGCTGATTAACCAGTCGAAGTTGAGTTCCGTAGCGTTATAATTTGCCTTGTTCTTGCCATGGCGGTCGGCTCCGAAGAGATATTCGCCATCATTAGCTCTTACGAGCGCTTCCTGTGGCTGATGCACATTGTAACGGTTGTCTGTGTAACCGTAAAATCCTGTGAGCGAAATTTTCTTCGTTACCCAACCCAGAGTCAATTCCTCGTGGTTGGTGTTCACCTCGCTCAATTCATCATACACCTGCATCTTGCCGAATATACCCTCGTCTGTTCTTCTCGTCAGGATTCTCAGTACGGCTCCCGTCGTTGCATCATATTTTGCACCAGGAGTGGTAATGAGTTCTATTTCATCTATCAGCTTCACATCGAGATGAGAGAGTTCGGCAGAAGTCGCCTTCTTGTCGTTGATATAGATGATGGGTGCTCCCAGTCCGTTTACTTCCAGAGTTCCATCGGCGGTTTGTTTCATGCCGGGGATGTGCTTCAATACATCTTCCAGCGTTGGCTCCTTTGCCAAGGGAGTGTTGCGGATACGGGTAACCAGGGCATCGTTTCTCATCTTGTACATCGGGCGATGACCTGTTACGGTTACGGCTTGAATCTCAGTCTCCTTATCAGCTTTGATCGAATCATTTTCCGTCTGTATTGAGTCTGCGCAAACTCCAGATGTCGGGAATTTCCCGTTTTGTGCTGTTACACAGGTGGCGGTGGCTAGCATCGCGCATAAAACAGTTTCTTTCTTCATTTTCTTCCTTGTTTTTTGTTTTCGTCTGCAAAGGAACAGCTTTTCGGGCTCAAAATCGCAAATAATCATTACTGAAACATTACGCTGGCAAAATAATCTTGCTTCACCTTATTATATATAATGAAATCTTTGTACCTTTGCATCGAAAAAAAAATGATATGAATAGAAGAATCAAACAAGTCTGGCTGCTCGCCATCCTTTCCTCTTTCCTGCTGATAGGCTTGCAGACTTATTGGCTATACAATAGCGTGACCTATTCGATGGGAGAGATGGGGAAGAAAAACGCCGAAAAGGCGGAACTGGCGATTATTGCCTATCAGACAAATATCGGAGCAGCGGTAAAAGAAAAATCACATATCGGTTATGTCGTTACGGCATATTTTTCAGACAGCAAGCTTCCCTTTACCACGATTTGCTCTCCGCTGGATACGGATACAATCATTGGTGGAGTGGTGTATAGCAAGCCGGGATTCGGCAACGTGATGGAGAAGAGAGATACTTTCGATTTGCGTGAGACGGATTCCAACAATTCTTTTGATTGCCTGAATACTTACATCACTTACCAGCTTACCCACTTTGACAAGGCGCATTTTGACCGTTTCATCAGTAGGAAACTGGGCAATGATTTCATCGGGGCAGAGATGAAGACGGGCAAGCATCGTCTGTGGCAGACAAGAATCGTGGAACCTCCTACCTTGTTTCATCACGAAATGCTGGTGGAAGTGCCTTTCAATCCTATTCAGTATCAGTCGATGCAGATGAGGATGCAGGTGCTGATGCTGCCCATCCTGAAGGGAATGATGTGGCAGATGATAGGAAGTCTGCTGGTTACCATCATACTTCTCCTGAGCATAGCTTATCTCATCAAGGTGATGCTCCTGCAGAAGAAGGTGGATAAGATGCGAAGCGACTTCGTGCATACGATGATTCACGAGCTGAAGCGCCCGGTGCAGACACTGAAGATGTGTGTATCTGTATTCTCTGCTCAAAAGACAGATGAGAAGGATGAGAATGCCCTCATCATGGAGACGGTAAGAGAGGAGAGCGATAACCTGACCGCCTATCTCGCCAAACTCCGTGAAGTAATCAGGGCAGAGGAACATATCCCACTCCAGATAACTTCTTTCGATATCCATGCCGCCTTGCAGAATCTGGTGGCTGTGTATCGAAAGAACAGACAGAAGGAGGTGAATGTTTCGCTCGATTACCAGCGCACTTCCGATAGGATGATGGGAGATAGAGACCAGCTTCTGAATGTGGTCAGCAATCTGATGGAGAACTCGGTGAAGTATTCCGGCGATATTGTCAATATCCATGTTGCCTGCCGAGATACCGAGAAGGAGGAAGTCATGATTTCTGTATCAGATAATGGAATCGGAATTTCGCCCGACGAGCAGCAGAGAGTCTGGACGAAGTTCTATCGCAGCAATGCTTACCCGGATATGATGCAGCCGGGCATCGGCTTGGGTTTGAGTTTTGTGGATATGATTGTGAAGGCCCATGGGGGCAGAAAAATGATGCAGAGCGAAGTGGGCAAGGGAACCAGGATTTCAATCGTCATCCCGCAGCACTCCTGATGCATCCGGTTTAACGCTATAAACAATAGAAAAAATGATCAAGATATTATTTGCAGACGATGACTTGAAGTATTCTATGTTGCTGAAGAGTTTCCTGCAGCAGCATGGCTACGATGTGACTTATGCCGGAAATGGCATGAAGGCATGGGAGCAGTTCCCGGAGGTGAAGCCCGACCTAGTATTGCTCGACATCAATATGCCGGAGATGGATGGCTATGAGGTGGCTGAGCGCATCAGAGCCATCGACCCGAAGGTGCTTATCTTCTTCCTCACCGACCGTACGGAGAAGAACGATCGACTGAAAGGTTTCTCCCTGAAGGCAAACGATTATCTTGCCAAGCCCTTCTATCCGGAAGAGTTGCTGGCAAGAATAGAGGAGCGGTTCTCCATGAATGAGAGTGAGACGATAGAAGAGGAGGTGTATCATTTCGGAGAAACCACCTTCTGCTATAACAACAATGAGCTTCGTACCCGTTTCTCTCGTGTGCTCATTACCAGCCGACAAGCCGACATCCTCCGTCTGCTGGCGAAGAATATCGGCAATGTAGTAAGCAAGGAGATGATACAGGAGGCGGTGTGGGGTACCGTAAGCTATGCCAACTCCCTGGCTGTGAATGTGCAGATGACGTATCTCCGCCATGCTCTTCAGCATGATGCGACCGTTAAGATTGAGTCGCTGAAGAAAAAGGGATACGTCTTATCTGTTATTTCTCCAGAGTAACGATGATGTAGCTTCTGCCATCGTCTTTCAGACCTCTTTCCTGAATGGCTTTGGTGCCCTCTTTTAAGACATCGATGGCTCTAATCTTGCTGGGAGAAATCTTGTTGAATTCCTCTTCAGTCAGTTCCTGCTCTCTGCCCTTGATCAGATAGTGAGGGTTTGGCTTGGGGGCAGGAGGTGTGGTAGTGGTGATGATATGAATCTCTATCACATCTCTTTTAGGTGCCGGCAAGACGTTGGTGTTTACCTGGTAATTCTTGATGGTTTTACCGATGAGTTCCTTGCCGGTGAAGTTCGGAATGCGCTCGCCGTCGATGCTGTAGATACGCAGGGTATCTGCCTTGGATGCCATACTGCTGGTTATGCCCAGCAGGGCAAATGCAATGGTGAAAATATACTTTTTCATAAGCGTGAAATGTTTTGTAATTCAGCGTGAAATGTTTTATCATTCGTTTAACTGTGCCAAAGGAAGTAGCTGATAGCTACCATCTTGCGTTTCTGCGATATTGATGGTGTAATGCTGCATGTTGCCTTCGTTGTCCAGGGTTGAGATAACGATGTTATTGCCTTGGCGGTTGATGGTCAGCTGCTCGGCAGAAGGCAGGGCGGCAGAGGCAACTTCATAAATCTGATTGAAATCTTCGTGAATGCTTCTTTCTGTTTCTGAAGAAGTCTTCTCGGCATATTCTGAAATCTTCTCTTTGTTTTCTGAAGTCTTCTCTGTATTGCCAAAAGAGGTCTCTTCTGTATTTTCTGCAGTCTTCCCTGCATGTTTCTCGCTTCTTTCTGCGATATTCTTTCTTTTGGCAAGGGCCATCTTGCTTGTCTTCATTTCCTGCGGGGTCACGATATCCTGGGTTGCAGCCAGGAAGATGGAGTCGGCACGTTCCATTTTTTCGTACGCATTCAGATGCTCGTTTCCATCTTCAGAAGATGGCTGCGAGCGAACCACCTGCTCTGTAGGAACCAGGTTGGTGAAACCAGTTTGTTGTTCAGAAGAGGATGAGAAACAATCCTTGATAGGGAAGAGCAGGAAGATGAGTCCTGCCAGCATCGCCGTAGCGAGAAGAATGGCAGAGAGGCGTACCCATCTTGTTTCGTGCTTCTTAGAAGTTGCAAGGGACATCTCTTTCATTTGCAGCTGTCCATCAGCTTTTTCCACCTGATGAATATTCGGAGTATAGTTCTCCATTCCCAGCATCAGGTTTCTGATGTCGAGATCCTCATCCGTTAAATCCTTATCCTCGCAATGGCGATAGAAATCAGCCAATGCCTGTTCTTCCTCCACGCTGGTATCAGCATCGAGGTAGCGCTCTATCAGCTCGTGGCGATAGGTTATATCTTCTAGTTTCTTCATTTCTTTCATTTTTAGAGTTCCTTTTTTAGAATTCAATTTGAAAGAGCTCAATTTGAGCACCAGCCTTTTATGATTTCATCATTTTCAGCAATGATCTTCTTGCTGCAGAAATCATCGTCTTGGTGCTCGTCTTGTTGGCTCCACAGATTTCGGCAATCTCATCAAGGCTCTTTCCCTCGCTTCTCAATAGCAGCATTCTTCTCTGCGTATCCGGAAGCCTGTCCATCGCTTTGTTGAGTCGCCTTTGCGTATCTTCGCCGATGATGGTCTGGTCGGTACGCTCGGTTGCCGTACAGATTTCTGCAGGATGCTTCATCTGTTCCAGCGATGCCGTCTGGGCTTTGTTGCGTCTCAGATGGTCGATGCAGAGATTCCTGGCTATCGTCATACCTAAAGCCTCGATGCTCTGGTATTCAGAGAGCCTTTCGCGCATCTTCCAGAGCTTCACCAGGGTTTCCTGCACGATGTCATCGGCTTCTTCGGCAAGGGTTCCTGCCGAGAGATAGCGTTGACAATGTGCCGTCAACCTGGGGCGCATTTCCTGGGCGATATGTTCAAATTCTGTTTCTTCCATTTGTTCCTTTTTATGTGTATGACGCAAGAAGAGGCGAAAGGTAAACAAAAAAAATGCTACCTTCGCACATTTCTGTGCAAAGATAGCATAAAAACTTGAGATATAGACATATCTTTTATTTTATTTGTGGATGAAGTGGTTTATTCCTCTGTTTTTGCCATCATTACAATGATATTACAGGTGCAGAAAATCAGTGATGTAACAGCTTTGTAATACTTATGTTTTACGGTAGAAATATCTTCTCCTTACCTTTGCAATCGAAATGAAGAAGATGTCTTTCTGCATCAGTAGGAAAAGATTTCATTCGGAATAAACAAAATCAGATTTACGTGTATATATAATAAGGTAAGAAATGAAGAAGAAAACGTATTTGTTGATGGCACTCACGATGGTGTCGATGGGAATGAATGCCCAGAATTCAGGAAAAAGCTCTGTGGAGAAGGGCATTGAGAATTTCGCCAAGACCATGACCATTGGTGGAACCATCCGATCAAAGTATGAGTACCAGACCGAAGAGGGGGAGGGACGATTCGAGGTGCGTACAGCCCGCATCAACGTGGCTGGCAATATTACACCTCAGGTAAGCTATAAGGCGGAAATCGACCTCTGCGACGAGGGTAAGATCAAGATGCTCGATGCCTATACACGCATCAAGCCTTGGAAGACCCTGCAGTTCACCATCGGTCAGGAGCGTGTGCCATTCACCATTGACGCTCATCGTTCTCCTCATCAGCAGTACTTCGCCAACCGTTCGTTCATCGCCAAGCAGGTGGGTAACGTGCGCGACGTGGGTGCTGAAATCGGATACACCTGGAATGTAGGTTACCCTATCGTGGTGAATGCCGGTATCTTCAACGGTTCTGGCTTGACCAACCAGAAGGATTACTGGACCAAGGGCGTCAACTATTCTGCCAAGGCACAGTTTCTCTTTCCGAATGTGAACCTGGTGTTGAGTACCCAGAAGATCAAACCGTCTGATGTCACGGTAACTATGTATGATGGCGGTATCACCTTCCATAAGGGCGGTTTCATTGCTGAGGCAGAGTATCTTTACAAGCATTACAGCAAGGACGCCTTCCACGATGTGCATGCTTTCGATGGATTCGTATGCTATGATATTCCGGTTCGCAATCAGAAGAGCATCATCCGGAAGGTTTCACCATTGGCAAGATATGATTTCATGAGCGACCATAGTGATGGTACCCGATATGGCGGTTCTGATACCGAACTCGGTGCCTTGAAGATAAACGATTACAAGCGCCATCGTGTAACGGGCGGTGTAACCCTCAGCCTTGCCAAGCCATTCATCTCCGATATCCGTATCAACTACGAGAAGTATTTCTATCGCAAGGGTGGCATTGCCAAGACTTCAGAAAAGGATAAGATTGTTGTGGAGTTCATGACAAAGTTCTGATAATAAAAGCCCGGCAGGATTCAGTGAATCTTGTCGGGCTTTTATTATTCAATTATCAATTGATTATAGCATTCCCTTAGAGCTAGGAAGCTCGAAGTGATAGATGTCTCTCTTCACCGCCATTTTCAGCGAGCGGGCAAGGGCCTTGAAGATGCCTTCTATCTTGTGATGCTCGTTCTCGCCCTCAGCCTTGATGTTGAGGTTCATCTTTGCCGCATCACTCAGACTCTTGAAGAAATGCTTGAACATCTCGGTTGGCATTTCGCCCACCTTCTCTCTATGGAACTCTGCATCCCAGATCAGCCATGGACGGCCACCGAAATCCAATGCCACCTGACAGAGACAATCATCCATCGGCAGACTGTAGCCGTATCTTTCGATGCCGCGCTTGTCGCCCAGCGCCTGCAGCAGGCATTCGCCCAGGGCAATACCCGTATCCTCAATGGTATGATGCTCATCCACATAGAGGTCGCCCTTGGTGTGGATGGTGAGGTCCATCATGCCGTGCTTGCCTATCTGCTCCAGCATGTGGTCGAAGAAACCAAGACCGGTAGAAATGTCGCATTTGCCGCTGCCATCGAGATTTACCTTGATGTAGATATCCGTCTCCTTGGTGGTGCGCTTCACCTCGGCAATGCGGTCGCCGGCAAAGAGAATCTCAGCAATCTTATCCCAGTCCATGCCGTCTTTTCCGAGAATCAGACTCTTGCAACCCAGATTTTCTGCAAGCTGGGCATCGGTTTCACGGTCGCCGATTACATAACTGTTTGCCATATCGTAGGCTGGATTGTCGATATATTCGGTCAGCATGCCCGTGCCCGGCTTTCTCATCGGCGAGTTATCCTCCGGGAAGTGGCGGTCGATGTGCTGCTTGGCGAAGTGGATGCCCTCGCTCTCCAGGGTCTGGATGATGAAGTTGTGTACTGGCCAGAAGGTATCCTCCGGGAAGGAGTCGGTGCCCAGTCCGTCCTGGTTGCTCACCATCACCAGCTCGTAGTCGGTGTGCTGGGCAATGAAGGCGAGGTTGCGGAATACACCCTTGGTGAATACCAACTTCTCGAAGCTGTCAATCTGTTCGTCCGCAGGTTCCTGAATCAGGGTTCCGTCGCGGTCGATGAAGAGTAATCTTGTCTGTTTCATGTCTCTTTCTATCTCTTTTATGTTAATATGATTAATACTTCTTGTTTTCCTCTTCTTCTGCAGCCATCTGCTCTATGCCGGCTACTGCCATCTGCTGCTGACTCTCCTTCAGTTTTTTCTTTTCCTCATCCTGCACCTTGTAGGATGCATACTGGTAAGCCAGTGCGATGCCGAGCCAGGTGAGGGCATAGATGATGAGCAGGCTGGTGAGGGTGAAGACGAGGAAGAGGAGTGGGGTGAAATAGCCCGGTACGCCGAGCGGATCGCCCTGGAGTGCACCCAACTGTGAGTAGAGCTGGGCGATGATGAGGATGATGGTAGGCACAGCTGCGATAAAGGTGGCGATGCCTACAATCATCATGCCCAGGAAGCAGGTCATGAGGAAGCCTCCGAAGTGGCGGAGGATGCGGACCAGCGATCTGCCCGGCTTGCGCTTTTCGCCCTGAGGGCAGAGCTGCTTGTGGGGCAGGAGATGCCAGAATGATACTGCCGCCATCACGAGGGTGGCTGCGTAGATGATGGTTTGCAGGATGAATGAAGCCATCGGATTCGCTTCTCCCCAATCGTGAAGCGACTTGTTGGGGAGGAGAAAGTAAAGTACGATTGCCAGCAATACTGCGAAAGGCACGTGGGTAACCCATGTCTGCTTCACAAGCGAACGGATATCGCTCGTTACGGTATTGTAGGATGCTTTCATGCAGGCAGTTATGCTGCGTTGCTTAAATAATTCATTTACTTCCATAGTTATATGATTTGATGCTGTTTAACTATTCCGAAAAATCACTTTTGACCTTTTGACCTTTTTGGTCTTTAAAAGTTTCTTCTGAATTCCGAGCAGGTGATGGCTGTAGCGATCGCTACGTTCAGGCTGTCGGCTGTGGCTCTTCCTTCCGGGAAGTTCGGGATGAGCAGTCTTCGGTTCACCTTCTTGGCAAGGGCAGGCGAAATGCCTTTTCCTTCGTTTCCCATCACGATGAGTCCCCGGTTTTCCAGCTGCTGCTGATAGATGTTGTCGCCATCGAGCAGGGTGCCATATACGGGTACATCTGCAGGCAGCGATTCTACCAGAGCCAGCAGGTTGCCATATTCCACCTTCACTCTCGCTATGCTGCCCATCGTGGCCTGCACCACCTTCGGGTTATACACGTCGGCAGTATCCTGACTGCAGTAGATGTGGGTGATGCCAAACCAGTCGGCTATTCGGATGATGGTGCCCAGGTTGCCTGGGTCTTGTACACCATCGAGCGCCAGACTCAGTTCGTTGGTGTTAATAGAGTAATCTCCTGATGTTGCCTGTCCGAATACAGCCAGCACCTGCTGCGGATGCTGCAGGAAGCTCACCTTCTTCAGCTCCTCCTCGGTCACCTCGATCACTTCTGTCTGAGCCGCAAAGTGCTTGCCGTGGAGCCACTCCTGGGTAGCCACAATGAGGTCGGCAGGTTGCAGGGCGAGCAGGTCATCTACTACCTTGAAACCTTCCGCCACGAACTTTCCTTCCTTGTTGCGGTTCTTCTTCAGTTCGAGCGAACGAATGTATTTTATCTTATTCTTGCTAATCATTTGTTGTTGTTTCTAATCTTTAATGGATGCAAAGGTAGCATAAAAAGCAGACAATACAAAATAAAAAGTGCTAAATATTTTGTATTTTCTTCGTTTTACACTATCTTTGCAATCTAAAAGGATTAGATTCGTGAAAATACAGAAGATTTCAGTTCTCGCCCTGCCACTGCTTCTGGCTGGATGTTCTGCCAGCAAGTATGTGCAGGAGGGGGAGTATATATTAAATAAGGTGGAAGTGAAGAGCGACTCTGCGGAATATGATGCAGGGGCGCTCAAGCAGTATGTGCGACAGAAAGAGAAGCCGAAGCTCTTTGCACTCTTTAAAAATCCGTTCAGCAAGAAGCCCGTCATCTATGATTCCATCCAGGCTCGACTCACTTGCCAGGACCTGCTCACGGCGATGCAGAACCAGGGATTCCTGCACGCTGGCGTATCCCTCTATACCACCGTTCACGGAGAGGATTGGGCGAATGCCGGAACCAGGAATGAGATGGATGGCGAGAATGGGAATGCGGATGGAAAGAACGGGAATGCGAAGGGCAGGAAGCGGAAGAAAGCCCCGAAGCTGGATGCCACCTATCTGTTGCATCCCGGCGAGCCGTTCCTCATCGGCAAGGTGGAGTATGACATAGAGGATAAGAACATACAGGATAGATTGCAGCTGGATAATCCTGATAATCAGATGCTGAAACCGGGAATGCGTTTCACGGTAGAGGCGCTGGATAATGAGCGCAAGCGTATTTCCAATCTCCTCATTGATGATGGATACTTCCGCTTCAACAAGGATTTCATCCACTTTTCTGCAGATACCATCACGGGCAGGAAAGACATCGGCGTTACCCTGCACCTGATGAACTACAAGGCTAACAGTAATGCGCCGGAAACCCCACACTCACGATACGAGATCAGGAAGATCAACTATCTCAGCAACGACAGCGACCGCATCCACCTGCGCCATCAGGTGCTCCTGAATGCCACTGCCCTGAAGGAGGGAAGTCCCTACAGCGCCTCTGCCCTGCAACGTACGTATAATAATTTCGCACGCCTGCAGGCGGTGAAATATACCAATATCCGATTCGTGGAAGCTCCCGATAGCGGAATGCTCGATTGCAATATCCAGATCAGCACCAACAAGCCTTCTACCATCTCCTTCCAGCCGGAAGGAACCAATACGGCTGGCGACCTGGGTGCTGCGGCTTCGCTCACCTATACCAACAGAAACCTCTTCCGGGGTAGCGAACAGCTGAGTATCGAGCTGCGTGGTGCCTACGAGGCTATCACCGGACTGGAGGGCTATCAGGACCAGAACTATCAGGAGTATTCGATAGAGAGCAAGCTGGTGTTCCCACGTTTCGTAGCACCGCTGCTGTCTAAGAATTTCAGAAGAAGACAGACTGCCAATACGGAGTATTCGGTGGCCTGGGACCTCCAGAACCGTCCGGAGTTCCATCGTCGCGTCTTCTCCATGGCATGGCGCTACCGCTGGACAGAACCCCGCCATCATCTCAACTGGCGATTCGACCTGCTCGACCTCAACTATGTGTATATGCCTTGGATTTCAGAGACTTTCAAGCGCGACTATCTGGATGATGCAGATAACAGAAATGCCATCCTGCGCTATAACTACGAGGATATCTTTATCATGAAGATGGGATTCGGATTGAACTATAGCGATGGGGTAGATGCCTTCCGACTGAATGTGGAGTCTTCGGGCAATCTGCTCAGCGCTTTCTCCAAGGCGCTGAATTTCAAGATAAATTCTCAGGGACAGCGTACCTTCATCAATATCGCCTATGCCCAGTATGCCAAGGCTGATTTCGACTACACCCATCTGGTGCGCTTCGACGACCGCAATGTGTTGGCGCTGCATGCAGGCATCGGCGTGGCGTATCCTTACGGCAACAGCAAGGTGCTTCCTTTCGAGAAACGGTATTTTTCGGGTGGTGCCAACTCGGTGAGAGGCTGGGGCGTAAGAGAGCTGGGACCTGGCGGATACAAGGGCAATGACGGACGCATCGACTTCATCAACCAGACGGGTGATATGAAGCTCGACCTGAATGCCGAGTACCGCACTCCTTTGTTCTGGAAATTCGAAGGTGCCCTGTTTGTGGATGCAGGTAATATCTGGACGCTCAGAAAATATGATGAGCAGCCTAACGGACAGTTTAAGTTAGATAAGTTTTACAAGCAGATTGCTGCGGCGTATGGTATGGGTCTGAGGTTGAACTTCGATTATTTCATCCTCCGTTTCGATATGGGTATGAAGGCAATCAATCCTGCCTACGAGAGTGGGGATGAGCATTGGGCGATTATTCACCCAAAGCTCAGTCGTGATTTCGCCTTTCACTTCGCGGTAGGTTTACCATTCTAATCTTCCATACCCCGTTCTCGATACGCATCGGCAGGTGGAAGTCGGCCTCTTCTACGAGGTGGGCTTCCTGCCCGATGGTGTCCATCTGCAGAAAATTATATACGGTGATGCTGACGGTGGCGTTCGCTCCGTCGTCGCTGAAGTCGATGTCGTTGATTTCTACCGTGGCATCCTCAGCCTTGGTACGCAGCAGATCTACATCCGCCTGATGCACGTTGCTGGCAGCATAGCGTAGCCAGGGTTCCGAACTCTGGGTGCAGTACTTCAGAATCTTGGGGAACTGCCAGTTGAAGTAGTAGGTGGCGAATGAATCGATGTCATTCTCCAGCTGATTTTCGTCACCCTGATGAGATTGGCATCCCGTAAGGGTGTAAACGCTTGTCAGTATGGCTGCTACGGCGATTGCCATACAGGATATTGTTTTCCTAATCATGTTTTCGAATTCTTAAAATTTCTATTTATTTGCTTATTTTGGGCACAAAGATAGTAAAAAACTTTGTAATAAGAATCTTTTTTGCTAACTTTGCAGGGAAAATAACAATTAAAATGCTAAAATTTATATCCTTTGGCAGTGGAAGCAGTGGCAACAGCTACTATCTTTACACTGAAACGGATTCGCTATTGATAGACGTAGGAGTAGGTATCAGAACCCTGAAGAAGCACTTCCATAACTATGGATTGCGCTTCGAGGATGTGCATCATATCCTCATTACCCATGACCACGCCGACCATGTAAAGTCGGTGGGGAGCTTGAGTACTGACTATCATCTACCAGTATATGCAACCCGTAAAGTTCATGCAGGTATCGAGCGCAACTATTGCGTCCGAAAGAAAATCGTGCCCAATCATGCGCACATCATAGAGAAAGGTGTGCCGTTCCAGGTGGGCGAGTTCAGGGTTACTCCGTTTGGGGTGCCTCACGACAGTACGGATAATGTGGGCTATTTCGTGGAGCACGAGGGTGTCACATTCTGTCTGATTACGGATGTGGGACACATCACTGAGGAGATTCAGGAGTTCATCGGCAAGGCGAACTATCTGGTGCTCGAATCGAACTATAGCGTGGAGATGCTTCTGGCAGGAAAATATCCTCAGTATCTGAAGGACAGAATCCTGGGTCCGAATGGTCATCTCAGCAATGATGAGTGTGCCCATGCGCTTGCCGACTTCGCCACTCCGAGCCTCCGCCACGTATGGCTCTGCCATCTCAGCGAGGAGAATAATCATCCCGAACTGGCGAGAAAGACCGTGGAGCAGATTCTCAGGAGCAAGGGCATCGTTGCCGGAAAGGATTTCGAGCTGGAAGTGCTGAAGCGGAAGACGCCTAGTGAGATTTATAAATTGGTGTAAATAAAAGAGAGAGGAGGGTGTGTCATTGACACACCCTCCTCATTCTTTTATATCTTATTCAATGCCTGCTTGATATCATCCAGGATATCTTCTACATCCTCGATACCTACTGACAATCGGATCAAGTCTGGGGCAACGCCTGCCTCCTTCAACTGCTCGTCTGAAAGCTGACGATGGGTATGGCTCGCAGGGTGGAGCACGCAGGTGCGGGCATCTGCCACATGAGTCACGATGTTGATCATATCCAGTGAATCCATGAACTTGATGGCAGTCTCACGGTCGCCCTTCAATCCGAAGGCGATGACACCGCAGGTGCCGTTTGGCATGTACTTCTGGGCAAGGTCGTAATACTCGTCGCCCTTCAGTCCGCTATAGTGAACCCAAGCCACACGCTCATCATTCTGCAGGAACTCAGCCACCTTCTGCGCATTCTCGCAATGCTGGCGCATACGCAGGTGCAGGCTCTGGAGACCCAGGTTCAGGATGAATGAGTTCATCGGCGCAGGGATGGAACCCAGGTCGCGCATCAACTGTGCCACGAGCTTGGTGGTGTATCCCATCTTGCCGAAAGCCTTCACGTAGGTGAGTCCGTGGTAGCTCTCATCCGGTGTGCAGAGGCCAGGGAATTTTTCGGCATTCGCCATCCAGTCGAAGTTGCCGCTATCCACTACTACGCCGCCTACCTGCGATGCAGTACCGTCCATATACTTGGTGGTAGAGTGGGTAACGATGTCGGCACCCCACTCGAATGGGCGACAGTTGATAGGTGTGGCGAAGGTGTTATCTACGATGAGAGGCACGCCGTTCTTGTGAGCGATGCGTGCGAACTTCTCGATGTCGAGCACGGCACAGCCAGGGTTGCTGATGGTTTCGCCGAACACTACCTTGGTGTTAGGGCGGAAAGCCTTCTGGATTTCCTCCTCGCTGGCGTTAGGGTTTACGAAGGTGCACTCGATGCCGAGCTTCTTCAGGGTAACGCCGAAGAGATTGAAGGTGCCGCCGTAGATTTCGTTAGAGGTAACGATGTGGTCGCCAGCCTCGCAGATGTTGAATACGGCATAGAAGTTGGCAGCCTGACCGCTTGAGGTCAATACGGCGCCCACACCACCTTCGAGCTGTGCGATTTTCTTTGCCACAGCATCATTGGTAGGGTTCTGGAGTCGGGTATAGAAGTAGCCCTCCTTCTTCAGGTCGAAGAGCATCGCCATCTCCTCAGAGTTGTCGTATTTGAATGTAGTACTCTGATAGATAGGCACTTCTATCGGCTCGCCGTTTTTCGGCTCATAGCCTCCCTGCACGCAGAGGGAAGCAACACGTAATTTCTTTTCCATTGTCGGTTATTCTTTTATTTTGTGTTGTTATAATTGTTCTTTTTTAAAGTGAACTCAGTTATTTCATGAAGACGAAATACACGGCAGCGATGAGGCAGACGAATGCGGCAAAGTGATTCCAATGCAGGCCCTGCCCCTGGAAGAGGAGGTTGGCGATGATGGCGAAGACGATGAGCGACACGCACTCTTGTATCACTTTGAGCTGTACCAGATTGAATGGACAGCCGTTGTCGATGAATCCGATGCGGTTGGCTGGTACCTGGCAGCAGTATTCGAAGAAGGCGATCGCCCAACTGAAGGCGATGACTCCGATGAGTGGCCAGTTGCTGCTGGTGCCCGTCTGCTGGAGTTTGAGATGTCCATACCATGCGAGCGTCATGAAGATGTTGCTCAGCACGAGGAGCAGGATAGTGTATATTCCGTTCATATTCTCTTATGTTTTTGATTTCTTAATTGATAAGATTTCTCTTATATTCTCTTATGTTCTTTGATGCTCTACATATATAATAATGTATAAGTGGCTGCAAAGATACACTTTTTCTCTTGAAAATGTATGGAAAATCAGGAAAATGCGCATGAAAAAGAAAAAAGTTGCCGAAAAATTTGGTGGTGTCAGAAAAAAGCAGTATCTTTGCAACCGCTTTTGAGAAATAACTCAAATGCTAAGCTTGCTGCACCCTTAGCTCAGTTGGTAGAGCAACTGACTCTTAATCAGTGGGTCTAGGGTTCGAATCCCTAAGGGTGTACAAAAAAGCTCCGAAGAAGTTCATCTTTCTTCGGAGCTTTTTTTGTTGTTGTAAAAACAATAGGCATTGCTTTCAGCGATGCCTCTTCTTTTGGAATAGGCATTGCTTTCAGCGATGCCTCTTCCTGCACTCAGGGCATTCTCCCTTGATGACGAAGGAGACGGAGTGGGGATAGAATCCTTCCGGCAATTCGAAGCTCGGAATATGGATATCCTCCATGCAGAACGAACGGTGGCATGATTCGCAGTAGAAATGAATATGACCATCATGATGATCACACACTCCTTCCTCCTCACATACTTCGTAGTTCAATATCCCCCTTCCATCCTCGAAGGCATGAACGGCATCATGCTCCAGAAAGAGCGTCAGCGTGCGGAAGATGCTCGACTTATCCATCGATACCATCTTCTGCTCCAAATCCTTCAGACTCAGCGGATTCTGCTCATTCACCAGAGTCTTCATCACCAGTATGCGGTTGGAGGTGGGCTTGATGCCCTTCGCCTCCAGCTTATGGACAATCTCTTCTGTTTCCATCTTTTTTTTCTTTTAAAATAAACTTAGAGTATCTGCATTTTTGCGCCAAACGACAGTCCGAAGACATCCCAGAAACCGGCATTGCCGTTGCGGTAGAACCGCATGAAATAGATATCATTCGTACTCAACTCATAGAAGAGCGTGAGGCTCTTCACGCGCTTGCGCCTGTTGTTCGGAATCTGATACGTAAACCGTTCGCCAAATCCCAGATTCGGGCGGATTCGGGTAGAGAAGGGATAATATCCGCTCTCGTACTTGGTAGGCTGCTTTGTCCAGAAATCGTGACCCAACACCGTGTTCAGGTACAGCGTGCACTCCAGGGGTTCAAACTGCCATCCCTTTCCCCAGTCTTTTCGCCAGGGAATGAAGTTCTCCTTCAGCGTGATTGTCATTTTTACTTCATCCGAATCATATTTCGGAACGATGCCGAAGAGCAGATGCGTCTCCCACTGGCTTCGCTTGCCGTAGTCCCATCCGATACCCAGCGAGATGATACCCATGTTGCCACATGTCTGTATCACGCTCTGCGTAGGCATCAGCACATCCCAGTGCTTGCGATAGCGGAGGATGCGCCTGTCGTATCGGGTGAGTGAATCTTCTTCTGAACTTTCCTTTCCTAAACTCTCCTCTCCTAAATTCTCCTTTCCTAACCCCTCCTCGCCGGCGTTTGCCGTTGTGCTTGCCGATAGCAGGAGAAGCGCCCATATACTGAACTTAAAAATCGATGACTTCAACATGATAATCCTTTGGTGTGATGGTGAAAATGTAATATTGACGGAAGTGTACGCTGCTTGCCATATAGAACAGGGTGCCGTTGTTGTAAAGGTCTTCCGTCTTGGTATGATGACCGTGACCGTCCAGGCAGAACAGCAGGCGAGGGAACTCGTGGATGTAATAATTGAATACCTTCGCTACGTTGTTGTTAAACTGCTCGGAGTAGGGAGGTGCATGCATGCACACCACGGTGCGGTCGAAGTCGAGCGAATCGGCAGAGCGTTCCGCCTCCATGAAGTCGAAGTTAGGCACCGGACGGGAGTAGTCATACTCGATGGCATTGGTGTTGAGGCAGACGAACTTTACCTTTCCGGCGATGAAGCTGAAGTCGGGGTCGCCGTAGATGGCCTCGTAGGTCTGGTTGCCCGTGCCCAGACAGTCGTGGTTGCCCAGCAGCACCACCGAAGGCATCTTGAGTTTCTGCATTCTTTCTCGTGTCCACTTCATTTCGCGGGTAGCGCCGAAGTCGGAGATGTCGCCGCAGTGGATCACGAAGTCGATGCTGTCTTGGCGGCTGTTGATGTCATTAACCGCCTTCTGCAGATCGTCGTACCACTGATGGCTGTCGCTGATCACGGCAAACCGGATGGTATCCTTGCTCTTCACCGTCTGCTCTATCTTCTGTATGTTCTTGGCATTCAGATTGGTTTCTCCCTTTACGCGAACATCGTAAGGGTGAACATCGAATACGGTATCGCAGCCCGTAAGGAGCAGGGCGGCGATACAGACAAGTAGATAAATTTTGATGTGAGATTTCATATCTTATACCTTATTTTAAATACATTATAGTCTATCTGATATTCTAGCCAGTTTGATATTCCAGGCTATTTGATATTCTAGTCTATTGATTTCGCGTGCAAAGGTACGAAAAAAACTTGAATAACGAATGAGGTTTTTCCAAAAAGACCACTTTTAAGGAGAAAAAGATAAAAAAAAGAAGGTGCGCCAGATTCACTTCCTTGTTATCTGGCACACCTTGATGTTTTTAGAGATCTCCGTTGTTTTTAGAGATCTGCGTTGTTTTTAGAAATCTACGTTGTCGCCGTTACCATCGCCATCGGTAGAACCGCCACCCTGGCTGGTGTTGCCTCCCTGGCTGGAATCACCTCCCTGGCTGGTACCTCCGCCCTGCGAAGTTCCACCGCCCTGCGAAGTACCTCCGCCCTGGTTGGTGTTATCTTTGTTATCACCCTCCCCGGTGTCGTTCTTGTCGGCAGAGGTAACCTGCTTCACGATCTTGCCGTTGCGGTCGTAGCAGGTGATGTTGACGCTGGTCTTGGCGAGCTCCTCCTTGATGTCGGCGTTAGGCACGAAGATGATGTAGCGGCGGTTGATGAGCGAGCTGCTTACCTTGTTGACATCCTCCACGGCGGTAGAATTCAGACCGAATCGGAGGGAGCCGAGTCCCGGTACAGCCACGGAGTGACCCTCGGTGGCCCATGCGGTGATGACTGCTCCGATGGCACCCCAGGCGGCGTTGATCACCTGCTTGGCGAGTCCGCTGCGCACGGCAGCTTCCTCGATAACCTTACTCTGGGTAAGCTGACCGTAGAGGTCTGCCTGCATAACGTATGCCCACTTCTGCTTACCCTTCTCAAAAGCGACGTTGCGCTCAATTGCTTTTACTTTGATACCCATAATTCAAATAGTTTTTTTAGTGAATAATTTAATTTCTACATGCACTACATGCAGCTCGTAACTCCGAGTGAAGTACAGAGTGCAGTGAGCACAGTGACGATGACTTGCAGAATCGTCTTCCAAGTTTCCTTTTTCATTTTCTTCATTCCTTTCTTTTTTAGTGAATAATCCAGTTTCTGTATCGGGCATCCCCTCCATGCAGTTCCGCGGTATCCTGCCCGGCAGCGAGTCCCATCAATGAGTTTCATTGACGATGCAAAGATACAACATTTTTGGGCGAAATGCAATAGTTGTCCCGGCATTTGAATCGGCTTGTCCCGGCAGTTGTGAAGTGAGGCATGAAATCCCCTTCGATAGAGCTGCCGTTTCCTGCGTCGCGACGCAGGAAATATTACGTCCCGACGCAGGAATTGCTACGTGGCGACGCAGGAAAAGGGGCGAGGAGGGGAGAGGGAAAAGGTGAATGGGGGTATGGTAAAAGTGAACGAAGTGAACGAGGTGAATGGTGAATTTGGTGAATCTGATGGAAAACGGATACCTGAAAAAAGATTTTTCATTAAGAATATCTTATATAATAATGTACGCGCGTAGCTACTACTATCTCTTTTCAGATGAAATGTATTGATAGAGTTGGAAAAGCGTGTGATTCACCTCGTTCACCATTCACCTCGTTCACTTTTTCTCTTTGTATTATTTTTCTGTTTTTTTGAAAAAAAGAATGGAAATATGATAGATTGTCAACTATTATTAGTACTTTTGCAATAGAATTAACAATTTAAGAAAAAATGGCAACCCCAACAGCAAGAATATTTGTTTATAGGCTTAGCTTTGAATCCTATCTAAAGGATTTGAACGATGAGCCAAGTGTAGAATCAATGAAGGATCTGGCAGATGAACTTTTTGATCTGATAGATGAAAAACTGTCTTTCCAGGATGGCAAAGGTCGTCCTGTAGAGGCTGATAATCTCACGAAGTTTGGTAAGGAGATGCTCTACTTTAGAATGGAGAAGCAGTCGCAAAGAACATTGAATGCAGAAAAGTCGCATAAGGAAAATCATGTCATAGATTTCCCTTACTTCAGTGTTGTCTTCGATTTTCGCCATTCTGATGATTATATCCTTATGGGCATAGAGCATAAAAGTGCAGCCTTTCAGGACATTGACTATGTGCGAAAGAATATAGAGGTCTGTCTGGATGAACTTTTCAGGAAGAAGCAGCCTTACAATGTGAGGATTCGGCCTATTTCCATAAAGGATGAGTTCTGGAAAAAAGTGAGATTGTTGTGTAGTAATGGAAAAGACCGCCTTCAGTCTATAGGTCTGCAGATACCAAATATCAAGACCTCGTTCCCTCTGAGTGTAAACGAGCGAGAGCGTATGATGCTTGAAGAGTTCTTAAAATATGGAATGGGAATTCGGGCTACTTATGCCAATTTTGACTATGGCTTACCAGAAGATGCGAGCGTATCTGAAGTGGAGGAATATTTTGATATGATGTCGCACATAGCTTGCAAGAATGGCTACGAAATAAAAGCTACGCTGGACAGTGGCAGAGTGATTTCCTCGGCTAAAGATTCGGCGGCTAGCTATCCTTTGGACAAGAGCATCATAGCAGATGTGAATGATGAGGTGGAGGAAAAACTGCCATTTCAAGAGCAGAGGAAAAAGCTTGCTGCATGGTTTGATGAAATCTATCCCGATTTGAAACTTATTGAACAGGAGGAGCAAAATGCTGGAAAGAATAAACGTCATATCAAGAAATGAGATAGATCGTGCTTACAAGGATCATGTCTTCTTTAAGCTAATCAGAATCTTATGCCAGCCATACGTGGTGAGTTTGAAGAATTTTCATCTATTGCCCGAAGAGGTGTTTCAGGAAGTTATGGCATGGCTGGATTTCATCAGTAGAACCGAGGCTGATGAGGATGTCCTGGTGGTTTATTCTTCTGTGCGTAGCCGGATATGGGGGGATATGCGCCTATTGGCTGTGCCCCAATGCCCTGATGAGGAAATTGACAAGTCGGCAGATCTGATTATGGGTATTTTATTTACCTGTCTGATGAAACTGAGTGATGATTTTGTAGATGGATATGGTTTCTATAAGACTTTGGCATTTAGTTTGTTTGAACAAATTACTAGGGAAACAAAAGATAGGGATCATGTAATAAGCTCAATTATCAGTAATTCTTATTATGAAGCGCATAATGAAGAACTTAATGATTGGCTTATTGGGTATATGCTGTATAGCGATAATACTCTAACGGATCACGAAGGCAGACTTAAAACCACGTTGGCGAGAAATGGAAGTCCTAAGGGAAGAAAGCCTTCTCTTTTATTCACTAACGCTGATAAGGAAAAAGATGTAGAGGCTACGGAGTATTGGGCCCATGTGTTCAAGGAATATATATCATCCCGTCAGCGTACGGGGCTTATGCTTGATACGAAGCAGGATAATTTTCTTATTCTATCTATTCATGCCTTCAAGCAATATTGGTGTGATGATAAAAAAATGAAGCTTCCCTCTGCGGGTTCCGCATTTTGCAAGTTCCTGATGGAGGATTGTCTTTTTGAATTGGGAGAAGATGAACAGGGAAACAAGATTAAACTTTCAAGTGTAAATGATACGCTGACCAGAGTGTTATCCAAAGACCTGAATGAATACGATGGTGACTATCTGGCAGTGAACCGTTTTATGCAGCACTTTCTGGAGTCACCCTTCTAGCTATATAGGTTGCGCGACTGGACTTTAAAGTCCTCTCGGATTGGTGTCCTTTCGGAAAATACGAAAAATGTATTTTCCGAAAGGATTTTTTTTCCCCCTTTTTTTTCTCCGTATTTTCTGTTGTGTTATGCGGCATTAGGCGTGTTTTAGGCGGATAATGTCTTTCGGAAAATGAATTATCCGACAATATCCGATAGCCTCACACTCGAATTCTCTTTATATCTTTGCAGCGTCAAAAACAATTATTGTAATGATGGAGAATTCAAAACTTCAGTTGCAGGTAGATTCGCAGAAGAAACCAGCAACCCAGCCACAGGTGGCAACTCAGACTGGAAACCAAAAAGAGGTTGCTGACAATATGAACAATGAAGATGTGCCGCAGCCAGATCTCAATCCCCTGATACGTGACAAGGATTATCCGGCTGGAGTGAGAGAATGGATGATGACGGCCCCTGCTGAACTCAAGTTTGCCACCTTGGCTGTAGCCAGTGCCATGCTTGCTGTGTATGCCACCCGTCTGCGTCTGAATTATGTTTACGACAATTCGCTTTCTGCCATCTTGCTGCATGTTCTGGTATGTGGAGAACAGAGCTCGGGAAAGTCGTTTGCCAGATATTTGATGACGTATTTGATGGCTCCTCTGCAGAAGCGTGATGCAGAACAGAGAAGTGTAGAACAGAAGTACGCAGAACTGAAACGAAGACAGGGTAAAAAGGATGGTAAACTGCCTCCGGAGCCAAAGACGGATATAACGCTGCTACACGAGAATCTGTCTCTTTCTATGCTTATCAAGCGAGCCGATGCTCCTGTCAAGCTGTATGGATGTCCAAAAACATTGTTTCAGTTTGCTGATGAGATTGGTGCTATCGTGCAGGCCAGCAAGCGACAGTTTTCTGATATCAAGCAAATCAACAAGACTGGATATGACCTGGGTTCTCTCTTTGGTCAGGATTATCTGAGTGAAACTAGTTATTCGGCTGTGGTTGATTTGATGTTGTGCTATGTATATACAGGTACTCCGGCTGCTATCAATCGATATATGGACAAAGCTGCCATTGAGGGAGGAAGTGTGACTCGAACAATCCTTTGTAATATAGAAAATCGGTTAGGTGATAATCCGCTGATGTTCAAGACTCTGAGTGTGAAGCAAATTGAAAGTCTGGATAATATACTGGAAAAGCTGATGCAGGGCTGTTATGAGGAGAATGGTAAAAAATTATGTAAGGAGCGACTTCTTGATACGCAATGGCTTGATTCCACTGTACAGCGTTGGTGTGAGTTGCAGCGTAAAAGAGTGTTGAAGACGATGTCTAAGGCTTTGGATGTTTTTTACAAAAGAAGTAGTGTCAGTGCCTTTCGTATAGCTTCATTGATGCAATATCTATACCAGCTTGAGGGTGTCAAGGAAGAACAGGAGATACATAAATTGGTAAAGCAAATTTATCTGGCTTGCGCTGATAGAATTCTGCAGAATATGTTGGGAAAATGGGGACATGTTTTTGAGGAAATCAATGCTGAGTCGGAGTTGGTTCCATATAAGACCAACAATTGGTTTGATGAGTTACCACAGCAGTTTTCGCGTGATTTTCTGGCGGAATATCTGAAACGTAATGACTTGAAGACTCCAGTAAAAAACTTTATCTGTAATTGGACTCGTAAGGGCTGGATCAAGAAAATAGAAAAAAATGTGTATTCTAAAACAGGTAAGGAAAATAAGAAAAAACAAAGAAACAATGATCGATAAATACAATATTCAAAAGCTTCGCGAGCTCGACATCTTGCAGGTGGCTGATCTTCTGGGCATGGGGCTCCGCAACAAGCGAGCCCTCTGCATCCACCATGATGATCATCATCCGAGCCTCGCCTTCAATGTAAAGAAGAACACCTGCCACTGCTATAGCTGCGGATTCTCTGCCGATACCATCGGACTGGTGAGAGAGCGACTGAACCTGGGATTCAGCGAGGCATGTCGCTGGCTGGCAGATCATTTTGATGTGTATATCGGCGATGAGCACAGAGATACTCATCGCAAAGATGTGAAAAAGCCGGTTACGGCATCAGACAGAAGAATGGCTTCCCTGAGAGCGCATTTTGCGGAAACCCATGTCTCACATGGACATCTGGCTTATGTTGCCCCATCATCCGTAGATGTGGAGTTTTACCAGCAGATGTTCCGGCAGATGCATCTGTCTGAATCGGGGCAGAGATTTCTCTTCGAGGAGCGGTTGCTCAGCCCGGAGGCATTGAAGGTCTGCCAGATAGTGAGCACGGAGCAAAGTGTATGCATGGCGAGAGTGGGGCGTGGAGTGTTTGACGGACCATCGCTCATCTTTCCCTATTTCGACCAGGAGGGAAGACTGGTTTCCGTGCAGAGCCGCTATCTGGGAAAGCCGAAGTCTGAGTCATCTTCCGATATGGATAAGGTATCTTTTGATGAAGTAAAGCCGAAGGAGATTCCCCGATTCAAGTTTGCACCAGGCAGTCATCGCATGATATATGGGCTCGACCGATTGAAGGATTATCCTTCTGATGAACCGCTGCTCATCACCGAGGGACCCTCTGATTGCTGGACGGCATTGACTCTTGGCTTTCATGCCATAGCCATCCCCAGTGCCACGCTTTTCGACCGCCGTTTTCAAGGGCTTCTTGCCGGAAGAAATCTTCACATCTTCCCAGATCAGGATGAAGCAGGATTGAATCTTTACTTTGAGCTGAAGAAAGCATTGCCCAGTTTGGTTTACCATCAGCTGCCCGAAGGTTGTAAGGATTTGAGTGAGTATTATCTCAAGCTCCGTCGTAGAGAAGGGATGACGCTGGAGGAGGCGAAAGCCAAGACTCAGGGGTGCGTAAGTGTCTGATAATTATGCTTTTTGTTATTATGTTTATTAATTTGCTTTTTAATTTAATTTTAGGTAGATATGGAAATTTATGTGAATCGTCTATTGCGTGAGCGTGGCACCATCATGGGCACACTCAAAGTTGTGAAAGAGGTTGCTGGCGAAGGGATTGAGCTGGTGAAGGTTTGTGGCACCGTGGAGCGTGAGGCAGATTGCCTTCCGGCAGGAAAGTATCGTGTGCGCATTGGCAAGTGCAAGCGTCTCAACCGCAAGATGCCGTATCTGGTTCCGGTGGATGATGCTTACGCCAAGTCGGTTGCGATGATTCAGCCGGGCAACGGTCCGTTTACGATGAGCCGTGGCAGCATCCTGGTGGGTGAGGTCCATGCCCCCGGCTATGTATTGAAGAGCCAGTCGCTTTTCACCACCCTCTACGAGCGCATCAAGAAGGCGGTGTGGCGAGGCAACGTAGTAACGCTGGAGATTAAGGAGGTGTAGGCAGGAGAAGGATGCTTTTGTTATAATACAGTAAGTATTGTAGTAGAATAGCTGGTGATATTGTAAAAGAAAAAGCAGTTGTTGCGGTAAGAGGCAACAACTGCTTTTCTATGGTCCACCTTCTTGTTTTCTGGACCACCTTTCTGGACCACCGTCAGAACGAAAGATGGCTGGCTTTGTATTTTACAAAGACTCTTCCACTTCTTTCCAATCTATCAATCCCTTGCCTGTTTCATCGAGTTCCACGGCCAGGGCGATGACCTTGCGCTTGTCGGCCTTGAAGGGCTCGGTGTAGCTCTTTTCCTTTATCTTGCTCTCGGCAGCAGAAATGCCGCCATTGTTAGATAGCTTCAGCTCCAGGATGTAGATGAAGTTGGTGGTTTCTACCACCATATCAATTCTGCCCGTAGCAATCATCTTTTCTACTTCCACACGGCAACCGATGGCATTGAAGATGGTGCTCATAATCAGGCGGTAACGCTCCTCCATGTCCATGCTGGCAAGCTTCTTGTTGCTGTAGGGCACATCCGCAATGAGCGCCTTCAGGCATTTCATGGCTTCGGGAAGATTGCCAAGCTGAAGGGCTAGAAACAGACCAGATTGGGTAGATTGTATATCACCATTACTTCGCAAGGTAAGTGCCGGTAACACTGTTTCATAAAGTGCTTGCCTTACCTCAGAATTAGGAAATCCTAAAATATAAACTCCCATCTGGTAATCCTTAATGGTAAGATAACCAGACTGATAGAGGAACAGTTCTGCTCCTCCGCCTGTGACATCCGATGTCTCTATGGTTTGGCGAAGAATGGTGCACGGATCAAAATTACCCAATTTGAGTTCCATGTCATCCACAAACTTAGGCAACAGAGAGGTTGCACCCGATGAAGCCCAGTAGTTCTTCAGATCTGAATCTGCCAAGGCATTGATGAGACTGAACGGATTGAATACATCCACCATATTGCGGCGACTGAAATGATAGCCGTCATAATATGCCGTCAGTTGTGCTACAGCTTCATCGAATGTCCAGTCTTCGTATTCTGCCAATTTGTTGATTTCAGGCTTGAAATCGCGCAGCACCTCTTCTTTCGTAATACCACAGATGGCTGCATATTCCGGCTCAAAGCTGATGTTGCTCAGATTATTGAGCACAGAGAAGAGAGAGATTTGCGTAAACTTGGTGATGCCGGTGATGAAGACAAACTTCTCGTATTTATCCTGAGATTTTAATACGGCAAATACTTCTCTATAAATAGCGGTACATGCTTCGTGCTGGGGAGTCTTCCAGGAATGCTGCAATGGAGAGTCGTATTCGTCGATGAGAATGGCAACCTGTAAACCTGTTTTGTTATAAGCAGTTTTTATAATTTCTATCAGACGAGTTGCTAAGGGAGAGTTACCCCTCGATTCTATCTCATATAAAGATTCATATTCTTGAAAGGTATAGTCCAGATAACCTTTCAGACTTTCCGGTTCAGCGCCAGCCTGGCTCATATCCAGTCTGATGACAGGTCGCTTCACCCATTCCGTCTCCATCTGCATAATCTTCAAACCCTCGAAGAGTTCCTTCTTACCCATGAAGTAGGCTTCGAGCGTATCAACCAGCACTGATTTACCAAAGCGGCGTGGGCGGCTCAGGTAATTATACGTTTTATTTCTGTTGGCAAGTTGCCAGATGATATCTGTTTTGTCAACATATAGGTATCCACCCTTTCTGATTTTTTCAAAAGACTGGATGCCTACTGGCAATCTTCTATCGTTCATTTCTGTCATAATCTAATCTCCTATGTTTTCAGGATGGCTTTTTATGCCCTATCCATCTTTCTGCAAATTCTTTCTATAAATTCTTTCTGCAAAGATACGACGAATATTTTGATTTCGCAAGAAAAAATGGGGGATAATATAAAAAAGGTGGCGAATCTTTTTGTTATCTCTGATTTTTGCAGTATCTTTGCAGAAGCAAAGTTGCACTCGGCAATTTGAAAGCTAGCTTTCATTGCGCTCGTTTGCATTTACTTTGCATTTGGATGGATTCGCCTCAGGGCGATGACGTCTGTCTTTGTGGATGAAATAGATTTCGTATCTAGTTCGATGAAGTTCTAAGTCCAAATAGTCCGACCAGACAATAATACAACAGAACTTCGGAGGATGAGGATGCGCCTAGCTATAGGCGTACCCCTTCCTTTCGTTTCTGTTGTTGGGTAATCTTTGGTCGGACAGCCCGGACTTAGGAATGAATAGGATGTGGGTGCGCCTTTTTCTTTCCACAATATTTAGATAAGACTTTATACGATAAGTCTTTATACGATAAGTCTTTGAAAAACAAGTCTTTCATGTATTATTGATTTTTAAATGTCCGACCAAAACATGATAAATAATCAAGATTCTGATAATGAGAGACAGGTAGTTTCGCGTGAGCGAGTGGCGGAGCATGGAGAAGTTTATACCGCCAAGCGTGAGGTGAATGCTATGCTCGACCTGGTGAAGGAAGAGACGGAGCGTATCGACTCCCGATTCCTGGAACCGGCTTGCGGCAACGGCAATTTCCTCATCGAAATTCAGCGCCGTAAACTCGAGGTGGTGGAGTGCCAGTATGGTAAGAGCAGATACGACTACGAACTGTATGCCGCCCTCGCCATCAGTTCGATGTACGGCGTGGAGCTGCTGCCCGACAATGTGGCTGCCTGTCAGAAGAGGCTCTATGATGATTTCATGGAGCGCTATCAACGTGTGTTTCATCAGGAATGCAGTGCCCCTTATGAGCGTTGCATTCAGTTTCTTTATGCCAAAAACATTCTTTGTGGTGATGCCCTCACCATGGAAACGTCTTCCGGGAAACCTATTGTTTTCTCGGAATGGGGCTTCGTGGGCGGTGGCAAAGTGAAGCGTCGTGACTTCCGTCTTGATGATTTGCTCAAAAACGTGGAGTATGACAAGCCGAAACCGGAGGAGGAGGGTTTGCTCTTTGCCGATACTGGCGAGCCAACCTTCGTGCATGAGCCTATCAAGGAATATCCGTTGACTCATTATCTTAATCTTCCTGACCATGATCAATTATAATCCCGATGTGCTCAGTTGCCTGGCCAATCTGAGCAATGATGAGGTATTCACGCCTCCTGAGATAGCCAACCGTATGCTCGATCTTTTGCCAAAGGAGATTTGGAGCGATAGTAAGGTAAAGTTTCTCGACCCTTTTTGTAAGAGCGGTGTGTTTCTTCGTGAGATAACCAAGCGTCTGCTGGATGGTCTCTCTGAAGAGATTCCCGATATGCAGGAGCGCCTTGACCATATCCTTCATCATCAGGTTTATGGCATGGCGATAACGGAGCTTACTTCTCTGGTGAGCCGCCGTTCGCTCTATTGCAGCAAGGATGCCAGCAGCGAGTATAGCATCAGCCGCTTTGATGAGGCTGCCGGCAACATTGCCTTCCACGAGATTCCGCATACCTGGAATGAATCTACAGGCAAGTGTATCTATTGTGGCGCAAGCCGAGAAGTGTACGAGCGTGGCGAGGATAAGGAAAACCATGCTTATCAGTTTATTCATACAGATAATCCAAAAGAACTATTCAACAATATGAAATTCGATGTAATTATCGGCAATCCGCCGTATCAGCTGAATGATGGTGGGGGTAAGGGAAGTAGTGCAACACCTTTATATCAACTTTTTGTTAATCAATCAAAGAAACTTGCTCCTCATTATTTAATTATGATTATTCCTTCTAGATGGTTTAGTGGTGGAAAGGGATTGGATGTTTTTAGAGAGGATATGTTGACGGACAATAGAATCGAAGTTCTGGTGGATTATTTTAATTCTTCAGATTGTTTCCCAGGAGTTGATTTGTCTGGAGGTGTATGTTATTTTAAATGGAATCGTGATTATAGAGGAGATTGTAAGATTACTAATATCCGAAATAAGCAGACTGTTGAAATGAAACGACCATTGCTGGAGAAGAATTCTTCATCATTTGTGCGCTTTAATCAGGCTATACCTATCTTGCGTAAAGTCCGAAAATTTAAAGAAAAGAGTTTTGAGCAATTAGTAAGTCCTAGAAAACCATTCGGTGATATAAAGCCGTATAAAACTAATGCAAATAATTCTTTGCTAAAAGTCTATGCTTATCCGGAAAATGGTTTTATTAATCAAGAACAAGTCAAGCAAAACGTTAAAGCTATAGAATCTTATAAGGTATTTATAGCTAAAGCTTATGGAGAAAGAGGAGATTTTCCATATTTGGTAATAGGTAAGCCTTTTATTGGTGAAAAGTTTTCTCTTTGTACTGAAACCTATCTTATGATAGGTCCATGTGCATCGGGAGCAGAAACAGAGAATATCATCTCTTATATGCGTACTAAGTTTTTTCGCTTCTTTGTGTTGTTCAAGAAAAATACCCAAAATGCTGCTAGAGGAGTATATTCTTTCGTCCCCCTCCAAGACTTCTCTCATCCTTGGACCGACGAGATGCTCTATCGCAAGTACAAACTCTCATCTGATGAAATCGCCTTTATCGAGTCGATGATTCGTCCGATGGAATAATCTTGAAACAAGATCAGAATAGGGTAAGGGAGCAGGAGAGCATTCTCCTGCTTCCACCTTATTATATATAACAACATAACATCATGGATTATGACGCAGAATTTATTTCCCGAGAAATCGGAGTCGCAGCCTAAAATCTATGCTTACAGAGATAAGCATAACCCCGACTTGAAGGGATTGCTCAAGGTGGGCTATACCACCCAGGATACGATTACCCGAATTCATCAACAATATCAGATAGTGAAGCCAAGCGGCGACCCTGTGAACATCGTCTTCGAAGAATCGGCGATGCGGCAGGATGGTACTGTCTTCACCGACCATGAGGTGCACCGTATGCTGCTCAGAATGGGTTGCCAGAAAGTGGCTGGCGAATGGTTCCGCTGCACCCCGGAGGATGTGAAGAAGGCATGGCTTGCCGTGAGAGACAGAAGCGAAACGATCTACGACCGCACCGAAAATTTCCCGATGCGACCTGAACAGCAGGAAGCCGTGAACAAGACTGCAGAATATTTCAATCGGTTCCAGCATGACCATGAGCACACACCTCATTTCCTCTGGAATTGCAAGATGCGATTCGGCAAGACTTTTACTACCTATCAGTTGGCGCTTCGCATGAAGTGGCGCCGACTGCTGGTGCTTACCTTCAAGCCTGCCGTGGCACAAGCTTGGGAGGAAGACCTGATGCGCCATCAGGATTTCGAGGGTTGGCAATTCATCAATGCCAAGACTCAAACCGATGAGGACATCGACATCAACAAGCCATTCGTCTGTTTCGGTTCCTTCCAGGATTTCCTGGGCAAGAGCAAGAGCGGAGGCATGAAGGCGAAACACGAATGGACGCGAGCCTTCAACTGGGATTGCGTGGTGCTGGATGAATATCATTTTGGTGCATGGCGAGAGGAAGCGCAGGAACTGATTGGCTCCAGGGAAGACATCAAAGTGCAGAAGAAAGCCATGGTTGAATCGGAGAAGGAACTGAGTCTGGAGATAGAAAATCCTGATTATTTTGATGAGGACATGATGCCAATCACGGCTCGTCATTATCTCTATCTTTCGGGCACGCCATTCCGTGCACTTGCTTCGGGCGACTTTATCGAGGATGAAATCTACAACTGGACCTATTCTGATGAACAGCGTGCCAAGGAGGAGTGGGAGAATACTCATCCCAAGATTTCTCATTCGCAATCTTCTCATCCGCAGACATTATCCTTGCAAGGTTATGCTGCTGAGGATACGTCGCAACCCGAGAGAATGAATCCCTATGCCTCGCTCCCGAGAATGGTGCTGATGACCTATCAGTTGCCGCCTTCCATTGCTGCCGTGGCGAATGATGGGGAGTTTGATGAATTCGACCTCAATACATTCTTCCTGGCAGATGGAGAAGGCGAGAAGGCTTGCTTCCGTTTTCATGATGATGTGCAGAAATGGCTCGACTTGTTGCGTGGCAACTATCTGCCTGCATCTATCGACCATTTGAAGCAAAACAACAGGAAACCGCCTCTTCCATTTTATGATTCAAGACTTTACGGTGTACTGGCACATACGCTGTGGTTTCTTCCCAACGTGGCATCCTGCTATGCTATGAGGAATCTGCTGGCAGAATCGCAGAACACTTTCTATCATGAATATCAGGTGATAGTTTGTGCTGGAACCAAGGCTGGAATCGGACTTGATGCCCTTGCGCCTGTAGAGCGGGCGATGGAGAATCCCGACCCTCTGCATTGCAAATCCATCACTTTGAGTTGTGGCAAACTGACCACGGGGGTAACCGTGAAACCATGGACTGGCATCTTTATGCTTCGTGATACGTCGAGTCCGGAAACCTACTTCCAGGCCGCTTTCCGGGTTCAGTCGCCATGGACCATTACCAATCGTGATGGATTGCATCCCAACCAGACGGAGATTTTGAAGCAGGAGTGTTACGTTTTCGATTTCTCGCCAAACAGGGCTTTGAGAAAGTTGGCGGAATATAGCAGTCAGCTGAATGTGGATGCCGACAAGACTCCGGAGCAGAAGGTGGATGATCTGATTCATTTCTTGCCCGTAATCTGCTATCAGGATGGAGCGATGAAGGCTTTGAACGCAGGTGAAGTGCTTGATATGGCAACGAGCAATACTTCTGCCACCTTGCTGGCCAGGAGATGGGAGAGTGCCACGCTGGTGAATGTGACGAATGGTGTGCTGGAAAAGCTTTTGAACAACGAGCAGGCGATGCAAGCCCTGATGAACATCGAGGGATTCAGAAGCTTGAATGAGGATATTCAGACCATCATTACCAAGACCGACCACATCAAGAAGACCAAGAAAGCGGCTTCGGAATCGGAGGATGGTCTTTCGAAAAAGGAGAAGAAGGAATTAAGCGAAGAGGAGAAGGAGGTGAAGAGTAAGCGCAAGATGATACAGGAGAAACTCATCAAGTTTGCCACTCGCATACCTATCTTCATGTATCTTACGGATTATCGTGAGCGCAGTCTTCGGGATGTCATCATGCAGTTGGAGCCTGGTCTTTTTGCCAAGGTTACGGGTTTGACCAAGAAGGATTTTGAGTTGCTGGTGAACCTGGGAGTATTTAATGAGGCGTTGATGAACGATGCCGTCTTCAAGTTCAAGCGCTACGAGGACAGCAGTCTTACCTATACGGGTATCAACCGCCATGAGGAGGATGAGAAAGTGGGCTTGTGGAGCACCACGATATCCAGGGAAGAGCTTTATAGTGAGTGAATCTAGATGATAAAGAAAGCCAGCCTTCTCCTGCGAAAAGGCTGGCTTTGAATCTGTTTTATGGTTCTTCTATATTTTATAACCATCCCCAGTCGCTCCAATCGGCTTTGGAGGCAATGCTGGTGGTTTTCCACCACGAACCGAGAAGGAAGGCTGTGAATGATACCCCAAAGATGGCTGCACAGATATAACTGGCTTCTCCGTTGCCGATAAAGGCTAGGATGAGTCCGATAATAAGACAGAAAATGCTGACCACCAGGCAGAAAAGCACGCTGAAGGCATAGAAACTACTTATCTTATTCTCGTTCTCGTTCTCTTTTTCTTTCTCCTTCTTCTTCTGTCTTTCGGGGCTTCCTGCTTTTGGCAGAGCACCATATATTCCGCAAAGTAAGATGCCAAACAGGCAGAGGAATATCCCCACCAATGGGTGGCTGAGACTGTCCATAAAGCACAGTATCAGCAAGAGTGAGATCGTAAACCCCACCAAACCTATTACAGCAGTCTTATCCCAATATACTTTCATAACGATCGGTTTTAATCAGAACGACATTTTCTTCTATGTGTGCAAAGATATAAAATATTCCTGAGAAATGCTTCTTTTTTGATGCAGAAAAAGCTATTTTCTTGTAGATTTTCTTGCGAGTTCCAATCTTTCTTCGTATTTTTGCACCAATAAGTAACGTGGAACTTTAAAAACGAAAGAAAATATGGAGGAAAAGAAATATCATATCGAGGAATCGAAGATAGCAGGGGATAAGGTCTGTGAGCCATCACCTGCTTATCGTTCGGCAGCATCATCTGCATTATCAGTATCATGGGATGAGGCTTACGCCACCGATTCCTATCCAATGGGGCGCTCGCTGGAGCAGGTGATGGAGCATTGTGCTGAGGTTGAGAAATACTTGGATGATCCAGACCATTGGATTTCCATAGATGAATTTGAAGCGCAGATGCGAAAGGCAATACCGGGATGGAAATAGTGGAAATTAAAGTTGAAAGGCTTTTTCTTGTAGAATTTCGAAAGTGTGTGGCATATGCATTCTCTGAATTTGGAAGGAAAACGGTGAAGAATTGGAATGCTGAGTATGAGAAAATTAGGCATCGCTTGGAAATGATGCCTACCGGCTATCCTTTTGTTCCTGAATTGCAGAAATGGCAAAAGTATCGTGGTGCTATCATCATGAAGAACTTCAAGATTATCTATTTCTATGATGAAGATTCAAATCTTGTTAGAATTGTGGATCTCTGGGATTTGCGCCAAAACCCTCGTAAGCTGAACCTGCGAGCCTGGAGGATAGAAAGAAAGGATTATCATTAGGATTAGATAAAAAACGTCAGGCGTCCTGTCGGAACGGAAATCCGTCGGGACGTCTGACGTTTTTTCCCTCGTTTAGAGGACATGTTATTTCTTCGCCAGCCATCTGCGCACTGGCAGGTCGTAGAACTTCAGACAGAGCCAGGCGGCTGCTATCGAAACTGCACAGGTGATGAGCGCCTCGGGCCAGGTTTCACCAAGCGTGAAGAGCTGCTTCTTGATGAGCCACGAATAGAAGTAATACATAAACGGATAGTGCACGATATAGAGCGGGAAGGAGATGTCGCCCAGGAACGTGCAGACGCGGGTGCTGAAACGGTCGGATGTCATTCCGCTCGCTCCCAACCATACTATCGCCGGGAAAATCAGGAGGATGCATACTGCCTCGAAAACGCCATTCAGCATGATGCTGCCAGCTGCTTCGCCAGCTCCATTCACAGAACTTCCGCCAAATGTACTTTCTATATAAGGTACGTGGAAGAGCAGGAGAAGAATGATGGAACTGATCCAGAACGCTCCCTTTACCTTGAACTGGATGCGATGGAAAACACGGGACAGCAGCATTCCTATCGTAAACGGGCAGAGCATGCGCAGAAGCCCACCCCAGAAGTTGAGACCATCGAGCGTCCAGCCCACACCAAATATGCCGTAGCCGCAAACATCCGTAGCCGTGAACCAAAGCAGCAGGATGGATAGGATACCGGCGAGAATAGCCAGAGCCCTGGTGGAGAGCCTCCGGATGAAAAGGGCATAGAGGATGTTGCCGATGTACTCGAAGAAGAGCGACCAGGCGGGGCCGTTGAGCGGAAACATTTCGCCATTGCCTCTTACTTCGTATCCGCAACCTGGCAGGGCGGGAATCATCAGCATGGCGCAGAGTAGGGCTATCATCATCGTAGGTACCGAAGCCGGTGTGCCGTTCCAGGTCACTGCCCCCTGAAGGATGAACATTACGAGTCCTATCAAGGCACCCATCACTACCATCGGATGCAGGCGGATGAGGCGGCGCTTGAAGAATTTTCCCAGTGTCAATGTCTTTCCCCAACGGTCATCGTATGCGTAGCCGATGACGAAACCGGAAAGGATGAAGAAGAAGTCAACCGCCAGATAGCCGTGGTTGATTTCCTGGATGATGGCTGAGCCGGATGCAAACTGGTAGCCTTCGAACACATGATACCACACCACGAGCAATGCAGCCACGCCTCGCAATCCGTCGAGCAGGGCATAATGGGGTTTGGTATCTGCAAAATGAGTTACTGATTGATGTAAGTTAGTCATAAATTATGATTGTTAATATTATTATTATTATGATGATGATTTATTTGATTTCTTATTTCCTATATTTTGATTTCAACTGCAAATATACAAAATATTTTTCGTTTTACTTTTATTCTTGCCGTAAAAAAAAGAAAAATGCTGCAATAATAATAAAAAGGTGGCTCTTCTCTTTGCCGGACAAGAATATTTCCTTACCTTTGCATAGCTTTTAAGCTTGTGGAGATTACCGACGAAAGTTTAAAAAGAGAAAATATAAAAGAGAGAAGAAAATGAAATTGAAATTGAGATTCTTGAAATTGATGCTGCTGCTCTTCATTCTGCCTTTGCAGATGCTGGCGGCAGAACTGGGAGAGGCGGGCAAGCTGTTGGCGGCACTGCCTGGAGTGAGTGATGTGGAAACGCTGAAGAGTACGCATTTCCCGGAAAAATATGTGTTCTTCATCAAGCAGCAACTGGATGCCAAGGATGCTTCCAAGGGTAGTTTTGAGCAGCGAGTGATTCTCTGCCACAGAGGATTCGACCGTCCTACCGTGCTCGTAACAGAAGGCTACAACGCCAAGTATGCGCTGCGTGAGGATTACATCGAGGAACTTTCCAAGCTCTTCGATACCAACATCATTACCGTGGAGTACCGATATTTCGACAAGTCGATGCCTAGTCCTTGCAACTGGGATTACCTCACCGTGGAGAACTCGCTCTACGATCTGCACCACGTAAACCAGACCCTGCATGCGATGTACAAGGGCAAGTGGATTGCCACGGGCATCAGCAAGGGCGGACAGACCACGATGTTTTACCGCGCCTACTTCCCAAATGATGTGGACATATCCGTGCCATACGTGGCACCACTGAACAAGGGTGTAGAGGATGGCAGACACGAGAAGTTCCTGCAGGAGGAGGTTTCTACCAAGGAGAACCGACAGAAGGTGCTCAACTTCCAGCTGCTGCTCTTCAAGCGCAAGGCTGCGCTGCTGCCGATGTTCGAGAAGTATTGCAGCGAGAAGCAGTATCGCTTCAATGCGCCTATCGCCGAGATTTTTGATTATTCGGTGTTTGAGTATGCCTTCGCCTTCTGGCAGTGGGGTGAGGACATCAAGAAGATTCCTACGAATGATACCACCGACGACCAGGTGTTCAAATACTGGATCAACATGTGTGAGCCGGAGTATTTCACCAACTACAATGCCACTGCATCTTTCGATGTACAGGCTGCCAAAGAGTTGGGATATTACGGATATTACACTAAGCCATTCAAGAGATACCTGAGTATCAAGTCGGCAAAGGGTTATCTGAAGAAGCTGATGGTGCCAAAGGGTGCCGAGAACGTGGAGTTCTCGCCAAAGCTTTACAATTATACCGTGGATTTCCTGACCAAGAATGATCCGAAGATGGTGTATATTTATGGTGATATCGACCCATGGGGTGCATCGGGCATCTATGGTCTGCCTTTCACCAAGAACAAGAAGAACCTGCATGTCTATATGTGTCATGGCGGTTCACATCTCACCCGCATCCTGTCGTTCCCTGAGCCTACCAGACAGGAAATCATCGACCTGATTGGTGGATGGTTGAAGAAATAGGCAATTCGTTATATAAAGCATTCATTATAAGAAGCAATTCATTATATAACGAATAAGCCTTTTAAAAACAGATATAAAAAAAGCGTCTTGAAATCATTCAAGGCGCTTTTTTTATATCTATATGTTTATCTTATCCGTTTGCGATATTTCCGAAGAAATCGAATGAGGCATCCCAATCCTTCCATACTGGCTCTCTGCCCAATTCCTTCAATCTCGCATTGATTACCTTGGCGGTACGCTCATCGCTCACGGTGAACTGCTCCAATGCCTGAGGATAAGTATGGTAACCACCAGGATTTACCTTTGATTCTGCCGACATGGTGGTGACACCCAGTGTTGCCATGTTGTCACGGATGTAGGCAGGCTCACGGGTAGAGTAGGAGATATCTACATCGTGGTCGAAGATACGCATGGCGAAAGTAGCCTGTGCCAACTGCTTGTCTGTCATGAAGCAGTTTGGCTGGAAACCTTCGTTCTGTGCAGGGCGCATACGAGGGAAGTTCACGCTGTACTTGGTCTTCCAGTAGTGCTTCTGAAGGTAGCGCAGATGATGAGCCATCATCACTACATCCGTGCGCCACTCCTTCTCCAGACCGATGAGCACACCCATACCGATGGAGTGAACGCCTGCCATACCCATGCGGTCGAAACCATCGCAGCGCCACTCAAACTTGCTCTTCATGCCACGTGGGTGGTAGAGCTTGTAGTGCTCGTGGTTGTAGGTTTCCTGGAAACAGATTACGCCGTTCATACCATGGTCGGCGAGGGTCTTGTAATCCTCTGTAGAGAGTGGCATCACCTCAATCTTCACGTTAGAGAAATACTTCTTGGCGATGTCGATTGCCTTGGCAAGATAAGGGGTACCAGCCTTTGCCGGGTTCTCGCCTGTAACGAGAAGGATGTTCTCGAATGGAGCCAACTGCTTGATTGCCTTGTACTCGTTCTCAATCTGCTCTGGGGTGAGGATGGTGCGGGCCATCGGATTCTCACGATGGAAACCGCAATACACGCAGGAGTTAGAGCATGAATTGGTGATGTAGAGAGGAATGAACATCGACATGGTCTTGCCGAAGCGCTCCTCGGTATATTTGCGGGAAAGACGCGCCATTACCTCCAGGTATGGCTCGGCTGCCGGTGAAATCAGCGCCATGAAGTCGTTCACATCGCAATGGTCCTTGGCAAGGGCACGGCGCACATCGTTATCGGTCATTCGAGCAATGCGCTCCGTGGTCTCCTCCCAACTGATATTCTTTAATTCGTCTGAAAACATTTTCTTACTTTTTAAACTTTCTCAAATCGTGTGTCAACTTGGCTGCACAGAAGTTTGGACCACACATGGTGCAGTACTCACCGTCTGTATGACCTGCCTCCTCGAAATACTTCAAGGCGAGCTCTGGGTCGAGAGAGAGGTGGAACTGGTCTCTCCAGCGGAACTCGAAACGGGCCTTGGAGAGGGCGTTGTCGCGGATGGTTGCACCTGGATGACCCTTTGCCAAATCGGCTGCATGAGCGGCAATCTTATAGGTTACCACACCTGTGCGCACATCTTCCTTGTTAGGCAAGGCGAGGTGCTCCTTAGGTGTTACATAGCAGAGCATGGCAGTGCCGAGCCATGCTATCTGGGCACCACCGATGGCTGAAGTGATGTGGTCGTAACCTGGAGCAATATCGGTAACCAATGGGCCGAGGGTGTAGAATGGTGCCTCGTGACAGTGGTCGAGCTGGCGCTCCATGTTCTCCTTGATCTTCTGCAATGGCACATGACCAGGGCCCTCGATGAATGCCTGCACGTTCTTGTCCCAGGCACGGGTAACGAGTTCGCCCATGGTATCCAACTCGGCAAACTGGGCTGCATCGTTGGCATCGGCAATACAGCCAGGGCGCAGACCATCACCCAAAGAGAGGGCAACGTCATACTGTGCCACGATGTCGCAGATGTCGTCGAAGTGCTCATAGAGGAAGCTCTCCTGGTCGTGATAGAGACACCACTTGCTCATGATACTACCGCCACGGCTCACGATACCGCAAAGACGGCTATCAGCGAGATGCACATTGTGGCGACGGATGCCGGCATGGATGGTGAAGTAGTCAACACCCTGCTCGCACTGCTCGATGAGGGTATCACGGAATACCTCCCAGTTCAGGTCCTCTACCTTGCCGTTTACCTTCTCCAAAGCCTGGTAGATAGGCACGGTTCCTACTGGTACAGGGCAGTTGCGCACAATCCATTCACGGGTCTCGTGGATATTGTCGCCGGTAGAGAGGTCCATCAAAGTATCGCCTCCCCACTTGCAGGACCATACAGCCTTATCCACCTCTTCCTCGATGCTGGAGGTAGTGGCAGAGTTACCGATGTTGGTATTGATCTTCACGAGGAAGTTGCGGCCGATGATCATCGGTTCGCTCTCTGGGTGGTTGATGTTGGCAGGAAGAACGGCACGTCCGCGTGCAATCTCATCACGCACATACTCAGGAGTGATATGGGTATCGATGCCCAACTCCTGGCAGTTCATGTTCTCGCGGATAGCCACATACTCCATCTCTGGAGTGATGATGCCAGCCTTGGCGTAAGCCATCTGGGTGATATGCTTGCCAGCCTGAGCACGGCGAGGCAACTGGATGTGCTCGAAGCGGAGGTGGTCGAGGCTATGGTCAGCAAGACGCTGCTTGCCATACTCGCTGGTAACCTCCTTGAGCTGTTCGGTATCGTTGCGGTCGATAATCCACTGCTCGCGCATTCTTGGCAAGCCCTTCTTCAAATCTACCTGATAGTTAGGGTCGCTGTAAGGACCGCTGGTATCGTAGATATAAACCGGAGCGTTTGGCTCTGTATGTGGAATGCCGCGCTCATCCTTCACAACAGTAGGAGTGAGGTTTACCTTGGTCATTCCAACCTTGATCTGTGGGAAAAGTTTTCCCTGCATATACGCCTTTTCTCTCTGGGCGTAAGCTTTCTTATCGTTTGGCATAATGTTTAAAGGATTATCATATAATAATTATTCGTTGAGGAATGCGGTGAGTGGAGAACTTGCCTCGGCACAATCGCTGATGGCTCCGAGACCAGCCTCGTAAGCACGGCGACCGCATACCACTGCCTCCTTGAATGCCTTAGCCATTTCTACAGGATCACCGGCTACGGCGATGGCTGTGTTGACCAGACAGGCACTGGCACCCATCTCCATAGCCTCGGCTGCGTGGCTAGGCGCACCGATACCTGCATCTACTACTACAGGAACAGTAGCCTGCTCGATGATGATCTGCAGGAAGTCCTTCATTCTCAATCCCTTGTTGGTACCGATAGGTGCCGCGAGTGGCATCACGGTAGCAGCACCAGCCTCTTCGAGGTGCTTGCAGAGGGTAGGGTCTGCCTGACAATATGGCAATACCACGAAACCGAGCTTTACCAGTTTCTCTGTAGCCTTCAGAGTCTCGATAGAGTCTGGAAGAAGATAGCGAGGGTCTGGGTGGATTTCAAGCTTGAGCCAGTTGGTTCCGAAAGCCTCGCGGGCCATCTGTGCTGCGAATACAGCCTCCTCGGCGTTGCGCACGCCACTGGTGTTAGGAAGGAGCTGGATATTTGGGTTCTGCACGATATGAGAGAGCAGGTCGTCCTGCTTGTCTTCGAGTTCGATACGCTTCATGGCAACGGTTACCATTTCTGTTTCAGAAGCCTTGATGGCTTCAGCCATGAGCTGGTTGTTGTTGAACTTTCCTGTTCCGAGGAAGAGGCGGGAGTTGAACTCTCGTCCTGCAATTACTAATTTTTCCATTTTCTGTTATTCTTATTTTTAAATGTTTGCTATTTGAATCCCTTCATCATTTCCATGATATCATGGGTTTCTGATGCCGGATCCTTGGCATTGAGGATGCAGCCGCTGAGGGCGATGCCGTTAACCCCCGTCTTCATAATTTCGGGAATATCCTCCTTGGTGATGCCACCGATGGCAACGATTGGGATATCGATATTTTCTGCCTTCATCTTCTGGATGATTTCTTTATATCCTTCAAGACCGAGGATAGGAGAGAGCTTCTCCTTGGTAGTGGTGAAGCGGAACGGACCGCAACCGATGTAATCGGCACCAGCCTCATAGTGAGCTTTCACATCCTCGAAGGTGTTTGCCGTACCGCCGATGATGAAGTCGTCGCCCAGAATCTTGCGAGCTTCGGCAATCGGCATGTCATTCTTGCCCAGATGCACGCCATCGGCGCCCACCTCTTTCACCAGTTCCACACGGTCGTCGATGATGAAGGTAACATTCATGATCTTGCACCATTCCTTCACCTTGTAGGCGATGGGGCGCACTTCATCATCAGAGGCATCCTTCATGCGGAGCTGAACCCATCCGCAGAGTCCCGTTATCGCCTCGTGAATGCCATCGAGATAGCTCATCTTTTCATTCTGATGAGAGATGAACTGCAGTTGAAATCTGTCTAATGATATTTTAGCCATAGTCCTCTAAACATTAAACACTAAACATTATATCCTATCCTCCGCAGAATGCCTTTACAATCACGATGTCGGCACCCTCCTGGATCACGTGGCTTTCCCACTCGTCACGAGGCACCATCTCGTTACTGATGGCTACAGCGCAACCTGTAGCTGGAAGATCGAGTTCCTGGGCAAGTTCCTTGACGGTCTTTGCCTGAATCTCAGTTTCTTTGCTGTTGATGATAACTTTCATAATCTGTTCCTATGTTTACATTTATAAATTTACAATTGTCAACACGGGGGTATGCCTGATGAAAGCAAAGGGGGTGTAGAGAAGCAAGAGTAGGTTGCATTTGTCTCTGCCTGGGTGTAAAACGATCTATCATATTTCCTGCGCCAGCATTACCTGTTTCAGGTTCAATGGGTATAATCTCAGCCGATTGCTCAGCACCCCCGTGATAATTATAGATGCAAAAGTATAGATAATTTCCGAATTATCGTAGAAAAGGCGGATTATTTAATCTATATTAACGCTGGAGGCAACGAAAAAAGCGTGCCGGTAAGTAAATACCAGCACGCTTCCTTTATATTTCAAGTGATTATGCGCAAGCACAACCACGACCTTTGCAAATAGCTTCGCCATAAAGTGACATTGCATTCAGATAGTTTGCAATGAATGTCTTCATGACCTTCTTGATTTCTTTCAACATTGTTTTCATAATCGTTATCCTTTCTTTCTTTTTCGTTAATACTTGAGCCTCACCGGGCTCTTCTTTCATTCTCTTTCCTACAAGGGGATGGAGTAATTACTTACCCATCTCGATGTGGTTGTTAACATTAATTGCCTTAGCAATCATAATTGCTACTACTGCGAGTGCCATTACTGTTGTCATCATAATTTGTTTCCTTTCTCAATCTTTGTGGAGCCGTCGCATTTTCGGTCTCCTGTTCTACATGTTATCCTTTTACAATCTCTCTTACCTGAAACCTTCCATCTCCTGTACTTGAGATTTCTCATCTTTTTTTATATATATAAGACTTCTCATCTCGCATACTCAAGATCTCTTGTTTCATCTTTACGAGTGCAAAGGTAATGCCTTTTTTTTGAATTCGGGTAACAAATGGGTGACAAAATGATGAAAGAAAGCGATTTTTTGATACAAGTCAAATACTGGCAGTCAGCCTCTTGACGCAGGTCAACTACTGTCAGTCTCTTACTTTACATACTTCAGAATCTCCTTGCTTTTTCTGCCTTTTTTGGCAGGAAGTGGCATAAATCCCTCGGTAAGTCCCGTTTTGTCGGTCATCGCCTGGAATACGGAGGCGGCATAGCTGTCGAGTTTCAGCTTCTTCAGTTCCTCGTTGATAGCATCCTCGTCATAATCGTCTGCATATAATAAGGTATGCAGGTCGTCGAGATACTTCTGTGGGATGTTCCTATGCGGCATTCTGCTCTGAATCTGCATAATCTGGGCGATGATGGCATGCTGGGTCTGCTGGGCGATGGCTTCTGCCTTTCTGTGCTCGAAGTCGGCGAGGGTAGAGGCATCCGTCTCCTGCCAGTCTTCCATCGTACCTTCTTCGGTGATGAGATGACTGTAGCCGAAGTATCTGATGAGGGTGATGTGCTTGTTCCATCCGAGTTTCTCCAGATAGGCTTTCTCCAATGGGGTGGTGGCGATGATGAGGTCTGAGTGCCTGTACATCGCCTTCTGGTACATCAGGGTCTGCAGACTGCGCTTGAAATGCGGATTCCGGCAGTTGCGCTCTGAGAGGTCGCCGAGTGGGCAAACGATGTAGGGGATGCCCATCTTGCGAGACATTCTTGCGAGCTGGGCACCTTGTCTTGTCCATGCTCCCAGTATCATCACAATATCGGCATCTACCAGGTTACTGGTGATGTCGAACTTCTGCTGAAGCGCTTCGATGTAAGGAAGATACATCTTCAGTGTCTTCTTATGTTTGGAAATGAACAAATATACTTTCATCGTTATTTTAAGTTTGCTTGTTGATTCTAAAGTCCTACAGTTTATGACTGGTGAAGTCGTTCTTGTCTGCGCGCCAGTATCTTATCTTGTTGGCAAGATTTCTCCAGATGATGCCATACTCATAGAATGGCAGTTTCAGGAGCGAGATGTCATCGTCGAAATGCTTGATGGCCTTGTGGGCGATGACGGTGCGGAGAATCAGGAGTAGAAGCAGGGCGAAACCTGCAATGCCTGTCAGGATCCAGTCTTGCATCAGGATGGCGTATGCCAGGGTGGCCAGCGAGGCGATGAGGCTGAGGTGAGGGAAGAGGTGATCCATTGCCATCAGTGACATCATCGACTTGGATCTGGTCAGACTCTTGCGGGATGCCTGGAGATAAAGGTGGGCATTATGCCATGCCTTGTCGGTTGGTTCATCGTGGATGAGCCATGCATCGCAGTCGAGTTCTACGGCAGTATCTCCGAAGGCAGCATACTTGTTGACCAGGAAGTCATATTCTCCGCGCACATACTCCAGGTTGCCCTGATAGCCCTGCTCGCGCATGAAATCGCTCTTGCGGAAGGCTACGTTTGGCATGTGGGTGCGGTAGCCGTAGCTATGCTGGGCACGGCGGAGCAGATAGAATGCCTTGCGGATGCTGTCGAATCGGCGAACACCCTTGGTTGCTTCGTCTAAAGCTACATAGCCCAGAACCAGATGGTTAGGCTCCTGGCAGTTGCGGGTCATCGTATAGAGCCACTTGTCGTTGGATGGGGTGCAGGTAGGTTCGGTGAGGATGATCCACTCATACTTGGCAGCCTTCACGCCCAGTGTAATCTGCAGCTTCTTTCTGCTCATATAGCGGGAGCTCTCCGGGATATATGTATAATATAGGTGAGAATTCTCGGCTGCCATGCGCTTCAGATAATCCTGGGTCTCACCATCAGTGCTCTGACAAACCACGATTACCTGATAATCGGCAGGATATTTCTGCTGCAGGAACATCTGTAGATTATGCTCCAGTTCATAGAGATTGTCGTGAGCGGTGATAATCACCGAGATAGGTTCTCTAGATTCCAAGGATTCCTCCTCGTCAGTAAAACGCAACGAGCGCAGAAATGGATTTATCAGCGATCCGAGGATTGCCAATAATACCACTACTGCGCCTGCTATGATAGTTGTTAAACTAATTGTCATCATTTCTTTTTTCTCGTAATAAAGAAAGTTGGAGAAAGGAATGACTCCTTACTCCTAACTGTAAACTCTTAACAGAATTAAAAGTCTTCTGTGATATATCCCTTTGGCAACTGGCGGCAGTTATACTGGCTCGCCATGATCTCACCATAGGCTCCGGCTGAACGGAGGGCAATGAGGTCGCCACGATGGGTCTTGTTCAGATCTATAGCCTTGGCGAATACATCGCTCGACTCGCAGATCGGACCTACTACGTCGTATGTCTCTGCAGGTTCATCACTAGAGATGTTCTCTATCTTATGATATGCCTGATAGAGGGCAGGACGGATCAGGTCGGTCATACCTGCATCTACGATGGCAAACTGCTTGGCTGTGCCCTGCTTGATATAAAGAGTCTTGGTGATGAGCGAACCCATCTGACCCACTACGGAACGGCCCAACTCGAAGTGTAACTTCTGTCCATCACGCAACTTCAACTTCTTGGCGTATGTATCGAAGTAATCCTTGAAGTCTGGGATAGGCACACGGTTTGGATGGTTGTAATCGATACCCAATCCACCGCCTACATTGATGTTCTTTACTACGATGTGATGAGCCTCCAACTGGTTTTGCAACTCGTTGATGCGGTTACAGAGAGCCTCGAAGTCTCCCATGTCAAGTATCTGACTACCAATATGGAAGTGCAGACCCAGGAACTTGATGTTCTTCATCTTGGAAGCCTCCTCAATCACGCTCTCCATATCGCGCATGGCGATACCAAACTTGTTTTCAGCCAAACCTGTTGTAATGTTGGCATGGGTATGAGCACCAACGTCTGGGTTGATGCGGAAGCAAACCTGTGCAATCTTATTCTTCTTCTCGGCAAGTTCGTTGATGATTTCCAATTCCGGGACGCTCTCTACATTGAAGCAGAAGATGCCCTTGTCCAAACCAAGGTTGATTTCCCAATCACTCTTGCCTACACCGGCATACACAATCTTATTGGCAGGGAAACCTGCATTGATGGCAGCCTGAATTTCTCCTCCGCTCACACAGTCGGCACCCAAACCAGCCTGGCAGATGATGTTGAGCACTTTAGGGTTGGCATTTGCCTTTACGGCATAGTGTACCTCAAAGCCCTCGTGTTTGCCAGTCTCTGCGTTGATGGTCTTCAAGGTTTGGCGCAACACGTTGGTGTCGTAGTAGTAGAACGGAGTCTGTATCTCCTGAAACTTATCTATTGGAAATGTACCTTTCATTTCGCTTATGCTTATTGTTTATATCTTATTATAGTCAAATTAGAAAATCCAACTTATGGTTAAGTCAGAATATCCAACGAAGAGTGGACAGGAAGCATTACATTAGAATTCTTCACTCTTCACTCTTCGTTCTTCACTTTAAATTACTTCTCGAACAATACGTTGCTCAAGTTCTGCAGAGCCTGCTTCTTGTCTCTCTCTCTGATGAGGAATGAGATGTTGTAGTTGCTGCCACCGTAAGAAATCATACGTACCGGAATGTTCTTCATGGCATCGGTAGCGATGGTCTCGAAGCCTACGTTGCTCCAGTCCAGATCACCTACCACGCAGATGATGCACATGTCTGAATCTACGGTTACTGTACCATACTTCTTCAACTCGTTGACGATGTCGTTGAGGTGAGCATCGTTATCGATACTCATGCTCACACCTACCTCTGAGGTAGCAATCATGTCGATAGGAGTCTGGTAGCTCTCGAAGATTTCGAATACCTTGCGGAGGAAACCTGTAGCGAGCAACATGCGGCTACTCTTGATCTTGATGGCAGTGATGTTGTCCTTGGCAGCTACAGCCTTGATCTTGCCACGTACGATGACGTTGTCGATGATGGTACCATCAGCCTTAGGATCCATGGTGTTCTTCAGACGAACTGGGATGCCGGCATACTTGGCTGGCTGAACGCAGGTAGGGTGGAGAATCTTGGCACCGAAGTAAGCCAACTCAGCAGCCTCCTCGAAGTTCAACTGGCGAACAGCCTCTGTGTGCTCTACCACACGAGGGTCGTTGTTGTGCATACCGTCGATATCTGTCCAGATCTGAATCTCGTCCGCTGGGAGAGCTGCACCGATGAGTGATGCGGTGTAGTCACTACCACCACGCTGCAGGTTATCTACCTCGCCGTATGCATTGCGGCAGATGAAGCCCTGGGTGATGTAGATCTGATAGCCCTGGTTCTCCTCCATGATGGCAGAGAGCTTCTCCTTGATATACTGTGGGTCTGGCTCTGCATTCTTGTCGGTGCGCATAAAGTCTAATGCGTTGAGCAATACAGCCTTTACACCCTGTTCCTTCAAGTAGTTTACAACCATGTTGGTACTCATAATCTCGCCCTGAGCCACGATGCTCTTCTCCTCGAAAGAAGTAAAGAGATCCTTGGTAAATGAACGGAGATAGTTGAACTCGCCCTGCAGGAACTCGCGTGTAGTCTTCTTCATCTCATCAGTAGAGTAGAGATCCTCCACGTGCTGCATGTATTTCTTCTCCAAATTGTTGATTACCTCGTTGGCGCCCTCTGGGTTCTTCTTGTAGAGATAGTCAGAGATCTCAACGAGAGAGTTTGTTGTACCGCTCATCGCAGACAATACGATGAAAGTTGGTTCACCTGATTCTGTAACCAAAGAGGCTACTCCCTTCATACGCTCTGGTGAGCCTACAGAAGTACCTCCGAATTTCATTACCTTCATAGTCGTAAAATTATATTAATGTTTAATTTTTATTGTTCTTTTGTTGCATTTTCCCCGTTTAATTCTCCTCGCCATCTTCTGTCAGGTCGATGTGGTTGTACTCGTTGGTCACGTCGTGGAGTAAACCATCCTTGCAGCGATATACGATGCCAGGGAACTTGTCGAGCATTGGGATGTTATGGGTTGTCATCACTACAGCTGTACCCTGCTTGGTGATATCCTTGAGCAGTCCCACAATGTTGCTGGCGGTCTCCGGGTCGAGATTTCCCGTAGGCTCATCGGCGATGATGATCTTCGGATTGTTGAGCAGGGCACGGGCGATGGCCACACGCTGCTGTTCTCCACCGGAGAGCTCGTGAGGCATCTTGTCGATTTTCTCTATCATGCCTACTTCGTTGAGCACTTCCTCGATGCGCTTGTCTCTGTCCTTCTTGTTTTTCCATTTGGTAGCCTTGAGCACGAACTCGAAGTTCTTGCGCACGCTGCGGTCGTGGAGCAACTGGAAGTCCTGGAAGATGATTCCCAGTTCCTTGCGTAGGGCTGGAATATCCTTGCGGCGGATGGTCTTGAGGTCTCTGCCGAGGATTTCTGCCTTGTCGGTCTCACCCTCCACGAGGTCAAGCTCGCAGTAGAGGGTCTTCAGGAGTGAACTCTTTCCCGAGCCCACTTTTCCGATAAGATAAGCGAACTCTCCTTCATCCACATGGAAGTTGATGCCCTTGAGCACGCACTTGTCGGCTTGGTATATGCTGACGTTTTGATAATCTATTAACATCCTAATTTTTTCTCCTTTATTTAATGTATTTGAAAGCTTTTGCCCTTTCAGGGCGTATTGCCAATATCTTTTTATACCCAGGGCGCTGCCCTGGGCTAGGGGCTTCTGCCCTTTCAGGGCGAACTGCTGCAAGATAGCCTTGAGCTAGATATATTATTTCATTTCTCCTTTGCTCTTTGCTATGCGGCGCTTCTTGTCCCATTCCGGGTCGTGTCGCATCTGGAGCTCCTTTACTACATCCTCGATTCGCAAGCCCTTGCTGGTGAGCAGTACGATGAGGTGGTAGAGCAGGTCGGAACTCTCGTAGATGAGCTTGTCGTCGGTGCCGTTGGTAGCTTCTATAACCGTCTCAATGGCTTCTTCTCCAACCTTTTGCGCCATCTTGTTCACGCCTTTCTTGAAGAGACTGGTGGTGTAGCTGCCCTCAGGCATCTCCTCGTGGCGCTTGTCGATGAAGTCCTGCAACTCTGAGAGGAAGAGGATAGGGTTCAGCGTATTCTCCTCAGCCCAGCAGGTATCGGTGCCTTTGTGGCAGGTAGGACCATCTGGATGAACCTTTACCAGGAAGGTATCGTTGTCGCAGTCTATCTGAATGCTTACCAGATTGAGGAAGTTTCCTGAGGTCTCGCCCTTGGTCCAAAGACAGTTGCGAGAACGGCTCCAGAAAGTAACCTTCTTGGTTTGGATGGTTTTATCGTATGCTTCCTTGTTCATGAATCCCAGCATCAGGACATTCTTGGTTACAGCGTCCTGGATGATGGCAGGAACAAGTCCGCCCATTTTTTCAAAATCTATTTCCATTTTATCTTTACAATTTAATTGTTTGCTTACTCCATTGTCAATTCCGCCCTATCATAGGGGATTTATCTATCCTTAAGGAAAAATATATTTTCCCTTAAGGATATTATTATTTTCCCTTAAGGGAAAAAATATCTAGCCTTAAGGCTCCCTTTTACAACCTGACGTTGATGCCTTCCTTTCGGAGGTAATTTTTCAGGTCAGGTATGGCGATTTCACCGAAGTGGAAGACACTGGCTGCCAGTGCTGCATCTGCCTTTCCCAGGGTGAAGGCATCGCGGAAATGTTCCATCTTGCCAGCTCCACCCGATGCAATGATAGGAATGCTTACTTCCTCTGCAAGGCGGGCGAGGGCTTCATTGGCAAAGCCCTGCTTCACACCGTCGTGGTCCATACTGGTGAAGAGAATCTCGCCGGCACCACGGTCGGCAACTTCTCTAGCCCAATCAAACAGACCGAGTTCTACTCGCTCTCTTCCGCCCTTCACGTAGCAATGCCAGCCGTCGGGATCGAGACGGGCATCGATGGCGCAGACGCAGACCTGTGAGCCGTAATGGTTGGCTATCTCGTTGATGAGCTCCGGATGCCGGATGGCTGCACTGTTGATACTAACCTTGTCGGCGCCTGCATTGAGGAGTCGATCTACATCCTTCAGCTCGTTGATGCCGCCACCCACGGTAAACGGGATATTGATTTCGGCAGCTACGCGAGTTACCATATCTGTAAAGGTCTTGCGCTCTTCGAAGCTAGCTGTGATGTCAAGGAATACGAGTTCATCGGCACCTGCATCGCTATAGGCCTTGCCCAGTTCTACCGGGTCGCCTGCGCTTCTCAGGTTCACGAAGTTCGTTCCCTTCACGGTCTCTCCGTTTTTCACGTCAAGACAAGGGACGATTCGCTTTGCCAAACCTTTGTTACTTTGAACTTTGACCATTGAACATTGAACTTTATGATTACTTAACTCCTAACTTTTCTACATCAATCTTACCCTCGTAGAATGCCTTGCCGAAGACTACAGCTGGGATGCCGGCGGCTTCCAGTTCCTCGATGTCTTCATTGCAGCTCACTCCGCCCGAAGCGATGAGGTGAAGCTGAGGGTAGGCTGCCATTACCTCTTTATATAGTTCGATGGCAGGACCCTGCAGGGTGCCATCCTTGCTGATTTCTGTGCAGAGCACATAGCGCACACCCTTGTCGATGTATTTCTTGAGGAAGGGGAGGAGGTCTTCTGAAGAATCCTCTTTCCATCCATTGATAGAAATCTTGCCGTTTCTTACATCGGCTCCGAGGATAAGCTTGTCGGCACCATATTTATCTATCCACTCCATAAAGAGGTCGGGATTGGTAACGGCGATGCTGCCTATGGTTACCATACTGGCTCCTGCAGCGAATGCCTTCTCGATGTCTTCCCCGGTCTTGATACCGCCTCCGAAATCTACTGTCAGATTCGTTTCGGTGGTAATCGCCTTCAGTACAGCATCATTTACGATGTGTTTCGACTTGGCTCCGTCCAGATCCACTACGTGGAGTCGCTTGAATCCCAGCTGCTCGAAGTCTTTGGCTACTTCAGCCGGATTGTCGTTATAGACCTTCTTCTGGTCGTAATCGCCTTTTGTCAGGCGAACGCACTGGCCATTTATCAAGTCGATGGCAGGAATTAATTCTATCATATTTCTTTTATTGCTTTATATCCTATTTCATATCATCAGGAGATCTGCCTTGCAGGATTTCCCTCTTACATTTCCTGATAGTTATTTCTGTATTTCCAGGAAGTTTTTTAAAATCTGTTCTCCTACCTTTCCGCTCTTTTCCGGATGGAACTGGCAGGTATAGAAGTTGTCTTTGTGGAGCGATGCGCTGTAAGGCAGAATGTAATCAGCCTTGGCGATGGTCTCCTCGCAGAGTGGCACATAGTAGCTGTGTACGAAATAAGAGTAGGGATGCTGCAGGGCTTCTCCCATAGCTGCATCTGCTGCATCGGCTCTGTTTCCGAATCCCTTGTAAAGCTCCGTCTTCAGATCGTATATCTCGTTCCATCCCATAGCTGGTACCTTGTCTTCGTGCTTCTGCGGCTGGAATCGCTTCACATCCACATCGAAGATGCCGATGCAATCTACATCGCCTTCTTCCGAATGTCGGCACAAAAGCTGCTGTCCCACGCAAATGCCCAATACGGGTTGCTTGAGATTCTTGATCACCTGATCCAGCTGGTGAGCCTTGAGATATTCCATGGCTTCCCTTGCCTGACCCTGACCTGGAAACAGCACGCGGTCTGCCTTTTGGAGCATTTCGGCATCATCAGTGAGTACTGGTTCTATGCCCAAACGCTTCATGGCGTTGACTACGGAATAGATATTTCCTGCATTGTATTTTACGATTGCTACATCCATAACCTAACGTAATTCTTCTGTTTTTTGTACGTATCGGGAGTATTGGTCCCACGTATTGCTAATTTCTGTTGCAAAGGTACACATTTTCTTTCAATCTAACGAAAATATTAGCAAAAAGATTACTATATCGCTATGATTTCTTGCAGAAAGTAAGAATTATTGGTATATTTATACGTGTTTATCAGTAAAAAAAGGGTTAGAGTAAGATTTTTCCTACTCTAACCCTTGGTTTTATTTCAACTTGTTATTTTCCCATTATTCCTCCTCGCTGTCTGCCGTGCGGAGGATGATGCTGGTGGCTCCGATGGTGAAGAGGGTGCCGTCTTCGATGACACGGCGCTCACGGTCGCCCAGGATTTCGTTATCTACGAAGGTGCCGGTGTAGCTAGGACCATCGCGCAGCACATATTTCAATTTTCCTTTCTTGTCGCGGCTTACATTGATTACGCAGTGGTTCATATCTACACTCGGATCTACGGTCTCGATAGGGCAGTTGATGCCACTGTTCTTCATATATCTTCCGATGACGTTGTCGCCCATCTGCAAAGGGATGACCTGCTTGTAGGCGAATACGTTTTCGATGACTACGATGGAGCCTACGCCATTCTCATTGGCATTTTCATCAATCTGTTCTTCCTTGCGGGTTTCGCGAAGTTTGGAAACGCCCATACGGATGCCAAACTGCTTATTGCAATTCGGACAAACGAAGACCAGACTCTGGCCTGCCTCGTATTTGGTTTCGTCGAACGTGATGAAATTATCGCATTTAGGGCAACGTACTCTTTTCATATCTTTTTTTCTTCTTTCCTTAATTTCTTTCTATATATAATAATGTATACTACTCCTTTACCTTTGTAATCCAGCCATCAGTGAAAGCCTCGTTGGTATGGAGTCGGTTGAGGGTGTTATATGCCTCGCTCTCAGAGCGGTAGTTGCCATAAATCACCTTTACATTGTTGTCGGTAATCAGCACTCTTGCCTCCTTGAAGCCCTTGCCCTGCAAGTATTCCACATAGCTGGCTGCATTGCGTTTGGTCACGCGGCTTGCCAATACGATGCTGTAATAAGAGGCTGTTGGAGTAGCAATTTCTCTATCCTGTGCCATTGCCGGAGTTTTTTCTGCCTTGTCAGTAGGAGTGGTCTCCATCAGCTTCGGTTCATCAGTAGGGAGCAGCAGCTCATTGCTTTTTACCGGAGTTATCTCCTTAGGCATGATGCGGGTGAGCATCCCTGTATCAATCTGGCTCTTCTCGATAGTAGGACTTCCGAGCGGAGTAGAGATGGTGAAGAAGGCGATGAGGGCGATGCAGGCTGCTGCCATGTTGCGCAGCCAGCTCTTCTTGATGCTTATGAATTCAGCCTTTTCCTCTTCTTCCTCTTCTTCTGCGATGAATACCGAATTGTTGGCTGGAGCTGCAGGAACTTCTGTCTCGTTTTTAACTGGCTGTTCCTCCTTGGCAAGATTTACAGTCATTGCCACGTTTTGATTCTCGTTCTGCTGTTCTGCGTTGTTGATCTGTGCGATAGGAAGCATGTCGAAACCGCCCAAACCATAGAAGTCTGGAGTAAGAATGCCTGCCTCGCATGGCTCGAAACTGATGTTGCCATCCTCGTTGAGGAAGAGCATACCGATATTTTCTATTTCGAATTTACCTTCGTTTTCCAATGATTGTCTGATTTCAACTACCTCATCCTCAATACGGCGCAATGCCTCTGGGTAGCTGATATCGTAGGTCTCCACGTACGAGAGTGCGAGGAGGGAATCGTTCATCGTGAGCTGTGGATTGAATCCCACGGTTCTCAGCGGTGGCAAAAACATATTGTCTCTGCCATCGTAACGTGCATCTACATGATGAGCCATGAATCCACCAAAGCCTGGTACGATTACACAATCGTTGCTCAAGAGTAGAATTTCTATATGTCGGTTAATTTCTATCACGTCTAAATGTTTATCTTCTTTTTCTGAATATCTTTTGCAAAGGTACGGCTTTTTTGGGAATTGGACAACTATTTTAAGGGAAATTTTCGTTAGGAGTGATAAAAAGTTTAATTTGTTTTGTCATATCGCCAAAAAGTATTATCTTTGCCACTAAAAAATAGAACAAGTATATAGCAATGGAATATACAGAGACCGAAATAGAAGGAGTGTGGGTCATACAGCCAAAAGTGTTTGATGATGCTAGAGGCTACTTTTTCGAGGCTTGGAAACAGGCTGAGTTCGATGCCCACATTGGTTATCATGTTGAGTTTGTGCAAGACAATGAGTCTATGTCGAGTAGAGGCGTGCTTCGAGGCCTTCATTATCAGAAGGGCGAAAGTTCGCAGGCAAAACTGGTGCGTGTCATCAAGGGTAAGGTCCTGGATGTTGCGGTAGATTTGCGTAAAGACAGCAAGACCTTCGGCAAGTATGTAATGGTGGAACTGAGTGAAGAAAATAAGCTGCAGTTCTTCATTCCTCGTGGCTTTGCGCATGGCTTCCTCGTGCTCAGCGACGAGGCAATCTTTACTTATAAAGTAGATAACCCTTATGCTCCTCAGACAGAGGCAAGTATCCGATGGGATGATGAAACCATAGGTATCAAGTGGCCTGTTGAGGGGGAAAATGTACTACTCTCAGACAAAGACCTCAATAAGGCGCTGTCTTTTGAGGAGGCTGAGTATTTTGAGTAAGATATCGTGAAAAGATGAAACAAGTTATTAACATATTGTTGTGTGCAAGCCTCCTGGCGGCGATGGCCAGCTGCGGACAGAAGTCTGCGGGTAAGGATCCTGCCGGAGTAAAGGAGGATACTGCTGCCAAGAAAATGCTCCAGGGTATCTGGTTGGATGGCGATGATGAGGATGATGTTGTCTTTCGCGTGAAGGGTGACACCATCTACTATCCTGATTCTACCAGCCAGCCGGTATATTTCTATATTGCTGGCGATACGCTGGTGATGAAGGGTGCCAATACGGCCAAATATCCGATTATCAAGCAGGCTGCTCATATCTTCCAGTTCAAGGTGCTGAATGGCGATATCATGAAACTCGTCAAGACCGACGATGCTTCTTATCTGCAGCAGTTCCTGCATCAGCAGCCTGTGGTTCTCAATCAGAATACGCTCATCAAGCGAGATTCTGTGGTGTATGCGGGCGATGAGAAGCTGCATCTCTATGTGCAGGTGAACCCTACTACCTATAAGGTTTTCAAGACTTCATACAATGATGATGGCGTAGAAGTGGATAATGTCTATTACGACAACATCGTGAATGTGAATATCTACCGGGGAGCCAGCAGGATTTTCGGCCGTGACTTCCGCAAGGAGGATTTCGATGGACAGGTTCCTCATGAGTTCCTCAAGCAGGCGATTTTGAGTGATATCGTACTGAAAAAGGTGGATACCGATGGACTTCATTATAGAGTGGTTTTGGCTATGCCGGACAGCAGTATGAGTTATCAGGTGGAAATCATCATCTCGCTCGAAGGCAAAATGACGATCAAGAAGAGCTAGCTTTTTTAGAAATTGTGCTTTTTTAGAAAATAGGAAATATGAAAAATGGGAACTTGCATTTGAGCAAGTTCCCATTTTTCGTATTGATCAATTAAAGAATCCCAGCAGGGCGCCGGCGGCTACGGCGGAACCGATAACACCTGCAACATTCGGACCCATGGCGTGCATGAGCAGGAAATTGTGACGGTCGTACTCCAAACCGAGGTTGTTGCTGATGCGGGCACTCATAGGCACGGCACTCACACCGGCATTTCCGATCAGTGGGTTCAGCTTCTTGCCCTTTGGCAGGAAGAGGTTCATCAGTTTTACAAAGAGGATACCGCTGGCTGAAGCGATGATGAATGCCAGGGCACCGAGGGCGAAGATCTTGATGGTGTTCAGGGTGAGAAACTCAGATGCCTGGGTAGAACAGCCTACTGTCAAGCCGAGCAGCATTACCACGATGTCATTCAGGCTGCTGCCTGCTGTCTTCGCAAGTCTTGTCGTCTTTCCACTTTCCTTCAGGAGATTTCCGAAGAAAAGCATACCGAGCAATGGCAGACCTGATGGCACGATGAAGGTGGTGAGCAGCAAACCGACGATAGGGAAGAGAATCTTCTCTGTCTGTGATACCTGACGTGCTGGCTTCATCTTGATGACGCGCTCTTCCTTGGTGGTGAGCAGACGCATCAATGGGGGCTGGATTACTGGCACCAATGCCATATAGGAGTAGGCACAAACGGCGATGGCTCCCATCAGGTTAGGACTTAACTTACTGCTCAGGAAGATGGCGGTAGGTCCGTCGGCACCACCTATGATGGCAATACCGGCTGCCTGGTTCGGTTCGAACCCCAGAGCCAGGGCTATCATATAGGCACCGAAGATGCCAAACTGTGCGGCGGCTCCTATCAGAATCAGCTTCGGATTGGAAATCAATGCCGAGAAGTCGGTCATCGCTCCGATGCCCAGGAAGACGAGTGGGGGATACCATCCTTGTCTTACTCCCTGATAGAAGATGTTCAGAACGGAATTATCTTCGTATAGGCCTATTTCGAGTCCGGCATCAGCACGGAAGGGGATGTTGCCCAGGATGATGCCCAGTCCGATGGGCACCAGGAGAAGTGGTTCGAAATCCTTCTTGATGGCAAGCCAGATGCAGATAACTCCTATCACGATCATGGCGAGGTTTCCTGCCGTGGCGTTTGCAAAGCCCGTATAGGTCAGGAACTCATTGAAGTTTTGTATGATGAAATCCATAAGCTATCTATTTAATGGTTACTAACGTATCTCCTTCCATCACGGCATCGCCTTTATTCACGTTGATGCTGGTGATGGTTCCGGAAGTCTCTGCCTCGATGTTGTTCTGCATCTTCATGGCTTCGAGAATCACGACGGTATCGCCTGCATTAACCTTGTCGCCCACCTTCACCTTGATTTCGTTGATGGTGCCAGGCAGAGGGGCTACCACTGGCTGGCCGGCAGCTGCTGCAGTCGGTTTGGCGGTTGGCGCAGCTGTAGCATTTGCTGTAGAAGTGGAAGAACTGTTGTTATTCTCGCTTTTTACAGTTTGTTCTCCTCCCAACTTCACTTTCTGCTTGCTAGCCTTCACAGGCTGCTTCATTTCCACTTCGAATGGGATGCCATTCACGGTTACGTTGGCGATGTTGCCTTCTATATCCTGGATCTCGACTTCGTAATCGACTCCTTTCACTGTATATTGATACTTAGCCATAGTTTCTGTTATTTAGAATTATTGATATTATTGAATTTCGGAGCATTCCATCTTGTCTGTTTAGGCTTGATGGTGATGATGCCTGATTCCACATCATGTACATCCTCCAGGTATTCCCTGAGGGCAAGTGAAATCACGGCCATGTAGATTTCCTTGTCGATACCCTTGGTCTTCAGACCATCCTTCAGCAGGATATTGGTCTTATGACTCAGGTCTTGCGTTACTTCAATGGTCTTCTTGCCGGTCTTATATAATAAGGTGGCATGCTTCTCGGTGGCACGGGCGATGCGCTGCTTGTGTTTCATGTAGGCTCCGAATGCCCAGAATACGACGAAGAGGAGAGCGAGACATGAGAATACGATGCCCATTGAAAGCACGGAGATGCCGATGCCGTATGGATCCTGCTTCTTCAGAAGCTGTGCCTTGCTCAGACCTACGTGTTGTGGCAGATAGCCCGGGGTGATGGCTCCAGCTATGGCTTTCTCCCATGTCTTGAAATCCTGGCTCAATTCATAGCTTTCGTCGGCTGCCAATACAGGCACGCTTACGGAGTCTATCAAGTCTACGGCATTTCCGTCATAGAGGGCTATCCAGTTGGACTTCTTCTCTTGTAGAATCAGATTGAGGTGGAAAGGACCAGTGTTGGAAGAATCCTTTGCCTTCCAAAGCTGTCCGTTCCAGCCGTCTTTGTACCAAGAACTGCTGTCGAAGATGACGATGCTTTTCTTGCCGCCCAGTGTGGTCCGGGGCTCGTTGTTCGGCAAGGGACACATCATCTGCCGGCGTGCTTCGGGCGAAAGATTCTTGTTGAGAACCCGTCGGTCGGTGGTTAGGAACATACCACGTACGTTATACGTGGTAAAGGAGGAATTGCTCAATTCCACCCATGGTTTGTGCTGACCGTACTCATCTACGAGGTTGGTACGGTTGTGGGTCATCACCTCCGTAATACGGATGCTCTTGGCTCCCTGGCTCCAAGCGGGCAAGGATGCGATGACTAGCATGGTTATCAAAAATCCCAATTTCTTCATACGCATATCAACGTTTTAGAAGTTTTCATTTTTAAGAAAATCACATTAGGTTTTCTTGTCTGTTGTTTTAATGCGTCAAAGTTACGAATAATTTGTGAAAAGGCAACAAAAAAGGTGCACAAATTTTTATCTTTGTGCACCTCTTTTATAATTTATAACTATTACTAGTTGTTTTGTTAACTTTTGTAAGCGTTTAGGCTCCGCAGAAGAACAGCACCACGATCTGGGCTGTAAAGATACGGAGGAACATACTCAATGGATATACGGTAGAGTAACCTACGGCTGGAGCCTCCTTAGAGCAGGATGCGTTGGCATAAGCCAGGGCAGGAGGGTCGGTATAAGTACCGGCAAGCATACCCATGATGGTGAAGTAATTGAATTTGAACTTCAATCTGGCGATGGTACCCACGATGAGGATCGGAATGATGGTGATGAGGAAACCGCATCCTACATACTTCAATCCGTCGCCCTGAACCACTGTGTCCCAGAATCCGGCACCAGCCTTGATTCCCACACTCGCCAGGAAGAGTACCAGTCCTATCTCTCGCAGCATCATGTTGGCGGAGGTAGTGGTATAGGTAACCAGCTTCATGCGATAACCGAAACGGCCGATGAGGATGGCGATGATGAGCGGACCACCTGCGATACCCAGCTTCAATGGCACTGGCATGCCAGGGATAGCGAATGGGAGAGAACCGAAGATGATACCCACCATGATACCGATGAAGATGGTAGCGATGTTAGGCGCATCGAGGCGCTTTACAGAGTTACCCATGATTTCAGCCACACGGTTTACATTCTCCTCAGGACCTACTACCATCACGCGGTCGCCCACGTGGAAGTGGTGGTTACGGCCTGCGAAGAGATCCATACCCTGACGGGAAATACGGGTCACGTTCACACCATATACACTGGAGAAGTGCATCTTGCCAAGGGTCTTGCCGTTCATCTCAGGACGGGTAACGATGATTCTTCTGGATACGAAGTGCTGAACCTCATCCTTCTCGCGGTCCCACTCTGCATCAATCTCAGGACCGATGAAAGCCTTGATGGCCTCTGCATCAGCCTCAGCACAAACCACGAGCAGCTCGTCGCCTACCTCAAATGTTGTCTTGCTGTTAGGGATGCTCACCTCTCCGTTGTGGAGGAGTCTTGAGCAGACGATGTCTCGGTTCAAGAACTCAGAAACCTCTCTCAGCGTTCTACCTGCGATGTAGGCATTCTCCACGCGCAGGTGCATATTGTGAGGTTTTGCATGAGGGTTGGCAGCCTCCTCCTCGTTGAGCTGCTCTTCTTCTGCAGCCATATCCACGCGGGTGATGTATTTGATGAGGATGGTAGCACCAATGATACCAACCACACCCAGAGGATAGGCACAGGCATAACCGTTGGCGATGCTAGGAGCACCGTTAGGGAAAACACTGAGCAATGCCTCGTTGGCAGCACCAAGACCTGGGGTGTTGGTAACCGCACCATAGAGGGTACCCACCATCATAGGCAGGTTCTGTGGGTTGCTAGTGTCGAAGAAGAGGTAATAGCATCCGAACATCACGAGGATGTTGAGCAGGATAGCTGTAGCAGAAAGCAAGTTCAGCGTCACACCACCTTTCTTGAAACTCTCGAAGAAGCCAGGACCCACCTGCATACCAATCATGAAGACAAAGAGTATCAATCCGAAGTCTTGCACGAAGGTAAGGATTTCCTTAGGGCCCGTGAAGCCCACGTGGCCGGCCAGGATACCTGCGAAGAGCACGAAGGTAACACCCAGCGAGATGCCACCAATCTTGATCTTTCCCAGATATACACCAACCGCAATCACGATTGCGTAGAGCAGGGCGATGTGAGCCACCGACTCTGTGTTGGTGAAAAGATTAATAATCCAATCCATTAATTTCTTTTAAATTTTCGGTTTTAATAAATATATTGAATAAAGGGAATACTGTATCGTGATTATTAAGGTGGGGTATCTTATACTGAAAAATTCGAGGACATCCACGAATGGGATGCCCCCGAACTCAATTTATATAGATACCTATTGATTACTTCTCAATAGCTGCTACACCTGGCAATACCTTACCCTCGATAGCCTCAAGGAGAGCACCACCACCTGTAGAGATATAAGATACCTGATCAGCCAAACCGAACTTGTTGATACAAGCTACAGAGTCGCCACCACCGATAAGTGAGAATGCACCTTCCTTAGTAGCCTCAGCGATTGCGTCAGCGATAGCCTTAGAACCACCAGCGAAGTTGTCGAACTCGAATACACCTGCAGGACCGTTCCAGAGGATTGTCTTAGCACCCTTGATAGCTGCAGCGAAAGCCTTGCGAGTCTCAGGACCTGCGTCCATACCCTCCCAGCCGTCAGGGATGTTGTTAGATGGGCAAACCTGGGTATTGCAGTCGTTCTTGAAGTCGTCACCGCAGATAGAGTCTGTGCCGAGTACGAGGTTTACACCGTTCTCCTTAGCCTTCTTGATTACGTCGAGAGCTACATCGAGCTTGTCATCCTCGCAGATAGACATACCGATCTTGCCACCGAGAGCCTTAGAGAATGTATAAGTCATACCACCGCAGAGAATCAGGTTGTCAACCTTAGTCAACAAGTTCTCGATGATACCGATCTTGGTAGAAACCTTAGAACCACCCATGATAGCTGTGAATGGGCGCTTGATGTTGCCGAGTACTGCGTCAACAGCCTTTACCTCTTTCTCCATCAGGAAACCGAGCATCTTGTGATCCTTGTCGAAAGAATCTGCGATGACTGCTGTAGAAGCGTGCTTGCGGTGAGCTGTACCGAATGCGTCCATTACATATACGTCAGCGTAAGAAGCCAACTTGGCAGCGAACTTCTTCTGACGCTCCTTCATCTCAGCCTTAGCAGCGTCGAACTCAGGAGTACCCTTCTCTACACCTACTGGCTTGCCTTCCTCTTCAGGATAGAAACGAAGGTTCTCGAGCAGGAGTGCCTCACCTGGCTTCAAGGCAGCAGCCTCAGCCTCAGCGTTACCGCAGTCCTTAGCAAACTTAACCTCTACACCGAGAGCGTCTGATACGTTCTTAACAATCTGAGAGAGTGAAAGCTCTGGCTTAACCTTGCCCTTTGGCTTACCCATGTGGCTCATCATGATGAGCGCACCACCGTCTGCGAGTACCTTCTTCAAAGTAGGGAGGGCACCGCGGATACGAGTGTCGTCTGTTACATTACCATTCTCATCCAATGGCACGTTGAAATCAACGCGTACGATTGCCTTGTGACCAGCAAAGTTAAAATTCTCAATTTTCATTTTACCTAAATTTTTATATTAGTATTATATTATTAACCCTGTTTACTGCTGAAACGACCTTTGCCCTACGACTAGTGAGCTTATCAGGCTCCTATGTGCATACTATATAAAATAGGTGTGGTATCGGGTCGTAACAAACTCTTTCCGTAGGCAAAAGTAACAAAAATAATCGGTACTACCAAATCTTTCTGCTACGATTTAAAGATTTTTTGTGGTAGATAAGCTTTTTTGCCATATCTACTTTGCAAAACGATGGTTATAAAATGTAAAAATGGTTACTTTTTTAGTGTTTAAAGAAAAAAAACTGTACCTTTGCCGACAAATTCAATCGTTATGGCAAAAGATAAGATAGCATACGTTTGCAGCAACTGCGGGCAGGAAAGTGCCAAGTGGATGGGTAAATGCCCTAGCTGCGGACAATGGAATACTTTTAAGGAGATACGCATTGCGGCTGATTCGGGGTCGCAGGCGGCTAAAAGCGCTGGCATGACCATGAGGCATGGCGGGGCTGCTACCATGTTTGGTGGGCAACACTCCGACGCGGATGCCAAGCCGATGAATCTGAAGGATATTTCGGTTGTGGATGAGCCGCGTATCGATATGATGGACGAGGAGCTGAACCGCGTACTGGGGGGCGGTATGGTGCCGGGAAGCATCACCCTGCTGGGCGGTGAACCGGGCATCGGAAAGAGTACCCTTACGCTGCAGACCATCCTGAATATGAAACATAGAAGGGTGCTGTATGTGAGCGGTGAGGAGAGTGCCCATCAGATTAAGCTGAGAGCTGACAGACTGGCGAAGGGACAGGCTATGCTGAAGAATGGTTCAACTGGAGATGCTGCTTCGGCAGATGGAATTCCACCGGAGAATGCCTTCGATCATATTACGATTCTCTGTGAAACACAGTTAGAGAAAATCTTTTCCCATATTCAGCAAGTGGCTCCAGAACTGATAGTTATCGATTCTATCCAAACAATTGCTACAGAGAGTGTGGATAGTTCTCCTGGTTCAGTATCCCAGGTGCGTGAATGTGCAGCATCGCTCCTGAGATTTGCCAAGACCAGCGGTATCCCTGTTATCCTGATCGGACATATTAATAAGGAGGGAACCCTGGCTGGTCCGAAGATCCTGGAGCATATTGTGGATACCGTCATCCAGTTTGAGGGTGATCAACATTATATGTACCGCATCCTGCGAAGCATCAAGAACCGATTCGGAAGCACTTCGGAACTCGGCATCTATGAGATGTTGCAGGGAGGATTGAGACAGGTGAGCAATCCGTCGGAACTGCTCCTTACCGAAGATCATGATGGACTTTCGGGTGTAGCCATCAGTGCTGCCATTGAGGGTGTACGCCCGTTCCTGGTGGAAACGCAGGCTCTGGTGAGCACGGCGGCATACGGAACTCCCCAGCGCTCGGCAACGGGTTTCGACCAGCGAAGACTGAATATGCTCCTTGCAGTGATGGAGAAGCGGGTGGGCTTCAAGTTGATGGCGAAGGATGTGTTCCTGAACATTGCGGGAGGCTTGCGAGTGACGGACCCTGCGATGGACCTGAGTGTACTGGCTGCGGTATTGAGCAGCAATGTGGATACAGCGATAGAGCAGGGCTGGTGTATGTGTGGCGAGGTAGGACTCAGTGGCGAGGTTCGTCCGGTGAGCCGTATCGAGCAGCGCGTCGCTGAGGCAGAGAAGCTCGGTTTCCAGCATATCATCATTCCGAAATATAATTATCATGGTTTCGACCATAAGAAGTATCAGATAGAGATTCATCCCGTAAGGAAGGTGGAAGAGGCGTTCCGCTGCCTGTTCGGGTGAAGATCTCACGCAGATTTCACGGATTCCGCAGATTTTTGTGTACAATCTGACTTTATGAATATTGTATAATCTGACTTTAAAATAAAAAGTTCAAAATAAATGAAGGATTCAGTAATTATTGTGAGCGGCGGTATGGACAGTATTACCCTGCTCTATGACAAGAAGGACGAGATAGCCCTGGGTATCAGTTTCAACTATGGAAGCAATCACAACGAGCGGGAGGTTCCTTTCGCCAAGATGCACTGCGAGCGGCTGGGCATCAAGCATATCACCATTGATCTGGGATTCATGCATCAGTATTTCAAGAGCTCTCTCCTGGAAGGTGCCGATGCCATCCCTGAGGGACATTATGCCGATGACAATATGAAATCTACCGTGGTGCCTTTCCGTAATGGTATCATGCTGAGTATCGCCATCGGTATCGCTGAGAGCAACAATCTGAAGAAGGTGCTCATCGCCAATCATGGCGGCGACCACACCATCTATCCGGACTGTCGCCCTGAATTTATCAAGGCAATCGATGAGGCTGCCGAGGCTGGCACCTTTGTAGATGTTCGCGTGGTGGCTCCTTATACCAACATCACCAAGGGTGAGATTGCAGCCATCGGCAAGAAGCTGGGCATTGATTATGCCGAGACCTGGAGCTGCTATAAGGGTGGTGAGAAGCACTGCGGAAAGTGCGGTACCTGCGTGGAGCGCAAGGAAGCACTGGCTGCGGCAGGTATCGAAGATACTACGGAGTATGAGGATTAATTTCAAAATGGAAAAACAAAGATATAAGAAGATACAATGAAGAAAATGATTTTGAGTGCAGCCTTGGTGCTGACATCGACAGCTGCAATGGCTCAGAAGAGCAACTTTCAGGTAAAAGTGGATTTGAAGAACTTTGCTACCGATTCTGTAATCGTGTTCAAAGGCCGTGATGTGAAGATGGATACCATCTTGGTTAAAAATGGTAAGTTTACCTATTCTGATAATCTTACCAAGGTGTCAAACCGTGCTTTCCTGACACCGAAGACCTATCGTGGTTTGGAACGAAAGATGTTCAACTTCCCTTGCGTGCCAGGCGAGAAGGCTGAGATAAAGGGTGATTTCGCTACCCGTTTCGATATTGCCGGTAGCAAGTTCTACCAGCAGTATCATGAGGTTGATTTGATGATGGAGTCTGCCGAGAAGGATTTGAAGGAGTATTCTGAATCTCTGAATGCTCGCACGAAGAATGGTGAAGACCGTGAGGTCATCATGAATGAGTATGAGAAGAAGATGCCTGCTTTGCTGAAGGCTAGAACGGAGAAAATCTTTGCTTTCGTCAAGCAGAACCCTGATAACGAGGCATGTGCCACACTTTTCGAGAAGATGGATGATTACGACCAGATGAAGGAACTTCTAGGCTTACTTTCTGAGAATGTGAAGAATGGAAGAATGAAGGCCTATTATCAGTATTTTATTGATATGGCTAAGAAGCGTGCAGAGGCTGATGAGAAGGCTAAGAAGTTGCAGGCTTCCGGTATAGATACTCCTGACTTCACCTTGAACGACATCAATGGCAAGCCATTCTCTCTTTCCAGCCTCCGTGGCAAGTATGTTGTCATCGACTTCTGGGGTTCCTGGTGTATCTGGTGTATCAAGGGTATGCCTAAGATGAAGGAGTACTACGAGAAGTACAAGGGTAAGTTCGAGATTCTGGGTGTTGACTGCAATGATACCGAGGCAAAGTGGAAGGCTGCCGTTGAGAAGCATCAGTTGCCATGGATTCATGTTTATAATCCAAAGGGTAGCGATGTGCTCGACAAGTATGCTGTTCAGGGCTTCCCAACTAAGATTGTCATCGGTCCTGACGGCAAGATTGTGAAGACCATTGTGGGTGAGGATCCTGCATTCTACACCTTGCTCGATGAAGTTTTGAAATAATGATAAAGGCTTCTGCGGATTCGCAGAAGCCTTTATCATTATATATGGTATTTCCTTTGATAGTTTCTCTTTGATTTTACCGGTGCTCCATTGAAGGAGTCGGTGCCTCTTCCGATGCCTGGTCCACGGCTGCCGCCCCGATAGCTCTCGTGGAAGCTGGCTCCACCGCAGTACTCGCTCCAGCGGGCACGGATTCTATCTACATAATCTGCCGTCTCTGTACCTCGCATATAACCATATTTCACCACAGGGTCTCCGTAGTAGGCGGGTTGGGTAAGGCGCAGCACGTATTCTCTTACATGTCCCCAGTTCTGTGGGTTGCCACCATGTTTCCTGGTCAGTGCCATTGCATCACGGATATGGTGGAAACCGCCATTATAGGCAGCCAGAGCGAAGAGCGCACGTTGTGCCGGATCGCCTACATCCGAAAAATGTCCCTGGAGTTCTGCCATGTATCTGGCTGCTGCTGCCACATTCGCCTCTGCATCGTGGATGGCACTCATCGGTAATCCCAGGTGGGCAGCGGTAGATGGCATGATCTGCATCAGTCCGCAGGCGCCAGCCCATGATTTGGCATTCGGGTCGAAGCAACTCTCTTGGTAACACTGTGCAGCCATCAGGCGCCAGTCCATACGTGCCGTTCCGCTGTATCTCATAAAGAGATGGTCGTAGCGGGAGATGACTCCCTTGGAACGGTTGAGGAAAGGAGAATAGACATGTCGGCGGATGCTTGCCGTAGAGAGCAGGAAGGATTCTTCCTTCTTTACCTCGGCTATCAGTTTTGGCTTGAACCATCCGTTCAGGGTGTCGGCGAGACTCTTGTTGCCGCCAACTACCGCCCACTGCGTCTTGCCTTTATCAGGCGTTACGCCGCAGAAAAGTAGATTGATAGTCTTGCTATCTCCGGAAACAGATTTTGCTGCCGTTTTGTTCTTTCCTGCCGATGACTTTCCACCTTTTAATATATGGCGGGGCAGGGGAACGGCGATGATGTCGCCTTCTCCTTTCTGGAGTTTCTGAATCATCTCGGTAGTGTCCTTGCATTCCTCCACTCTCAACGACACACCAATCTGTTGGGCAAACTTCTCGCAGAGCAGGTACTGCAGACCCATTCCGTGGTTGTGGTAATCATAATAGGTGGTAGGACCATTCACGGTAAGCATGATCAGCTCGCCATTGTCCTGGATATCCGACAGCGACAAACCCCGTTGCTGAGCCTGAGCGCCAGCATCGCCATCTGCTGCGTTTTCGTCAGATTCCTCTTCGTCAGAACCGTCCATAGACTCCACTTCTCCCACGGGAGTTCCCCAGGGAGTGAGTTCCTGTTGCGGTTTCTTGTCAACGCAACTGGCAAGCAAAAACAGCGAATATAATGTGTATAAATATAATTTTTTTCTCATTGCGACTGCAAAAGTACAAAAAAAAAGCATATAAGTGCGAAATTATTTGCATATTCTAACAATATGCAGTATGTGCTTTCTTTCGACTTGTTATTCAAATACTTACGCCTTTTGTGATAATCGGTTTGCACGAATTTTGCACGTTTTACGTTTTTTAACGTTACTTTATGGTGATACAACAGCGCACTCTGTACCATCCTCTAATATCAGAGACATCAACGGAAAAGTCTGCAAAATTAGGGTTCACCGAGCGGCAGATAATCTTTGTATCATCGCCCTTTGCTTGGAATACATTCTTAACGATAGCACCATTAACGGTGTCGAGAACATAAGTGTTGCCCCATTCAATGAAAGCCTTCTCGTTAATCTTCTGCACAAGAACCTTACTTCCGCTTGGGTACTCTGGTGACATACTATCGCCCGTAACTGTGATTGCCATCGAAATATTCTCAATAGGAGAAATCATCATTTCGCAATCGTGCTGCTGTATCTGATACTCAAAATTATTTGGAGTGCCACCTTGCGCAGCAACAGGAAGAAGGGGTACTTTATAAAATTTACCTTCCTCTTGTAGCTTATCATTGTTAGTCATAAAACCTTCGCCCGTTTCAAGCCAATCTGCATTAATATCTGGGAATACCTCTGAGACGGCTCTTTTTGTTTTCAATGATAATTTATCTGTATTGTAGAAATGACTGATGCTCACACCAATCTTCTCCTGAAACTGAGCCATTGACATTCCTTTGTGCTCAGCTACCTTTTTTGCTCTTTCCAATAGTGTACTCATATGTTTTATATTAATTATTATTAAAATATTAATAGAAAATAATAGTTTCTCGAATTTTTTTATTAATTTTGCGGTGTAATTACAAAGCACCGATATATTTCGGTTGCAAAGATAGTGATTTTATATTAATTTCTATATAAATTTATAGTTAAATATGGTTATTAAATCTCAAAAAGAGAAAGAAAGCTTGGTAGTTCAATCTGTAGAGAACTACATGAAGCAGGGTCTCAAGAAGTCTGAGGCTGTGCGGCGTACAATGAGTGACTTCAAATATGCGTGTGAGGCTAGCATCTATGGAATCCTCAAACGCAATAAAAAGAAAGGAGGTAACGATGATAAACGAACCGCCTGATGTGAAGCCGAAAGGCAGATATTCTATCAAGGAGACTGCTAAAAAGCTAGGTGTTAGTGTAACGACTATCTATCGCTATATCAAAGGTGGATTCCTTAATAGAACTGTAAGACCGAATGGGCAAGTAGCTATCGCAGGGTCAGAGATTACTCGATTTTGGGGTGGCGAGTATATATAATATATAATAAGGTGTAAATATGGAAAAGGAGATACAAGAAGCAATCACATTATTAGAATCCCAAGGTTACGAGGTAATACCTCCGCAATCTGTCTCTATCATTAATGATGAGTTCGAGAGTTGGTGGAAGATGTATGGTAAGTGTGTCGGCAAGCAGAAATGCTTAAAGAAGTGGATGCACATGACTAAAAAGGATAGAGCCGCTTGTATGGCAGCTACGCCACGATATGTTGCATCAATCACTCAGAAGGTGTATCAGAAGCACCCTCTAACTTATCTTAATTCCCGTGCCTGGGAGGATGAAATATATTCTGAGTATGACGAAGTACAGCAACAGCAGCAGCGAACAGAGCTTAATTTCGCAAGGACAGCAGCAGCGGTCTTTAACGCTGATTAATTTCGAAGAGTGGGTAGAAACCAATTATCCTTTAATCAGTGAGCGAAAAGAGCCAGTATCTTCACTAACTTCTGCTCTTAAAGATACCAATACATTAGCATCTTTAGATAATGATTATGGAGAAGGGTTCGCTCTAAAATGGGTGAAAGCTCAATTATTAGATACATTTAGACTTCTTGGTGCTGGAAATTCGGTAAATAGCCTACAAGTTGTCTTTATGGCAAGGCGTATTAGGAATATCTACTATTATCTATCTCCAAGCGAACTTACCTACTTTTTTGAATCACTTGTAGGTGGGGGATATGGAAAGATATATGTAGGTAATACTATCAATCCGCAGAATCTGATGGAGGCTTTACAGAAGTTCGATACCGAAAGAGTACAGATACTATCGCAGATGGAATCCGATGCCAATAAGGAGCGAAAGAAAGATGTAAGAACTGACCTTGGTATCGTTAATGCTATATGTAGCAAATTAGGCAAAGAACTTGCGAAATCACTCATTGGTTCTAAGGCTGGTCACGAATATAAACCGTTTAACGCTAATAAAAAATACAACAATGAAAATTGAAATCAAGTCAATGACCTTACAGAACTTCAAGAAGGTTCGGGGTCAAGAAATTAACTTTAGCCACAATATGGTTATTAGTGGCGCAAATAAGGTAGGCAAGACTACTATCTATGATGCCTATCTTTGGGCAATCTTCGGCGTTATTAGCAAGAAGAATGCCACCGTACAACCTCTTGATATTAATAATGATGTTATTCATCATCTTAAAACCTCTGTCACTGTAGTACTTAACTATAATGATGAGCGAGAGATTAAGGTACAGCGTATTCTTTCTGAGAATTGGAAGAATAAGGGTACAGCAGATGAGAAGTTGCAAAGTACTACACAGGAGCGACTTATCGATGACGTTCCTCTTTCACAGAAAGATTTCAACGCCAAACTTGAAGAACTTTGTCCGCTCAATAAATGGCTCGTACTGTCTAATATCAACATCTTTATGTCCTATAAGGTTGATGACCGCCGTAAAATGCTTATGTCGCTGGCAGGCAAAATCAATGAGGAAGAATTGATGAAGCCTTATCCTATGGTGTATAAGGGCGTAATTAAAGAGAAGAAAGAACTCTCCGATATGCTTACACAGCAGAAGGCAACAAAGAAGAAAGCGGAAGAGGAGTTGGATTTGATACCTGCAAAGGTTCAGGCACAAGAGGCTCTAAGAGTTGATGCCGATTTTACTGCTCTCAAAGCACAGAAAGCAAAGATTGATGCTGATATTGCTGCTATAGATGCGGCATTGGAGGGCACGACTGAGAAAGACCCTGCTATGGAAGATTACCTCAATAAATTGCAAGCGCATAACGTTAAGGTTGCGAATGCACAGAAGGTTTGGCAAGATGCTAAGATTAAGGCGATTGATGAGCTTACGAAGAAGATTTCTACGGCTTCAACGAAAATTAATGACGCTAAATCTGCATATACTACAAATATGGAGACCTACAAGAAGAATAAGGTTTCCTTGGCAGAGGTCACTATTAATTTCAATAACAAGATTAAAGAGTGGAATAATGCTAACGAAAAGAAATTTAACCATAAGCAAACAGATGTTTGTCCAGTTTGTGGTCGTCCTTATACGGACGAAATGAAGGCAAAGGAGTATAATAACGCTGTTGCTGAGTTCAACAAGAATAAGTCTGAAGAACTCACGAAAATACAGAATGAGGCTGCTCAGATTAAGCAACAGATAACTGTCCTCAAAGGTAATATCAATACCTATGAGCAGATTACCAAGGCGCAAGATGAGGATAAGGTAAAGAATGCTCAATCTGAGTATCAGAAGTTAATTAACGAGCGTACAGAGAAGCAGAACCAAACTTGGGAAGCTGCTGCGGAAAAGGTGGTCTTTGATAAAGACCTCGCCGATATTGAAGCAAGTAAGCCTATTGCGAAGGTTGATGCTACAATCGAAGAGAATAAGGAGAAAAAGAAGACCCTTGTTTCTCAGCGTGATGTATTGGTTAATCAAATCGCAGGTGAGGAGACTAATAAGCGTATTGACGCTGAGAAGGAAAAGCTCAATAATCGCTCTGTTGAGTTATCTCAGATTATTGCTGATTGTGGTGAAGTTATCAGCCAAATCAAAGCTTATAAGAAGGCAAAGATTAATGTTGTTGAACAAAAGGTTAACTCTTATTTCTCTCTCATTCGTTGGAAGTTCTATGAGCAGAATAAGACCAATGACGATGAGAAGGAAATCTGTACCGCTATTGATAAGGATGGTATTGACTACGATAATACGAATGATGGAACTGTTATTGATATGGGCGTTGATATTATCAGCGGTATATCTAAGGCTTCAAATATCTTCGTACCTCTGTTCGTTGACCGCAAAGAATCGGCAGAGCATATCGTTCCCGTTGAGCAGCAGATTATCTACTTGCAATGTATCTACGGTCAGCCTTTGGAGATTAAATCAGTTTAATAACTTTATAAAAATAAAAATTATGGCAGAAAATGGAATCGTGGTTTCACAGCCACAAGTTAGCGGACTTAATATGTTCGCAAATCAAGACAGTTTCAATACTGGTTATAAAATGGCGCAGATTTTATCAGCGTCCACAATTATTCCCGATACATTTAAAGGGAACATAGGTAATGTAATGATTGCTATTGATTTAGCACAGCGCATTCATACAAATCCACTTATGATTATGCAAAATATGGCGGTAATATATGGTACGCCTTCTTTCTCCGCTAAATTCCTTATTGCTTGTATCAATGCAAGTGGATTATTCGCAACACCTCTTCGCTATGAATTTGTTGGTGAGCAAGGAAAAGACGATTGGGGCTGCTATGCTTATGCAATAGATAAGCAAGGCGAAGTACTTAAAGGCTCTACTGTCACCATTCGCCAAGCAAAAATAAAAGGATGGTATGATAAAAAAGGTAGCAACTGGCAAGCTGACCCAGAACAGATGCTTCGTTATCGTGCTGCTACAAGATTTCAGAACGCCTATTGTCCTGAAATTACTTGCGGACTTGCTGTTAAAGAGGATTTGGAAGATGGCGATTATACCGAGATTACAACCGATAACGTTGAGCAGCTTTCTGCCGAAGAGAAGCTCGCACAAGCTCAGCAGCAAGAGGAACAGCAAGCCAATTCACAGTCGCTCGATATGAATAATGGCGAGAATAAGGAGGAAAATAAGGCTGCTGATAATACCCCAAGTGATGAGCAGAAAACCGCTCAGACCGCAGAAAATGCGGCTCAAACCAAGCCTAAGGCTCAGCCGATGGGTAAACAGGAAATGCCTGATATATTTAAGCAGCAGTAAAATAACGGATAGGAGAGAGAGGAATCTCTCTCCTATATATAATAAAGGTATAGAATATGCAATTAGTTACATTAGGTAGTGGAAGCTCTGGTAATGGGTATATTCTACAGAATGATGATGAAGCACTTATCATAGAATGTGGAATGCCCTTAAAAGATGCCGTAGAAGCACTTGGAGGAAATCTCAAAAAGGTTGTCGGTTGCTTGATTACTCATAGCCACGGCGACCACGCAGGGTTTATTCGTCAGTATGCACGACCTTTCAATATCTTTGCAACCAAAGGTACTTTGGAAGAAAAGAAGATTAAGGAAGGTGAATTTCATTATAATGCCATACCGATGCTTGAAGAGTTTCGTATTGGTAACTTCGTTATAAAGGCTTTCGATACTGTTCACGACACCAAAGAGCCTTGCGGCTTTATTATTTATCATCACGATATGGGAGATATGCTTTTCCTTACGGATAGCCATCATATAAAGTATAAGCTGTCTTTTCCACTTGACTATATCCTTATCGAATGCAATCACATGGATTCGTTGGTTGATAAGAGTGTGAGAGAGGGCATTATTCCCAAGAAGATTGGCATTAGAGCGAAAGCTACCCATATGAGCTTGGAAAGATGTCTGAACTGCTTGAAAGAGAATAAACTAGAAAGAACGAAAGCGATTATTCTTATTCACATGAGTGCAAATAATGGCGATGCCGTATTATTCTCTTCTGAGGTAGCAAAAGCCACGGGTAAGGCGGTTTACGTTGCGAAGAAAGGATTCTCATTGGAGTTGATGAAATGAAAACTCTTGAAGAAATATCGTATTTGCATATCATAGAGCAACTACAAGAGGAGGTTAGAAAGCTTACAGATGAAAATAAGTTGTTGTGTGAATCAATAAAACGTTATTTGCATGAAAAAAGAAAATGAAGAGCCATGTTGCGGTAATTGCATTTCATTTACCAATGAAGGTATTTATGGTGATGGCTTTTGCTGCGATAAAGAAAAAAGTACAAACTGTTGGAAATGGTGTAATAAACATAAATACAGATAATTATGGTAATAAAAGGAAAACAAGTTAAAGAATGGGTAGAACGTGCCTATAATAATGCCGTGAAACACGGATGGCACGAAGAGAAGAAGCCTACGGCACACTGGGTTATGATGATTAGCACAGAGGTTACGGAAGCCGTTCAAGCTGACCGCAAGGGGCGTTGGATGAATGACCTTGATAAGAGTGGGCTTGATTGCGTTATCGCTAACGACCACCACGGAGGTTTGGTTGAAAAATTCTACGGCGAACATATTGAGGGAACTGTTGAGAGTGAATTGGCAGACATCTGCATTCGTTTATTTGACCTTATGGGGTTAAAAAACGTAAAATGTAGAACAAAATATACAACCGATGAAGAAAATGTAGAACTCTGTAAAACAAGAGATTTTACAGTTAATGCATTCTTCATTTCAAGAGGTATATTAAATTTTGCCACCCCGAATAACTCTTTGCTCAGTAAAGCTTATTTTAATGATATAATCGTTGCTACCTTTGAATGGGCAGAATCACTAGGTATCGACCTTGTACAGCACATTAATCTAAAGATGCGCTATAATGAGACCCGTGAGTATCATCACGGAGGAAAGAAATACTAAAAAAAATAAGGCGGCTGCTCTTCACGAGTAACCGCCTTTGTTATCCTAACAATCTTATAACCAAAAAAAAACTAAAACCTATAAGTATCTGTAACTATTGAAAATGTCTTATCTTTTTCTATTTTTATATATTGCCAAGAATATCATACCTACCATGAAGAGAAGCACGAATACCGCCGTAACCTTACCTAATCGGTAGAATGTAGCATCTATTTTATTCATCGGCTTCTCTATATACACAGGGTATGGAACAGAATCTTGTTTAGCTTTATCTAAGGAATCGATTTTGAGTCGATACTTGCTTAGACTATCCTTATATGATTTATAATAAGAAATACTATCTCTGAGCTTCTGTACGAATACCTCTGTATAGTTATGGCTCTCGTAGTGATATTTGGCTTGTCTGAGAATATTACCATCTTTATCAACCATTGTAGAAGTGCTATCTCTAATATGGTTTGTTTCTGACTTGCTATTTTCTTTTAGCTCACTTTGAGTCCTCTGATAGAGTTCAAAGGTCGCTGAAAGTCTAGCATTAAATATCGAATCCCAATGTGACTGCTTATCGCTGATATAAGTCTGTCGGGTAACCACCTTCGGGGTAGCCGTACACCCGATAACTATCTGCGTCATAAGAAACAGAAGCATTGAAATTGATAAACAATAAAACAAATCTTTAATCCATTTCATAAGCTTATAATATATTAAAGGCTTTCAAAGCTCTCTTCCAATATTTGGTTCTGCTCGGCAAGCCGTTTGTTCCACCATTGATTTTTTTTGTAACCGCTTTAATATCATTCTTATCAGCTACGGCATTCAATCCTCTTATTAGCCAATACCACATACCGCTTTTTACTGCTCCTCTCGGTTGTTCCAAGAGTCTTGGCTCTGCCACAACATCACCTTTGCAGTACTTTGAGTTCGTGTAGGCTTGATAATTCGCCCTTCCTGTTAAATGCAAGAAGCCACGACCTTTATATCTGTAGCCGTCACCCTTCTGAATGTTACCCAACATCTTTGCGAGCTTACCAACCTCATACTTATGGCAATAGTCAGCATTACCGATTTCTCGTATATGTACCAATTCTGCGGTTTCGTGAGCCACTTGTGCAAGGAAATGAGCCATGCGAAGTGAAGTATTGATATTGAAAACATCTGCGTAATCGTTGATATAAGGAAGATATATATCAATCCTATCTCCAGCATTCGGCATGATGATTTCCATCTGTTTTCTTGTTACTTTCATCCTTTATCCTCCGTTGCTTTAAATCCTTCTTCTAAGGCATCACCAACGCCTTCACTCTTAGATTTTGCAAGAGCTACGACAAAGGCTTTGATGAAGCCCATTATTGTCTTCTTCTCTACTGATACGCCACGAACAAATAAGAAATGTCCTAGTATGCTTGGGATTTCTATTCTTACCGCAATAAATGCAGTAACAACCCATCCACCCCAAATATAATCAATATCAAGCTGCGGCAATAAAGCTCTACCAAGAGATACACCTACCATTATATAGATAAGGTAGTCCACAAATTTATTTGCAGTTCTGCGCCTTGCCCGTGATGCTCTGAACTCATATCTATCAGCAAGGAGAGGGCTCTTGCTTTCTAAAGCATTTTTATGTCGAAGGCTACTTTCTTCACAACCAAAGCGATAGTCAGCAATGATAAGTAGAACGATGGCAATAAGCATCCATCGGGTATCGAGTAACATACAACTTAACTCATCCCCGAATAGCATCATCCCTGCCGCTCTTGTACCCGTATTTCCTACTTGTCCTACCATATTTTGTTTTTGATGCAAAGATAACTTTTAAAATCGAAAGACAGAAGAAAATAGATAATCGGGTGTAAACAAATAAAGAGGAACTTATCAAAAGCTCCTCTTTATGGGTGATTCAAACTGTATATCTACTTCAAAAAGTATTCTCTTATATTATATACGCCATCCTTATCTTTCAGTAGGTCAAGAGCCAACTTGTAAGCGTATTTTACAAGTTCATCCTCATTTATATCAGAAAGAGATTTCTCGCCCTTTATTGCAACTATGGTTTCCCCGTGGTCGCTTATTACCTGATTCATGGCTATATACAGCGCATAATCATTGTAATATGGCTTATCCTCCATACATAAGCCCAATTTTTCCATTTCGTCCAACCATCCTTGCATATTCCAGGTTGCTTCGGGATTCATCTTACCGATAATATCCAACGCCTCATTCTTGGTGAGATAGTTCTTCCATTTTATGGCGCAAAGCTTATTAAGATACTCTTGTGCCAACTCTGGGTGCTTCGCTGCCATATCATTCATCATGCAACGCATCGTGTTGCCGAATACGTGCATATACTTCACGTTGGCTGATGATGCCATCATCCCATACAGCTCATCAAACTTGCTCATAATGTCTTTTGTTTCCATATCTTATATATTTTAACCTATTATCAAATCTTTCAACTCTACAAAGTCCTCCTCTGTGAAGTTGATGCTTCGCTTGCTTCCAAAGAGGATAGCAGTGGCAATTCCATCTGGCAGGTCAATAGACACAACTCCTTTGTCGATATGTCCGTGAATAAAACCTACATCGAATTTGTAATCTTCCACGGATTTTAGCATCTGCATCATATCTTCAAATATCGTGTTGGCATCTATGTTGCCGTCTTCATCGGCAATGAATAGGGTAGCGTTGTCAATGCTCTTGCCCCAACTATCCTTGTGTTTGGCGATGATGTTATGTGAAGCTCGCTTCATATACACGGAAGGAATAGCCAATGCAGGGTTCTCCTTCACCATATCGCTAATTCTTGCGTCTGCCCACAAATCAAGCGATGTAAGCAGTTTCTCTTTCAGTTCAGTTACATTCATTTCTTAGTTTCTCCTTTATGTGTTTTAGTGTACCAAGCGAGATACTCTTGCCAAGTCTTGTCGCTGTGGTTAGTCATATAATCGTTGAGCATAGCAGATTTTTGTTCCTCTGCCTGTGCCACCTCCTTTCTCAGTCGTTGCATTAAAGACAGATGTTTCTTCAATGCTTCCTGTCCTTGCTGAGTGCTCTCAATACGAGGGCGTATGATACGCAATTCCTCATCTTGAACCAGCTTAGACACATATTGCAAGCTATTGACGTACTCCTGATTCTGCATCAAGTACTGACGTTGTGCGCCTGTCAGATTGTCCTCAATCTTGTCAATTTCATCCCATAAAGGGGTGGCGGATTGCTGCGCTTGCATATTGATAGATGCTCGCTTCTGCTGTATTGCCTCATACATCTTCTGTAGCTCGGCATCCATCGTTGGCGGCTGTTGCTGACTTGTACCCATATCCAATAATGGGCTGTTCCCGAAATTCATCATAATCAATATCTTTAAAGTTGGTGATATATTATAGAGAGGTGAGAGGGCATCCACCAACGAGGGCAAACACCCCTCACCAACTCATTTTTTCTTAGTCCGTCTAGCTGACTTCCTTACTGCTCTGTTACGCTCCTGTAGTGGGCGTGGAAGGAGCAGTGCTGTTACAGCAATAGCTGCCGTAGCCCGAAATTACTGGCGTAGATGGGAGTACCAACTGACCACGCAAGCAATTGCAGGTCTTCTCGTTAACGTAAGCCATCATAAGCTTCTCCTTGTAAGGAGTGAGGGCTTCCATAACGGCTACCTTCTTGTCGAGGTCGCTATACTTAGCCTGTAGTGCGTCATACTGGTCTCTCTGATTCTTGTACAAACCAAAGTCTGCATCAATCTGAGACTTGTAAAGACCGAACTCAGCCTGCATTGCACGGCGGTTCTCAGCGTTGATAGCATCGTTAGCACCCTTATACATAGAGAACTTCTCTGCGATGTCAGTTTCACGCATAGCGTAGAACTTGTTAGCGGTGTCGAGCTTCAAACCGAACATATCAGTAAGCAGCTTCACCTCATCAGCGCATTCCTTCTCCATTACCTGCAAGGCGGTTGGCTGATTAGAGCTTGAGTTAGCTCCGTAAGTGTTGATGTTTACGTTCTCAGGCATATTGCCGCCGAGTGAACCAAATACGCTGCGGTTGTTACCGCCAAGCAACCAAGCACCAGCACCGAGTGCTGTGCCGATGATACCAAGGGTCAGACCAGCATTACCTGTTGCCTTAGAAGCATAATCATCGTGCTTCTTTCCCTCTTCGTAGATTTTCTTCTCTACGACCTTTGCATCTGTCATTTCCATGATACAATCTTTTTAAGTTATCCTTAATATTAACTAACACTATTGTAACGTTACGGATGCAAAGGTACGAAGAATAGGGGAGAGCAAATATAACTCTATCACACTTTCTTTTAGTGGCTGATTATCAGTGCTTTAAGGTGATAGAAGGTAGCATCATATATCGTTACGTATAATTTAAGGCAAAAAGTGCGTATATTTTTCGGGGAAATGTGTGTGTGTTTGTCTATTATATTGTACCAAATAAAAAAGAGAGGCAATTACTTACCTCTCTTACTCTTAATGAAGTGAAGAATATCCCACTTCTTCCAATATCTCGTATGTCCTCGCTTCTTGCATTCTCCGTTCGGAATGTCACCTCTAGCAACCATTCTGTTCAATGTTGCGTCAGAAACGTGAAGTTTCTCCTTGACTTCCTCGGTAGATAGCATCGGGTTGAGAGCATACGGCAGATAGTTCTCACAAAGGTCTTCTATCTCATCGCTACTCATTCCGCAAGCAGTTACCTTCTCCCCTCTCTTCTCTTGCTCGTCTGCTCGAAAACAAGAATCCGATAACGATTTTAATAACACTCCCAAGGTGTGATAACCAAATAACTTTCCCATATCATTATAATCTAGAGATTAAACTTTGACAGCCCTTGCCTGAGAAATACTTATCGGCAAAACCATATACATAAAATATAATGGTCATTACAAGTATTACAGCATTAGCTTCCACCATTTCGTTGGTGGTAAAAACATTCCAGTATACGATATGAATAGCATTTATCCCAAATAGGTAGATGATCATCGGAATACGCCATCTGTAGCAGAGCCAAAAGAATCTGCTCGCAATTATAAGTACAAGCGGATGGATGTAAACGGAAAAATAGATAAATGCTGCCGATACCCAATTCTCCTTAAACCATACGCACATTTCTTTTTCATGAGACGCAAATGTTACCATGCATGCAATATGAAAAAGCATGATAAACAGAGGCATCACTTCACAATAATACTTAAACCAAGTGAGTAGCTTTATGCTGTAGCCTCTACCTGCAAGGATAATGACGTTTATCATTTCGCTAACGTCCATGTCCTTAAACATTACTCTTGACAACTGTACAACACCGACTGATTGAACTAACCGATGGACTTCATTTTCTTCCTCTTTAGTCATAAGCTGTTATATTTTAGTTGATTTAAAAGATTGATGCCGCAAAGGTACGCATTTCTAATAAAAGTAATTTGTTTTTGATTGATTTTTGTGTTAAACCTTATAAAAAGTAACAATTCGTAAGTTCCGTTACCGCTTCTCTGTTACCAAAATAACACAAAATGGTAACAATAGTATTATGACGATTCGTTTGCCTCTATTATAAATTCTCCTCCTTCTAACCAAATCTCAACCTCGTACCCTCCATCGAGAATCTTATCAATTTCCTCTTCGGTCGGTATTTTCCTCAATATCTGCTTCATCTCTCTTATTGATTATATTCTTGGCGATATTCATAAAAATCGCCTTTTCTGTGTATTTATATTTCAGTTTTATTGTATCGAAATGACCTTCTATATAGCAGTACTCATAGAATTTCTGTGGTAGCTTCGCCATTATCCTGCGTTTCGTGGCATACTCATTATAGTGTGACATAATGCCGAGATATGAATTGACAGAAGCAATCTCCTTTCTAATGCCCTCAATCATTCCCATTTCAGAAGCTTTACCTAGTCTTTCTACGGCAAAAGCAAAACTATTGATGGTGTGGTTGGCAACATATATCCTATTTGGCTTAATAACCGCACCAGTAAACTGAACACCCTTTGAGTAATGCTGTAGATAGAATTTCTTCTCATTGAGCCTTAAACCGAGCTTTCCGAGTTCTGTTCTGAGCATAGTGATGATAGGTAGCAGTTTCTCCTTACCCTTACTTACGAATGATATATCATCCACATACCTATTATGTCTTACGCACACGGCATCAATCTTCCAATCGATGGTATTCAGCAAGAAGTTGGCGAATAACTGAGCGAACAGATTACCGATAGCGATACCTCTGTCTTCTCCGTTAGTGAACAATGACTTCTCCTTCGGGATGAAATTCCACATCCAAAGCGGGCTCCTTCGCTCGCAATTAAGCTCTGGTCTGTGTATGACTACAAGATTACAAAGCCATCTAAGGTCTTCCTTATCGTCTCCTTCATAGTGCGCTACAATAAAATCATCGACCATCTTCGCTAGCTTAGATTTAATGATACTCATAAAGAATCCCTTCAAATCAACCTTCATTACATAGGCATCCTTGGTATAGTTCTCGCTCTCCTCACGAATATCTTCTGCCAATTGAATAACACCAGCAAGCTGTCCTTTTCCTTTGCGGCAGTTGTATGTTCTGCCACAGAATATCCGTTCAAACAATGGCTCTAGCCTCAATGCTATGTAATGATGGATAACCCTATCTCTGAACTCACCAGCAAACACCTCCCTATAACGAGGGTATCGGACGACAAAGCAGATAGATTTTCCGATTTTATACTGACGTAAGTTAACTTCATTCATAAGTTCCACAAGATTGTGAACATAATCAAGCTCGAACTCCGTAGCTCCGACTGTGCTCCGCTTTCTCTTACGGCAGTCAAAATATGCTTCTAATATCGTTTCAAAATCTATCATTTACTATTTATCCTGAATACGTCTTCTTTATTAGTGCTGAAACTGGACGAACCCTGTTCTGATTGAACTTATAGTTGTTGTTCACGTTGCCATCGTTCAGATTTAAGTTCCAAGCGTTGGTCGCCGAGTTCTGGGTTATCACTACATTGTCTTGTTCTTTACCATATATGATGGTAGTAGCCCATTTATTCGGAAGACTGTTCTCCTAGTTTGGCTTACCTCCCTAGCACTGACTACGTTCACTCTCTAACCTTTTAAGAGCTTCGATGAGCGAACCCTTCCACGCTGTACTTTGCCGTCCTATACTATCCATCAGCAGAAGCAGATTTGCCAACCTGCCTCTACCTTTTATCCACTGATGTCCTCCTGCTATCTCTATCAAGGTATTCAGTAATTCCAAGCTTGATTGCAGCTCGACCATATCGTTGATTCTCGTCTTCAAATCCTTACCCATATATACCCTTGCTATAATATGAAGAGACTCGATGGCTGTGCGCTCGATTCTATCTCCTACAACATATCTTTGGTCTTTCGGGAAGTCTTTGATGATATAAATTACCTCATTAAGAAACTTCTTCATATCTCTGTAAACCCTCGTCTTGCTTGCAATCTTTGCTGTCATTATTGATTACCTTTTTTTTGGTTATAACTTGCTTGCCCACGCCTTTAAAGGCGTGGGCGTGAAAAGAACTAACTACTAACTACTGTAAAAATGCTGAAACTGGACGCACCCTGAGCTGATTGAACTTATAGTAGTTGAACACGGTGCCATCGGACAGACCTAAGAACCAAGCGTTGGTCGCCGAGGCCTGGGTACTAGTCCAATACCAAGTCTGCTGGAGCTGCGTAGCACCACTAATCTTTGACAAGGCATAGTTTATCTTGTCAAAATTAGCCCAAATCATCACCAGCTCGCCTTCTGATGGTAGCCACCATTTTCCTGCGGTCAAGCCTTTGCCGTTCGCGTTCGTGCGAGAATACTTGTTACAGAATCCAGCGGCATAAGCCTCCGTGTTTGTAACATTGCTTGAGGTACTTCCGTTGATGATAGCGGTTGTATTTGCCCGACCTGCAAAATCATTTAGTGAGGTTATTCTATCGCCCGTTGTAGTAACTCCGCTAATCTGTACGGAACCTGATGTATCTGATGATGATGCAGGCTTAGAACTCCACTTTTTATCTGCTCCTTCGGTTGGAGCTATTACGAGATATCTTCCGCCTTCAACAAGAAGAACACCTTCCGCTACTTCTCCGCTATTCTGATAGGATGCCCAAGAGTTCACTCTTACGGCAATAGGATAATCGTCGTTCTTGCGATGGAACATAATGAATACACCATCGTACAACTGATTTATATCTGCTCTGATGGCATCCTCCATCGTTACTTTACTAGCATTTGTTATCGCTTCCCCGTTAGCAGACAGCCAATCGCTGATTTTTCTTGTCTTTATAGCCATAATCTTTTGACTTTTAAATTGTTATTATTTGATTACTCATTATCTGATGATGTCGCATTACTGATGGCGGTGTTTACTGCATCAATGAAGCAGGGAGCAGTAGTGCGCTCAACGAGTTCTTTGATGATTTTCACCTCGTCATCGGTGTACTCCGTCTCGTCACTTCCATTCCACATCTTCACGGCAAGAGCCTGTCCTGCCAATCCAAGACCTGCCCCCTGAGAGTAGATGATATTCGCAATCTGCTTGCGAGCGTTAATAACCTGACACTGATTCTTGTCGAGTGTCATAAATACTTCCAAATGTTCTAATTCTATCTTCATAATCTAATTAATTTTAGTTTGTCGAATAACATACAATCCACTGACCACCGTTGTACCATAGCCAACTAACCTGACCTCTAGTATCTGAGTACCACGTTGTTGCTGAGCTGGCTCGGCGAACATCGTATATTCCTTTGTCTGATGAAAACGTCAATCTGCTTCCTCGCTGGATGATGGTATAGCATTGCCCATATTTCGGAGAAGATGGCAGATATATCGTTATTGCCGAAGTGTTGTAGCACTCAACCGTGTGATGATACTCGGTTAGTGTTTGATAATTAGCAGCCAAGCGAACAAATGATGGTCGTAAACCTATTACATCTCCACCTCTAATTACGATAGCATGGTTACCTTCATACGGATTCGTCATATCAAAACTGCCTGCCTGGTCTGCCCAACGTGTAAGCAAGTCTAACGCCGTACACATCTTTCCTCCGGAAATGGGGTCTGATGGCATTGAAGTACCAGCGTCTATATGAATTAATATGCCTGTACTCAAATTATTAGACGGGCTTGTTGTAGAAAATATCCGTAGTCCTGTTTTCATATAACTTCCGCAGGTAATGAAATAGCCTTCACCGTGCAGATAGGCTTGATTCATAAACTTCAGACATTCATTCGTCAGACCCATACCTTCCGTTTTTCCGACTGACCCTATTGAATAATTGCCAATCTCGAAACCTCCTATACTTCCGCTAGTAGCGTTTATCCTACCAGATATATCTACATCCGTTCCTTTAAAATGTCCGCTCCTCTTTACCGCAAACGTAGCCGAATCTCCAGTTTCGCCTCCAAGCCATAAGCTCCAGTCGTTAACATCCTTAACCACTCTGAACGAGCCGTACATCTTACTATTAGTAGTATCAGTCGGATTGTACAGATTTATCTGATTACTTCCGAGCATATTGATGGTTGCATTCTCAGCAAGGAGAAGCTGCGTGGCTATCGATGAGTAATTATTCATCAGCGACCAGTGCCCGTCAGTCACGCTAGGCGAAGAGGATGTATAGGTGCTTGTACACTGATACCACTTTCTATCTACGCACACCACATCAACGTATTCTTCTGCTCCAGAGCCAGAGAGATATTCATAGTTGCCTGACTCAAACCCGTCATGCTCACGCATCAATGCGCCCTTCGTTCCCCTTGTAGCTACGGAAAAAGAAGGGGCACTGCTGCTGCCATTTGTATAGACGAAAACAGTACGTGTCCATAGATACGGATTTGCGTCCGTGATATTTTGGACTTCTTTATGCCAAGTACCATTAGGCGCAATAGTACCACTGCTACCTACCTGATAGGTCACCTCCGTACTCTTGATGCCGTTGCCAGTTGCTCCAGTAGCACCCTTGATATAAGACCATTCATATTTTGATGGGTCAGTAGAATCAGTGCGGTTAGTATCTACAAGCACTCCTATGTAAACGTAATCACCACCATTAGGATTGGTTGCGAATGTACCATCCGCTTTTTTCCAGGCGATATGGGTGTAATACTGCACTGCTGGTGTTCCTGGGTCACCTTGAATCTTTCCTACATTCTCAAAACCTCTAGCGTGAGTAGAGTCAGTCTTAGATGTACCAGTGTACACCCACAGATAGCCGCTAATGATATATCCATCGCCCAAGGTATTGCCCGATGTAGGCAGCTCTGACGTACTACCTTTTGACCCCTTGATGGTTACAGAAGTTCCATCCTTGCCATCCTTACCGATATACGTATAGGTGATATTCTCCGTTGTCTTGTTATTGCTCCAAGTGTAGGTTGTCCTAGTCCAAAGGAACTTGCCCTTGTTGGCTGCTACACTCGCATCGGGCGCGGTAGAAGTCCACTTCTTGGCTTCACTCACGCTCGATGTGATAGCGTAATCGACAACGGTCTTGGTAACGTAGGGAGTATCACCGCTTTCTCCCTTTTCTCCTCTCTGAGAGGATGAGATTGAGCCAGTTACTACTGCTAAAACCTTTACCATAGACTATACTATTTAGCTCCTGTTATCGAATACACCGCACCCTTATATTCTCTGATACCAGCTTCGGTAATCGTGAACGTATTGCCTTCCTTGGTAATAGCGGAATTGATAGGCACACCTGCGTTGGAATAGAGCGACATAGAGAATGTTACTCCAGTCTCATTAGCCGTTGAACCTCTCTTGCGCATATATGGCTTATAGACAATCTTGCCACCTGAGTTCTGAATGAAGTTCTCAGCTACAGGGTTGTCGTTCCCATCCGTAGGGTTTGGATAGAGAATATACTCGTCTGACACGTCATTGATAGTCTGTGTGTCGGAAGCGTAGAATTCTTTACCCTTGTATGCTTCACACTTAACGATGATGGAAGAATCCACGTCCGTCTCATTGATGGTGAATGTAGCGGAGGTGCTGTCCTGCTTGAGTACCCATTCGCCACTAGTGTCTGGCAAGTACCACTTGAACGTATATCCAGTAGATGTAACCGTACTGCCGTCCGTAACCTGTGCCTTGACAGTACAGGTTCCGCCCTTCTCCGTAATTGTGAAGAGATTCTTGGTTGACGTTGCGATGATGTTCATACGCTTGGAATCAGTCACACCTTCGGCTATATATACTGGGTACATAGCTTGAAGTTTCACATTTGTGTTTGATATGGATATATCAACCTTACAGACAATAGTGAATGAATCGCCATCATTGACATTGATAAGGTTCTTGTTGACGGTCAATGTTGGATTACCGTCCGAATCAGAGCCTTCTGTAAAATGCCCTGTCACACCTCCGAATGCGGTAGTGGATACGTGTGAAGCATTGAATGCGAGCGTTACACCTGATACTATCCAAGTCGGAGTGCCTTTAGAGAGGTCAAACGAATTGCTAGCACCCTGTTCTGCCGAATATGCCTGCATAACCAACTTCGGCTTAGTCGCACCGCTCGCCTCGAAATTAGGCACAACATTGGAAGGTGATGCAGGGTTGCCATCATAATTCTGATACACATCGCCAATAGTACATTGCAGGATTGGGTGCAACGTAGTACCATTGCTTGAGACAACAATCTGTCCTGTTACCGTAGCTTTAGTCATCGCTTACCTCGCTTTCTTCTTTAGTGTCTGTATTATTCTCGGAAGACGAATTACCACCGCCATCCGAACCGATATAGTCATTGTTTCCTGTGTCACCCTCGCCGCCAAACTCGACTGGAGTGTAGCAGGATGCAGGAGTGTCTGTCGTTCCATTGATTTCCGCAAGGGCATCGCTCTCAGCTATCAGCGAGCCGCCAACATTTGCTACTCTCTCGTTGAGGTTCACGCCATCCACACCATTCAGTTCACTCTGATAGAGCAGGCAATTACCGTCGCTCGTCATTGTCAGCGGAACTCCGCTTCTGATAATAGCCTCTGCAACCTGCTTCGTAACCTTAACGTAGTATTTCATAATTCTTTATTTTTTTAAGTTAGACAAAATTATCCGTTATTCTCGTCAATCTCCCTTGATATGATGTATTTTCCATTCTCATCTACAAGGGCATTTCCGTTCTCATCAACAAGAAGCTCGTAAGCTCCTCTGTCTTCGATGGTGAGACGAATACTCTTCTTTGCTTCGAAAGGGCATTGGAACGTTTCACCATATCCTAGCGTTTCTGCACTCTGTGTCATTGTGGTAACACCATTGTTCGTGCTCTTGCCGTATGTTATCTTCTGCCATTTAGCTCTCAGCACTTTTCCCCACACGGATGGTTCGATGACTCCATTGTTGTCGCTGACTACGGCTTGGCAGACAACAGACGTGGTATCCTCGTTGAGTCCGAAGCCGTCACCGATGAACTGAGCCGTGAGTGGTGGAATGGTTCTGTTGATGTACGTAACCTTTCGAGCATCGGCATCACGGGGAGATGAAGGAATACTGCCGCTATAGATATAGCACGCTCTCAACTCATATCCGATGCCTTCGCCTATCATATCGCAATCAATAGTGATAGACGAAATCTGACCGTTCGCACCCTTGGTCATTGCCGTAATCTCGTAATTCTCGGCATCGTCAGCAGAAGTGATAAGCTGTCTCGTTCCGTTGTCAAGAATACGATACCACCATATCCTCGTCTTGCTGTCAGCCGTCTTATCCTTCGCTCCAACCATAATCCTTGCGGTAAGAGTTCTTAATGAAGCGTGTTTAAGGGGATTCCAAAGCACCGTAGGTGGACTATCCAGCATAATCTCAGCTCTTGCGTTAGTGCAGTCTTCCAAATAGAGAGCCTTATTAGCAACGAATGTGTACTTATATCCGCAAACTGGGTCTGTCCAGTTTCCTTCAAATCGCATTGTTCGTGGCTTGCCTAGAACGGAGTTCTGCTTGATATAGAGAGTTCCCTTATCCGTTCCTTCCCTCACGGCTTCATACCCTGCCTTCACACTTGAATTCTCACTTGTGGCTACTACCACGATGCCGCTAGATGTCACCTCAGACCATTTGAATGAATCCAACTGACTGTTGAAGTTTTGCGTCTCCCCTGGATTATCTGGGTCGATAAGATAGCAGGCTGGAAACATCGTACAAGGGCGAATAGAGAAGTCGGGAGAAAATGAGCCTTCGATACCATCATACTGCTGCCTGTTGATGATATTTCCAACTATTTCTATGCTGACGGACTGAGAGTAAGCCACAGGTTGTATCTCCATCATCTTGTCAACGCTAACCGCTAATTCTTTAGCCATATTCTATTTATTTTAAAAGTTCAACATTAGAAATTAACACTCACATCCTCGGAATACATCGTCTCTCCATCCTTGATTTGAGCCTCGCATTTGAAAACAACCGTACCGACCTGAAAAGCCGAGCCGCCGAGGTCTTCATAGGTCAAATCAACCGACAATCCGCAGTTGGCGTGAGAGAGTGCCCATTTGTTGTCTGCCGTTGTGTCTCCGCTATCCCTAGTCCATACAACATTGACCATGGAGTCGGTCACGTCTTGATTGTAGAGTCTGCCGATTACCGACAGAGTGGTGAATACCTTCCAAGAGCCATCAGCATTCGTTGCCATCAAGTCGTTGAGACGGAAGTTCCACAGCTTCGATGATAACATTTCGAGGGTGAAATACGGATTACCTTCCACGAATGCCCAAGCGGTAGATGAGTAGGTTGGCGGCTTCGTTGTCTTGTCTTCGAGGCACTGCCATTTGCATCCGAGATAATAGACGGTATCAATCGTTCGGTCGCCATTGCGGTAAGGGTTATCGCCTTGCGCCACAGCCAAGCTCCAAACACCTCTGTCTCTTGTCGTGTAGATAGGATTGCCTTGATAGTCTATCTGCTGGAATGATGCTGCCATCATCCACTTAGCATAGAACGCTCCGTCTCGCTTGTTGGCGGTAGGGAAGTCCTGGAAGAGGAACGACAGCGCATCTGGCAGCTTACCCATCGCAAGGGAATAGTTTGTCTTGTCGATGATAGGCTTTGTAACGTGGTCGAGCCACACAAGTAATCCCTCAGACGATGATATATACCAGCAGCTCTGTCTCTCTTCATCCACAGCATTTCCCCAACGAATCAGCCTCGCCAGTTCGCACGGCGGATAGTTCTTCTTGCTAGGACATTCGTTGTCGGGGTAGCATACAACCGTAATGGTATTCGTTACGGTGTTCACCGATAACACTCGCAGCCACATATCGTAGTACTTACCGCTCTCTGCCAAGGTATTGATGGAAGCTAAGACTACATCATTTTCCTTGAATGCTGTGAAGTCGTTATCCCATCGCTTCTGCAACTTCAAGTCATAGGTTACATTGCCGTCCTCCGTTGTTGCAGGAATCTCCGTCACCGTTTCAACCAGACCACTTTCCGTAAAGACAAAGTTGCTTTCCATTGCCGTCTGCCTGTTGGTAATAAGCTCCTTTGCAATAATGGAACTTCGGGATGTGATGCTTTCAAACTCCGCATTGCCCAGTTCATCAATTCTACCGCCCGTACCGAAGAGCATTCCTTGAATGAACTCTCCGAAGGTTGCACCTTTCTTGAACTGAGATAAGTCTTCTGCTGTCAATCCTTGCAAGAACTTCTGAATCTTCTCCCAAGTGATAGTTCCGTGAGCGGTGTCGTCAAACTGCTTAGACAGGAAGTTATCACTTCCGTACTTTGCAATAAGGCTTCTTAGTTGAGAAACAGAATATCCACCTCCGTTACCGCTACTTCCTCCGCTTGCAATGATTGTCTGTACATCTTCTTTAAGCTGAGTGATAGTACCCTTAATCACTTGATTACCTAATGTAATCGTTTGTATGAAACCAAAATCAATATTGGTCGATAATTTCAATACTCTTGTTGCAAGTTCATATCCGTGTCCGTCCTTATACGTTACGCTCTGTCCTATTTGCAGTTCAGGATTTTCCTCCAAGAATACATCAGAATATGATTTAATCTCATAGTTATTCAAATCTGATAGTAATCGCACAATTCCCTCTTTTGCCTTTTCCAATAACCTATTTTGAGCATCCTTATAATAGATAGAATCGGACATGGCAATATTGTAGAGAACGGTAATATTGCACTTTAAAGAAGGCATACTTTCTCCACGAGGAATGAGCATATCAGCAGCATTTGTAGGTATGATAACTTCATTATCTTCTTGATAGATAATTTCGTAATCACCAGCCAATACGGAGAAATTACCATCACTAACATCGTCTGACGTGTGCGAAGATGATGCCTCTTTATGATAAGTAAGCTCAAATCCTACATATTCGCCATTAGAGCCACGTCCTGCAAGGGGAGTAGAAAGCGCACCCGTATTAAAATTAGCTTCGAACGAGCAGCCGATATTCTTTCCATTGATAAGTAAATCATCGGTAATCTGAAAGTCGTACCAGTAATGAGTAACGCCATCATCAACTGTTGTATTGATAATCGTCTTCCCTTCTACTTTTTCTGTTGTAGGATAAGCCAATCTCATATACCATACAGTGAAGGTCTTATATTCCTTAATAGACCCATCAGCATTATATGAGATAGGAATTTTCTCATTATTCTCATCAAGCACATACTTAACTCGCCCACGCACATTATATACATAGGTATTGAGCGAAGGGAAAATTTGAGAAAAATCAAGCACCTTCGTAAAGAGAGGTTCATTTATTTTATCCACTCTTAGGTCAAGTGTAGAATACTTATCAATAGAGTAGGAGCGTTCCTTTCCGTCTATTGATATTGTACCATTGCCCTCATCTAATTGCAGACGAATATCACCAGATGATACATTCTCACCTTTGCTATTTACTTGTGTAATATTTCTTGTACCACCGAAGATAGAAAAAGCGTTATAATAGCTTTCCTTACTATTGCTAATATTTGGTACACCTACATTCTTTCCAACTTCCAAAACAACAGGAGTTGCGCCGACCAAGACTTTACCGATATAGATAAATTCATCATCATAGTCAATATGCCATTCACAGTTATCTCCGATAGCATTTGTAATCGCTGTAAGTGCAGAAATAAAATCGTTATCGCTGAATGATACATTGACGGTATTTGCCGTTACATTCGAAAAGATAACTTTCCATCCGCATTCGCCAAACATCAAATCCTTATTAAGGAAATCTGCAATCTTACCACTGAGAGCGGAAGTTGTGCCAACGAAAGACCATACATTTTGTTTTACCTCTACATTCTGTGAATTACGGGTATAGATAAAAAATGGGGTCTTAGACAGAATCATCTTTGGGTGCTGAAACTGAGGAGTGTACTTCCAAGAGCATTCATCTGTTTGAATAGGCTCGTATGATTCTAAGAGAAGGAACTTCCTTGTTACTTCTCTTACTTTGTCTATCTTATATGTATAATTAATATACGCACCAACGGGCAAAATAACTTTCTCAGCGGCGGAGAAAGACAGAGTAATGTAATCAGACTTAGACATTTCCTGTTCTCTCTTCGCCGCTGATGTTACTTCTGCTTGCATCAGCAATTTATCGTTTATATCATATATCTTAATCATAACTTAATTCTATCATTCGGGTTGTACTCCGTTAATTTGAGTACAAATTTACCTCTTTTTAGACCATAATCACCAAACTGCGAGCATTGCGTGTAAACAAGTTTAAAAACCCTCTTTAAGCGAGGAACTTTTAAGCAAAACTCACCCGAATAAGCTATCTTATTAAGAAAAGCTTCATATTTCTGCAAGTAATCTTCTTCCGAACCGCCTTCAAGAAAGAAAGAGATACTTACGTCACGCTTATCTTTCTTGGCATACTTCGATGTGGCGATAACCGATTGTCCATGCTCTAATCGGCTATTGTTCGTCACATAGCTTTTTACTGGTGCTGGGGTCAGCAAGGCTTCTCGCCAACCCCTTACCAATGTAATACCGAAAGTATCAAGGTCAACGTAAGCAGAATCCGCTTCATCGACCAATTTAATAAAAGCATCATTCTTCATAACTTAATACTTATCCTTCATTAATTTATACATACTTGCGATGTCCTCACGTATCAATATAATAGGTGCAGTATTCTTATTAATTGCTTCCAACTGCTCCAACCCCTGATACTGAATATCTCGCATTTCTGAGATATTGTTATATGTCTGTTCGGCATAGATGCGCAAAAAAGAAACATCAACGGCGATAGCTTTACGAACCTCATTACCTTGCTCTTGGGCAATTTGCACCGCATAACCGATACCGATAAGGCTGCTTGCTTGGTCTGTTGTGATAGCCTCGATACCTTTACCCGTTGCCGTCTGCTGAGATTGCGCCTCTTTATACCCTGTTATTGCAGCAATATTATCTCTTATCTTCAAACCTTCATCAACGATGTTATCATACTCTTTTTTAAGTATATCCAAATCGTCATTAGAGAGCTGTCCTTGCTTCATCTTATCTGCCCATTTTTCATAAAGGGCTTTAAGTCTCTTATTAGCAAGGTCATCAACGGCAAAGTTAAGCATAGACTTATTAAGCTTCGTTGTGAAATCATTTGCGAAATCTTGCGCCGATTTACTCATATCCATAAGATTGCTAATAAAGTTGTCCTTTAACGAATCGAAGGTTGTCTGCGTAAGATTCTGATTGATTTTATCAGTCAGCTCTTCAAGCTTCTCGGCAAGGTCGGTATAGTTCTCCCAATACTCAGTTTTATCATACTTACCCTGGTCGGTCATGTTCTTCCACACATCTTGGTTGTATGTACGAATATCCTTCATCTGCTCTGGGGTAAGCTTATAAATATCCTCCAAGGAATTTACCTTGTTTATTGTAGAATTAACATAACCACCTCTGACCGCAGATTGCTGTGCCAACGTGCGATTGATAGCCGCATAGTCCTGCGCCGACAGATTCCAATAATAAGCGTTAGAATGATGCGAGCCATGGTAACCCATCTGTGATTGAAGAATTTCCATACTCTGCTTATTGATTTGCTTCTGTGCATCATAGGCTTTCTGATAATTGCTGACGGCACTCATTCCCGAAGTCTTATCAATCGAACTCTTCAACTGCTCAATAGAGTATTGCAATCGCTCGTTTGATTCTGTAAGGCGATTTGTTGTCTCCGCAACCTCCTTCGCATTACTTCCATTGCCGATACCAAGAGCACTACCAAGCGATTTGATAGCCCCTACGCCGTTAATAGCTGCTCCGATATAGTTGCCCGTAGCAAAGTCTGATGCCGCTTGCGAACCCTTATTGAAGGCATCTGCACCACTTTTAAGCTTCTTTCCAAGGTCTGAATCACCGAAGCCGAGAGCATCAATCAATTCACTTGCTTCTTGTAGTTTCTTCGCAACATTACTGATGCTTTCTGCCCATTCATTAGCAATCTGCTTAATTGACTTTCTTGCCTTATTATGTGATACGTTTGCATCCTCTTGTGCCTTCTTTACGTCCTTTGTTGCCTTGCCGACCTTTATCTCCGAAACAGCGAGTTCGTCAAAGAGTTTCTTTAATTTTTTAATCTGCTCATTACTGAGGTTCATCTTATTCTCATTTAAGAGTGTGCTCTTATTCTGAGAGGTTATTTTATCGGTACTTACAGATACCCCCGTCTCCGCAAAGACTTTCTGTATAGCAATTTTCGTAGAAGACTGCTGCTCTTGTGCATTATATTGCTCTACTGTAGCTTTTCTTAATCGCTCTTGTGCGTCAGCAGCCTCTTGCAAGAGCCGATTATATTCACGCACCTTCTCGTTAGACCATCCCCACTTATCGGTCTGCTCTGAAATTGCATCATCAATCTTAGCAATCTGTTCTGACACAACCTTCATATCATCAATATCAAGAGTACCCGAACCGAGAAGGTCTTTGAGCTTTTTTCTTAGGTCTTCGAGATACGATTTGCTCAATCTTCCCATATCAGAGAAAACAGAATCCCAGTTGATAGAATCCTTGAAATCATTAAAGTTGAGCTTCTTTAGCTGCTCTTCAAGGTCAGTTTTCAACTTTGCTTCCTCGAAAAGATTACCTTTAGCCCTTGCTTCTTTGATTTTCTCGTTATACTCCTCAACGATGGCGAGCTTCTGCTGTTCGAGGTTACCATACTCCTTCAGGTATTCACGATATGATTTTAATTCATCAGCATAAATCTCATTATTATATGATTCTACAGTCTTCTGTTCAATGATGGTGTACTGCTCGGTAATCTTCTTAATATTCTTTGAATCAAGATGTTTCTTATCATCCCAATTCTCAGCCTTACCACCCTTTGCCTTGATAACAAACTGCTGTGCGTCAAATTCAGCTTTCTGTCGGTCACGCTCTGCCTTGATAGCTGCATTCTTTCGCTCTTCAATCTGCTCAATTTCTTTGGATAGCTCTCTTTTGCGCTCGGCAATAACCTTCTCTTCGCCTTCTTTCATCGCCTTAATCTTTGCATCGGTTACCTCCTGTTCCAAAGATTGCCAAGCTTTTGCTCTTTCGTAAGCATTCTTATAGATAACATCATCAAGCTTCCCTTCTGCTGAATTAATCTGCTTCTGTTGAGTAGCATCTTTCTTAACATCCGATTTTGCTTTATTCGCTAGAGAACGTTTTGCTGCTTCCTCTTGTCTGATGAGCATTCTCTGTTCACTATTCTGCTGAACTTGCGTTCTCAGTACCTGTATTCTAAGTTCACGCTCTGCGGCAATATCTTGCAATGATTTAGTGTGCAGATTTGCTTGTTTTTCATGCAATTCTACGAGTTTTTGCTGCTGTTTTATCTGATAATCATATTTCTGCCTAACAAGTGCTCTTGCCTCCTCAATGGCTGCAATTTTTTCCTTACCTTGCAACGAATATATCTTATTCTTTATCTCGGCGATTTTTTCGTCAAGTTTATACTGCTCCTCTGTATTCTTTTTGATGGAAATCTGTGTTTCTTGTATCTTACCAGCAAGAGAAGCTGCTTCCTTTGCTTTAGAAAGTATTCCATTTAAAGAAGGTGCTAACTTCTTTGCTAAATCATCACCTGCAAAAGCATCATAAGCAGTCTTAGCAACACCAATCGCTCCCGAAACACTCGTCTTGAATGCGCCAATAACAGTCTCACCAGCACCCTTAATTCCATCCCAAGTTTTTTTGAGACCAGCGGTAAAGGTGTCCCAATCCATATTTAACACACCTTTAATGGTCGTTCCGAGACCTCCAATAAGATTCACCGCTGCTTTCACGGCAGTTTTGAACGTCTTCACGAAGTTATTACCGAAGTCACGAAGAGGAGCGTTTGGCTTAGTGAAGCACTTGTACAAGTATTCTCCAAAGATAATCACAATATCTGTGATAGACTTAGCAAGAGAACCAAAGTAAGCCATCAGCTTTGTATAGACCTTCTGACCCTCTGCGGATTTTGTCATCCATGTATGCACCGCCTTGAAAGCAAGAGCGATTGCAGCAATTACCGCACCCACAGGTGTTGCACACATTCCCCATAGAGCCTTCGTTACAGACTTGATAGCGGTAAGAGACCCCGTTACGGGAATACCAAGAGCCTTGAAAGCTTCGCCGACCTTACCAATCTCACCTTGCAACTTACCATTGGCAGTCATTACATTGATGATACCGTCTTTAAAATCACTTAGACCAGACTTTGCTTGTGAGAACTCCTCACTAAAACGCTGACCGATGGAAGAACCGCTTACTTTTGCTTTCAGCTCATCAATAGGTTGAGTTATTTTATCTTTTATGCTCTGTCCGAAATCGGAAATCTTCTGCCCGCAATCAGAAATCTGATTGCGCAATCTACCGATAAAAGTCTCTTCGTTCTTCTCACGGATAGCCTCTTGCAATACAGATATATTATTCTTTGTCTTTTCAATCTCAGACTGTAGTTTCTGCAAGTCTTCTTTCTGCTTTTCTCCAAGTGGCTTTCCATCCATCTTAGAAGCTTCTGCTTCTAAATCTTGCAATTTCTGCTTACTCTCATCAATCTTAGAAGTTAATTCTGATAACGATGTGTCCTCAACATTGATTTTAACAGTTGATGTTGCATCAGACTGAACGATGGTTGAACCACCATGAATCTTATTCGCAGCTTCGAGAAGAGCATTGTATTGCTGAAGGTCTGCATTAAGTCGCTGCTGTTCTGTTTGCCAATCATTGATTTTTGATTGAAGGGCATCAATATTTGCCTGTGCTTTCTCAATAAGCTGATTGTAATAGTTAGCACCATTTCCTGTTTCGTTATCCGCAGCAGAAAGATTGTTCATAGCATTCTTATAGCTCTCAATCTTTGATTTCTGCACTTCTATTTTCTTCGTTGCTTCCTCGATATTTTTAGCAAAATCAGTTGCATCAAGCTTATTTTGAATATCTTCAATAGCCTTCTCATACAACTTCATATCTGCTTTCAGTTCCTTTGTGCTCTCGGATTGCATTCGTTCAATCTCAGCACGACCAGAAGCAACGGAAATATATTGCTGCAAAGCTTCTGTCAGATGTCTAGTTGCCTCTACGTTCTGATTTTCCGCTTCGGCATTCTGTGTTGCCGCCTCGGCATTTGCTACGTGAGCTGCTGCTTCTGCTGATGTAGCGGTTGCTGCCGTTGTAGCCGTAGCCCCTACAGCAATATTCGTTGCGGATTGAACACCATTTGCGCTTGTGCTTGCAACGGAGAAAGCACTCAATGCTTGATACGCACCATTTACCTGAGAGATAGAGTTTCTCACACCATCATAAGATTCAACAAGGTCTTTTACATCACCTTTCGCCAATTCCAAAGAATGCTTTTGAGCATCAATCTGCTTAGTAAGCGAACCGAATGCCTCTGAGCCTTTTTCCGTCTTAGCTAACTGCTCGTTAAGTTTACCGATAGTACCTTCAATGGTTTCTACTCGTTTATTGGCAGTATCAATCATTTCTGGTACTACCTGTATCCCCTTTGTGGCTTCATCCATAGCAGATTTGAGAACCTGCATAGCCTTGGTGGTCTTTGTTGCAAGGTCTTCATCGGATTGCGCCACATCGTTAAGTGCCTTATTCATTCTCTGAGATAAAGCTTCTGTATCAACGCCGACACGGTTCAAACCATCACAAAGCTTATCAAGTGATGCTTGAATATCGGAAATATCCATCTGTCCGCTGATTCCAAGTATTTCATCTGCTGCTGCCATATTGTTAATTTATTTATGTGATTATTACATCATGCCCATAAAGAAATCATTAGCAGAGATTGGCTCATCTATCTTATGATACTCTTTTTGTGGCTTTTTTTGCTGTCTGCTGCCTTTTCTCGGTTCGTCCTTGGTATTTGTATTGAATGACGGAATCGAGCGGTTAAGCAGAATAATATTAAGGTATGAGCGATTAAATACGACCTCCTCGTAACTCATACGAAAGTACTTCATTACTGCTCCGATTGTTGCCCACGGGGAGTCGTTTTCGGCTCCGTCATTATCTTCGTCTGAGTCAGGAAAATTATAGAGGTTAAGAAAAAATTTGCATTAAACGAACCACTGATGAACTTCACAAGCTCATTGAATGCCATAATATCAAGATGCTTGCGGATATATCGACCCCATATCTTGCGTGCCCACTTCTTGCGGAATGCGCACACAATGAAAATCTCACTCATCAAATGAGCTGTCTCTGAGTGTTCAAACAGAATGGGTATGATATTCACCATATCGCCTTCCTTCCATGTTGGTTCTTTGATAGAGTTACCGAATACACCCATTTCATAAATCTGCATAAAGGTAAGTGGCTTCACTTTAAAGCGAAACTTACCGACTTTAATCTTTACAGATGCCTCGGCAATCGTTTTTGCTACCTTTTCCTTATCTGATGTTTTCATATTAAAATATGTTTTATAACATAAAAAGCGGTGCGGCTTGGGAAAGTTCCCTTACCTCACCGCCTTTTGAAGTTTAATTTTAAATCATATAAAAGATAAAAGCTTTACTTACTTCGCAATAGCCGCAGCACTAATATCCTTTGTGAGGATATTGCGATGACCGCTCTTCTTGTCACCCTTTGCATCGAATACCGCCATCTGACGGAACTCAATGTTAAGATTAGGAAGTCCACTCTTACCGATAGAACCACTGCGAGTGATTGTAAGTTTCATCTTAGACCACTGGAAGGTACGAGAAGGAATATCATCCAAATCTTTTGTCACAATCTGTACAGCCTTGTAAATCTCGGTTTCTTGTGGAAGCTCATTCAGCCAAGCATCCTTACCAGCAGCACCAGCATCCTTTGTATAACCAAGAAGCTTCGTGAAGTTATCTTCTGAGAAATCGTATGTCTGCAAGGTAAAGCCCTTTGTTGCTGCTGATGTGGTCAGCACTGCGTAAGGGTCTTCTGAGTCCTCAACCTCTACATCCGATGTCTGTGCAGCCTGGTCATTGAAACTCAAGCTACCAGAAACGACAGCCTTAATTTTGTCGCTCCATGTTGTAGGATAGCCGCCATTTTCGACACAATCGGCAAAACTGAAGCTTTCCAAGCCATATACACCATTCTTTGCCATAGTTTTATTCTTTTAAATTATTATACGTTACATTAAATTTCATATTGACGTAATAAGTGTTATCATTATCACGAGTTGGGCGAGAGATAGAATAGAAATCAAAGTAGCAGCCACCGAGATAAGTACCATCACCAAACAGAGAAAGAATCTTCTCCGAGTAATCAGAGAGTTTCTTTATGTTAGGTAGATTTGATAAGGTCTTAGGGCAATGAATATTCAAATTCACTACACCCTCATTAATGGCATCACTATACACAAAGGGAAGATGATTGATGGCAATATAATCACAGACCGCCAACTTCTCGGGTATCTCATATTTAAAGATACGACCTTTCTTTATGCCTATACTCTCAATATTATCATTGAGATACTTAAATAATGCCGTTACCGCTTTATCTCCGAGTATCATATCTAACTATCGCTTTTAATCATTTCAGCTACTTCTTCAAAAACCTTCTTCATTTCTTCACGAAGGAAATACTTTGTAAGGTGTAAGACGTTGTAGCCTTTATCCTCTACATATTTGCCGTAGTTCATGCCAGCCACAATAACGAGGGAGTATCCTTTGGGTGCTACTACCCCTTCTTTATGTGCATACTCACTGAGTGCAGCACTTACGCCTTCCTGTCCTCCTTCCGCTTCTTCTGCCTTTGGAATCTTACCAACTGCCGAGGTGATGAGTTGCCCATCAAGGTAGAGAGCGAATGAAATTGAGTTCTTCAAATTTGCAGTTCGGTCTTGATAACCTTTGTTTTCTTTAGAGTAGGTGACCGCTTCTTCGGCAAGTTGCATTAAACGCATATTAAGGTAGCTAATAATCTGCTGCCTCTTTTCGTTCAACCTTTTCTGTAAGGCTTCACGACCTTTGATTTGTAATTCAACCTTTGCCATATTGCCGCCTATTAGAGCCAAATTCTAAGATAGCGTTTCTTTAAGGTTACGAAGCCTTTAACCTCCATTTCCTTATCAATCGTGCCATCTTTCTTGGTTATCCAAACCTTTTCGCCTTCCTTCGGTATGAGAGGGTATTTTGCTTTTGAGAGAGGAGCATAGATTTCGTGCGAATACACGTACTGCTGCCCGTCTGCCAGAGTGATAATCTTCGCCTGCGAATTAGGCAAAATAACGCACTTTCCAAAGGTTTGCCATTCTCCTTCGGGCTGCTCTATAGGATTTCCGTCCTCATCAAAGCCATCTTGTGGAGCACCTTTTACTTTAAGTATATCTTCAAAGTTCATACGCTATCTATTTGATTACCATACCTTCACACTCTGAACCCAATAATCATCAGAAGTACTATCAATAACAAGGTCAGCATCCAATCCAGCATCCTTCGCAATAGATTTAATCATCTTATCAATGAGATTCTTGTCGTTCTTGTAACTCTGAGAGATACCGCCAACATTCTCACTTGATAATGGATTCATCTTGTAGAGGATACGCATAGCCGCATAGGCTACGGGTTTCTTTACCGCTACAGAGTATTCATCAGCCACGGATGCCGTGATGCTAAACTTATCAACAGCATCAATAAACATCTTCTCCAAAGTCTCATCTGAGGTAGAGAAAGGCTGAATCTCGCTTGCTATGGCTTCAGAAATTGTCATGCTAATCTTGTTATCTTACGAAGTTTCACTTATTAAATCAATATATTCATAACTGAGGGTCAGTGCATTAAGCACCAACCTTCAAGATATAGAAGTCTTCGATACCATCGAATACTGGTTGCATCCACATTTCGTTGGTAAGGTGATAACCTTTCTTATCTCTCCAATAACCGATAAGGTTGTTATCGTATGTAGAGTAAGATACGTTAGGTACAGGGTCAATAGCCTCCAAGCACTCTGCGCACTTAGGCACAGCCACCTTCTCGGCGCACATTGCAACAACTCGGTTATCTGGGATAAGGTTGTAAACAGTCTTGTCAGGCAGCTCAACAAACTTATCCTCATCAATCTGAATTGTTGGCAAGAGGATAGAGCGCAGATAGATATTCATCTGGTCAACGCTAATCATCGGTGCAGCAGGATTGATGGTAATCTCACCAAGGTTCAAGCGGAAGGTGTCCTTAATCTCCTTTGCCTTACACATTGCGAAGAATGTGTTCTCAGACATACGAAGACGCAGAATCTTACGACCCTTCTTGCGAGCCTCGTCCTTCAACTTCTTAATATCCTCAATAGGAGTTGCGTTCACCTCACCCCAATTTGTGGTAGCAGAGAGCTGCTTAACACCCAAATCAAAGGTGTAAGATACGTTAGCCTTAGAATTATTGGTACGTGATACTGTCTGAGTACCCTTGAACAATCCCTCGAAGTACAACATATCAATACGCTTGTGAGGAGCGATAACCGCCAACTCGAAAGGCTTGAATGAGTACTTGATAAGCTCATCGTACTTAGCATCGAGTTGTGACTGTGTATAACTGCCACGTCCCTTCATATCATTGTACTTACCCTCCAAGAGGTGCATCTGGTCGAGGTAGTCGTTATCAAGCTCCCACTCATCGGCGATACGACCGATAGAGCCCGTAAGCTGACCCCAATCAGGCATGGTATGCAATGGACGCTCTGCGTTCTTAGCGACAACAGAACCGACCATAGCAGCAGCATAAGTAGCCATATTCGCCTGATATACCTTTGCGGCGCAATACTCAACAGTCTTCAACTCTTTTTTCCACTCAGCCTTGTAGGTGGAAGTCTTCATGTATTCGTCAATGTAGGTCTGAAAAGACTTTGGGTCTTGCAGATTCTTCAAAATACTATTCATAATCTATAATCTCCACGTTTAAAGGTTACTGAATCTTAAATAAAGCGATACCAACAGCATTGATACCCAACTTAATATCTTCGTTGATAGGATAAGGGAGAGAATCTTCCTCTACCTCCATTACCTGTAAGGTAGGAGTAGCTGCGATAGAAGAATCTTGGTCTCTTACATCGAGAGTATCGTATGAAAAGCCAAGGAGCACATCCTTAGTCTTATCATAATCTGATACAACCGCATCTTTAGCAACCGCATTATCAAGTGCTGATACGGTCAATGTATCTACACCATCAGCAGAAGCAATCGCCGAAATGGTTGCACCAGCAATCTTATCTCCAACCTGGAACAAAGAACCGCTAGCAATCTTTAAAGCTGTAGCAGCCTTATCAGCCTTTTCTACAGCCTTTGCAGTCTTTACAACCTGTGCCTTACCACCAGTTACCAATCTGAGAACCGTACCCTTTGCAACCCACTTCAAAGTGGCTGGAAGATTGGTGCGGTCGAGGTCGTAACCACCCTGTCGGCGAAGGCACTGCTCTTCAAGCCAAAGTGCTTCCTTAATATCCTCTGGCTTGGTTCTATGCAAAAAATAGCCTCTGTTTGACATAATTTTCTTCTTTTTAAGAGTTTAACATAATTCATTGATAATGCCTTACTCCTTTGGAGCATTACGCTCCGAGAAGCCTTGCATTCTTTTAATGAAATCATTCTGCTCGTCTTCAGAAGAAGTCGCCTTAGGAGCTTCAACGAAACTGCCACTTGCAACAAGCGACTGCTTCAATGCAGTCCAATCATCAGCACATTGCTGTGCGAGAGTTTCAAGGTTCTCCTCCTTGTCGAGCTGATAACGTGAACGGAACTGCTCTGGGATATTCTTCAACTTATCGCTCTTGCCGAAAAGGTCATTGAGACGGGCTCTTTCTTCCTTTTCCTTGTATGGAGCAATGGCGGCGGCAACGGCTTCTTTGATAGCTTGCTGATTACCCTTTGTTGCTTCGGCAATCATCTGCTGAACCTGCTCTTGTGTAAGCCCTGTTGGAGGTACTGGAGGGGTAGGAGGAACTGGTGGAGTTGGCTTATGGTTAGGGTCGTTAGGGTCAATCCATCCATCGAATTTCTTCGTTGTTTCACTGACCGCACGATTGAATGATGATTGCATCATACCAACAAAAGGCTCAACCGCCGTGATAGCACTCGTTACGTCCTCGTCCTTTGACTCATCTGTTAGACCACGACTTGCAACAATCTGGTCAACCAGCTTTGAAAGTTCATCCTTCTTCAAACCATACTTTGCAAATGATGTTTTGGCAGAAGCAAGCACTTTTTCTTTTATTGTCATAGTAATTCTGTTTTAAACGTTAATAAATAATTTCCGATTGCAAAATTACTATTTCTATTAATAAAATAATAATAAATAATAAAAGCTGTGTAAACAAATGCTGTTTTTGGCGATTTTCTTGCGGTCTAAGCGGTTTTCTTTTAGTTTATGCATAGTTATTAAGAAATAAAAATAAAAGGCAAGATAGCCAATATTCTTGGTTACTTTGCCTTGCGTTGTATCATATCTATCTTTGCCTTAACCTTCTTCGGATTCCTAGCATCGTGATTGCTCAATCTCACTACATGATACCCGAGCCGCCATATACCCGAAGAGCGATTGCCATCCTTTCGCTTTTGGTCTTTAGTAAAATGATAACCACCATCGAGCTCAATAATCGTTTTTATCTCGGGCAGATATATATCAGCGAAGTATAGCTTTCTGCCCGTAACTATCGGCTGCTGTGGTATTACCTTATATCCTAACTGAGTGCATATTTTCGCCGCAGCCTTCTCCGCATCGGTTGTATGCGAAAGGAGGTCGCAGCGAATTTGTCTGATAAGAGCCTTGCTTATCTTCATTGCTGATTTTGCTCTATGAGAGGTAAGTTGCCATGCTTCTTCAACTCCTCGTAAAGAAACAATCTTCCTTTCTGAGTCCATTTTGTGTGCATCACCGAGCCATTCGTTCCGTTTCGATGAACGATAGGTACAGTATCAGATTGCACATAACCATAAGGAAGGTACTTTGCGTACAATATCCACTGACCGCCAACCTTATGTTGAATGCCAAAATTACGAAGCAAGATATTGAACGCCTTTGCTGACTGACCGTAGTCCTGTGCAATTTGCGTTGTCGTTACAGTCTCATTGCTTGATAGAATCTTATCTACATAAGTTACCTTTGGTTGCATCTCGGATATAGCACCGTTCAACTCTACGATTTCCTTTGAGCTTGCTTCAAGTTGTTTCTGTTGCTCTTCAATTCTTTGTTGCTGTTTTGCAGCCAACATCAGAGCCTCGGCAAATGACTGTGGCACTTGATATTGCTCACATTGTTTGATTTCTAGTTCTTCCCAACGAAGAATCAATTTTGCTCTTGCCTCGTCATTGAACTTAGTGGCGACATACAAGCACTCGGTTTTGTTTAGAATGTAGCAAGGGCGGTCTTGGTTGTTTGCGTCCTTGTATGAGCCGAGCGGAAATTTCCGTTGGGCTACTTTTTCCCAAGCAGCTTCCATGTTTCTGATAGCTTCAAGAACATCAGAATGCCGCTTACCTGTAACCTCGGCAATTTCAAGCGAGGTCATGGTTTCTTTCTTTATCAACTCTTTCATATCTTTAGTATTTTTGATTTTCTAACATTTTTATCTCATCTTTTAGATAGAAGATTGCTTTGCTCAAATCCTGCACTCTCTGTTCACGCTCGGAAAGGTTCATTTCCTTCTTTCCCTTGCGTAAGAGATACTTGACTGCCGAACCGCAGTTAAAATCAAGGTGGCGGCAAATATCAATCGGCTCTATGCCGCAGAGTTCCTTTAGCCAAGCGTAATGGTTAGGGTGATTAACCATTTCTTCCTTTTCCTCTGTAACGATAGTGCCGTTTTTTTGCAATCTCTTCAAACTGAATAGGGATATTCTTTTCGTATGGAAGATTATATTCGTCTGCTATAATATTGCATTCAACAATAGATTTATCTACCTTGATAATTTTCAATCTGAGAGGGAGAATATTGGTTAACGAATATCTTTTTTCTCCGATGTTATAAATGTAAATTTCTAGTTCGTCATTTACATGGACTACCTTACCAGGCTCTATTGGTAAGGTAAATACCAGCCCTTCACGTATTTTCATTGATTCTATCATAACTCTTACTTTTTAAAAGGTTTATTAACTGATGATTCCTGTAATAATGGATGCATACATCTTACAACCCTTGTTTCTGTATTGTTTTTCTTCTGATACCTACAAAGATTGCATTCGATAGCACCGACCTTATGCAGAGCGTGCGTATATTGACCACATTCGCCGAAAGGGCAATCAGTCACATATTCAATACCGCCGTGAATAAACTCACGTACTTCATATTTGATAGCCGTATTCGGCTTCTTTTCTTTCTTTGGGTATAACATATTATCTTATCTCAATTTTGATTTTATAAATCGACTTCTGCTTCAATTTTTCCGTGCCATCAAGCAAAAGATGAGCAATGGTTTCAGCCATGGATTCGCTGATAGCTCTCGCTGTATATTCGTGATAATTGCCGTCTTCTTTTTCTTGATAGACGTTTACACAGCCAGAGCTATCATCTTTAACGATAACTCCATTATCAGCGAACTCTAACTTAAAATTAAGTCTTTCCATACAATTACTTTTTTTGTTCCATGAAATGTTTTTGTTGTATTAACATCATTCTTGTAATCAGATTCTGCATCTTTTCGATAACGAACTTCGGGGTTTCCGAAGTTCTGATAAAGAAAGGATGCCTACCTCTTTTGTGCTTATTGAAGAACAATGTATCATCTTTACCCTCTATCTTAACAGAAATCATATACTGACCGATAAAGAGGTGAGCGGAACCTTCTTTTCTCTCTCGGGGCATAGTGTACTTAATGCCGTTTTCATCTAAGAAGGACATCAGCTTCTTTAATTTCGTTTCATTTTTCATCTTGCATATCTCCTATAGTTTAGTTATCGCTTAACATTTTCTCAACCTCATCATCGTATTTGTTTCTTTTACACCAAGTAGTGAGGTCAAAGATTACTTCCGCATCCTTTCTAAAGCTTTTGTATAAGCTCAGATATTTTTTCTTTGTTTGTGCGTTAGCTTTTCTCGCCTCGTTGAAAAAGGTGAAGTAATTTTTAAAATATTCCGAGTGTATTGTGATAACATCGGCATTCTCGCATTTTTGCATCATAAACAGTATCGCTTCTACAATAACGACTGCCTTTGAAGCACAATAGATGTGATTCTTTTCTTTTGCTACAACTTCTCCGTTCTTAATGATGATAACTGAAAATTTTCCTATTGCGAACTTATCTTCATAATCACAACTTACATAGCACTCATATCCAACAAGTTCTTTTGCTGGTGTGAGGTAAGTATCGAGCCAATTTTTCTTTTTCTCCATTTTGTATCTCCTGTGTTATTATATAATCGGGTGGGGGCGTATGTGCGCCCGTTAGTTAATTATTTCTTGGGGCTGTCGCCCCCTATAAGGGAATAAATTAAATTAAAGCCATCATCCCTTATTTTATTATTTTTGATTTTACATAAACTACATTTTTGCCTCCTTTCTTCTCATACCATGACGAGATATTGATATTGCATCGTCCATCTGCATACGATAGATATTCGATTCAATGGAAAATGCACTTCTATTTTTTGCGCTTATCACTATTATAGAACCTTCAAAATCCGTAATAGCCATATTGTTGGTACATACCTTTGCATCGCACCTTACTTCCTTGATTCTTGTGCGCTTATTGATGATACCCTTGTTTACAAGCTGATTTGTAACTTTGAACGCTTGGTACATCGTGCCATAGATAACGTCCTTGATTCTGTCATAAGATAAACCTTTGTTATCGCTGAACTTCTTCCTCAACATACGACTTTCACGTTTGAGAGCCTTGCGAACAGTCTTCGCATTTCTCCCATTCGTCCCCTTATTGTGCGTATTGATTACGTCTTCTTGCATTCTAACTTGGTTCTCCATAACAATCCTTCTCAAAAGGTTTTTGAGGGCAGGGAATGTCATCTTCGTCAAATCATCCTTGCGAAGCTTATAACTATATCCATCATTTGAATGTATGCTGCGTGCAATGAATCTCTTCTTTCCGTTTTTCTCTTCAAAACGGAAATACCCTATCTTGCAACCATATTCAAGCAGTCTCTTCAATTTATTATTGTCAATATGCAATAATTTAGCGCAATGATTATATGATACAAGGTTAAGGTCTGATGAGCGGAATAAGAGCTTTATTTTAAGAAGCAAGCAGAAGGCATCTAAGCGATTCTTATCGCTCAGAGCAAACTTAGCTTCTTGTATTCCTATTCTTATTCTTTTCATCGTTATATATATATTAATGTAAAAACCAAACAGATGAAAGGTGCTATCTATCATTCTACTTGGTTTGTATATCAAACCCTTTCACTTGTGTTGATTGGGCATATATGATTCTTTTCTTTGCTTGGAAAATAGCACTTTCCTTTTTATGCCGCAAAATTATAAAGAAAATCCGAGATATTCGCTTAAAATCTATTAAAAACTAATATATAGTATTAATAAACTAAAAATATCTATTAGAAAATTTGGTAATCTGAGAGAAAGTTATTAATTTTGCGGTATCAAAGTTAATAAAATAGCTTTTGGTACATATAATTAATGTAGAAATTATTAATAAATTAAAAATAGGAGATACGACAATGAAAACAGAGATTTTAAGCAAGCAGGTCTTAGATTACATCATCAATGATGTTGAGACAACCATTCATCGCTTGGGCATCAACGCTCAGCTTTCTATAAAGGTTGAAAAAGATTATAGAGGCAACGAGTATGAGAAGTTGGTAAGTACATCGTTTCAGACAATGCCAATGCTCTTCAAAGAGATTCATTTGGAAGGCTATATTGCAATAAGAAATAAGGTTGATGCACCTGATGATTTCTTAGAGGTTCACGTTAATCTCGATTACTATTATCATACATTTGATAATGGTAGCAACGGGCATACCTTAGGAAGAATTGTCTTCGAGGTTGATAAGCGAACCAATAAGAAGATGAAAGAGAGCGGTAAGGAGAGCAATTATATTTCAATGATTGTCCGCAAGGTTCAGTCACTCGAAATCTAAGAAAGGTGACAGCAGGGCTAACCACCCTGCTACTAATATAGGAGATACGAAAAATGAAAAAAGAAAAAGACATGATGAATCCAAGTAATTGGAGAATCGAAGATGTAAAGAATGCGGTACAGGCAGCATTCCTTGCCGCTAGTGGAATTATCTTAGCGTATGCCACTATCTGGCTCGCTTACTAAAAGAAGGAGGTAATATGGAGATAGTAACAACGTTGGTTAAATTCCGTTGTCGCAAAGATGTGATGATGGAACAGTCAAAGAATGCTCAGATTTTCCTTTTCAACGGAAAGGAAGGTAAGACAAAGGTCTTCGTGCCTAAGTCTAAACTGATTATCAAGGATGATGCCTTAGATAGTAACTATAATCTTTGCATCATACCTAAATGGGTATTCCTTAATACAAAGAACCTTTCGCAGAATGTTGAGTTGGTAGGAGAAACGCAACACATGGAAGTTCTTAATGATATTGAAGATTAATAGTATATATAGTAATAATTATTTTGTTTAACGTATTAAAAATAGGAGATACAACAATGAACACAATGGCAATGAATTTGATGGCACAGCCAAAGGTAGCAGAGGTAGCGGTTGCAAAGCAGCCAGAGTTGAAGAGTGATAATATGAATCAGTTCTTGGATTTTGAGACATCCAAGGTACAGATTCTGACAATCGAACAGCTTGAACGCACTGAGAAAGAGAATGATGTGTACGGAAAGCCTTTGAAGGGCATCTATCATTTTGACCTCATTCATCAGGTGGAAGGCTTGTGCGAGAAGCACGGTTATAAGGCTGAGATTTACGACCTCTTTGCGGCGAATAACAAAGACCGCAATACTCCAGGTGTTACCCGTTTGCCTGAGAAGGAAGCTTTGATGGGTGATAGAGCTGTAGAGGCTCATATCCTTCGCCGAGTATTCTGTAATATTCGCTTGCGTGACTTTGATAAAGGAGAGGGCAATGATGAGATTACAACCAATATGGCGGTATCATTCCATCAGAAGGGTATTCAGTTAGGTATTGGCAGAAACGTAGTTATTTGTCATAATCAGTGCCTTCTTAACGCCGAGCATTACGGTGCTACCTACTCAGACCTCAATAGCAAAAGAGGAGCTTTCAAGCTCGATGAGCTTCTTCAACGTGCTGATGCTTGGCTCGCTAATCTAAGAGGTATCATTGATGCCAATGATGAAATGATTGAGCGTATGAAGAATCGTGAGATTAAGGCACAGGAGATGTTTACCATCATCGGTATGCTGACCTCGCTCCGTGTTGCTGCTGAAACGAAATACAAAGGCATTCGCAACCCTCAGGTCATTCCTCTTAATCAGGCACAGATTGGTCGCTTGACCGAAAGAATGATGATTGCCTACTACGAGCGCAATATTGTTACCGCTTGGGATTTGTACAATGCGGCTACCGATATGTATAAGTCAACTCAGCTCGACCAGCCAATGATTCTTTCACAGAACTTGGCAATGAGTAGCTTCATTCAGAATACATTGATTCCAAACGCATAACTACATATAAGATTGAATATAGAAAAAGTCGATAATAAGAGCCTTTAAGCCGCCGTGAGGTGTCGGCTCTTTCTTTTAGAAAAGTTAAATCTAGGTTCTGATATATATTGCCGTGAGGTAATCAGTTATGTCAATTGTTAGTTAGATAAATATTAATTATGGTTATTGTTTTTTGCCCTACGGCGGTAGGGCTTTTTATCCCAAGGAAAACCAATCGCACGGGTGTGCGTGGGCTGTATGGTAGTGATACCGATATTCTTATCAAACCCTAAAGGAAAGAGGTGAATATTATAAGTTCATTTATTCTACTGTGTTAAAGAATGTATGCGAAGACACTCCGTAATAAGCAGCTCTTAATAAGCGGAGGTTGGCGAGGGTTCGATTCCCTCTCTTGGGGCTATGTTTTTTTTAATTTATACAATATGACAGATTATAACGGAAAATTAAACTTGCTGAAGCTCAAAAGAGCTGGCGTTATGCAAATACCAGGGCGAACCGAAGTGCTTCGTTGCTTGGTTATCCCTATTGAAGAGAATAATATCTTCATTAGTACGGATGAAAATAATCGTCCGAAGGCTGCTTATCTCGACCTTACCGCTTGGGCGTTGAAGAACCCTAAGTATGAGGAAACTCACATGATTAAGCAGTCGTTACCTAAAGAGGTTCGTGAGAAAATGACAGATGAGGAGAAGAAGGCGATGCCTATTCTAGGTGGCTTGAAACCTGCAAACTTTGAAGCTCTGAATGGAGCATCTACTTGCGATGCTCCTTTTGCACAAGCACAGAATTTAGACGATTTGCCCTTTTAGTATAAGAGCTTTCTTAGATATAGGATTTAAGTTAGTTTTAGATTGTTAGAAATATGAGAAGTAGAGAAAGTAATTGGTTTGAGGTAGGAATCCGCTACCAAAAGACTCAAGAAGATGGTTCAGAGAAATCTGTAACCGAAAAGTATGCGATTGATGCCTTATCCTTTACGGAAGGTGAGAGCGCAATCACGGAGGAAATGGCTGCTTATATTAGCGGCGAGTTCAAGGTTAAGTCGATGCAAGAGGCTTCATACAGAGAGGTATTCTTCTCTGATAAGGATGATGATGATTGCTGGTACAAGGCGAAATTGCAATTCATCATCATTGATGATAAGTCAAATAAGGAGAAGCGTAGCAACGTGACTTATCTCGTGCAAGCAAAGTCTATGCACCGAGCAATCAGTAACATTGATGAGGTGATGGGGAAGACCATGATAGACTACGAAATCATCGGTCTCAGCAAAACCAATGTTTGCGATGTCTTCGAGCATAAGACAAAGGAGGAGAAGGAACAGAAGTCTAACGAGGAAAAGAAGGAGGAGTAAATTATGGCAAGACCTAAGAAAAATGGCGCAGAACAGCCTTTGAATTTGGATGGCAATAATATGTCTATGGAGAATGAGAACGCTTCGCAGAGCCAAGAAAATGCGGCTCAGCAGCAAAGTGAGAAGCAAGTTGAGGAACATGAGAAAGAGAATGAGTTCCCTTTTGAGGTTGAAGGTTTAAATTATGAACCTGAGATTAACACAAACGGTTCTTTTGTTATCTGTGCTCCTTATAATATTGAAGCTCGTAAAGGAAGAATAGAAGTAGTAACGTACTTCACTCTTAAAGAGGGTTATCGTGGCTTGATTGTTCCAATCACAGACAATGCAATTTATGGTCTTCCTACTGAATCAGATTATCGCTTACAGCATTCCGATGTGATTTCCACACAGGTAGGGGAGAAGGAAAAGGTAAAGCTCGTACTCTCAATCAATGACGAGACAATGATACAGGAGCAGACAAACTTCGGTTCACGCTCCCGTAATCTCATTATCCCGAAGGGTACTCCGCTTGCCGTTCTGATGATTTTTAAGCTGTGAAATATATAATTGCGGATGGAGGTCTATTCTATAGTATCTCCTTCCGCTCTATTAGGTAACTATGACAGAAGTTGAACGTAAAATGCGCAGAAGCAAATACGGCAAGACCTACTATAAGAAGCATCGTGAAGCTTGCATCGAAAGAGCCAAAGCTTGGTATAATGCTCATAAAGAGCATCGTAGGCTGTATATGCTTGCGTATAATAGCAAATAGTGTTTATATGGATAAGTTGGATAAAATTAAAGAGTTGAATACTCAATATAAACTGCTGCGAAATAACGGAATGGTCGTTGAGGTGAAACTCCTTACTAATATCGGTGATTACAGCATAAAGAATCCGAATGTTATTAGTAAGGTACTTGACTTGCTTATCCGTGAATCACAGAAGCAGATAGAAAGTGAGGTGAATAAATGATAGAATTGAGTAATAGACCAACAAGGGCAAAGAGGGTCGTTGTGGTTCAACTGAAAGATAAAAAGCCTGAGCCTTTCCGTACCTGCCCAGAGATTTATTTAAAGTACGATAAAGAGAAGATTGGCATCTGTCTTAATGCTCTGTGGAACGCCCTTGCTAAAGATGGTTGCTACGAGAATAAGAAATGCAAAATCTCTTATCAGAGTATTGAACAATTAAAAACATTGGTATGGGAGTAGGAAACAGAGGTTATTGTGTGCTGAAATATCCTCATTCTATAGATGATGGATTGTTGTCTCTGTACATACAAGGTCTTACGATTCGTGAAATTAGCAAGAAAGTAGAAATTCCTTATGAGACTGTCCGACGGCGATTAAAGGAGAAAGGAGCAAAAACGGCATCACCAAGATTTGTTGCTAAATTCGGAGATATTCGTTATCGTGGTAGTTATCGGTATTGGAGTGAAGATGAAGAACGAAGATTCAAAGAATACTTTCCTTTTCACACAAACGAGGAAGTTGCTGAAGAGTTCTGTTGTAAAATAAGGCAGGTTAAAAACAAAGCCCGCTCTCTCGGATTGAGAAAAGATGAAAGATGGCTTTACTCTAAGAAATTAGCAACTATAAAGATAGCGAATATCGTTTCTAAAGCAAGTAGCAAAAGGTTTTCTTTCAAGAAAGGTAACAACTACGGCTGTAGATTTGAAAAAGGTAACACTATCGGACATAGGTTTAAAAAAGGAGTTAGGTACGATAAAGAGTTTTGGGAGAGATACAGAAGAGGTGAAGTAGCTTTACCTTGATTATATCTTTTCAGTATCTACGATAAGGCTAAAAAATATCTATAATATGGAAGATGTAATTATTAAACAGTATAATAATGGCTACTTCGAGGTCTTTCAAGGCGATAAAAGTAGCGGTGAACTTGGTTTTGACGAGATGTTAGGACTGATAACGTCTCTTACTATGTCTGAACGCCGTCCTTGCTTGCAATGGATGAAGACCAAGGAGCAGCGTGATGCCGAAGAAGTCGCTATCACTCAGATAGCGAAATATCCTATATTTGAAAATGCTAAAAAGAAGGAAGGAGAATAAGAATGAAAGAAACAAAGTATAATAATGATGTTCCTTATGAGAGAGTGGTATTGCGAGTACTACAAAATTATTCACAGATGCAAATCAAGCTTTGCCGTTTACAGAATAAGGTGAAAGAGCAGAGTAATAAACTTGTGCTCTGTAATAACGTTATCAATCAATTCAAAAAAGCTATCAATGAATTGAATAATGATGATTATAAGAAGGTCGTTGCCGAGCGTGATGAGCTTCTCAGAAAGAACAAAGAACTTTCTCGTCAGTTGAAGATTTACGAAGGTATGCGTAAGTACTTCAATAGCGAGGTATCAAAATTAGAAACTGATAAATAATATATCAATATGAAGAAGATTTTATCTTGGTGCGGCTCTCATGTTGAGCTGCGGTGTGCATTCTTTTTGCTAGGATGCTGTATCAGTAGTGCGGTCAAAGATGGTTGGTCGGCGGCGATATTGTTCTTGCCTTTTATCGCTATGTGGATATTCGTCTATCGCTTACAGAAAGAGATTTTTCGCATTACAAAAAAGAATAAAGAGCTGAATGAAACTAAAAAGAAGCTTGAAAAGGCTTGTAAAAGAACTGAGGATTTAAAAACCTTAATCTATTACAGATACCTCTTAGCAAAGAACGATGTTGACCTCTGTAAGAAGAAGATTGATTGTAATGCTTATCTTTATGAAAGAAGGCATTGTGAGGAAATGATAGAGTTTTATCTTAAAAAGATTTGGAATAAAGATGTATGATAATGAAGTACGATGAGCTTTTAAAGAAGGAGAGCCAGAAGAAAGGCAGAAGCAAACCACGGCATATTGAATCGCAGATTCAGGTTCAGATGGTGAAGTGGTTTCGCTTGCAATATCCCAATTACATCATTGCTGCCATCCCTAACGGAGGACAACGAAGTGCGCTTGAAGCAAAGATAATGAAAGGTGAGGGCGTTTTGGCTGGCTTCTCCGACCTTATTATTATAGCAAAAGGAAATGTCCTATTTGTGGAAGTTAAAACGAAGAGCGGATATCAATCTGATTTGCAAGCCAAATTTCAGTCTGATGTTGAGCGGTTAGGCTTTCAGTACAGTATTTGTCGCTCATTGGACGACTTTATCTTAACCATCGAAAAATGGATAAAAGATAAGTTTTCTGTGTAAAAATATCAGATTTTCTTAGTTTTATATTAATTTCTATTAAAATAATAATAAAAACACTGGGAAAATTTGGTAGTTTCAAAAGAAGTTATTAATTTTGCGGTGTAAATAATTAATAAATAGGTTTAATAATTAAATTATAGGAGATACAATTATGGCAGTAGCAGTTAGTACAAAAGGTGTTGAGAATCTTGTCAAGCAGATTAATGCTGCTTATGGTAAGGTAATAGTCACAGCTGAGTTACATTCAGATGGATGGTTCATTCTTGTAGGTGAGAATCCTATCAGAAATACAGAAAATACTTGCGATGCGGTTCATTACCTTGAAGGTGTGAAGCACGGCATTGAATTAATGAAAGAAGGACTTTAGTTATTAATCGGGCAGCGTAATAGCTGCCCATAAAAAATAGGAGATACAATACAATGGGAAATGTGGTAAAATTTGGTTTGTGTAGCAATGAAGATGTAAGAAAAGAAGTAGCCAATCACCCAGATTACAAGGTTCATTGGTTGGCTGGCTTCGCTTGGAAAGGTGCTTGCAATGGCAGAGAGCTCAAACGTGAGGGTATGCGCAAGATTTGGCGACCTGGCGGTTCGTTTATGGGGACTTTCGATGATGAGCTGAATAAATGCTTGAATTGGGCTTGCGCTCAGGATATGGAGATAGACCACGATAAGAAGACAATCTTCATCAATGGTTTTAGTGAGAACGACATGTATTAAAACGTAGGCTTATGTTCATAGAATTTAAGAATTTATATGTAGCGTTCAGAAAGGAGTTTCCTTTAGCTATCGTGTATCTTGATAAGTATGATAGTGAACAATTCTTAAAGAAGCAAGGAATGGCAAAATCTGGCTCATTTAGTTGTATTTGTTCACTTATTGCAATTATCGATAATATTCCACAGAAAGCCAGTTGCGAGATTACTTTTACTGATTATCGCATTCTTAATAAGGATGAGGAGAAAGAAGCCTTAGATACGCTTAAAAGAAATAATTTGACTATCAATGATAAAGGGCTTATTTCTTTCATTGATTATAAGAAGATATGCTTTGAGGTTGACGGAAATATACTTACTTATGATGATTTCTGTAAGTATGAGCTACCTAAGAATAAGGTATTCAGAATGGTCTTTGATAATGGCTTCTCCTATCATGGCTCAGAACCTTTTAAGGGTGATGCAAAAAAGTATGCTGATACAGCTATCAGAGTTGCCGAGAAGATTGGTTATCTTTGGTTCAGTTGGACTATGGGTTTCAGACTTAACAACCTTCTTAACGTAGATGTGGTTTACGGCAAAGACGAAAGCTATTCAGTAGTATCTAACACATAATGATTATGGAAGAGATTAAAGAAAAGAAGTTTATCATAGAAGCAAATGGTGAAGTGCCCTTTGCTCAACGCACGGGTGATGGCTATGAGTTATTCAATAACGAACGAACAATGAAGTTCTGTGCAAGAAGGCAGCAGATATGGGATAACGAAACTGGCGAACAGAAGTCTTGTTTTGCCGTTTTCTGCTTCGTTAAAGAGGATGATGGATGGGTACAAGGTGATAACTATCATCAGACGGAAACAATCACCTCTTTCGTTAAGGATTTGAATATCTCTCCTTACTTTACCAATGCGGTAAAGGAATATCGTGAACAGATGGATATTACAGAAGAATGGAAGGTTGAAAAATGGGAACAGGAGAAATATTAATCGTTATAGGCGCAATAGTTATCGCATTCAGCAGCGTTATCGCTGTTGGGGCGATAAGCGGAAAGATAGAAGGTGTTATCACTCTTAGTGAAAGATTAGGCATCACGGCATTCTTGATGATTCTATTCGTTATGGGATGCGTGTTGCTTGATAATGGAATATTAATAATTAATCTGTAATAATATGACAAAGAGATTAAGTTTAGAAGATAAAGCTAAAATAGCTAACGGCAATGAACGTCATTGTGGGCAATGCAATCATCATATTTGCCCAGATGGTTTGCTTAAAGTATGTTCGGAGGCTTTTATTCGAGGGTACAAGAAAGGCTATAAACAAAATCAGAAAGAACAGAAAGAACGTATTGATAAGATACTCCACCCTGTTACTGAGCCTTGTGGTAGTAATGCTATCTTTGTCTTTTTCAGAGACGTAAGAAGTGGTGAGTTACAACCTTATATTGAGGATATGAGAATGCCTGTTGCAAAACGTTACCAGGATATAGGTTCAATAAGGTTTCCGCCAGAGAAAGATGAACCACAGAAACTACAGATTGCATGGTGTTATCCGAAGGATTTGGTTGAGCTTCTTGGATATGATAAGAAGTATGCCGATTTTGAGCGTATAGCTCTTTCTGAAGGCGCATTCTCTTATCCTCGTGAGGAATATGATAAAAATCTTCAAAAGTACTCTTCTGTGCGCCATAAATACAAAAAATATTATCATTATCGTAAATTTAAAAAATAGCTTTATTATGAGTAAGAAAGATATTAGTCTAACAATCACACTTGAACTCGGTGGCGACCTTTGCGGTATGACTATAAAGGATAAAAATGATAAAGTGGTACAGTTCGAGGATTTGGCACGTAGTGAGCAAATTAAGGTTCTCAACTGCTTTAGTCAGAATTACAACAGCCTTGTGCGGTTCTTAAAAGAGAAGGAGGCATAAGGTATGGGATTTGTTATTTTTATGGCGGTTATTATGAGCGTAGGCGTATTTGCTTGCCTCATTCAAGGTAATGGAGATAAGGAGGAGTAGAGTATGGGAACACCTGTTTTATTAGGCAATCACAATGATTGCAATATAGATAAAGGAAGATATGTAGAAACGGACGTTTCGGGCTATAAAGCCGTTGTCTATGTGCCGAGCGGCATTGATAACGAGCAGATTCAGAAAGCCCTTGATTACGCTTATTCTACCCTCTGCCAAAGCTGCTATATGGAGTTTATCTTGGCAGATAACTTCCTTCTTATTTCTAAGGAGGTTTTTGATAAGAAGAAGGTGTTTAAGTTCAATCTTAAAAAGCACTTTACAGATTGCCAGAAATCCGTCCGTGACACTATGAAGTTGTATGAGCGACACATGGATGAGGATTACTATAATGAATATTCTACTTATCTGTGGGATTTGATTAAGGATAAGGTTGAGAAGTTGCGTAAGATGATTGAAGATAAGCTTCGCAATCTTAAATGCAAGTATAACCCTTATCTCTGTTCTTATGCTATCACCATTCAGAACCTTGTACAGCAGATTAATGATACTCATAAACACGTTATGGAGATTACAGAAAGGGAGTATGGAGTTGATATTGCTCCAAGCTACGAGAATCATCGTGCTAAAATGGCATTCACGCAAGCGGATAACTGCTTATACGACATCATGCACGATGAAGCCAAAAAGTTCCGTGATAATATTGTCAAAGACAAGAAAATTATCGCCGTATGGTCTGATATAACAAGGACTCTCTATGACCCTATCAACGCAAAGAAGGCTCGTTTCTCGGCTTTTTATAGCATGCCAGAAGAAACGCAAGCTCTCTATAATTTGCGAGAGGAGGATGGCTTCTGCGAGCCTAAAGAAGGTACTAAGAAATTCAAAAAAGGAGCGTAAGGTATGGATAGGGAAGATATGCGTAGGCTGATTTTGTATGGAGATGTTTACTCTAAATATACAAAGAAGAAGCTATCTGCGATAACTGTTGAAGAATGCCTCAATTCTATGGAATTTGAAATATGGAATCATACAGCAGTCGCCGTTCCTGTGTTTGATTGTCAAAAACTGATTATCATTTCATCTTAATATATGTTGTATCTCTTGGGAGTAGCGGTTTCGGCTGCTGCTCCCTTCTAAAAGTTTACATAGCATATATTGGTTCTATTGTAAGTAAAAGGAGAATTGATTATCTTTGCACAAAATAACAATTTAAAATTCAAAGAATATGAGTAAGTCAAGCGGTGGTACTCGCACCATAAGCAGCAACAACGCTGCGCAGAGCAGAACACAGAGCGTTGCTAATGCAACGACAAACGAGAATAGCTCTAATGTAGCAAAAGAAGTCGATGTAAAGGCTTACAACGCCAACATTGAAAAGTTAAAGATGCAGGCTCTTAAAGGCGGTATTCCAAAAGTTGGTGAAAGCCGAACAATACAAATCGGTGATAAAGAATGGGTGGTTAGCGTTCATCAGGGCGGCAAAAATCAGTATGTCGCTGATTTAAAAGAAAGTAATAATTATAAAAATAGTATGATGCACGTAGTGTATTATACAGGAACCAAAACACCATACGGGGCATCAAGAAGAAAGGATGCTATAGATGAGTTCCGCTCTACGATAAATTATTTATTCAATAATATTAAGAAGAAATAAGTCGCTGATTCTTAGCAAGAGAGCTATTAAATGCTATTAATATCAATTTATTTCTATTAAAGATAAAAATAGTTGGAGAAAAATTTGGTAGTTCGCAGATTTCTTTTTAATTTTGCGGCGTTCAATAAATACTTGCGGTGAGGTTAGAAGCTCTACCGCTTTAAGGTGGAGCATTTTTTATGCTCGCTTCTTAACGGATTACGATATATAGGTATCGCCCCTTGCGTACATTATAATGGTGTATGCGTGCTTTCGCAAGTAGGCATTGAACAAAGGGTAGCGATGCCTTCTTTTTTAGGTATCAACCCAACATTATATTAACGTTCAAAATACTTGCAAAATGAACGAAATTAAAATTATCAACAAGTCAACCTTCTTAGATAAGGAGATTGATGTTTGGGGGTCAGTTGAACAGCCTTTATTTCGGGCAAAAGATGTTACCGATTGGCTTGATTTGAAAAATACGCCTGCGACAATCAAGTGTATTGATGAAGATGAACGACATAAGTTCAACTTAGGTCGAAACGGCGGTGAAACTTGGTTTTTAACAGAGGATGGTTTGTATGAGGTACTTATGCAATCACGCAAGCCTATCGCCAAGCAGTTTAAGAAGGGAGTAAAGGCTATCCTTCACGAAATCCGCACCAAGGGCGGCTACATTGCTTCTTCGGTCAATGATACTCCTGAAGCTATCATGGCACGAGCCTTGAAGATTGCGGATGAGACATTGAAGCGGAACGAGCAAAGAGTTCGTGAGCTTGAAGCTCAGACCGAACAACAGGCACAGACCATCGGCATTCAGCAGAAAGAATTGACTGTAGCCGCACCAAAAGTAAAGTACTACGATGATACACTTGCATCAACGGACTGCCTTACTACCACACAAGTTGCTGATGACCTCGGTATCAGCGCAAGAGCACTAAATCAGCAGCTTTCCAATGCAGGTATTCAATACTTTCAATCAGGTTCTTGGCATTTGAAGGGCAAGTTCCGTGAATGGCAGCTCGCAAGCACCCGAACCTACAATTATATCAAGGGTGATGGTTCTACGGGCACAAAAGTAAACCTTGTATGGAATCAACGTGGCAAGCGTTTTATTCTTGCTCTCTATAACAACGACTTTAATGTGAAGGATGCCATCGCTGAAATCAACGGCGAGAAGAGAGCTGCGCTTGTATCTAAAAACAATCAGTCTAACTTTTAGCCGAATAGGAGAAATCAAAAATGGATAATCAGAATACGATGATAGAGGTAACAGTTGATAATGATGCTACTCAGCGGTGTGTCGGTCTGCTCAAAGAGCTTATGGCGGTACAGGAGAAGGCTATGAAGTTCTTGGTATCTGAGGGTATTGATGATAGTAATGAGGGCATGATGATTGCTGAAGGTATCGGTAACGCCGTGAAAGCCTTTGGTGGCGTACTGCCAAAGGGTATCTATAATAATGTAGTCGGTATTGAGGCTTAATGTTATGAGTGAATAGGAGATACGCAATACAACAAGGTGTAAATAATTATAGGAGATACAGCTACTATAAGAAAGGCAGGGCACTATCTGCGCTCTGCCTTTTCTTTTTCTCTTTGCTTTCGTTCAGCCCTTGCGAGCCGAATTTCTTCATTAATCTCGTCCATCGTCATATTAACGTTATTCTTTCTTGCATCTTCCATGAGAGCATTGAAGGTCTCCATAGCCTTCATTTTTTCTTCTTCTGTCATAGTTTGTATATTTTGGCTAACACAAATGTCCATATTTTCGGGATAGCTCTATTAACTCATTGGTATAAAACTCCATTTCTTCTACTACAGATTTATCGTTTAGCCAGTCTTTCTTTCTTAACTTACATAGCTCCTCATTTATCAAGCTTCGTGTGCGCATGTACCACTCACGCAAAGCTTTTTGCTTTTCCACGTTTTGATAAAGCTCTTCGATTTCTTCGTCTGTGAAGAGGCGTTCTTCTTTTGTATCTGTAGCTTTATCTATATGCTTCTGAGCTCTCAGCTTCCTTTTATATACATCATCGAAGAAAAGACCAAATCTAGGATTTTCTTCGATTTCCGATAATTGTATAACCTGATGGTATTTTCTATCCTTATATAAGTTGATAGAAAGGCGACTCTCACAATACCCTGTATGATGTCCTTTGATGATTGCTAACTTGGCTTCTTTGTTGCAGTTTTCTATATCGCCCTTTTTAAAGTAACTAACCATTAGATTACAATGCACAAAATAATCGTTAGGATATTCTGCTTCAATCCACTTACCCTCTTCTATAGCCTTATCATACTCCTTGTGAAAATTAAGGTCGCCCAACAAGCATCCTTTAGGGATGAAAGATTCAGCGACAACCTTTTTATCGCTAAGACTGTCGCTTACTGATGATATTTTTATCGTACTTATGTCGTCTTTGCGATTTAGGTACGATTTTAGTTTATTGATAAAATCTATCATCTCTTCAAAACTCTTATAGAGCTTACAATAGGATTGCGTTCTATAATTATTCTTTGCCCGTCTGCCGATAATAAGCCATCAAATGTTATATTCTTGCCATCCTTTGTATAGGTAAAGCTGATAGCATTATTTGAAATTTCATAATTAGCAGGAATAGTATATTCGCTAACATCTTCATTATATACTTCTTTATTAGAGTAAGTATATTTTGTTTGATATGCTACACATCCCTTACCATCAAGCGGAATAAAGAGAGTACCGTCAGCTCTGTAAATACCATAACTATATACAGTAATCTCTTCATATCTATTATATCCGAATCTTACAATATATGAACCTTCTTCAAATTTATAAAGGCTTTCCGTTTTTGTCTGATTAGCCTTTGCTTTGGTTTTCGTAACCTTTATCTTAAAAGTGCATTTATTTGCATCAAATGAAGCTGTTATTGTAGAGTCGCTTTCATGTTTATTTTGCTTACATAAATCCCAGAACCAATAACCTTCTTCTGTTTTGGTCTCCTCTGTAAATTGGAAACCGACAACCTCATTCATCTTTGCTTCTATCTTGGTATTTGGCTCTGTTTTATCAACGGCAACCAATGAAGAGTTATGGAACGAAGTTTCGTCTGATACCCAACTTGTATTCTCTAATTTTTTCTTTTCGTTCTCCTTATTATCATCGCTTGAACATGAAAGATTTGTAAAAGCTACGATGAATACAAAGAGTGTCATAAATAATGCTTTTTCTTTTTTCATAATCTTATATCTCCTATATTAATGTTTATAAATTGCACGATACCTACTTAAAACACGCTCTGCGGCATTATCTTTCCTTTGCTTGGTATATACTAAGACAAGGCGAAGATAACCCGTTCTGCGCAAGCAACCGAGGTACATCAGCCGCTCGTAGCAGTATGTGGCTCTGCTTGGTATTCCATCACGGAGGTAGCGTTGAGCCATTGCCGCTAACTCCTTTGGTGATGCGTCATAAATCTGTGTCATAAATCGTCTGATTTGATTATGTATGCAAAGGTAGCGAAAAATTGATTACTATATATTTATATTGCATTTTTTATATTAAAATAACCTTAATTTACATATCGATATATTAAAAGCTATTAAAATATTAATAAAATACCACAGAAAATTTGGTAATTTCAAAAGAAATTATTAATTTTGCGGTGTAGATAATTAATAAATAGGTTTAATAATTAAATTATAGGAGATACGACAATGATGACAAAAGAAGAAGAAATTAAGCATCTTATGGCTTTAATGGGCGATAAAAGAGGTGATACATACTTTAATCAGTTCTTTAGCTCAGACGACATAGAGCAGATGATACAAAATATACATGATGATTTCGCTATCGAAATGGGCTGCTCATTTGCTAAGAAGGCAGAGGAACTTGAAAAGAAGTTGCATAAAGAGCAGAAAGCTCACGACCAAGATATGCTTGATTTCGTTGCGGAATTGCTTGTAACAGAGGCACAGGGTGGTAATCCGCTTAAAATTGCGATAAAGAAAATTGGAACAGATAATACCATAAAGATTAAGCGCATAAATAAGATTCCGCTCAGTGAGGAGGAGATTGATTACTTGGTTTCAAAACTTGATTAAATTATAGGAGATACAACAATGGAAGTTAAAATGATTAACGGAAAGGTAGTAGAAGCTAATGTTTTTGATTACGTTGCTCAGATTTACGAAGGTGGCAAATGGCAGACAGTTGCCGTTAGCTCAGATTATAATGAGGCTGAGAAAAAGCGTATAGAATATGCTATAAAGGGCTGCTATACAAGAACAGAACAGCTTTACTAATTAATAATATATAGGAGATACGACAATGAGAAAAATCAAAACATTTATTCCATCAGACTTAGTTGATTCTTTGAAGAAGTTTGCTGATAAGACACAGAAGAACGTTGAAGGCTTTACCTACTCAGTAGGTAAGCCTTATGAAAAACTTTTTCGTCACCCAGTCATTGAAGAAGATGGAATGGCTGGTCATTGCGTAAAGGCTTTCCATGAGGTTTGCGACCTTGTTATCAATATGCCTGACGAAAGCGATTGGAGATTGGTTGCAACGTATATGGATGGCGCATTTACCCCTACTGACCCAACCAAGGAACTTATCTTCAAGAATCCATCACACGGAGCAGACTATGGTAAATGTGACTTCTGCGGTCATTGGTGCAAGAATGCCTATGTCGTTGAAAATGTGAAGACGGGCGAGGAACTACAGGTAGGTTGCGAATGTATTAAGAAGTTTGGTCTGAAAGGATTCGGCTTCTTGTCAGATTTCACAAAAAAGCTCTATGAACTCTACGACTACAGAATCAGTTATGCTACAGATGATGAGTTTGGTGATATTGAGAAATGGGGCGGCAGAAAGGATTCAAGCTATAAGAATGCTATCCTTAAATCCGACCTTATTATGGCAGCGAAAGCTCAGTATGATATTTGTCCCGTATATAAGAAGGGAACAAAAGTTGAACACGTCCGTTATCGCTCAGCTACTTTGGATGGCATCGACACTATTTTGAATAGCAAAAAGTTCAAGGTTGATGAAGCTTACGTGAAGGCAGTTTGCGAGTTCGGTGCAAAGATTCAGCCTAAGACCGAATTTGAAGAGGATATGCTTGCGGTGGCAAAGAACTTCTATTGCTTCCAAGCGCAAGATGTATATGCTTTCTTCCTTGTGAAAGCCTATGAGGATAGCTTGAAGCCAGAGCTTTGTGTTCAGAAGGGCAATCAGGTAAAGGTATGTGGCAAAATCATTCAGAAGCGTTTCGAGGAATCCTACTACGGCGTAATGGAAATCAATACCATTCTCACCGATAAGGGTATTGAATGCGAGCGATACGGCAAAGTTCCTACAATCGAAGAGAATGGTATTAAACGCACCACATTCTATGCTCTCGTTAAGGGGGTATTCAATGGCAAGATTAGCTTGGATAGAGCAACCAAGAATCCAAAGAAAGGTATTGAAGTCGTTGAAATCTAAAAGATATGAGTAAACAAGAATTTCTAAGCAAGTGTTATAGCTATGAGAAGTATAACACTTGCTATAACTCGAAGTTTGGTAGATTAGGTTGTAATGCCTATCTATCATATTTGAATACGAACAATTTTTAAAAGGAGATACAATTATGAATAAATACGCAGAATTAAAGAAGAAGCATCAGAAAGAGTTTAATAAATTGCCTATGAAAGCTGCCTTTGGTAAAGAGCGGTTTAAGAAAATGATGGAAGAGTGGGGGCTTACCACCAACGCCGAAGATATCAGTAAGATAGATATGCTCATTGGTGGTTGCTATTGCTTAAAGAAAGATACCCATCTTTTCGAGGAGCACTTTCAGAGAACACAGAAAGAGCTTGAAGAGTTCTTAAAGGATGATGATAATCTTAAATCAGCATTCAAATATGAGTTCTCTAACCATGAATGCGGATATACATATACACCGCAAGATGCGCTTCCACCGCTTAATCTTACCTACGAAGAGGTTGAGAAGAATGAGCGTTTGAATAGGGTCTTTAACGAGGCTTGGTGTGAGTATTTAGATGAATGTGAATAAATATATAAGAAGTAAGATATGAGAGCATTTGACGTACTTTTAGCCTTACATCGCTTGGATATGCGACAGGGCAAGGATTATCTTGAAGCTCCTGAAAAGAATGATTTGGAGCTGAATGTGATAGAAGGTAAACTGAAACGGAATCATTGGTATTGGTGTGACTTCCATAAGCAGCCAATGCTCGGTGAGCCTTCGGTTATCCTCACTCTTGGCGGTGGGGATATTCAATATCTTTATGAAGTAGAAAAGTAAATAAATATAGATTATGTATCAGATAAATCTTGTAACATATAGCACTGAGGTGAACATTAAGAACGCTCGCCGCAAGGTAGCGAACCGAGAGAAAAGAATACTCGGAGGAAGGTTTGAAAGCGTGAAATTGGCAAGAAAAGCCTTGAAGGAGTTCTTTGAGAAGGATGGCTATCAGATAGGCAACGAGGTCGAGGAAAAGGGCAGTGAAACCTATGTTAAAACGTTATTTTTCGGCAACGTTATGATTGAAACGGAATATAAGATAATCAAGTGTAATTAATTTATGGCTCGTTTCGCTCTCAGAAATCAGGAGAAGATAAAGCAAGCATTCGGGGAAGAAAGGTTGAATGAACTTCTGAAAGCATTGAAGCTGTATTCAGCCAAGTACCCGAAATTATCGTTGAACACAATCATCGAAGAGGGTAAGCCTTATCCTTCTTTCGTAGTTGATAAGGTTGCGGTATTATACGTAACTCGCCTGATATATGACGTTTATCACGTTGCTTTAAAGGAGTTCTTATAAACAAAAAGCACCGCCCTCGGAGATACGAATGAGGACGATGCTAAGTGTAAATAATTGTTTTGTTTAACGTTGTGAGCACATAGGAGATACACACTCGATACAACAATTAATGCAAAAGTAATAAAAAATATTTGGTTATCTGAATATTTCTTCGTAAATTTGCGAATAATTAACATAAAAATAGGAGATACAGTTATGATAGGAGCAATTATAGGTGATATTGTAGGCTCTAAATATGAGTTTAATAACACATTTGATTATAACTTTAAACTATTTGACGAAGGTTGTAATTTTACAGATGATACCATCTGTACAATAGCCGTAGCCGATGCTATTCTTAGAAAAGGCGGTAATGAAAAGCCGAATGTCGGAGATTATTGTATATCGCTTCAATACTGGTGTCAGAAGTATCTAAACCCAATGGGTGGGTATGGCGCAAGCTTCGCAAAATGGGTTCGTAGCTCTAATCCACAGCCTTATGATAGTTTTGGAAATGGAGCAGCTATGAGAGTTAGTCCTGTGGGTTGGGCATTCAAAGAAAGTTCCGATGCTATCCGTCAGGCAATAATGAGCGCAAAGGTATCACATAGCCATACTGAGGGGTTGTTAGGTGCTGCTGCGGTATCTAATGCTATCTTTTCTTTGAGAAAGGGAGAAAAGAAAGATATGTTGAATATCATAGCAAACGTTTACTATGGCATTAAATGGGAGGATAGAATGCCACCAAGAGGCAAATGGGCAGAGACCTGCCAAGAATGCGTTCCACTCGCCTTTAGAATAGTCCTTGATAGTGATAGCTTCGAGGACGCAATCAGAAATGCTGTATCCTACGGCGGTGATAGCGATACGATGGGAGCAATCGTTGGTTCAATCGCTCAGCCACTCTTTGGTATTCCACAAGAAATGAAGGAGAAAGCATTGAACTATCTCCCTTTGGATATGAAGAATGTAGTAACTAAATTTATTGATAGATATGGCGAATAAGGAAGATTTAATCAAGTTCTGCCGATACTTCAAAGGTGAAGCAGAACGACCTAAAGATGCTCCACTTTGGTGGGGATATGAGCAGATTTGGGTAGAATTATCATTAAATTCAAAAGAAGGTAACGCAAACTTCCATTTAATGGGCGAGTACCTTGATAATTATCTTAGAGCAGGGTTAAGAACCTTCTGTGATGATGATGATACTCCTGCGACAATGAAAGCTCTCTTATACGACCGCTATACACATTTCGGTGGTGATGCTAAGAGTTTCAAAGAATGGTATATCAATGAATACAAAAAGGGCAAGGAGTAGCTTCCTCGCCCTTTATTATTTTATGGGATATTCGTAATTGGTGTAGGCTGGTCGATAACTTCAATATCAATAAACCATCTAAATTCGTCATTATTAAATTGTCTTTGTACCTTTGTTACTCTAAACCTTGTACCTCGTTGTAATACAACCTCTAATTCCATACTTCCACCATAGCTATGTGTTCCATCTTTTCCATCCCATTTGTAGCCATCGTCCCATAGTCTTCCATAACGGCTATAAGGTTCAGTATAAATACCTTTTGTACCTTTCGGGCAGTAGATATTATAAACGCAATGAGAAGTAACTTTATTCTCTCCGCTTCCAACAAAGCCATAACCTTTTGTATGCGCCGTTGACATAAAAGGCTTATTTAAGCCTTCTTTTCCAATTATCTTAGAAAGGTCAGAAGTGATAATGTTTGAAATATCTACCGAATCGAGCTGTTTTTGTAAATCATCAATTTTTGATTGCAATGTCTTTATCTTCCGATTATTCATTTCCCATCGCAATTCCTCCTTTTTCTCTTTTAATTCCCTTGCTATATTTTCATATTTAATTTCTATCGCTCTATCACTTATCAATCTCTCACCAAACTGCCCAAAAAACTCGTCAATACTTGCACCTCTATTAAGCCATACGTCACGAGTAAATGGTTTTGATTTCTCTATCATACTGGATAGTGTATTTATATCTTTCCAACTATCTCTTATCTCTCCATGAACGCCATATTTTGTACTAAGATACGATTTATACAAAGGTTCATTGATATATGAACTTCCGCTTGTATAATTAAATGCGACCTCTTTCTCGTTCTGTGTCCATCGTTTCCAATCAGCTTCTGCAAAAGGTCGGAAATAATCATCAGCGGTATCAGCATCCCTTGCCCAAAGTGCAACATCCTTTCGAGCCTTAGAGTAAGCATTGGCATCAAAAGGTATAGAGCCATTATTTTTATTCACGGCTCTTTTTGTCTTTAACTGAATAAGCGAATCTCTTTTATCCTCTGCTTCTTTAAGAAGCTGCTTTGCTAAGTCTTTATCTTGTGCGACCATAGCATTTTTGAGGTCAAAGAGTATTTTGTGATAGACTTTACTCTGAGTACTATAGCCTTTTACGTCAGCATAAGCTTTATTGATATTTATCCAATCAATCGCCGTTTTTACCTCATCAAGCTCTTTGAGATATGCTGCTTGCGATACCTTCCAAGTGGCATACTTCTGCTGAACCACATTCATATTTCCACCAAGGAAATCAATCGCCTCAAATTGCAATTTGCTTGCCTGCTTTTCGAGTGTTAAGCTTTGCCATTGAGCCAACTTCGCTTCTACGGCATCATATACTCCGTGCAATTCCTGGGACGTGAACTGCTTATGCCACTTATTGACATCAGGGATGAGAGCAGAAAGTGATAGTTCATCCTTTTTAATGGTAGAAATGGCGTTTGCGAGCGTTTTTGCTTCTTTCCTTGCTAATGTATAGTCAGCAGCCTTTAATGCGCTTAGAACGGAAGAGACATCGGTTTCTCCGTAATTAGCAGCCACCTTCATAACATTCATCGCAACCTTGCGGTCAGTCCATGCAAGTTTAATCTGATAACCTCGCTTGAATCTATCAAACAAAGAAGCTATCTCAGAAGCACTCTTTTTGTCCTTGATTGCGTAGCGGATAGCATAGTAGCGTTCAAAGAGGTCTTGGCTCTTTATATCCGTAACAGATTTGCTACCGAGAAGATTATGAACCAAGCCATTGTAATAGTCACGTCTATGCTTATCCCATCGGCTCTGTATTTTATCTATCTGCTCCTTAGTTCTAAGGGCGTGGCGTTCCTTTGCCTTCGCAAGTATAAGCTCCCTAGAAGAAACCGCCTTTAACCCCAATTTCTTGCGGTCTGACGGGCTTAAAAGATGTGCCCAATACTTTGTGTTATCTTGTAAATGCCAAGCTAATTTACCCCTCATTCCTGCCTTCACGATAGCTTCGGAGTTATCCTTGATGTATTGATTGTACTTTTCGGGCATAGTGAGCACGGCAAAAGGGGATACGTAGTTACTCATATCCTCGCCAGCCATCAAGCGTTTATAAAACTCCTTCTTCTCCTCGCCTTGTATGGTGATAGGGTCTGAGGTGCAGATACATTGAGGATGCCAAGATATCCATACATAATCTTTCGGGTAGCGACCTTCAAGGTCATTGCATATATCATCAATATTGTGCTGTGGTGATACGTGAATATACTGACCGATAACGAATGGTTCGTTCTGCCATCGCTCATTTCTTGCCTTATGATATGCGGAATTTATCTCAGTTCTTGCTACTCTGAGAGCGTTCTTTCTCGCCGAGCGGTAAACACCCATGCCTACCTTCTCCAAAGGCTCTTCAATAAAGCGCACCTTTCCGTCAATGATTCTACGTCTGCGCCAAGTCACCACATCTTTCTTCTTTCCGTTCTTCAGAACCTTGATAGTATGATAACGGCGATACATCATATCTGGGTCGTTGAGATACTTTCGTATGCTCTTGCCTACTTCCTCTGCTGATGAGCCTTTTTTGATTCCATCCGCAATGGTATTGCTCATAGCCATTTCAAACTCACTCTTCGTCTGTTGGCAGTAGTTCCAAACAGTCTGAGCGAGATTCAATCCGTTCTTTGTTTTCAAGCGATTTGAAATAAACGTGGCTGCGGCAGTATCTCGTACGACCCTTATAGCTTTATCAGTAAGCACGGAATAACCGCCTATAACCATTTCATCGTGGTTATACGCCAACGCAACGCCATCGGTGATGCCGCTCTTATAACAAAGAAGGCTATTCTGATAGTAATCATTAAAGATGTCGTTCAAACGAGCCTTTAACTGCGGAAAGTTATCGAAGTTAAAAAGCGCATCATCTTCGAGCACATCTTCCCCATAGCCAAGAGAGGTGAGCTTCTTGACATAATCGCTGTATAATCTGCCCAACCGCTTATTATAAACGGCGAACAGATTATTCAGTTGTTCTTTCTGCTGTTTTGATGTGAGCTTCTTTGACATTATTTACCCTTATAGTTCCTCTTGTAGAAAATAGCGATATTCACAGCACCGTTATCTTCATAATAATATCCTTTCTTCGTAAGGTACGACTTTACGGTTGCTGCCTCGTTGTTTTTTAGCTGATTAAAATCAATATTGATGTAACCACCTAATTTCTTAGAAGTACCGTTTATAGCCTTGCTAATATCTACATTCGTCATATCCTTTATGTGTTGTGGCAAGGTTTTTGTGAATAAGGAAAACTTTGAACGGTCTATTTCTGTGATATTCTGATAAATCATCTGCTTACTTTCTGCCTTTGGTTTAATCTGAATATCTTTATTCGCATTTGTTCTGCTACTTGCAGCGTTTACACTGCTTATAGTACGTGTATTTCCACTTCCTTTTGCCATAGTTATTCCTCCTCCTCTTCTTCATTTGAAACTGACTGACTTCCACTTGCGGCACTACCAAGTCCTGAAAGAGCTGCCTGCTGCGCCAACGCCTCTTGCTGTTCCTCTTTAATCTCTTCCTCTACCTTATCAGGGTCATCATTGAGAGGGTTAAGTTCAATGGCACGGCGATTAGAAGTAGATTTCGCACCGCCATTGGATGAAGTGATGAGTTGCAACATTTCAACATCATTCTTTGGAAGATATGGCTTAAAGACTGGCTCAAAGTCAATCTGCTCAGCAACACTCTGGTCGATACCCTTTACATAAACTCCCGTATTACAGATGCCGTTAGCTACGATATTTGAGCGGCGAGTGAACATTTCACCGAACATCTCTGTCTTTAAATCTGCTTTCATATAAGGAGCAGTAAACATCAAACGGATAGCCGCACCCGAAGTGTTGCTGCCCAAAGTCTTCATATTCTCAAAGCTGATGTCGGCTGTTGAGGTAAATGAATAGATGATATTGAAGAGATAAGCAATTTCACCCTTCACACTCTCAGGTGATTTATCCCAAGAAAGGACGTTCATACTTGCATCACTGCCACCTTGGAAGACTGCGCCTTGCTCGCCCTTCTCAGCGAAGCCCTCCAAACGACCTTTAATAAAGTACTTAGGTGTGCCGAAGTAGTCATTCGTATCACCCCAATTAGAGATACATGTCTCAACTCTTTCAATAGCCCATTGAACATCTTCCCACTCAGCTTGGTCTTGTCTATAGTAAACAACAGGCACTTTGGTGAAGCCATGGGGTAGGGCAGAGATAAGCTTCCATCCTGCGCCATCAATATTAGTGTACTGATAGCACAATCTATCTGTATATACATCAAAATGTAGCTCAGATTTTCCAAGCTCATCATATACATAGTACTCACGGGCGAAGCCGTCCATGATATGAAAATCGTTGAAATGAGGGTAGAGCTTATCGCCGTTTGAAGGTGAAAGCAACTGAACTCGGATTTCGCCTCGGAGTTTACCTTCTGTGTCTGTTGGCATATGCCATAACTCGGCGCACTCACATTCCTTGAAGAGGGTACGGGCAAGTCGCTTATCGAAGTACTTCATCTTGTTATCGTGATAGCAATGCATGATGCCGTCATATAGCTTCTGCTGCTTATCGTTCATCTTCTTTATATCAACACCATGTGCCGTAGCTTTATAGGTAACGGCATTCATAAGCAAGAAACCCACAGTAAGATTTACGATTGACTTCTGAGCAGGGATAGCGATTCTTACTGGCTCAACTTTCTTATCCTTGTAAATCGGTTTTTGCGTGATAGGGTCATACTGACCCGTAGGTACTTTGATTCGTTTCTTAGGACGGAAATCCTCATCAAAGATTTTATGCTTTGACGGATTCCATTGTTCTTCAAGCGCACTCAGTGGTGTCTTAAAGCCTTTTTTCCTTGCGGTCAATACCGAGCGGACTGTGTTCGCATCTTGTATTGCTACTATCTGTTCTATTGCTCTCATATATGAATATTTTTTGTTATAATAAGGCAAAGTTAGCAATAATATAACTTATATAGGTATAAAGAAGAAAACCTGTGTAAACAAAAGAAAAACGCCTATTTCGGCAGTCTTCCAATATGCCAATGATTGCACTCGTTGCAAAGGTATGCGGAGTAACCGAGCAGCCGCTTTTTCTTTATGTATCTTGCGGCTGCCTTCTCATTACCAAAGGATAATTTGGCTACTCCTCTGCTATTATAGTGGGAGCGTTTACGATGATGCTCCCTTGGTTGTTTATCATATATTCGTTTCATAAGCATTTCGATTTTAACCCATCAGACCGAGAATGTCGGCGGCTTGCATTCCGCTGCCATAATCGCCCAATAACTTCTCCATAACAACATATCGGCATGCATCTATAGCGTGATTATACATATCTATAGGCTCATTAAGCCACTTTCCTTCCTTATCTTGGCGGTAGGTATAATTATTAAATTCCCTCCTTACATTTGTAGAGCGTTTTGTTATATGAATTGTGTATTCTTGCATCTTCATAATACCAGCTTGAATAGAACCTGCGAACTTCTTTACAGGTTTTATATCAATACCAGCATTATAGATTTCATCAATCAGACGAGGGTCGGCACTCTCTGATATTACCTCAATATTTTTTTTATCCTCTTTCAATACCCTAATAATATCAGAAGCAAGCATTTCTGTCTGATAGCATATTTCATCTATATAGATAATCTTTCCGTAGATATACACATCAACAATCGCCGTAGGGTCATTGGAGTAACCGAAGTCAATACCTCTGTATCGGTGTCTGTGCGCTTGTATAGGAATATAATCATCAATGACTACATTCTTAAAAATCAAGCCCTCAACCATAGAGCGCAATCCTAACCCATAGATACGCCAAAGGCTCGGATTCTTCCATTTAAGGCTCTCAATCTCAGCAATAACCTTTGGTTCGAGAAAAGGGTTATCCTTGTATGTGGATATAAACCAATAAGTGCTTTTCTCCTCATTTACCTGATTTATCCAATGGTCTTCTGAGAAGGAAGGGTTATAATCAAGGATAGAGAACTCCGTGGTACGCATCTGAAGCTGCTGCCATTCGATGAAAGAAAGCTCATTCGCCTCATTTACGAAAAGTATCTTACGCTTAGAACCACGCACCTTCTGCTCATTATCGGTGGAGAAGAACTCAATCCAAGAGCCATTAGGGAAAGTATAAACGAACTCCGATTTATTCATGCACTTATCATCCCACCAACCAAAGTTAAGCATTATATCCTTGAAGTCACGATAGACAGTTCGTTTAATGGAAGGCATACCAGCACGAATGATGGAAACGGTCGTTCCAGCATAGTTGAAGCAAAACATACAAAGGAACTGCACAACGCTATACGTCTTGGCACTACGACTTGAGCCTTGAAGAGAGCAAGTTGTGAACCCTGCTTCTTTCGCAGCCTTTACCCTCATGTAGTTCTTTGCTAAATATACGTGCGGCATATCTCTATTATCCTTTATCTACTCTTATTTCTTTATCTCATCAACTGTGACTAAGGTATCGTTGTGCGAACCGCCATGTGCTACGATAAGAATCTCTTTACATACCGCTCCGTTACATTTTCCTATTCCTTGTGTATTCCAACCACAAGAAATACAGATACCTTCATTCTTTAATATTCTTGCAATCTCCTTCTTACATAAAGACCAATATTTGGCATTAGAGACATTTATCTCCAATTTCTCTTTACCAAAATCCTTATATAGCAAAGATGCTTGTGTAACACTATAAGGTGGGTCGTATAATACCATATCAGCAGAGTTGGATTTCTGCCCTTGAAGGAACTTTAATGCGTCAAGGTGATACTGAGTATCACAGTTCGGATTTAAGTCATTGCGAATTGTTCCGAGCTTGCAATCCTTTGCGAATGGGTCAATAATAACACCACCTTTATTATATTTATCAAAAAGTTCTTTGATTGGCTTTATACCGAAAGTATCACCACTTGGCATAGCCCATTTCTTCTGTATTTCCATATATTTATTCTCCTATATTTTTATCTGGCTCAGCATCCTTCTTTTCTTTCTCTTTCTGAATCTCAGCGAGAATCTTCTGATACTCTTCATTATTGGTAACAACGTGTACTTGCAATGGGTCTTGCTTAATCTGCTCGCCCTTGCTTGTAAGGTCAATGCGCTGAATCTTTCCGTAGGCTCTATCAATAACTCTTTCGAGCACATCAAGCCCTTTCTTATCAAGTATTCCCTTGGCAATAATGCGTTGCATCATCGGGCGTGACTTATCAGCCAACACCGCCTTTAATTCATCTTCGGGCAGCGTAGCGATATACAGAAAAGACTCTGCGATAATCTGAGAGGAAGGCACTTCGTAACCCTTCTCCTTCATTTCCTCGATGAACAATGACATCGTCTTAGGCTTTGGCGGTCTGCCTTTCGGGTTGCCAACTCCACCTTTTTTAAACTTACCTTTTTCAAGGTTTGCAAGCTGTTTTTTACGCTTGCTTTCATCTCTTGATAATGGCATATTAATAACTTTTATTCCTAATTTATTCCCAACAATAGCTTTTATTTAAGAAAAGCACCTTTATTTTCTTCTTCCTCTGCTGCCATATCTCGGCACATTTTCAGTACATTAAAGTACTCTCCAAGATTGTTGTTATAGAGCAGCTTTGCTATCTGTTGAACAAAAACAGCCTTACGACCATATTGCTGTAGCTTCACCACTTCGCAAGCTGGCATCATCAAAAACTGCTCCATGATTTCAACCTTTTCCTTAGAGGAAAGAAGTTTCTTGGTAGGAAGCAGAAAACCCACTTCCTCCAAGATTTGCGTTTTAACTGACTTAACCTTCATACTTATCACCATTTACGAGGTTCATAAACTCAGCTCTCACTTGTGGGTCGTCTTTGAATGCACCTTCAAGGTAAGAAGAGGTCATAATGCCCTTCTTCTTTGCGCCTCTGAACTCTTTGCAAGAATGATGACCCTTCATCACGAGAGCAATACCAAGTGGTGGGTATTCGCTACCGAGAGCATCTTTCAGCATATTTACGATGTCGTGTACTAACCGCTCCTGTATCTGTAAACGAGCGGAGCAGTAATCAACTACACGACCAATCTTAGAGATACCGAGAATCTTGCCCTTTGGGTTCGGAATATATGCGAACCAATACTTGCCCCAAAACCAAACACAATGATGTTCGCAGTTGGAATGGAAATCACCTTGGTCGATAACCATGTTATCATAGACGATACCATCCTTGCCGTTATCAAAGGTCGTAATCTTTGGCTTCTGTGATGGGTCGTAACCTCTGAATATCTCTTTCCACATTCTGATAATGCGGTCAGGTGTGCCCTTCAAACCCTCACGATTAGGGTCTTCGCCGATGTACTCCAATATGCGGACGATATTATCCTCAACAGTTACCTCGTGCTCATCGGGGAAGATAAGCCAATCATTAGTATTAACGATACCGCCATAGAAAGATACTTTATCCTTAGAGCGTTCCTTAACGAAGGTAATCGCCGTATCATAGTTACTAAAACCCTCAATGGTCTTGCCGCTATCGCAAATATCATCAACTACGAGAGTATTAGGCGTAATTTTACAAATATCGCACTCAATACGAATATTGAGCAACTGAGAGAGCTGTATAGCTGTAAAATAGCCTCCTCTTGGAATAGGGTAGATTGCATCATAGCTTCTACCTTTATCCTTAATCTGGTCAGCGAGCCAATTGACCGCCTTCTTATAATAATTATAGTCTATCTGTACTTTATTAGAATCTTTCATATTTCCTTATTTATTTTGGTTCTGCTGGCATTTCTCCCAGTACTCTTTATAATCTTGTTTCTCCTCCTCATTTGGCTGACATACCTCATAAGAAGCACCGCATTGCATACAATGGTAGAAGTCCACCACGGAATCATCATCCTCGCTGCGGTCACCTGATGAATCCCAACAAATCACCACACCACAATAAAAGTAGATAGGGCGATACTTTGTTGGGCTTTCTTTTTTCTTCTTATTCATAGGCAAAATGATTTACTTCACATTGAGAATCTTTTGCTGCTGTAAGGAAAGTCGCCATTTAGGGTTAGCCTCTACGAAAGCAACTGTCTGTTTCAGAATCTCAGCATTCTTCTTCGCATCGCCTGTATCACAAGGCTGAACGTAGTAGTAATCTGCATCAATACCACAATCGGTAATCTTGTGCTCACCATCAAAGACAACCTTCACCTCGGTAGCAACCTTAATGATAGGTTCTGCGCCCTTAACGAATAAGCACTTAGGAGAGCAAGTAACCCAGTTGATACCACCAGGAATCTTGTGCGTTCCGTTGGTCTCCATAGCAATATAATAGCCCCAATTTTGGAGAAGAGTAGTAAGCTCCTCATCCACTTGCAATGTAGGCTCACCGCCCGTGAAGACAACGAACTTGCAATCAGGTGAGAGCAACTGAATCTTATTCAGAATATCAATAGCCCCCATTTCCTCATACTTCTTAAAATCAGTATCACAGAAAGGACACTTTAAATTACAACCCGAGAAGCGGACGAAGATAGCCGCTCTACCAGCATGTCTTCCCTCACCTTGGATAGAGTAGAAGATTTCGTTTACCTTGTACTTAGCCATTAGAGAGCCTCCTTTCCGTCAATCTTATCATCGTCACAATAAACGGCGATATTGCCTTCACTCTCCTGTACCTGTGCCTTGTAGCACTCTGGGAACTGAACAACAATCCATTTGGCGATATTCTCAGCAGTAGGATTGAAAGGCAAAAGCTCGTTGAGGTTGCCGTGGTCGAGGTAGCCGTGAATCTTCTGCTTAATATGCTTGAAGTCCATCACCATACCATCCTTGTTCAGCTTTTCAGCCTTGCAATAGACAGTAATAATCCAATTATGCCCATGAAGGTTGGCGCACTTGCTTTCATAAGAGAGATTCAGCTTATGACAAGCGGCAATCTCCATTCTTTTTGAAACATAATACATAATTTTTCTTTCTTTTATTTTGTTATTTCAATTTTTATTCTTAATTTTGCGACAGAGAAGAATAAATCGGGTGGGTCAGTACACTGGCTGCTCGATTTCACGCTTATTCTTCAAAGGCAAAGAGGTGTACCTGCTTTGCTGTTTTCTATCAAAGCTTATGGCGATGAACATTGCCTGATAAGCCAACAACAATAACTTCTTTTAAGTTACCTCTTTCATTTCCTTTTGCATGAGTGAGATACATAGAAATTTGGTCTTTGACATATTCCTTTGTCATAGCCTTGTTATTCTGTATGAGGATAGCAACTTCTGCCCCTTGCTTTGCAGCACTCTTCAATGCATTCTCTACCTTGTAGGTACTCGCCGAGTTGATGGTTTTCATATCCATCACGGCGTGCTCTTTGAAGCCATCAGTCTTCTTCGCTCCCGTTATATACGACATTTCGCTCATCAAATATACACGATAACCCTTTTTAGCAAGAACTTCTGCGGCATACATTTCCTTATTGGTATTCGGGTCAGCAATCTTATTATGGTTGTTATGTACCACATAATAACCGCCGCTTTTATCGAAGTAGCTATCTTTATAGTTGCCCGTAGAGACGATGGCTTGAAATTCTGATTCTCTCTTAGCCATCGTCTTAGGGTTACCCGAATAGTTTCGTGTACCTCCGCTTGCCTTACTCATCCTCGTATTCAGTTGGGTCAGAGATACCAGCATCACGGAGAGCTTCCTTGCGTTCCATACAAGTTCCACACTTACCACAATGCTTCTCACCGCCTTTATAGCAGCTCCAAGTTTCAGCGTAGTTGATGCCAAGCTTCTTGCCGTGGCGAGCAACATCTGTCTTCGTAATGTTGGTGTAAGGAGCATCAATGCTGATACCCTCGTAAGTACCATTCTTCATTGCCTCTGACATGGCATCAATAAAGCCCTTGCGGCAGTCTGGATAGATAGCGTGGTCGCCGAAATGGTTAGCAATAAGCACCTTCTTCAATCCGTTACTCTCTGCGATACCGCAAGCGATAGAGAGCATGATGCCGTTACGGAAAGGAACTACGGTTGATTTCATATTCTCATCATCGTAGTTGCCTTCGGGGATAGCTTCTGCACCTTCGAGGAGAGAGGATTTGAAATAATCGTGAATAAAGTTGAGTGGAATAACAATATGCTTGATACCAAGTCGCTCACAATGCAACTTAGCAAAAGGAATCTCCTTCTGATTGTGGTTAGAGCCATAATCAAAAGAAATAGCGAGAGCAATGTTCTCTTTCATCTCATGCAGGAGAGTTACCGAGTCCATACCTCCTGATACAATAATCAATGAATCTTTCATAACTAATTAAAATTTAAATATTTATCTTTTATAATCTTGCACGAGCGTACTTCATAAAGCGTACCAACTCGCCGAAATTATGTGCAGCAACCAACTTTGAGCGAAGTTTCTTGCCCTCAGGTGCTTTGGTTTTATCCATAGTTCCGTTCTTGGCATTGAACTTATATATAGAACCGCTCATATTGCCATAAAGCCAAGCTGTAGAATCCACGGAATCAAAGTGATACGTATGCAATCCTCTAATATTTGTATATCCAAGGGCATGTATCTTGCAGCCATATTTATGTGCTGTCTTTACGAACCAAGGAAATAACTTCTCATATTTATTGATAGGTATCTCTTTAGTCACGATGCCACCAATAGCCACATAAGGGTAATTCTTGCACATTTCAACGAAATACTCTTTCCCTCGTGACTTATGCCAAACGGGGATAGGCTTACGTCCACTTAATCTTTCGAGCTTTTCACGAAGTCTTTCAACCTCCTTGATACCAACAACTGAATCAATATCAAGCTCAAAGAAATTCTTTACGTTCCATTTCTTAATGAATGCAGCATATCCTTCTACGTATTTATCGAAGTTAACTACACCTGCTCCCGACATAAATGTGAAAGCACCACTATCTAATAGGAAATTCTGAAAATTGCCTATCAATCGAGGAAACTCTTTATTATTCTGTAGATAATAGTAAGTTTCCAATATATTTAATCCTTCCCAATCGGCATCCTTGCCGTTCTTTACTGGGTGTTCACCTGCTAAAAAAAACTTCCATAGCCTTTTTATAAACATAGGGTCTGCTTAAAGTCCCTGCTATATATAATTCCATACTAACACTTTTCCAAAACTTACTAAGATTTCCAGTAAGCCACCGCCGCAAGATAGACTTCCATATCTCTATTATTTTATTTCCACACCTTCGTATTCGGAAACGGCAGACTTGATAATCTCCTTAATCTCATCTACCTTATCTTCCAACTCTTGTGGAATATGGACGGAGAGCTTAATATCTTTAACTTTGCTCTCGGTATTTTGGGCATCCTCGAATAGCTCATCAATATCGGTATCGTTTTCATCAGTATTGAGAAAAGAGCAATCAACGCCCCAATTCTGCAAATCATCGGTTTCCCACTCACCATTAGCAAGCTCGTCCCAATCCCAATTACCAGCTTGCACGTTATCCTTGATAGCATACTCCTTGATTTTCTCAATAGGCGTATCGGCTTTGAGGACAACGCAAGGGATGGTATCGAACTCGGAATGACCATCAAGGCGAAGCTCGTTGGCGACACGAAGGCGCATGTTACCGCAGATAGTGACGTAGTTGCCATTATCCATTGCATAAACCATCAATGGCTTATACTCCAGGAACTCGGGGCTATCAGTAAGCGACTTTTTGAGTTTATCGTGTTCGCTCTCTTTAAGGTAGCGAGGGTTCTTACTGATTCCTTCCAACTGTCCGTCATTGTATTCAATCCTTGTAATATCAATATCGGCGTATTCACCAATCTTCAAAAAGAGCTTTTTATCATCAATTCTCGGACTCTGAGATATTTTCTTTTCTCTTGCCATAACTTTACCATTTAATAATTATTATTTGCAAAGTTACGGAGATTATTCGAGTTTTAATAGAAAATAATAGATTGTGTGTAAACAAATAAAAGAGCTACCCATATAATGAGTAGCCTTTGAAGTTATCATAAAATATTATACCTATTATATATAAGAAAAGCAGCTACCTATCACAGGCGGCTGCTTATTGACTAAAAACTAACTATTATTTTCATTTAACCAAATCTTAACTAATACATATTGTTATGACACATCCAAAACCTACATTCCACTATTTCCGTTTTGCTGATGCAAAGGTACAAAATAAAGCGAGATACAGCAAATAAATGCCATATCTCGCATAAACAACCTTACTTTTCCTTAATCTGTTTAGAGACGTTATCTGTTCGGAAATCCTCAATCTGCTTTGAGAAAGGGGTGAGCTTATCAAGCTGCGCCTTAACAGAGAACTCTTCTCCGATAAAGGCAACACCTTCGTGAATCTTCTGCAAGGCGGCAAGCTGCTTCTTTGTAGTGACAACGGGGTTAATGTAGATACAACCTCTATGGGTTTGGGCGAACCGCCGACATTCAGCACCGCCGCCGTAGATAACAAATAGCGGCTCTTTGCCCTCTGCCCAATCGCTTGCGATGGAATACTCAAAGGCGAGGTTATTCAGTCTATCCGAATATCCACGGGTAGCGAAGGCACGCCATCCACGAGGTACGCCAATCATATTGAGGCGATAGAACTTCTGCGCCACGTTGAGGTCAACGAAGATACCGATATCCTTACCTTGCATACAACGGGCAATCCAACGTTTCTTGTAGATAGCCTGCAAGCCGAAAGATACGGGCATCTCATTATATAAGGAGAAGTTCGGCTCAACGATAACGGCAGGATGATGCTGCAATATCTTCTCAGGGTGCTCGTAGATAGCTGAGAAGCGGTAGTCATCGGTATAGAAGTGCAAAGAGCCTTCGCCATTGAGGCTGAAGGTTCTCTTCTGTTCGCCGAAGCAAAGGAAGGGTGACTGACACTCCTTGGCTTGCATATCAATATCGAGTGTCGGAATCTCTAAGTCATTGTCCGTTGGGAAGAGCTGGTCGGGCAAGGTAAGCTCATAATCTGTTCTTTTCATTCTTTGTTGCTTTTTAAGAGTTCAACGATTTGGTTATATATGGATAAGGTGTACTTATCCTTTGACTGAACGTATTGCATATACTTTCGTGCTTGGTTGATAACGTTTGCTCTGGTGCGACAGAGTAGGCGAGCCGAGCGGTCGGGGTGGATGCAATAATCACGGCTTATGAGACAGTATAGTCCTCTAAGGGTGTTGAGTTTGACGGTCTTCACCGCAGAGCAAAGTTCCATGAAGGTAACCTTGCCTACCTCGCATACCGCTTGCATGATGCGGTCGGAGATTTCGTACTGCTGATACTGATTGTATATCATACGCTATTACTTATTATTTGGTTATTAATAGAAAATATGATGCAAAGTTATAAAAATCTATTAAAAAGCGAATAAAAACTATTAATTATTTTAAATTTATTAATAGAAGATTTGGTTATTTGACGATTTTTTATTAATTTTGCGGTGTGTTTAAGAAAGAACACTATCACTTAGTGAGTTTATGGGGAACTTCCTAATGTGTAAGAATTTGGATTTACGTGAGCCGCAAGGCTACTAAATACGGAGCAGCAGAGAATCCCCATTTCTTTGCTGCTCTTGACTTTTTAAAGCATCTGTAAAATGGAGATACGCAGAAAGATATTGAACGATATGTATTGCAATCCCGAGTTAAGGAAGGCAATTGCATTTTCCCTTTTCATTAAGACAAGGGTCAAGTCTTCTGCCGTGCAAAGATGGAGCATCAATAAACTTCACGAAATCACGGGAGTAAGTGCCTGTGCTGTCCGCAAGCGTATTGATACATTGAAGGCTATGGGCTTGGTTGAGTTCACGGGCAAGAATAATCGTTGTCTCGTCTTCAAGTCTCTAATAAGTCATACCTCTCACAGGAACGTTCTCGTTCCTAATATCGAGTTTATTTCAAGGAATGATTCTAAAAAGAATGCCTATGCACAGAATGTAAAGTTCATAGAAGATACCTTATCTGCTATGCTTATCATTGATGTACAGAATCGAAAGAATTACGCTAGGCAAATGATTCAGCAGACTAAGTACCCTAAAGGCTTGAAAGAGTTAAAGGCGGCTAAGAAGGCTTGTAATCGTTTTGGCTACGGCAATAAGTTCAGAGAGAATGGTATATCATATAAGTATATAGCTAAGAAGTTAAGCGTAAGCGTACAGAAAGCCTTTGATTTGGTAAAGTTTGCGGTTAAAAACGAGATTTTATGCAAATACAGAAACATAGAAAAGCGTTTTTTATTCTCTATTGACTATATAAAGGATATGATACTCAATAACTATACTTATATCAAGGGAGGGGTAGTCTGTAGGGTGTATGCTAATACCTATGAGATAAAGGAAGGCTCGCCTTCGGCTCGCTTCGCTTCTATCGTGGTATATAATTAGATTATAAAAAACTAAGATTTTGTTTAACGTTTAAATATAGGAGATACAAAAATGTTATTTAAGAAAATTAGTCGTAGATGTTTGCTTACGTTTGATGGGGGGGCAAGGATTCAAGCCGTCCTTACCATACCGAAGCCGACAAAGCCCATCTTTCCAAAGGAAATGGAACGTCAGTTTATTAAGAGTTTTAATGAATCGCAGCCAAATATGGTTCACAAGGTTGTGAAGTGTCACGTAATGAGAAATTAAGCGTATGGAAGATTTACCTATTGGAGCAGAAGTCGTGTTAAAGGTAGTTGAACACGAAGGTTGTGATAATTGTTTTTTCTACGAGATTGCAAGCAATATTAATGCGGATGTTTGTGAGCGAATCAAGTGTGCTCGTATCGAGCGAAAAGACGGAAAGAATGTTCAATTCAGAAGAGTAAAGTGATTATGAAGAAAATCAAAAGTAAGACAGCTCGTGACTATGTTATGAACGATATGGTGTGGAAGGTTGATTTGCCAAGTTTCTTGAAAGAAATAGCTGAATGCTCAAAAAGCATTCCTTATGCTATGACTTTTAAGATTTTGGCACAGGTACTTAATGTACTCATAGAAAGGGCTATTGAGATAAATGACCCTGCACTTAACATCATTATGCTCAACCTTGGACTTTATGAAGGAGCGCATGACAAGAACGCAGGTGAGGTTATATCTAAATTACGCAAGTTGATTACTGATAATCAAAAATAGGAGGCATAAATATGATAGACAAAAAGAAAATCGGAAAAGCAGCTAAAAAGTATGCTAAAGAAAAGGAGAAAATTTGTAAAAAAATAGCGGAAAAATATAAATCTGCTACTTCTATAGGTAATTGGGTCACCGTAAGTCCAGATGCAGCTTTCGAGGATGGTATCGACTGGTTTTTGAAGAACTTGTGGCATGATATCTTTAATGAGCGTATTCCTCGCGGCAAAATGGTTATAGTTGAATATACTTATAAAGGTGGCATATATTATCGGTCTCTAAAAATGCCTGACGATATCCTATGGGTTAGAGGGTTCTCTAATGAAAAAAGATTAAGGCGTTGGTTGTATGTTGATGATTTATTGCCAAAGGAGGAACATGAGCAATATTAGAGAAAAAATAGCTGAGTTGGGTTGTTATTGCAATGAGCATCCACATTAATAAAGGCGTATATAATATCTATTTGTTTTTATATTGGTTGTGTTATAAATAATTTATGAAAGAGCTTAAAGTTGGAGAAAGAGTAACTATTATTCTTGAAGCTGTTGAACGTAAAGGTGGCTGCAAAGGATGTTTCTTTAGTACATCAGGAGAGTGTTTTAAACGTGCTGATTTTGATTTTGCATGTTTAAGATGTGAACGTTCCGACAAAAAGTGTATAATCTTTAAAGAAGTTAAGGAGTAAAGCGTATGAGCTACGAATCAAGAAGTAGATGTAAGGAAAGACAGATAACACCTTGTGGAATTTGTCCTTTGATGTTTAAATGTCCTTATGATGAAGATAAGGATAAGTATAATAATCATAAAAAGTAAAGCGTATGTATTTTGAATATAGAATAGTCAAGATTGAGAAAGGTCTTTTTCTCATCGAATATAAGACCGCTCCTTTTGGAGTTTGGCTTGAAGTAGATAAAAAGTTCAAGACTAAGCCAAAGGCAGAAGCTTGGGTTAGAAAGAACTTAGTTTAATGAAGTAAAGCGTATGAATAAGTTATATATTCAAGGAGATTTGGTAATGACAAACGGAGCACCACTAGGTACAGAACAGGATGTCGTTTACCGAGTAACATCATCAGACCCATCAAAGACTTTGAAGTTGGGCGATGGAACGGTTATGAAAGGTGTTGTTCGCTTAGAGAATCTTGAAGGTGTTGAATTTGGAGACAAAGGTTATCTCTTCGGAGATTGCTGTGCTTGGATTAAGGATATTGCGCCAATTCCTATTACCCCAGAGATTCTAGAAAAGAATGGGTGGGTGAAAGAAGTGATGAGTAGAGGAGTAAAGAATAGGCATTGGGTATATACAAAGCCCGATATTGAAGAATATGGATATTTTCCTATCTACATAGAAAAAGGTATCGGTGACGAGTTTGATGTATATCCGTTTACTGACAACAATGTATGTACACAAATTGCATACATTAAGTATGTTCATGAACTCCAGCACCTTCTCTTCGGTTTTGGTATTAATCACGAAATGGAGGTGTAGGTATGGAAGTAGTAAAAATAACTAAGAAAATCTACAAAGCGATAGGGTGTGAAGAAGGACACTTCTTTGGGACATTTGCTCATTTTAAAGAGTTGCGTGAGAGGTCTAATTTGTCAGTACAAAAGACTTGCTTTTGCTGTGGGCACAAATTCCAGCCAGAAGATTTTATATCTTTAGCGTGTTTTGACAAAGGCTTGGGAAACAAATTTCTTTGCCAAAAGTGTAAGGATATAGCATTAAAAGATTTAGGTGATAAAAATATTTATTTACATTAGTGTTTAACGCTTTCGGGCATAAATATAAATAAAATATGACTTATGAAGATTTTTTGAAAGCTTTTATTGAAAAGAATAAGAGTAACGTAACAAGAGATAGGTTATTTGGTGGATATGATATTCCTAAATATGATTATGATAAATTGACTAATGAATGTTATGAATTTATTAGTGATAAAATGAATGCTGAATTTCCTAGACCGGATATCAATTCAGAAGAATATCATGATTATTATAGAAATATGATGGTTATGAAAGCTTTCTGTGATGCATTTCAAAGATATGCTGATAATAATCTTATGTATTTACCAAAACCGCCAAGTACTGAAGTATATTGCAGTCAACGTGATTAACTATTCTGTAAAGGATAAATAAATAGTAATATGAATACAGAAAAATTAGAAAGAGCAAATATCTTAGCCAAGAGTTTAATTCCTAAAGTAGATGAACTCTTAAATATGTCTCCAAAATCAAACAGGAGCAAACTTGTTGATGCTATTTGGGGACTGTCACAGTGTGATAAGGGATTTGAGACTAAATTCAAGCAACTTCTGAATGAAACAAAACAGAGATTGCAAAAAGAGTTTGATGAGCTTTAGTAACTAACCACCCTCTCCTGCAACAGGGAGAGGGGGAATAAGAAGAGAAAAGTGTTCTTTGACTTAGTGGATTACCGCAAATAAATTTGGAGATTACAAATATTTTCTGTATCTTTGCAGCGTTTTAAAATATAAATGATATGGCAAAGACTAAGAAAATTACAGTTAAAGATGTTGAAATCTCTGTATTATTAAAGGGAGATGAGAATGACTATATCTGTTTAACGGATATGACAAAAGGATTTGATGGTGGAAGTAAATTAATCGAGAAATGGTTGAGTAACAAATCTACTATTGATTTCCTTGGAGTTTGGGAGAGTATGAACAACCCTAATTTTAATTCCCCCGAATTCGGGGGAATTAGAAAAGAGACGGGAAGTAACAGCTTTTACATTTCCATCTCTGAATACGTTAAAAAGACCAATGCAATAGGAATATTTGCAAAGGCTGGTAGATATGGTGGTACATTTGCGCATAAGGACATAGCTTATCATTTCGGAATGTGGCTTAGTCCTGAGTTCAATCTTTTAGTTATAAAAGAATTTCAAAGATTGAAAGAATCTCAAAGCAATCCTCTATTACTGCATTGGGATGTAAAAAGATTGCTTTCTAAGGTGAATTATGCTGTACATACTGATGCTATTAAAGAATGTATCATACCACAGTTGACAATAGAAGAGACTAAACGTAATATCACAAGCAGTATTTATGCAGGCGAGGCTGATATGCTTAACCTTGCATTATTTGGTTATACAGCGAAAGACTGGGAAAAAGCTAACCCAGTATTAGCTAAGAAGGGGTTGAATATGCGTGACACGGCTACAATTAATCAGCTTATTGTACTATCAGCAATGGAATCGTATAACTCTGTTCTCATAAAGGATGGAAAGCCTAGACGAGAGAGATTCCTTGCTTTACATAAAATGGCAAAGGAGCAATTAAAATCTCTAGACAAGCATAATGCAGAGCAACGTTTTAGAAAACTATCTCCAGGAGGTGACTCTCCTTTATTAGAGTAGGCTATATCAGCAAATTTTAAAACATAGGTCTAACGACCACTTTATAAGCGGTAATCCACAAGTTGGGTTGCCGCTTTTTGTATCCAATAATTTAAAAGAAGAATATGACAGACAGATTCAGACTTACATCACAGTTAGCCATTCTCCAAGAGATAGCCAATGACTATCAAGGCAAGACAATCGACAACATCATTCAGCAGATGGAGGCAAGGTTGGATGAAGTAATTAAACAAGAAACAATTTAGAACTATGGATAAGAAAGAAAAATCAATCAAACGTCATCTAGATAAGGCTATAGGCTATTCAGACAAGGCTCATTACGAGTTGCAAACCGCTCTAAATATTGCTTTGGAAGGAAAAGGGCTTAGTGACGAGGAAAAGGAACTTCTAAGCGTTGACTTTGCAACAGGACCAGAAGAAGCCGTAGAGCGTGTTGCTGATGGTAGTTGTAATGATGAACATACCAGTGCATGGGATAGCCCAATTAGAGACTGCCGAATATCTGAGGTATATCGCATGACAGGTGAACAGATACGTGAATATTTTAATTTATAACTATGGATAAGAAGAAAGTAATAGAGTTGATAGAACAAGCTATCATTTGGAGTAGGCAAGCTAACCAATATAGCGTTATCTCTAACTTAGAAGAAGCTTTGAAAGAACTCAATAAGTCAGACTGGGTATCTGTTGAGGATGAGTTGCCTCCTTATGATAAAGTAGTTTGGGTGACAAGTAAGATGTCGCCTGATAATGTTTTTAAAAACAAAAGAGTAGAATGCGCAACTGTCCCAAAAGATAGTAATGGCTTCATTATCTTATGGAAAGGAAGAATGGCTTCTATCACTCATTGGAAACCTATTGAAAAGTTGGAGGAATAAATCGCAAGTCTTGTGAGTTGTATGAACCAAAGTAAAAAGGGGTAGTTGCCGCTACCCCGAAAAAGATTCATTCTGCTTATACTAAGAAAGAAAAGCAAGTCCCATTTTTGGGATAGATGCGCTTTCCGTTCCTAATGATGTACTTGCAGAAAACACGAACCTTGTTGTCATTTGGATTCTTTTCCATCAAAAGTCCCTCCATCGTTTATCCAGACTTCTCTATCTGGGGGAATACTGCCCACTACAAAGCAGTACAAGAAAAAAGCCCCTAAGCGGCAACTAAGGGGCTTTGTAATCTCCTTGAACAGAGGAAGAACGGCGTGTAGTGTCGCCGATGGGGGACTATGATGTCCTAGAATCCGAGTGCAAAGGTAATCATTTATATGATTATATAAACAATAACAATGTTAATGTGTTTTAAATATGTTCTAATTTAGACTACTCTAAAATAATATATAAATTTATAGTTGATTATGAAAGCAGAAAATATAAAGTTCAAGGCTAAACGTCTTGATGGTAAAGGATGGGTAGAAGGTTACTTTTATGCCGAATGTGGTAACACTTACATCATCGAGGATAGGCAGAGTGAATCAATGCTTAATAGAAACGAGGCACATCAGGTTAACCCTTCAACAGTCTGTATGTTCACAGGACTGACAGACAAGAATGGAACACCTATCTATGAGGGGGATATAGTTATGTACAAAGATAACAATGCGGAAAGAATAGGCAATATTAATTGGGATAGTAAAGCTTTCTGCTTTGGGCAAGGTCTCTTAGTTCATTACTCTTCTGAAGATATGGTCGTTATTGGCAATAAATTCGATTAAAAGAAATAGCTTATGAAAATAGAAAACATAAAATTCAAGGCAAAGAAGACATTGGATGGGAAATGGATAAAAGGTGACTTGGTTCATCACAAAGATTCAGATAACGTCTGGATGACAGACTTTGAGAAACGGCTGACATCACCAATTGACCCCTCTACCATCTGTCAGTTTACAGGTCTGAAAGACTGCAAGGGTAATGAAATTTGGGAACACGACCTTCTGCAAAGCCAAGAAACAAAAACAATCTATGAGGTTGTTTGGTATGAAGATGGAGGTTTTGTTATTAAAGATTCAGTAGGTGGTGGGCACTTATTGAATTTCTTAGGCTCTATATTATCAGTATTCAAATTCAAAGTTGTTGGCAATAAATTCGAAGTAGCGTATGGAAAGACAAATAACAATTAGCATAGAAGAGTATAACAGGCTCGTTGATATGCACACGAAAAGAGAGGAACTTCCCGAAAAGATAGAAGTAAAGAAGTTCACATCAAAGTGGTGGAAATGGCTCAAAAGAGCATCGTATTCACTCTTTCACTACAACAAGAATGTTGAGCAACAGAAGCTCATCAAGCGTTGTATTAATGAAATGTCAAGTGTGTTCCTCGGTAATCTGTATGGTTATTGGCGAGGTGATTTATCTGACTATCTCAAAGATAGAAACAATTTTGAGTATTTTATGAGAAGTTACGAAAATGATGCCTATCGTCACGTAATGGAATGGTTAGATAAAAAGAAGTAGCGTATGAAGACTAAAAAAAAAGAAGAACTATGAAGAAGTGTGAATACAGAGTAAGAGCTATCACTATCAATCCTGATGAGGATATGGCATCTAAGCTAACAGAAGTCCTCAATGAGGAAAGTGGTTGTGGTTGGCAGTTGGTGCAATGGGACTTGATTCCTACAACTATGCTGATGACTTCATTGACAACGCCTTGCTTTGGAACTATAATGATTCTTGCAACTTTAAAGAAGGAGAAAGAATATGAAGATTAGACTAGCAAAGAAGATAATGAAGCAAGCTCGTCATCTAAGTACGGCAAGTGATTATTGGTACAGAAGATTAAGAGATTTTGAGTACAAAATATGCTATGGTTTTGTTGGTAAGAAAGACCACCGCATCACTAAGGCGATAAGTTTAACAAGTAAAAAGAAATGAGATATGAATGAGTTTACAAAGGTCTTTGCAAAGACAATAGAAGATGAAGCTATCAAGCAGATAGAAGTTCTATCCAATAGCGATGCTTACTCTGGTTGTGAAATAAGAATAATGCCAGATTGTCACGCAGGTAAAGGCTGTACTATTGGCACGGTGATAGAGCTGGACAAAAGAGTAGTTCCTAACACCGTAGGAGTAGATATAGGTTGCGGAATGAAAGTCGTTAGACTTGGTAAAGTTAATATTAATCTACAGAAATTTGACGAAGCAGTCAATACGTTGATTCCATCTGGTTTCAATATCAACGAAGAAGCTTCTGCATACATACATGGATTAGTTGACGGCAATATGTTTGGTAAATTTCGTTCTTGGGATAGTATTAATGGGATGGATATAGTATATCGTTCTGTTGGTTCTCTTGGCGGTGGCAATCACTTTATTGAGTTAGATGCAAATGAAGAAGGAGAGAAGTTTCTTGTGATACATACAGGAAGTAGAAACCTTGGTGTTAGGGTATGCAACTATTACCAAAAACTTGCCTACGAGTATTGTCGTAAGAAAATAGCAGATAAGTCTGAGGTTATTGCCAAGTTGAAAAGCGAAGGAAGAGAAAAGGAAATACAGAGTGCTATAAAGTTGTTAGGTACTAGAGACATTAGCAAGGAACTTTCTTACTTGGAGGGCGATTTGCTTGATGATTACTTAAATGATATGCGTATAGTTCAGAAGTATGCCGAGCATAATAGAAGAATTATAGCTAACAGACTCGTCAATGCTCTAGGTGTGGATATTGACCCAAATTCAGACAAGCATTCTTTTACAACTATTCACAACTATATAGATACAGACAAGGGCATATTGCGAAAAGGAGCTATCAGTGCAAAGAAAGACGAGATTGTCATTATTCCTATGAATATGCGTGACGGTTCTCTTATCTGTAAAGGTAAAGGAAACAAGGAATGGTTATACTCAGCCCCACATGGCGCAGGTAGATTAATGTCTCGTACACAGGCAAAGAAAGAGTTATCTATGGATTCTTACAAGAATGAAATGAATGGTATTTATTCCACATCAGTTTGTGAAGAAACCATTGATGAAGCACCTATGGCATACAAGCCAACCGAAGAGATTGTTGAGTTAATCAAACCTACGGTTGATGTCATTGATGTCATTAAGCCAATTTACAACTTTAAAGCAAAATCATAATGAGCAAGCAAACATTTGACTTCTCGGAGGCTCTGAGAAGAATGAAGGAAGGGAAGAAAGTGAGACGTAAGATTTTTGCGGACGGCACATACGCATACATTGATAAGAACTATCTCGGTTCAGAGGCATTAATGTATAATATCATAGGAAGAGCTACACCAGTTTTATGGTTACTTCCAAAGACTATTTTTTCAACCGATTGGGAGGAGGTGGAATGATGGAAAAGAAAGTATTGACCCTCACTGTCAGCAAGGAGTGGTTCGATATGGTAGTATCGGGCAAAAAAAAGGAAGAGTATAGGGTGATTAAAGGGTATTGGGCAAAACGACTTCTTTTAGTTCGCTCAGAACTTGAAGAGCCGTTTGAGAAGATGGGTAAAGAATGTGCTGAAAATTGGGATAGTATTAGCATAGAAATGGCTAAGTATTGCTTTAATAGCCCATACTACAAGACTGCGCCATACACCAACGTCCTCTTCATTAATGGCTATCGCAAGGATAGCCCACGAATTGAGAAGGAGATAGAGAGTATCAGTATCGGCAAGCCAAAAAAAGGCTTATGCCCAGACAAGTGGCTTGATACTGAGTTTTTTATCATTAAATTCAAGTAGCGTATGATAGCAAATAAACTATATATTCATCCCGAGGAGGTGGAGGTTACAGAAAATAAAGCATGTTGGTGTGTTGAGGTTAGTAATAAACCAATCAATAAAGGATTGCTTACGTATGTAAATGCTGCATCATTATGGCACGACTTAAAGGAAGAGAAGCCTCCATTAAGAAAGTGGGTGATGTTCCGATATAGTGGAGGCGGCGTAAATCCTACTGCTCTTCACTATGGAGCAATGAGTGATGATATATGGGTTGTCACAAGAGGAGACGGAACACAGCGTATAGAAGTTCTGTACGAGTGTTACGATAAGATTGAGTGGTTTGATTTTGACGAACTGAAATAAGTTATGAAGAAGGAAGATAGAATCAAAGTTTGGGAGAAATACGACCATCATTGCGCATACTGTGGAAGAGAAATAAAACTCGAAGATATGCAAATCGACCATTTCATTCCAAAGAATCGTGGAAACTATTCACGTTGGAGTGATAAAGAAGGTAAGTATATCGTTTCTCATGGTGAGGATAGTATGGAGAATTATATGCCTTCTTGCCGAGCTTGTAACTTTCGAAAGCGAGATATGAGTATAGGGCAATTCCGTGAAGCTATCAAGGAACAGGCGAAAGGTTTGCTTAAAGGTGCTGCAAAGTTTCAGGTAAGCATGAGTATCGCTTATGGTCTGCTCAACCCTGCTTTTGACAAACCTATAGTATTCTATTTTGAGAAGTTTAAAAAGAATGATAAAAAGTGCAACAAATGAAAGAATATAAATATACAAATAAAGAGGAAAGACCCATTCCAAAATATAAGAATGGTGATATTGCTTGGTATATAGATAGTTGGTTTGAACATCCGCAACGCTGTATTATAAAGGGATGCTGCAACGTATCTTGGTTCGAGGGAAATGAGCTTAACCCTTCTGGTTGGTGGATAGATTATAAATACAAACCCGACTATTGTGAACGAACTAAACAGCATACAATTAGAGAGGAATCACTTTTTGATACCGAGCAAGAGGCTTTAATTGCATTGTTCGAGGAGTTTAAAGATAAAGTAAAAACAAAAATAGACCTCTTTAGCAAAGAGGCAAAAAGACTAGGCATAAAACAGCAGTTGTTATTACAATGGTAAGGAAGGGTAGGGCGAAAGCTCTACCCCTTCTTATTATATAGAACGTAATCAATGACCTTTCGGTTGGCTTCATCAATCAGTTGTTGGTCTTTGCGCACATATATAGAAGTTATTCTGTGGCTACTCTTATGCCCAAGACAGTCAGCGATAACGTCCATACTGATACCGATTTCATAAGCAATGGTGGCAAAGGTATGTCTTGCCCAATATGTACTGACTTCGGGAATACCGATGCTACTGCAAATCTTAGATAGCATTTTATTGATTGATACATCGTAATAGCGATAAGAGCTCTTTCTATCGAATACGCTTAGGAGGTGTTCTTTACCTCTATATTTTTCGATAATTTCGAGAGCTTCGGGTTCTACCTTAATATTATATAATGTGCCCGTCTTTGCTCGTCTATAAGTTATTCTGCCGTTTTCAATATTCACTATCCTAGAGAGGTCAATTAGATTAATGCCCATGAGATAGAAGATAAGGAAGAAAATGTCCCTATGCCTAGCACGAAGCGGAGTAAGCTTCGCATCATGCAGCTTTCTTAGTTCTTCGACCGTCAAAGAACGTTTCTTGGTCTCTTCCATTTTGATTGAATACATATTGAATACGTATTCCTTCAATAGCCCTTTCTTTCTTGCGAAGTTTAGAACCGCCCGAATACCCCTTAACCTTACAGCAATGGTATTCTTTGTATTCTTATCCTTTTTCAAGGATTCAACAAATCCATCAAGCCATTCAATATCTATATCCTCCAACCTTAAAGATTCATAGTCGCAATAGTTGCTGATTTTGCTTGCAGTTGTTGTATAGACCAACTTTGTGCCTTCATTATCCTTAGTCGCAAGGAAAGCATCCATCTGAGTTTTGAAAAGATGATTCTTATATTCTTGCTCATCCTCATCATTGGATAAATAGAGCGAAAGCTTCTTGTTTGAAAAGTAGCGCAGTTTGCCTTCTTCTTGTAACTGCACTATCTTATCATTGAGAAGGGAAAGCCTTTTTATCAGCTTCATGTTTATTACTCGCTGCTCGGGCAATCCCTTCACCTTTTCATTTTTCGCATCCCATTCATCTTCTTTGAGCTCATAGCCTGTCGGAATATAAATGGCACTATCTTTTCTTGCGACCTTGAATTTGAGCGGAAACTTACCGCTATTCAATCGCCGTCTTTTATCTAGCTTGATTGATACCTTAATCATAAGTTCGTATCTCCTTTTTTATTTGCACGGAATTTGCACGTTTTGGTGTAAAATCCGATACTTATTGTTACTTTCTGAGAATCCTTTATATTCTCTTTTAGTGCAAAATTACTTATTTTTTGCCGTTTTATGTGCTATTTTTCGAGTTTTTTAATCAATTAACATGAATTATGCACATATTCTAACAATTTTATGTACTTTTGCAATGTTTTTCAAACAAAATACAGAAATATGTTACGAATAGCAGTACAAAGTAAAGGTCGTCTGTTCGACGACACAATGAATCTTTTAGCAGAGGCGGACATCAAGGTAAGCGCCTCAAAGCGCACTCTTCTGGTGCAGGCAAGTAACTTCCCTCTGGAGGTGCTCTATCTCCGCGATGACGATATTCCTCAGAGCGTAGCCTCTGGCGTTGCCGACATCGGTATCGTGGGTGAGAATGAATTTGTAGAGCGTGGTGAAAACGCACAGATTATCGACCGATTGGGTTTCAGCAAGTGTCGCTTGAGTCTTGCCATCCCTAAGAAGATTGATTATCCAGGATTGCAGTGGTTTAATGGTAAGAAGATTGCTACCTCTTATCCTAACATACTGCGCAACTTCATGAAGAAGAACAATATCAATGCCGACATTCACGTCATCACTGGTTCTGTGGAGATTAGCCCGGGTATCGGTTTGGCAGATGGTATCTTTGATATTGTCAGCTCTGGTTCTACACTGGTAAGCAACAATCTCGCCGAGGTTGAGGTAGTGATGAAGAGCGAGGCTCTGCTCATCGGCAACTGGAAAATGGATGATGAGAAGCATCAGATTCTCAACGAGATGCTGTTCCGCTTCGAGGCTGTACGCTCTGCCCAGGACAAGAAGTACGTGATGATGAATGCCCCTAAGGCAAAGGTCGAGGAGATTACCCAGGTATTGCCAGGTATCAAGAGCCCTACCATCATCCCATTGGCAGACGAGGAGTGGTGCTCTATCCACACCGTTCTCGATGAGAAGCGCTTCTGGGAAATCATCGGTAAGTTGAAGGAACTCGGTGCACAGGGCATCCTGGTGACACCAATTGAAAAGATGATATTGTAACATTGAACTGTTTGCAAAGTTCAATGTATTAATAAATTTCAAAGTATAATAAGGAATGAAGGTAATAAAGTATCCTGCAAAGGAGGAATGGAGCGAGATTGTAGAACGCCCACACCTGGATGTATCGCAGTTGAATGCGACCGTACAAGGTGTACTCGACGATGTGAAGAACCATGGCGATGAAGCCGTGAAGCGTTACGAGGAGAAGTTTGATCATGCCCATCTCGATTCTTTGGCTGTGACTGAAGCTGAAATCGAAGAGGCTGAGCAACTGGTTTCTCAAGAACTGAAAGACGCTTTGCACCTCGCCCATCATAACATTGCCGCATTCCATCAGAGCCAGAAGTTTGAGGGTAAGAAGGTGGAAACCTGTGCTGGTGTCACCTGCTGGCAGAAGAGCGTGGCGATAGAGAAGGTGGGATTGTATATCCCTGGTGGTACTGCACCTTTGTTTAGCACCGTATTGATGCTCGCCACTCCTGCCAAGATTGCCGGTTGCAAGGAGATTGTTCTCTGCACGCCTCCTAACAAGGAGGGTAAGGTGAATCCTGCTATCCTGATGGCGGCAAAGATTGCTGGCGTAAGCAAGATTTTCAAGGCTGGCGGCGTGCAGGCCATCGGTGCGATGGCATACGGAACAGAAAGTGTGCCTAAGGTATATAAGATCTTCGGTCCGGGCAACCAGTTTGTGATGGCTGCCAAGCAGCAGGTTTCTCTCCACGATGTGGCTATCGATATGCCGGCAGGACCTTCGGAGGTTTGTCTCATCGCTGATGAAACTGCCAACCCTGTCTTTGCGGCTGCCGACCTCTTATCGCAGGCTGAGCACGGCTTCGACTCACAGGTTTTCTTCATCACTACCTCCGAGAAGGTTTTGGAAGATGTGAAGAAGGAAGTGGAAGTGCAGTTGGAGCAGTTGCCACGTAAGGAGATGGCGCAGACCTCATTGGACAACTCCAAGTTCATCCTTGTGAAGGACGAAGAGGAAGCCATCGATCTCTGCAATACCTATGCCCCTGAGCATCTCATCATTGCAACTGCTGATTATGAGCAGCTTGCTGAGAAAGTGGTGAATGCGGGCAGCGTATTCCTGGGCAACTATGCATGTGAGAGTGCCGGCGACTATGCCAGCGGTACCAATCATACCCTGCCAACCCATGGCTATGCACTGGCTTACAATGGCGTGAACCTCGACAGTTACAACCGCAAGATCACCTTCCAGCATCTCACGGAAGAAGGTATTCGTAACATAGGTGATGCTGTGGTGACGATGGCGGAGAACGAGCAGTTGGAGGCACATGCCAACGCCATGAGATTGAGAGTAAAAAGTCTAAAATAAAAGTAAGGAATGAAAGATTTAAAAGACTTGTGCCGAGAAAACATCTGGAACTTGGCACCTTACAGTTGCGCACGCACGGAATTCGCTGGCAGAAATGCCCGCGTCTTCCTCGATGCCAACGAGAATCCCTATAACGACCCTTATAATCGATACCCAGACCCACTGCAGGTGGAACTGAAAAAACAGGTGAGTAAGATCAAGGGGGTAGCTGAAGATCAGATTTTCTTGGGCAATGGTTCGGATGAGGCCATCGACTTGGTTTACCGTGTATTCTGTCGCCCTGGCAAGGATAATGTGGTAGCCATCGCTCCTACATACGGTATGTATGAGGTTTGTGCTGATGTCAACGACGTGGAGTATCGATCTGTGTTGCTCGATAAGAACTATCAGATTTCTGCAGAGAAGATCATTGATGCCTGCGATGAGAATACCAAGGTGGTATGGTTCTGCAGCCCTAACAACCCGACGGGCAATCACATCAATCGCGAGGCTATCGTAGAGGTGCTTCGCCTCTTTGATGGTATTGTCATTGTGGATGAGGCTTATAGCGATTTCTCTTCCGAGCGCACCTTCCGTGGTGTGCTGAAGCATTTCCCTAATCTCATCGTGCTCAATACGATGAGCAAGGCATGGGGTTGTGCGGCACTTCGTCTGGGTATGGCGTTTGCCAGCAAGGAGATTATTGACATATTCAATAAGGTGAAGTATCCTTATAATGTGAATCTGCTTACCCAGCAGCAGGCACTTGAGGTTTTGAAGAATCCGCTGAAGGTGGATGAGTGGGTGAAGAATATCCTTCAGGAGCGTTCGAAGGTGATGGCTGCCTTCCTGGATCTGCCTATCACCGTGAAGGTTTATCCTACGGATGCCAACTTCTTCCTGGTAAAGGTTATTGATGCGCAGGCCATCTACGATTATCTGGTGGCACAGGGCATCATCGTAAGAAACCGCAATAAGGTTCAGCTTTGCGGCAACTGTCTGAGAATCACCATCGGAAACAAGACAGAGAATGCCGAGTTGCTCGGGGCGTTGAGACAATATTAATAAAATAATCGCCGTTTATCTCATGTTCGGGATAAACGGCGATTTTTTAATTCATTTCATATTATTTTCTCCTGCCTCTTCCTTCGTTTCTTCCCTGGTTTCCACGTCCACGTCCGCTTCCACGCTCGTTTCTGTCTCCGCTTCCACGCTCGTTCTTGTCTCCGCTGTTATAGCGGTTCTTGCGATTGTGGTTGTCGGTATCGAAATTAGGATTGAAACTCTTTTTCTTCTTGTCCTTGAAGAAGCCGGCACCTTGCTCTTTCTGATTGCGTAGCTCGGCTCTGGCTGCGGCTACTGCATCGCGGATATTAGCATTGGCGTTGTTGCTTCTGCCCTGCGGAGTATTATTTCCTCTGCCTTGCTGAGCATGACCGTTTCTTGAAAATTTACCATTCAAAGGACGGCCTTCATTGAGGTATTTCTCCTCGTCATAGCATCCCACATTGCCATATCCCTTTGGCGCAAAGCGGTCTGCTGCATTTCTGCCACGGCCTTTTCCGCCATTTGGCTCTGCTGCATTTCTGCCGGCACCACGCTTGCCTTTGGCTCCTCTGCCCACGCCCGGATTATCATAGGTAGAACCAATCGCCTTGTCGTCGAAGTTGGTCTTCTTGCCCTTGAAGCCTCCGCCATGATTTCCGCCGAAGCTCTTCTTATCGTATAGCTTGTCTATCAAATCCGCTCTGCCGATACGGCGAAGTTCGCTCTCAATGGCGCGGCGCTCCTCTGGCTTGTACCAGAAGAAGAACATGCGCTGGGCAAGCTTTTCCTTCTGGGTCTTGGCGCTGAATACAGGCTCCAAGGTGTATGGGTCGTATCCCGTGTACCAGGTTTCCGTAGAAATCGTCATTGGGGTAGGAGTGAAGTCCTGTACCTGCTCCAGATGGAAGTCGAGTCCCTTGGTAATTACTGCCAGTTCTGCCATATCCTCTTCATGACAGCCCGGATGCGAACTGATGAAGTATGGAATGATCTGCTGGTTGAGACCTTCTTCCTTGTTGATCTTGTCGAAGATGCGTTTGAATTCGTAGAAGAGATCGAATGATGGTTTGCGCATGAACTTCAATACCTCTGGACTGGTATGTTCCGGTGCTACCTTCAGTCGGCCGCTCACGTGCTTGGTGATCAGCTCGCGGGTATATTCCCTTGCCGCCTGGTTCACCTTCTCGTCCTTGCTCTTGTGTAGGAGCAGGTCGTAGCGCACACCACTACCGATGAAGCTCTTCTTGATACCCGGCAGGGCATCCACGGCATGATAGATCTCCAGCAGCTTGCTGTGGTCGGTGTTCAGGTTCGGACAAATCTGAGGGTTCACGCACGATGGGCGCTTGCACACCTCGCACGCCTTCTGGTTCTTGCCGTGCATGCCATACATGTTTGCCGAAGGACCGCCCAGATCGCTCAGATAGCCCTTGAAATCAGGCATCTCGATGATTTTCTTCACCTCTTTCAGAATGCTCTCCTTGCTTCGGCAAACCACAAACTTACCCTGATGTGCCGAAATGGTACAGAACGAGCAACCGCCGAAACAGCCGCGATGCAGGTTCACGGAGAACTTGATCATCTCGTATGCCGGAATGGTCTTGCCCTTGTACTTAGGATGAGGCAGACGGGTGTAAGGCAGGTCGAAGGCTGCATCCAGCTCCTCGGTAGTCATCAGCGGGAATGGTGGATTCACCACCACATACTTGCCGTCGGTCTCCTGAATCATGCGCTGGGCATGCATCTTGTTGGCTTCTTCCTCCAGATGGCGCACGTTCTCCGCCTGTCCCTTCTTGTTATGCAGGCACTCCTCGTGGCTATGCAGGATGATGTCATCCTCCTTGAATCCGCCAGGGATGTCCTTCTCCTTGCAGTAGAAAGCCACCTGCGGCATCTCGTGAATCTGGTCCATGGTCTTGCCTTCGGCTAATGCATTGGCAAGTTCCACGATGGAGCGTTCGCCCATGCCATAGAGGATGAGGTCGGCACCCGAATCGCAGAGGATGCACTTGCGGAGTTCATCCTTCCAGTAGTCGTAGTGACTGATGCGGCGCAGTGATGCCTCGATACCGCCCAGTGCCACAGGTACGTCGGGATAGAGCTTCTTCAGTATCTGGGTATAGACGATAGACGGATAGTCGGGACGCATGTCGTGGCGGGAGTCTGGACTGAAGGCATCCTCGCTGCGCATACGGCGGTTTGCCGTGTAGCGGTTTACCATCGAGTCCATGGCTCCCGGAGATACGCCGAAGAAGAGGCGAGGGCGACCGAGCTTCTTGAAGTCACGGAAGTCGCCATGCCAGTCGGGCTGAGGCACGATGGCTACGCGATAGCCGTTAGCCTCCAGGATTCTTCCGAGGATAGCCGGTCCGAAGGATGGATGATCTACGTAGGCATCACCCGAGAAGAGGATGACGTCCAGTTCGTCCCATCCTCTGAGTTCGCACTCCTTCTTGGTTGTTGGGAGAAAATCTGTTAACTTATAATCCATTCAATATACTTTAGTCATTCACTGCATCTTGCTCAGCCTCAGCTGCTTCCTGTGCATCCTTCTTGTCTTTCCAATCTACGTAGAGCAATACGAGGTTGTGGAGGCCGAGTGCCTTCATATTCTGGTTGTAGATTACGTCGAGGCAGAGGTCGAGCAACTCCTTGTCCTTGATGTCGCTGCTCTCCAGAAGAGAACGGACGTTGAATCTTAACTTGTCGAGCACTTCCTCGTCGATGATGCCATTGCTATCTACGAGGTTGCGGAGCAACTGATACTTGTCAATAATCTCTAAATGCTGGTCGCTCACTTCGATAGAGCGTGTACCAGACTGGTTTGCTTGAATCTTATACATATCTTTTTTACTTTGAACATTGAACTTTGAACTTTATGGTCAGCAAAGATTGCTCAAATGATGGGTTATTATTTATACGTTTTGTTCCCGGCTATTCTTCTATTCCGTCAGGAACTTCAGAATACCCTGCATGATGCTGTAGCGGGTTTTCTCATCGCTGATGCACTCCAGTGGGAATCCCATGGTGAAGGTGCGGTAGCTGGTACTCCTGTAGGCAACTGCTGCGCTGGTTCCCGTAAGATAACGCATGGCGCAGAAGGCTGTGCTGCCTATTGGCTTGAGTATCTCCGGATGGGTGGCGGCATAATGCTTGGCATTCAGCGAATGATAGTAGCTGAATTCCTTGCCCAGTCCGCTTACCGTTGGCGATGTGGTAACGATACTGTCTCGCTCGGTAATGGTGGAATCTTCCGGATTGACATCCTGCACGATAAACTTGGTGCCTGTAGGCTCATAGTTTACTTTCAGGATAGCGCCCATGAATGATTTCTCCTCTTCATCCTGCATGTCGCTGCCGTTGTAGGAGCCGCTCACAAGCAGTTTTCCGCCGTTGAGGGCATAGTACTTGATGCGCTTCTGCATGGTTGGGGTGAAGGTCTTGTAGTACTGGTGGGTATAACCGTCGTAACGCTCCAGACCATTGATGAGGTCCACCGCCTGATAGTCGGTCATCTTCACTCTTCCCGAAAGGATGGCTTCGCTCGAACAGCTGGCGATGCTGTACTTGTTGCCGGAAGCGATAGCCTGGGCATGCTCCACGGTATGGTTGAAGTCATTGCCTGCCACAAACTGTCCTATCATCTCGTTGCCGCTGTATCCCAGTCCGCTGGAAGATTCGATACCCATTCTATGGATGTCAAATACCCGCTGCTTGCCGCTCCAGCCCGCCGTCAGACCATAGCTTACGCCTGGGTCCTGATCGAAGTCGAAGCCCTGGATACTGTCGTTATCTACCACCTGCGGTGAGGCAAGGCGATGGAAATTGTTCACGATTAGAATCTTGTTGGTGGCAGTAGGGTTATAGAGTGCCGAGAGGGTTTCTGATGGGAAGCTCTCACCGCCCTGGTTTACAGCTGCCACCCGGAAGTTGTAGAGCTTGCCTGGCTCCAGCTTCACGTTGTAGATGTTGGAGCGAACCATCGTACCATTGTCGAATCCGCCTTTGCCTTCTGCCTGATAAACGATGTAGCTGGTTGGCTTGGCGGTTGGTTCCGTCTTGTCAAGCTGCGCATTCCAGGTGAGGCTGGCATAGCCCAGTTCATCCATCTCCACGCTGAAGTGGTTAGGTGCCAGAGGCTGTACCACATACGGTTCGTCATGGTTGCTGCTCACGAATCTGAGAATGGTCTTGTAGATGGAGCGGGCGATGGTAAACTTGCCCATCGGATCCTGTGCGATGCGCATGTCCGGGAAGCTCTGGTGAGAGAGCATTTCGATGATTGCCGATGGTACTTCCGGCAGTCGGGTCTCCGAATAGTTCCTGTCCCAGAGATAGCGTTTCCCGAATGAACCAAAGGAGTTGGTAATATCTTCTACAAGATTATCTCTCAAAGCCTTAGCGAAATCCTTTGAAGCAAATCTTGAAATGCCGCTGTTCAGCATGCCATCGTTGAAATCGGTGGTGCAGATAGCGAGTGTACCCCAGGTGGATTGTCCGTCAGGATTGTATCCTGCGTCGCTGTGCAGGGCGAGAGAAAGCTCTATCGGCACGCGCTTGCCGTCCATTGCCGGCATATATACGCTGCCGCCTCCCAGCCAGTTGGTCATCATCGAACGGGTGTTGATGTCATCGGCATAGTCGTTCTTTCCCTTTCTTCCGCCATACACGCTATAGGGTGCTCCAGCCCACTGGGCGTAGTATCTTGCTCCTTCCAGGCAGCGAGGCAGTCCGCTTACGAATCCGCCACGTTCTATGTTGCCCATACCGCCTCCGAATCGTACGGCATCGGTGGTTACTACACCTCTGCGTGAAGCGTGATTGGTGCAGACCACACGGTTGAACTCATTGCATCCCTTGTCGAACTCGAAGGTGCCGAGATATACCCATGTGCCGCCACCCATCCGCTGGTTGACGGTGAACTCCGTAGCCTGTCCCTTGTGATAGACGATGTATTTGGCATCGGGTACACTCTTGGGCAGTGTCTGGTAGCTTACATAAACGGCATATTTTCCCTCTTTCTGGAAGTTAGGCTGATAGCTTACCAGGCTGTTCTTCTTTCGCTTGGTAGCCTTCGCCTGTCTCACGGTACCCATTTGGAACGGATTCTCTCCATCCTGATAGGAAGCTTGGAGGTTGGCGAATCCCAGGGAGTCGCAGTTCTTCCATTTCTTGCCGTTCACGATTTCCTGATAGGAGATAGAGTGTCTGTCGTCGTTATCCACAACAATCTCCTGCTGCTGCCAGTCGCGTTCACGGGGAGTGAAGACGATGGCGCCGGCATTTTCCAGCATCGGGATGAGATAAGGCACCACAATGGTCTGGGTAAAGAGGTCTTCCGTAGTACAGAAGAGGTTAGGACGTTGCCATTTCCATCCTCTTTCAGCATCCCAGTATCTTCCGTGCGATGCCCATAGTGAGAGATGCCGGTTCTGCAGTCCGGCAGTCACGAAGTAGGGGCGTGAGGCGTTGAACACCCACGGATCTTCATCGTATTCGATGTTTCCCCATGCATGACTGTTTCCCTCATCGAATGCCTGCAGCATGAATCCGGAAGAGATAAGCAGACTGCTTATCAGCCCATATTTTGTAAATCTCGTTTTTTTCACTTTCTTCTATGATGAGTGTCGCACCCCGGCCTTTCAACCTGGGGGCGACACTCCTTTCTTTTTGCTTGTTAGTCGATATTTCCGATCGAGAATTTCTCTGGTTTCTTACCCTTGAAATCCTTGAAGTACAGCTTGATTTCCCTCATGTCCTTCTCCACATCACCCGAAGGGATGATTATCTTGGTGCACTGTATCACCTTCTTCTCGTAATCCACGCCGTAGAGTAGGATGGGGATGCCTGCCTTGAGGGCGATGAAATAGAATCCCTTCTTCCATTCCGGGTTGAGCGAGCGGGTACCTTCCGGAGTGATGCAGAGACCGAAACTCTCGCGCTTCTTAGCCTCTTCGGCCAGGTTGTCGGTCATGCTGGTATGCTTGCTTCTCCACACCGGTACGCCACCCATCTTTCTGAAGATAGGTCCCAGCGGCCAGAAGAACCATTCCTTCTTCATCAGGAAGTTGCTCTTGATGTTCTCAGCTCTGGAGTAGAGCTGTCCTATCAGGAAGTCCCAGTTGCTGGTGTGTGGTGCAAGACAGATGATGTACTTCTTGGGAAAGTCGATGGTTACTTCCTTCTTCCATCCCATTCGCTTGTATAATATCCACTGACAGATGTCCTTGATCATTTCTTCTTAATCTATTCTCTATATATATTATAGGTATAATGGATGTTCTTCTCCGTTTTCCGGGGCTTATCCCATGTTGGAGATCTGGTCGATAATCTCGCTCACCTGCTTGTTGAAGTCATGAATCAGGTTCTGATAGTATGCTCCCGGCTTTATGCCAGGCTCTGGGTGAGAAACGCGCTTGATGAAGTCGTTATTGACCATTACGATAGATGAAAGGATGCCATCTACGTCCTCCTGAGAAGGTTTCCCATTGTACAAAGACGCTGCTACAGTCTCAGCGAAAAGCTCGCTGGTGATGTAGTTGATAGTGCGTTTTAAATCTCTTTTGTTAGCCATAATTCTTATTTCTAAATTAATAATTGGTTAAAAACATTGGCTCAAAGATAATCATTTTCTTTGGAAAAGCAATAGAAAATCAAAAAAAATATCGATATTAACTCATTTTTAGCATTTTTCTTTCCGTATCTCGTAGAAAAACCTTAAATTTGCAGTGTTTTTGAAGTTTCAACTAATTAAATATTAATAAAAGAATTATGGAAAAAAGTGCATTGCAGATTGCAAGAGCGGCTTATCAGCCAAAGTTGCCAAAGGCGCTTCAGGGTCCTGTAAAGGCAGTTGAGGGTGCAGCAACTCAGTCAGTAGGTAACCAGGAAGAAATCAAGGCTCTCTTCCCTAACACATACGGAATGCCTGTTATTACTTTCGAGGCTGGCGAGGCTCAGGAACTTCCTGCTTTCAACGTAGGTGTTATCCTTTCTGGTGGTCAGGCTCCTGGCGGTCACAACGTGATCTCTGGTCTCTTCGACGGTGTGAAGTCTCTCAACCCAGCTAACAAGCTCTATGGCTTCATCCTCGGTCCTGGCGGTCTCGTTGATCACAAGTATATGGAGATTACTCCTGAGATCATGGACGAGTACCGTAACACTGGTGGTTTCGATATCATCGGTTCTGGCCGTACAAAGTTGGAGAAGGAAGACCAGTTTGAGAAGGGTATCGAGATTCTCCGTGAGCTCGGTATCAAGGCACTCGTTATCATCGGTGGTGACGACTCTAACACCAACGCCTGCGTTCTCGCTGAGTACTATGCTGCCAAGAAGTATGGCGTTCAGGTAATCGGTTGCCCTAAGACTATCGACGGTGACTTGAAGAACGAGCAAATCGAGACTTCTTTCGGTTTCGATACAGCCTGCAAGACATACTCTGAGCTCATCGGTAACATCGAGCGCGACTGTAACTCTGCACGCAAGTACTGGCACTTCATCAAGTTGATGGGTCGTTCAGCTTCTCACATCGCTCTTGAGTGCGCACTCCAGACTCAGCCAAACGTCTGCCTGATTTCTGAGGAGGTAGAGGCTAAGGAGATGTCTCTTGATGATGTTGTTACATACATCGCTACAGCTGTAGCTGACCGTGCTGCTGATGGCAACAACTTCGGTACTGTTCTCATCCCAGAGGGCTTGATCGAGTTCATCCCAGCTATCAAGAAGCTCATCGCAGAGTTGAACGAGGTTCTTACAGATCCTGCAACAGGCGAGAGCCGTGAGTTTACTGGCGCTGAGGAGCAGATCGCATTCGTTAAGGGTGCCATCGCTAAGGACAACCTCGCTGTATTGGAGTCTTTGCCAGCTGACGTAGCTCGCCAGCTTTGCCTCGACCGTGACCCTCACGGAAACGTACAGGTTTCTCTCATCGAGACAGAGAAGTTGCTCTCTCGCATGGTAGCTGACAAGTTGGCTGCTTGGAAGAAGGAGGGTAAGTACGTTGGTAAGTTCTCAGCTCAGCACCACTTCTTCGGTTACGAGGGACGTTGCGCAGCTCCTTCTAACTACGATGCTGACTACTGCTACTCACTCGGTTTCAACGCATCTCGCCTCATCGCTAACGGCAAGACTGGTTACATGTCAATCATCAAGAATACAACAGCTCCTGCAGCAGAGTGGATTGCCGGTGGTGTGCCTATCACAATGATGATGAACATCGAGCGTCGTAACGGTGCCAACAAGCCAGTTATCCGCAAGGCTCTCGTAGAGCTCGACGGTGCTCCATTCAAGTTCTTCGCTTCTAAGCGTGAGCAGTGGGCTAAGGAGACATCTTATGTATATCCAGGTCCTATCCAGTACTGGGGTCCATCTGAGGTTTGCGATCAGACCACAAAGACTCTCCAGTTGGAGCAGGCTAAGTAATAAGAAATAATCATATTATTATATGTCAACAAGACGAACGGCTTCTTCACAAAAAAAGGGTACTGTGGCGAGAAGGAAGACTTCTTCTCGGCGTGGGGGCTCTGGTGGCAGAAGGCGTTCGTCTTCTGTTTTTCAGCGTTATCCCCGATTGGCATGGTGGATTGGTGGAACGGCGGTAGTAGTGCTGTATGTTTTCCTGTTCTATCATTTCTTCGTCGGTCCAACCGGTTTCAGATGGCGTGCCCTCTATGGCGATGAGGTGTATCCTGAAGGCTACGAGATTCATGGCATTGATATCTCTCATTATCAGGGCAAGATAGACTGGGAGCAGCTCAACAATGCGATGATCAAGGGTTGTCCTGTGCGCTTTGTCATCATCAAGAGTACCGAGGGTTCCAGCCGCCTGGATGAGAATTTCCGCGAGAACTTCAATCAGGCTCGCGATTATGGATTCATCCGTGGCGTGTATCATTTCTGGAGCAATAAATCTACGGCTCGCGAACAGGCGTATTACTTTCTGGAGCAGGTGCATCTTACGGATGGCGATCTTCCGCCCGTGCTCGACATCGAGCATAAGCCCGATGACAAGAGTGTAGAGGATTTTCAGCGCGATGTGCTCACGTGGCTGCATATCGTAGAGGATAGGTATCATGTGAAACCGATCATCTATACCTATTACAAGTTTAAGGAGCAGTATCTCAGCGCACCCGTTTTCGATGACTATCCTTACTGGATAGCGCATTATTATGTAGATAAGGTGCAGTACAAGGGCAAGTGGAAGTTCTGGCAGCATACGGATGCAGGAAAGCTTCCGGGCATCAAGGGCTATGTGGATTTCGATATCTACAACGGCAGCTACTACGATCTGCGCCAGCTTTGCATCGGCAGCAATGACAAGGAAAAGAAATTGTGGGATAATGATGAAGAAGAATAAAGCTTGATTTTTCCAAGGGGGAAAGATCAAGCTTTATTTTTTTCTGCTGTTTTTATTCTTAATAGTTGGTTTACGCTCCCAGCACCAGACAGGTCCAGTTGTTATCTACCTGTCTTGTTATCTCGTGCAGTCCCAGCTCATCTGCCTTCTCCAGCAATACAGGCACATCTTCCTCGTAGAAACCGCTCAGAATCAGTGTGCCGCCCATATTCATCACGCTGCGGAAGAGTTTCATGTCTTCCAGCAGGATGTTGCGGTTGATGTTGGCCATCACCACGTCGAAGACACCGCTCACGTGGTTCAGTACACTGCTGTTTCCGAAGAGTACTTCCATATTATCTACGCCATTCAGTACGGCATTGTGCTTGGCATTCTCCACGCTCCATTCGTCGATGTCGTAGCCCACTACATCCTTGGCGCCGAGCTTCGAGGCGGTGAGTCCCAGAATGCCCGTACCCGTTCCGCAGTCTAGTATGCGCTTGGTCTTGACGGGCATCTTCAGCAGTTGAGCGATGATCATACGGGTAGTTTCGTGGTTGCCGGTTCCGAAGGCCAGCTTTGCTTCGATGCCGATCTCGATGATGTCGGGACGGTTGCTGGTGTCCGGATAAAGTTCCGGATGCTTGGCATCGTAGATCACTACCTGGTCGCCCACGAAGATAGGGTCGAAGCCCTGCTCCTCCCATTCCTGGTTCCAGTCCTTGTCTTCGGCATCCTGGATGTCGTAGGTTATCTGGGTGTCCATGATAGGGAAGTCGGCGATGTAGGCATCTAGCGCCTCCTTGTCGAAGAGGTCTTTCTGCACGTATGCCTCCATACCCGTTTCGGTTTCTTCAAACGATTCGAATCCAGCCTCGGCAGCACCGTCGGCGAGCAAGTCCTGGCAGGCTTGCATCAAGTCGGCCGATGTTTCGATATTGAATGTCGCTACTAAATATTTCATGTCTTTTTTCTATTGATTTTGTCCTAAAAATGCTTACGGATGTTCTAAAAAGTTTGAAATCCTTTAAATCTTCTGCAAAATTATAAAAAAATAGGGGAAAACCTACTATTATTTAGGGAAATTCTGTAATTTTGCATCAAAATAAGTGATATTTTTGCATAAAGAACAGAAAAAGATAGGAGAAATATACAATGAAGAAAATGTATCTTCTTGCAGTCCTGATGGCAGCCGCAATGCCATTCACTTCGATGGCACAGGACGACGACCTCTACTTCAATCCGAAGAAGGAGGCGAAGGAGAAGGCTGAGAGAAAAGCTGCGTTACTGCGTGAGTACAAGGCTCAGCAGGCACGCCGCGACAGTATCTATGCCCTCTTCTGGAGCGGCAGCAACCGGAATGTGGATGAGTACAACCGTGGTGGCAGATTCCTGAGCCATTACGAGAAAGTGGGTACTGATTCACTTGGTAACGATATCATCCAGTTTCATGTAGGCAAGGGGGTGGCGCCCGACAGCATCTACGATGATGCTTACTTCGCCCAGAAGTATATCAACGAGGAGGAGGATTTCGGCAATACCCGCAGAATGAGCCGCTGGGATGGCTACTACGATCCTTGGTTCTATGGCTACTATGGCTATGGTCCATACTATTGGCGCTCCCGTATGTGGGGCTGGCACAATCCTTGGCGATACGGCTACTATACGGGCTGGTACGACCCATGGTTTGATCCTTGGTATGATCCATGGTATTATGGCTATGCCGGCTGGTATGGCGGCTGGTACGACCCATGGTATTATGGCTGGGGTGGCTGGTATGGCCCTTGGTATTGGGGTGGTCCGATGATTGGGCATGTAAGCTATGGCGGTTTTGCCGGTGGCAAGCGATATAACAATCCGGGACGCATCGATGCTTCTCATGGATATGTGTATGGCGGGTCGCATGGCAATAACAATACCTATACCCGCAGAAGCGGTTCCAACCGCAGCTTCGGTCAGCGCCGTGAGAACAATGGTTTCAACAACAACTCCAACTTCGGAACGCGCAATAATTCCAGCTTCGGCAACAGCGGCAGCTTCAGTGGCGGCAGCGTAGGCGGAGGTGGCAGCTTCGGTGGTGGCCATTCCGGTGGTGGCAGCTTTGGAGGCGGCGGTCGCTCAGGTGGCGGCAGCTTCGGAGGTCGCCGATAAATACGCCCTGAAAGGATTTGCCATTTGCCAGCACGTCCTGAAAGGATTTGCCATTTGCCAGCACGCCCTGAAATACTCAGTTACTGAAGTTTCGTATGTGGTTCAAGTACGGGCTGAAGGCCCAAAAGCTCCTAGCCCAGGGCATCGCCCTGGGTTATAGTGGTTTTTATGAATACGCCCTGAAAGGGCAAAAGCTTTATAAACAATTAAAATTAGAAATAATATGAATCATTTAAAACATATACTTTTTGCCAGTGCCCTCGTGGCTTCCATGAGTGCCGCTGCGCAGGAAACCTATCAGGATACCAAGTTGGCAGCCAGCCAACTCACGGGTACCGCCCGCTATGTAGGTATGGGTGGAGCGATGGAGGCCTTGGGTGCTGATATCTCTACCATCAGTACCAACCCAGCCGGTGTGGGTCTTTTCCGCAAGAATCAGATCAGCCTCACTGCCGGCGTCATCGCCCAGAGCGGTGCAGACAACAGCATTTCCCTTGGCAATTCTATCATAGATATCAAGGGCAAGAAGAGTCATCCAACCTTCGACCAGGTAGGCATCGTCTGGTCAACGAAGATGAGAAACTCCAGTGCGCTCAATCTCGCGTTCAATTATCATAAGAGTACCGACTTCGGACAGCTCCTCAACGCTGCCAATTCTCTCACGAAGGCTTCGCAGAACAAGTTGACTGCAGCCAAGAATGCAGAGGGTGTGGATGGATGGAGTGCCGTAGATGCAAACTTTGGCGGTTACAAGGATAATAGTGGCAAGTATCAGAATGGTCTGCTTAGCCTCACCTCTAATGGCTATTTGTCTTACGCCGAAGCCCAGTCTTATCTCTTCGGACAATATCAGCATGGCTACATCGGCAGCTACGATTTCAACATCAGTGGTTCTATCGGCAATAGAGTATGGCTCGGTCTTACCATTGGCTTGCACGATGTTCATTACAACAGTAATTCCCTCTATGCAGAGAATCTAGTGGATGGCAACTTCAGCGATTCCTACGAGCAGATCAAGATTACGGGTACTGGATATGACGTGAAGGCTGGTATCATCTTCCGTCCGGTAGAGGAGTCTCCTTTCCGTATCGGTGCCTACGTCAATTCTCCGGTGTTCTATGATCTCTCGCTCAGCGCAGCCCACGATCTGAGTATGTATGGCAAAAATGCGCCAGCTACTTTCCAGGATAAGGATGCAGCTGGCAATATCGTCAATGTGCCTTGCTACACATTGGGTGATAAGGGACAGACTGTGGATTACGACTTCCGCTTGAACACTCCTTGGAAGGTGGGTGTCAGCATGGGTCATACCGTGGGCAACTATCTTGCCCTGGGTGCAACCTACGAGTATGCCTGGTACGACCACATGGACAACCGCGTGAAGGATGGCGGTTACTACGATTACTACTGGGGTGATTATTACGAGTCAAGCAGCAGCGATGATGCGATGAATGCAGATACCCGTGCCAACCTGAAGGGTGTAAGCACCTTGAAGGTGGGAGCTGAAATCAAGCCAACCTCTATGCTTTCTCTCCGTTTCGGTTACAACTATGTATCGCCGATGTTCAGAGAGAATGCCTATCGTGATCAGTCGATTGGCAGCAATGGTGTAGATATCGCTACTTCTACCGATTATACCAACTGGAAGGCGATGAATCGCTTTACCTGCGGTGTGGGTTTCAACTACGAGAACTTGAATATTGATGTAGCTTATCAGTATGCTACCCAGAAGGGTGATTTCTATCCGTTTATGAGCTATGTGAATAAGGATGATGCTACATTGGACAATATCCCTACTTCATGCAAGGTGGATAACAATCGCCATCAGCTCCTGCTTACGGTAGGTTACAAGTTTTAATTAGGCCGAAGGTTTAAAGAATGCAAAAAACAGAGCTTTCTTCGTTTTTTTTAGTAAAAAAAGGCTAGAAAATTTGGTCGTTTCGCAGAAAAGCTCTATCTTTGCAGATATAAAAAAGAAGGATTATAAAAATATACTTGAGGAAAATCTCCCTAAAGTGATAGGGAATAAAGATATTAGTTTTTTTAGTGGTTAATTTAGTTTTAGTAAGTATGTGGTAGGATCTGTTGTGAAACAGATCCTATTTTTTTTGCATACCTAAGGTTTCACATCCTGTATAACGAATAAAGAGGGTGCGTCATAGACTTATGACACACTCTCTGTAATAGATAAAATCTTCTCAAAAACTAATCACATGCAGCTTTCGTTCTGCTTTCGTTCTGCTTCCTTGCAGCTTACACGCAGCTTGAAACGCCGAGCGAAGTGGCTATTGCGGTGAGAATGCTAATCGCAATCTGAATCACCATTTTCCAAGTATCCTTCTTCATTGTTTTAATGTTTAGTTTTTAAAGTTTAATTCCGTTAGGCGTTCCGGCGGATTTGCAATCCGCCGTTAAAAAACGTCCTAACCTCTTTTAGCTTTGCGGATTTGCAATCCGCATCAAGCAAGATTTAAAAATCTACGTTGTCGCCGCCGCCGTCTTCACCTCCGGTATTGCCGCCGCTGGTACCCTGGTCACCGGTGCTTCCACTGCCTTCAGTTCCGGTAGTTCCGCTGCCGCCAGCATTGCTGCCTCCGCCCTGGGCTCCACCGCCAGTGGTTCCGTCTCCATCGCCACCACCATCAGGAGTTTCTGGAACGTTGAGGTCCACGCTGGTCTTGCCCTCCCTGATCGCCTTGATCACGGCTGCCTGAGCACTTCGGCTAGCCACGAGGTTGAATTCTGCGTCGTCGAGCAGGTTCTTAAACTGCTGGCCTGGCTCCCACTGAACCTTCACGTTGGTGATATTCTGCGCCGTAAACTTGTCGGCAGTCTCTGCGCCCTTGGAGCTGAGCAGGATAGAGAAGTCGCCCAGATCACCCAGTCGGATCTTCTTGCCCTCGAGCAGCATCTCTCTCATGCAGTCCACTGCCATGTAGAGGATGGCGCTGATGTCAGCTCTTGAATATACGCTGCCGTGAGAAGTGATGTGCTTGGCAAACTTCTCGATGGTCATCACATCGGTGTACTGCGAGATGGCGAACGCATTCTGCTTCTCGGTCTTCACCAGGTCGGTGTCCTTCTTGTCCGGCTCCTTGCCGTCCTTCTTAGCCTGGTTGATACGTGACTTTGCCTGGTTGATCTCAAGGAGATTTGCGTTCACGCTGCGCATTACGATACTGTAGTTAATCATACTCTGTACTGTGTTTAAAAGTTCTTAGAAATCGCAACTACCCGGAAGCCCCGTTTTCTGCCCCGATTCTGGGTCTTCATAGATGACCGGCGCCTGCCATCATTTAAGCCCCGCCCCCAGCCCGTCCGAGAACGGCCGTTTGGGGGTGTATCATAGAGGGCAGAACCGC